>OCPK01000002.1_pt1 | contig 38806 bp, 54 predicted proteins | sample 1501191 | NCBI WGS metagenome assembly OCPK01 (sample SAMEA3360704, study PRJEB22359) | human gut metagenome | biome: ENVO:urban biome; feature: ENVO:human-associated habitat; material: ENVO:feces | place: Bangladesh | collected 2011
CCCAGAAGTTGCTAACGGCGTAATCAAAGGGACTTTTGCTGCACCAGCCACAGACAAAACAGGCAAAACTGATCCATCCACAGGCACAGAAGGCAAAGCCAAATAAGCGAAGAAAGGTTAATGACTTATGGAGCTATCAGACTTAAAAATCATGTTGGGACTATCAGATGAGAATAAGGAGTCTGATAGTCTTCTACAATTAATCATTAAAAATACAGAGCTGTCATTGCGATTTAAGCTAGGTTTAAGAGCCGATGAAGATATCCCTGGTGAATTATCGTATATACCTCTAGAAGTCGCTGTGCGTCGTTTTAACCGTGTTAAAAACGAAGGTATGACGTCTTACTCTCAAGAAGGTGAATCTATCACGTTCAGCAACAATGATTTTGACGCCTTCGAAAGCGATATTGAGGAGTACAAGCGCAGAAATAATTCAGATGGCTTGTTATATACGATTGATCCTTATAGGAGGTATGACGTATGAGATTTGATACTTTAGTCAGTTTCTATGATGAAAGCCAAAAACACTATGATCCATCAACACATGGATATGTTGGGGGAATTGATTTACTCGGGAGCTGTATGGCTAACGTTACAGACGTAGGGACTAACAGGGCTGTTCAATTATTTGGCAAGTTTGATGTTAATAGTCTAGTCATTAGAGTTTCGGAATTGCCTTATCAAAGTTGGGCGTTCGTTACTGTTGGAAGCTCTGATACTAAATATCGGCTTCAGACCATGCGACAGACGCAAAAAATGACAACTCTAATTGTTGGGGAGGGTTAGGGTATGGCACGAATTAAAATAACAGGTGTCAAGGAATTGAAAGCAGCTTTAGAAGGGAACCTTTCACGATTTCCGAATGAAGTTGAGCAGATTGTGGCAAAGCATGGCGCTAGATTGCAGGATCAAACTCAATCTAACATGGATAGAGCGTATACGGCTGGATATAGTACGGGAGCTACCAAGCGAAGCGTTACTCTAGAAAGGGGTAAATTCAGAGCTGAAGTGCAACCACACACTAGCTATTTCCCTTGGTTAGAGTACGGTTCTCGTTATATGAGTAGGCGCCCTACATTAGGCCCGGCGTTTAGCAAAATAGAGCCACAGTTTAGAGCAGATATTACTAAGTTGTTTAAGTAGGTGGAATTATGACACCAGATCAATTAATTTTTGATTATATTTATCAATTATCATTAAATTCAGGATATACAACATACGACCATTTGCCACTAGAAAGCGAAAATGCACCTTATCCGTTCGTTTTAGTTGGGACAGTACAAACACTACCGCTTACAACTAAAAACGCAATACAAGGCCAAATAACGGCCAATGTGGACGTGTGGGGAGATGGAGAGAGTCGTTTTAAAGTTTCTCAAATAATGAACGATATCTTTATCCAATGTATGCAACCAGTAAAGCTAGGCAACACGTTCGTTAGATTACGTATAGACCAGTATGATAATCAAATAATTCAAGATACAAGCGTTCCAAACACTGTGTTGAATCACGGTATGATGACACTTGTATTCAATTTAAATTAGGAGAGTGACAAAATATGGCAAGACCACAAATTTTACAAGGGATGGATACCTTGGCATACATTCGTTTACTAAAGAATGCAGCGACAGAAGAAGGGCAATTAATTCCTTATCAAACATCTTTATCTTTTGATCCACAACGTGACAGTGACACAACTCAAACAAAAGATGGTGCCGTTGGTACGTCTAGTTCCTTAGAAACCAAGATCGAAGTTGAATTTGTAAACAACATCTCTAAAGTTTCAGATGATTTATATAACGCTTTGATCAAGAATGAAAAGGTTGAAATTTGGATCGTAAATATTTCACGTAAGAATTCCGAAGGCAAAGTATTTTCTTGGTATGCACAAGGATCAGTAACAGAAGATAGCAGTGATAACGACCCAGATGATAATTCAACACGAGATGTAACATTTAGTGTTGATGGAGAACCACAACGCGGTTGGTTAGAACTACCAGCAAGCGCAAAGGAAGAATTGGCTTATGTATTTAGAGGCTTAGGCGTTGTTTCTAGCACAGATGCAACAGGTAAAGGCACAGCTTGGGCAGATGCAGACCGTGGAACAGGTTCAGCAACGCAAACAGAGCATTCTTAATCTGGGAGGAAATCACTAAATGAAAATCAAAATTAACAATACAGAGTATGAACTAAATTTTGGAATTCGCTTCGTTCGTGAATTGGACAAGGTAGCGAGCGTATCTAACAATGGTATTTCTTTAGGCATGGCTTTGATGCGTACATTGCCAGCATTACAAACATATGACCCAGTAGCGTTGTGTAACGTAATTTATGCATCAGCTTATGGCAATAAACCACGTCCAAGTATGAAAGATGTAGAACGATTTATCGATAAAGAAGTGTCTTTTGAAGATTTAGAAAAGTATTTTGACGATATCCTTAAGGAAATCAACGAAAGCACAGCTACAAAACTTGTAGCAAAAAACCTAAAAGCCTAGATACTGAAGAAACAGGGCTATCAAGTGAGCAAATGTATCACGAGATAGTCCTGAATTCTTTGGCGTATCTAGGTTTAGAGAATATGCAAGAGATTGAGAAAATGACGTTTGACGAGTATCTGATACGTTTAGAGGCGTTTCAACTCAGAACGATTAAACGTAATGAGGAACTAGCTTATCAAGCGTGGCTTAACCAACAAGTACAAGCTACAACAGGCAGCTCTAAGAACCCTAAGCCTAAGTTTAAAAGGTTTGATCAATTCTTTGATGCTAACAAAATGGTCGATGAAGTCAGAGGAAACTTTGAGCCTGATTACAAGGCCACAAGTAAGCAAAACACACTACAAACCAACGAGAATTTGTTTGTAGAACGACTTAAAGAGTTTAGAAAACTCAAGAAGCAAGGGAAAATTATCCCTTGGAACGCTCGAACAAAAGAGGAAAGGGGTGATTTCTAATGTCGCAATCTTTTAGCGTAAAAGCCATTCTCGAGGCTGTAGACACAACCTTTAGCTCGACTATAGAAAACGCTGATAAAGCTGTTCAAAGCTTTAGTTCAAACGTAAACAATAAATTATCAGGCGTCGGCAAGGCTATGATGGCTGCTGGTGCCGCTACTACTGCCATGGGCGTTGCTGGACTGAAGAACTTTGGCGAATTCCAACAATCGCTTAATACCGCGGCGGTTGTAGCTGGTGGAACGTCTAAAGATATCAGTGGTTTGGCCGATGTAGCGAATAAGATGGGGGCTGATTTGCCGATTAGCGCTCAGAATGCTTCGGATGCGATGGTTGAAATGGCACGTAATGGTGCATCTGTTGGCCAAATTAAGCAACAATTCCCAGCTATTGCACAAGCAGCAACCGCTGCTGGCTCTGATTTGCAAGCAACCGCGGGAGTGGTTCAACAAGCAATGAATATTTGGGGAAGCTCGTTAAAATCGCCTAAACAAGCGGCAGAAATTTTAGTTCAAACCGCTAATATGTCCAATGCTTCAATCGAGGATATGCAGCAAGCAATGGCAACTTTCTCAGGAACTGCTAAGCTTGCGGGTATGAGTATGCAAGACTCTACAGAAGCGATAGGTTTGCTTACTAACAAAGGCTTTAGTGCTGCACAAGCATCGCAAGACTTAAACCATGCTGTGCTTCAAATGATAGCTCCATCTAAAGCAGCTAAAGAAACGATGAATGATTTAGGCATTAGTTTTACTGACGCTCAAGGAAAAATGAAGCCTTTCCCACAAATCTTGCAAGAGTTAAATAAGTCTATGGACGGGCTCAGTGATAGTGAAAAGACTCAAAAGCTTAAAAAGATGTTTGGCACTTCAGGTATGGCAGCTATTGCACCTTTGATGGATACAATGAAGAACAAAACCAACGACTCCACTAAGAGTTGGAATGCTTGGTCTAAAGCGGTTGATAAAGCGGCAGGAACAAGTAAAGCGGCAGACAAAACTCTTAAAGGGCAAGCAGCAGAAATGCAAAAGAACGTTGGTGCCAAGATTGAACAAGTTGGCGGTAACTGGGAAGCGTTACGTAACACATCGCTTAACTCTCAAAACAAAATAAGTGGTGGCTTGCTGGATATGATTAACAATACTCTATCATGGGCTAACGCGTCACATAGTGGCGTTGCCAAGGTCATTCGAGGCTTTGTAGGCTTAACGCCAGTACTTGGACCAGTTCTTACAGCCAGCGGAGCGTTTCTTAGAAATGCTGGGCAGATTGGTAAAGTAGCGTTAGGAGCAGGTAAGGGTATTTGGAACTTAGTGTCTAAATTTACACCTTTGAGTCGAATACTTCCTAAAACCAGTGCTAAAATGAATGAAACTGGGCAAAACACAAAAACAGCTGGTAAGTCTGCTGGCGAGTCTTCAACAAACTTCTTACAACTAGGGACGGCAATCCTTGAGATTGGTGCTGGTGTCGGATTAGCAGCTGCCGGTATGGCTTTATTGGTATACGCAACAGCTAACTTAGCTAAGCAAGGCACGGCTGGAGTAGGAACACTAGTAGCCGTTACCGCTGCTTTAACCGCGATCATTGGAGTTGCTGCAATAGCGGGTAAAATGATAGGGTCGATGGGCCCACAAGCATTGATGGCTTATGCAGGAATAGCGCTCTTGGTTGGCTCATTTAGCTTGCTCGTTTTAGCTGTAACTAAGTTCGCTGGTACTGGCAGAGCTGGAATTGAAGCATTGGCAGCTGTTACTGTTGCAGTAGCTGCCATGGCTGCTGTATTTGCCTTAGTTGGTCCAGCATTAACGGCTAGTGCTGCAGGATTGGTTGCCTTTGGCGCTGCTGTCCTTATGGCTGGCGCTGGAATTGCATTAATCAATCTATCATTAGCGGTGCTTATTAGCGCGTTTTCTCAATTGAGTGGGAATATCTCGTCAATAGTTCCTTTATTTGCGGCAATGGGGAAAGGCTTAGCATCTATGATTACTAGTTTTGTTCAACAAATTGCAACAGCAGTACCACTTATCACAGGCTTGATAGTTAACATGCTTGTGCAATTGGTTATCCAAGTTGCTCAACACACTACTACAATCGCCAACACGGTTCTTCAGATGTTTGTTCAAATTCTGGCAATAATAGCTCAAAACATACCTCTTATCATGCAACAAGGGCTATTGATTATTCAAGGTTTCTTACAAGGGGTTCTACAAGGTATACCAATGATTGTGACTTATGTTAGTCAAATTATCATTACTTTCTTGGATACGTTAACTACACAGCTACCGTCGATTATTCAAGCCGGGATTAATTTGATTGTTGCCTTTATTGATGGAATAGCACAAGGACTACCCCAAATCATTCAAGCAGCAGTCAATCTGATTGGACAATTCCTAATAGGCCTTGCTGAAGCTATACCACAGATTGCCGATGAAGCAATGCAAGCGGTAATGCAATTCGTTTATGGTGTAGGCTATGCATTAGGTGAAGTATTATCTTCCGGTGACAAGCTTATTAAAATGTTTATCAAAGGTATCGAAAACGGTATTAGCGGATCTAGTGGTGCAGGTAAGAAGAACGCCAATGCGGTAAAAAGCGGTGTTTCGGGAATTAACTTATTTAGTAATGGTAGTTCGATAATTGAGGGATTTCTCAGTGGTATGCAATCAGCGTACGGGAAAGTCAAATCATTTGTTTCTGGAATTGCAAGCTGGATCAAGGAACATAAAGGCCCTATCAGTTATGACCGCAAGTTGTTAATTCCTGCCGGTATTGCAATCATGAATGGCTTTAATAAAGGGTTACAGGACCAATTTGAAACAGTCAAGGCAAATGTATCTAGTATGGCTGGTGCAGTTTCTAATGCGGTATCTAGCAATTTAGAAGCAATCACAGTACCAAGCCCAGATACAAGAAGCTTTATGAATACAATGAGTGCTTTACAGAGCGCTAGTCAAAATCTATATAGACAGCATTCAGTAAGCTTCGGTGGAACTTTCAGCGACAATTTAACAATTGATAGCCCTACTGTGGCACAGGAAAATAACAGTCTATTACGGAAAATAGCAGATAAACAACAGGATATTTATCTCGATGGTGATGTGTTAGTCGGTAGTACGTACGATAGATACGATAATCGTTTAGGAAATCGAGTAAATTTAAAAGGTAGGTGGAGCTAATGCAGTATGAGTTTAGGAACCTCGATCCTATAGAGGAGAAAGCCAAGCCAAACATAGCAAACGAAGGCTTTGTCTTTAACGATTACGATACACGCTTAAATGGCTGGTGGTTAACTGAACGAACAGCTCCAACGCCTGAAGAACAGGAGATTACCGAAAGTGTGCCGTATCGTCAAGGCAGTTATGACTTCTCAATGATTGATAACGAACGTTTTTTCAACAACCGAGAAATCACATACAAGTTGCTATATGTTGGCGAAGAGTACCACAATCGCAAAGGCTTTGAGCAAGAATTAAAGCGACAACTAATGCCACATAATTGGGATAAATTAGTCGATACTCACGAGCCAACTTACTACTGGCGAGCTAAATGTAAGAGCGTTGAAGTTGACGATAACAGCGATAATGAAACACTTGAAGCGACAATCGTGTTTACTGCATACCCGTATGCTTACACAAACCACAATGAAGGCACTGATTATTGGGATGATGTTTTCTTCCCTCATTGGATATGGCAACAAGTCAAGTTCAACGTCAATGGAAGCCAATACGTCAATATCAAAAACATTGGCTCACGGCCGGTTTTATCGTCCTTTGCGGTAACTGGTAACGTCAAAGCAAAAGGAAACTTTGGTGAAGTGTCGTTAAATGACAGTAACTACAAGCAAACACAGGTAGTGCTTGATATTGGCGATAACAAAATCAATTTGTCTGGCAACGGCACAATCGAGTTTATCTTTAAACGCGAGGAGATGGTTTAATGTATCGGATTATTGGATATAACGAGCCTACCGATAAGAATGGCTTTATCGTGCTTGATCAACGAGTTAATCGCACGGTTAGCGAAGGCAAACTGACGATCAAAGAAACCGATATTGATGACCTGGAACTCACTGTAAACCGTGATAGTTTGCTGTTTGATAACGTCAGACCAATGCACACGCACGTTGAAGTATACGACGATGATAAGCTGTTGTTTCGAGGCCGAGCAATCAAGCCAAAGAAAGAAATGCAATCAAGCGGGAATTTTATTAGAACGTACGTGTTCGAGGATATTGAAGCATACCTGCTTGATAGTGTTCAGCGGTTTTATGAAGCTGTTGGATTGAAACCAAAAGAGTTCTTACAATCACTATTAGATGTTCATAACAGCCAAGTGCCACAATACAAACAATTCAAGTTGCGCAACTGTAACGTTACTAACAATAAAGATGATGCTTACCGACAAATTGATTATCCCAAAACACGGGATGCAATCAAAGAAAAGCTAATTAACGAGCTCGGTGGCTATCTAGTAACAGAATACAGGCCAGGCGGGCCAAACATGCTTGATTATGTAACTGATATTGGCAGTGATCATAAAAACGATACACCTATTCAATTAGCGGTCAACATGCAATCCGCAAGTCTTACAATTGATCCTACAAAAGTTATAACCAGACTTATACCTTTAGGGAAACAATTGGAAAGTAACAAGGTTGAAGTTGACGGTGAAAACTCAACAGTAACGACTGGCGGCGGTGCAACTACCGCTATTAATGGTGATTGGACTGAAGCAATTAAGCATGCTGCAAAGATGATGAACGTTAACCTTGATCAGAATGGCTTGAGCGCCGTTTTAAGGCGTATTAATCAAGAGTCTGGCGGTAGTGAGACTGTTACAAACAACTGGGACAGTAATGCGGCAGCAGGCCATCCATCAACTGGTTTGCTTCAGTATATTCAGCCAACTTTTGACGCTTGGAAGGTACAAGGATATGAAGATATCCACAAAGGCTTTCATCAGCTTTTAGCGTTGTTTAATGACTCTAATTGGCTAGCTGATATCTCACGCGCTGGTGGTTGGGGTCCAACTGGTACACGACGAGTTAACGGGCCTGTTAGTGATACCACAACGACAACAACATCAAACAGCTGGGGTTGGCCATTTCCTAGTGTTGGTGAAGGTAGTTTCTCTGGAGGTCAATTATTTGGCGTTCACCCCGGCGGTGAATTTAGACCCAATGGTTTTCATGACGGTTTAGATTTTGGATCTGTAGATCATCCGGGTAGCGAAATACACGCTATCCATGGCGGTACAGTGGTTTTCAAAGGCTATATGGGCGGCCTTGGTAATTATGTTGTGACACATAGTACTGACGGCTTTAATATCGTATATCAGGAAGCTTTTAGCAGTGCTAACCAAATTCGAGTAAACATTGGTGATAAAGTCAAGACTGGTGATGTTATTGGTTGGCGAGATACTAGCCACTTACACGTTGGCGTTACTAAAGCTGACTTTTACGAAGCTGTCAGGAAATCATTCACGAATGATGGGACGTGGTTAGACCCGCAAGCATTGATAAAAAAAGGCGGCGATGGCTCACAATCTAAAGATGAAAGTAAAAAAGATGAGATTAGTGACTCAAATGCTGCCAAACCCAAGCTAACAATCACTAGTGTTAATGGTGGGCGTGATTATATTGATATACCAGATTTGCAAAAGGAATTCGGTATTATCTGTGGTACAGTTGAGTTCAGTGATGTAACTGATGCTAATGTTCTAATGAGCCAAGCGAAAGCATGGATAAACGCACAACGAGTACCAGAAAATTGGGAAGTTAGTGCAATCGAACTGAATTTACCTAATTTCAACCATTTCAAAGTTGCTGACCGATATATGTTTATCAATCCATACGTTGCACAAACTCAGCTATTACGAGTTGTACAGAAAGAAATTGATCTATTAAGACCGCACAAATCAACGTTAACCATTGGTGATAAATCACTAGGATTAACTGATTATCAAGCAGAAACAAACCGGCAATCTCAAGATTTAGAGCGAGTCAAGGTTATTGTTGGCCGTGTAGCTGAGGTTCAAGCAAGTGGACAATCTAACGTATCAAGTACTACTACAATCATTCAGAACGGAGCAAGCAGTGAAGATGTAACACAGCTCAAGTTTGATATGAAACAGTTGCAAACGGTTATTAATGACAGAATTCCAGCAGGATATGTATCACAAGCAGATTTCAATGCACTAAAGGCCGAAGTTGATAAGTTGAAAGGAGACGGCTAGATGGCTACTACTGATGAGATGAAGAACATTGCTGAAACAATTCGTAAGGCCCAATATGGTAAGGATGTTCGGGAAGCTATAGCAAAAGGTTTTGAACTGTTAGCTGCAAAGCAGGACAAAGTGGATGGCTTCTTGAATTCGTATGGGCTGGATGAAGACACTATAGATGAACAATGAAAGAAGGGGAATAAATGGCTTTACGAGAGAAAGCACGGCTAACGCTTGATCTAACACGATATCAAGATCAAATTTTAGATATTAGCGGTTATTTTAACGGCCGTGTAGGAGACACAGATGATTATTTGCCGGTGTATATCACCAGCAACGGGTTACCGGTTAATATGAGCGGCTGGAAATATGAGTACGGCGGGGTAGATAATCAAGGACACGTGCATAAACATATCTATCCAGTAAGAGGTGATGACCGTAACGACCAAATTATGTTGGGACGAGTAACGCTGCACTTTGATGAACGTACTTTTAACGTTCCTGGACACTGGCAACAATTCTATATTAGATTTATTGGTAAAGATGGTTCGACCGTATCAACTGTTGATATGGATTTCAATGTTATTGATGATCAGTTTTTTGCACACATTGGGAACGCTGGCAGAGATTACATTGATGAACTCGAAAAAGTTTTGGATCAAGTAACTAACAAAGGTGAAACGATCAAAAGTGAGCTCACTGAAAAAGGCGAAACATATAGTCGAGAGTTTAGTGAGTGGCTAGCTAAATACAAGCAATCATTAAATGATGCAATGGCAGAAATCAATGATCCTAAAAATGGTTTGTACATTCGCTATAATCAATTGTTAGAAATGACAAAACAAATTCAAGAAACACTGAAGCAAGCCCAATTCCATGATCGAGTATGGCAATTCAGTGATGTTCCAACCATGCAAGCCTATACTCCACTAGCTGCAGGTGACCTTGCAATCACAAAAGGTTGGGACAACTATGATGACGGCCACGGGGCTGTTTGGCAAATTCGCGTTAAGCATAAGGATGAAGTTCCAGATGGCGCTAACGTCATCGCGTTAGCAAATGGTGTGGTTGCTGAACGTAATGCAAGTATAGTAACAGCTGACAGTTTAGAAGAATTAATGTACGGATACAAAATCACAATCGTGCACAATCAGAAAGGCTATCCTAAACCAACTGTATTCTACTATGAAAATGCGATTGGTACTGAAATCGGTGGCTTTGCTGCTGGGTCATTTGGTGAAACATTAACTAAGTTAATTCCTTGCGAAGCTGAGTATACAAATAACAACTCAATTGTTGTACGCATACCACGCAATTTTTACATGAACGCTGCACCATTCTACAAGTATGGTGATTGGTATTTGAGAAGTGAGAACAAAGTAATTAAAATTAGTTTAGGTGATGTTGATGATACTGCTGCTAAGACTGGGGATGGCAAAGGAGGAAGCACCCTTGCAGGCGGATCTGGTTACTTTAGCAAGCCAACAAGTCCATCCGACTTGCGTGCTAGTTATATCGATCAACATACACAACGCCTAGAATGGCGCAAATAAAAAAGAAAGAAGGAACAAACATGGCAATAAATTTTGAACCTATTTTTTCTGAAATGCAAAATGGTCCAGAAGAGATTAAGGATAATTTCAACAAAGTCAACAATGGTTTGCGTTGGGGCCAACCACAGGACTTTTTAAATTTAGAAGGAATTGGTGCTTCTAATTCTTACAAGGTTAGAAATGATGGCAACTTTCTCTCAATAACAATGTATATCACTGGCGACGGTAACGGGTCATGTTATTTACCAATATCAATCTCAAAAAAGATTGATTTCAATCAAGTAGTTGGGCGCACAGATAATGGTGCAGTTGGCTACATGAACATTAATTCTGGTACTGGTAAATGTACATTCAAAAAACCAGATACTTCAGGAATGTATATTCAAGCGCTAGTTCCATTGGTAGAACACTAGGAGGAGAACAAATGAAGAAAGTATATTTTTATGATAGCACTACAAAGGAATTTGCTGGCTATGATGTAATTGATGATGCTGCAGAATTTCCAGCTAATGCTACAACAGTAGCTCCCACTGGCTTGTATGCTCCAACTTGGAACAAAAACAAAAACTCTTGGGATAGCTTAACAAAAGAAGAGTGGGACAAAGAGCATCCCGCTCCAGTGCCAAAGCCAACTCCAGAACAAATACAATTAGCGGCTTTAACTAAGCAAGTTATGGCATTACAAGCGGCAGCAACACAAAGTGAAGCAATAGATCTAAAAGAAACAAGTGAAGTAAACGAAGCAATGTATGCAATGTTCAAGGCGTACTATCCACTAGGATTATTTACTGTTGATGATTGCCGCTTAGCTGTTAAAGTTCATTATTTTGGCAAGAAAGAATTTAAAGAAATTACTGGCCAAGATTATGATGCACCAGAGGCTCCAGCAGTTTAAGATAATGACAGGGTGGGCGGGTAGGATTAAGCAGGTGAGTATATGTGCATTCATTATTAGGATATTCATGGACGGATATCGCGGCGATGTTGGCGGCTGTTTCTGCTCTTTTTGGCGGAGTCTGTTGGCTAATTAAACGTGGCGCTGACGTGATAAACATGGCAATTAATGCTGGGACATTCCCGCTACAACAACAGTTTAAAGAACTAACCAATACGATTAAACAGCTCAACAACAATCTTGAAGAGCAACACAAAGACTTAGAGGAAGTAAGAAGAGAAGTTAGTAGACACCATGACACATTGATTGAATTTAAAAATCGAATTGAAAATTTGGAGGATGACAAAAAGTGAAAATTATCAATGATATTATCGAATGGTTAATACAGACAGGCCTATTATCTGTATTAGCTATTTTTTTGCTTAAGCAACTCAAACCAGTTTTAGATAATAAGGCTGAGCATGCATCCACTGAACAATCTAAAGCACTCTGGGTGCTGCTTGAACAAGTAGCAGATATGGCTGTTACTAGCTTAGTAGGCCAAGATAAGAGCGGACGTGAAAAGTTTGATGAAGCTAGTATGATTGTTAATGATGTTATGAAGAAACAAGGATATAAGCTTGACTCACAAACTATCCACACTGCCGTTCAATCAGCTTACGAGAAATCAGATTTAACACCAACAGTTAAGATTAAGGAGGACAAATAATGGCTATGTACACAGTAGACGTTTATTCAGGGTCAGATGATAGTATTATTCGTGATCCACACGCTCAAGGAGTAATTGTGAAGGCTACTCAAGGCACAGGATATGTCAATCCCAAGTGCAATCACCAATGGGATCTAGCCGGAGAACTTGGTAAAAAGCGCGGTTTATATCATTATGCTGGTGGCGGTAATCCAGTATCAGAAGCACAGTATTTTATTAATAATATCAAGAACTATGTTGGTCAAGGTATGCTAGTTATCGACTGGGAAGGTTACCAAAATTCAGCATGGGGTGACTCTAACTGGGTTCGCCAATTTGTAGATGAAGTACACCGTTTAACCGGGGTATGGTGTGTTATCTATGTTCAAGAGTCAGCTTTGAACCAAGTGGCTAACTGTGCAAAGGATTGTGCTGTTTGGGTAGCCAAGTATGCATCTATGAACTGGAACTCTTGGACAGTACCAGATATGAACGTGTCTAGTGGTGCTTTTGCTTCAATCGCTGGCTGGCAATATACAGGCGGAGATATGGATAGATCTATCTGGTATCTGGATGCTAACGCTTGGGATAAGTTTGCTAAGGCTGGATCAAAGCCACAAACTGAAACACCTAAACCAGCTCCAGCGCCTAGCCAAAATAATACTGCATACGACTCTTGGACTGATGACTTAGGCGTTAAGTGGTACAAGGAAGATGGCAAATTTACTGTTACTGTTGATGAAGGTATTATGTTACGCTGGGGTGCAACAACAAAATCAGCTAAGATTGGGGCTTTACCTAAAGGCTCAGTTGTTAAATATGATGCTTTCTGTCACTCTGGCGCCTATGTATGGATTAGACAGCCTAGAGGCAACGGACAATATGGTTACTTGCCAACTGGTGTAAGTGTAAATGGCAAGCGTGTAAACAGCTGGGGCAAATTTGAATAATGTTTTGAGCCTACCTTTAGGGGTAGGCTTATTTTTTATGCTTTTAAAATTGATAGCAACAGCTTATACTGATATAATATAGTTGCAGGCGCTACAGTGTTGGTACACTGACTAAACAGACCCTACTAAATTGTAGGGTCTTATTTTTTTTGCACTTTTTTATAAAAAAGGTATTGAAATATACCTAATAATAGTATATTATATACTTGTAAGATAAATAGAGGAGGTCATTATTATGAGTATTGAAAAAATCTTTGATTTAGCCGAAGAGCTAAACCTGGTAAACAAGACGTTTACCACAGCAGACGGACGTGATGGAGAAACCGGGATAGATGGTTGGCTATACCTGCCAGAAACGACGGTATTCCGTGAAGGAAATAAAGTTGCCAGAGTTTTTGTTTCTAATTTCTTTGGTAACTTAATTGAATTCGCGGATGGTACAAGCTTGGATGTGTCCAAAGAAAAAGGCTTTGATAAAGCTATTGCCAAAATTAAGAAAATTTCTCAAAACAGTCCTGATAATTCAGAGTTAACATTTGAGGAAAAACATCCAAACGAAACGTTTGATGTTGATGGGCTTCCGGTTGATGATGCTATGATCAGTATTATCAACATGGTAGGGGACAACTTTGAAGTCTTTTTCGATGTTCCCGATTGTGTCGATGGTTGGGCTATCGTCGAAATAAAGGACGATAACAACATCGTTCCTGTTGAAGTAGATGATACTTCAATTAAATTAGATGATGAAGAAATAACAGCTGTCGAACTTGTACATCATCTAAGCAAAATCTTCAAAGAACGATAGGAGGCGATTAAATATGCAAAAGTACACAACGCTCAGAGTTTTAAGAGCTGAACGGGATTTGACTCAAGCCAGCCTAGCCCAAGCACTAGGAGTCACGCAAAAAGTGATTTCATCGTGGGAGACGGGCCGAAGCAATCCCAGACCCGTGATGATGCAAAAGGTAGAAGACTTTTTCAACGTGCCAAAGGAAGAGATTTTTCTAAAAGCCTTTGGGAAGAGCAAATAGGAGGAACTGAAATGAGTGAACTAAAAATATTAGGAACTGAAAAAATTGGTAGTTTTGAATTTACTGGAATTGAAGGCGGCTTTGGTGAAAATAAAAGAGCCATGCTAGTTAAAGATATAGCTTTGATCCATGACAGACCAGTTAAAGCAATTAACCAAGCGATAGAAAGACAACTTAACAGATTTAAAAATGGGATAGATATCTTAGATTTGAAGGCTGAAAATTTTGCGGTCACACTGAGTGACCTCGGATTTAATCAAGGGCAGATTAACGCATCCAAACATATCTACCTACTCTCAGAGCGTGGATATGCCAAGTTACTCAAAATTCTTGAAGATGATAAAGCTTGGGAAATCTATGATGAGTTGGTGGATAACTACTTTAACATGAGATACGTCATTCAAAAGCAAGACTCATATATGATCAACGACCCAATTCAACGCGCTAAACGTTGGATTGAAGAGCAGCAGGAACACCAAGCCAAATTAAATATACTGCAGCCTAAGGCAATCAAATATGATCGCTACTTAAGCAACAAAGGACTGATTACAACTACTCAGATCGCCAAAGAATACGGGATGAGCGGGGTCAAATTATATCAGTTCTTACACGATAAAGGGATCATCTATAAGCGAGGTAGCAAATGGTTTGTTTATCAAAAATTTGCAAATAGCCACTTAGTAGGATATGAGATTTTCGCACCAAATGATAATATCGTTAAACATACGCTCAAATGGACTACTAAAGGCGAACAATTTGTTAGAGAGTTACTTGAGGCTAATGACATAATGCCAGCTTAAGGAGGAAAATTATTATGACAAAGAAAAATAAAAAAGAAAACGAAAATGTTTATGTTGCAAAGAAACCATTTTACAAGAGAGTTTGGTTCTGGATCTTAGCTATTTTGGCTATTATAGTTATTGGAGGAGCTGTAGGTGGTGGATCTGATCCAGATACATCGCCAACTTCAGAGAACAACTCAAGTTCAAGCTCAAGCAATAAGGCTAGCACTCAAAACGATGCATTTAGAAAAGCATTTGATAATATAACTGTCGGTGATTTGATGAACCACGGCGATGGTGGAACAACCCTTAGTGATGTCGAGAAAGTTTTAGGCAAGCCTTCCACAACATCAACAACAACTATACAGGGAATAGAAACTAAAAATTACATCTGGAGTAAAGGCGGTGTGTCCATTACCGTTGTATTTAATGGCGATCAGGCTGTTTCTAAGCATATAACAGGTTTCAAATTCTCACGTGCTCCTAAATTCAATCTAGACGCTTATAACAGTCTTGAAGATGGTTCTTCGTATGAAGATGTTGTAAGTAAGTATGGTGAGCCTGATGGTTTAAGTGAAATGATTATTGGTGGTAATAAGAATGTTACTGCAACATGGGCAACCGGCACTAAAGGTGGTACAATTACATTAGAATTTACAAATGACAGTTTAGTTTCTAAAGCGCAATCTGGTTTAGAAAACTAAAACTAAAAATAAGCCAAGAGGTCTTACTTCTACTACAGTAGAGGTAAGGCTTTTTTTATTCGCATTATTTATTGATTAAATAAAATACACTTTTTTAAAAAAAGTTCAAAAAAGTATTTACTTTTATAAAAAGTTTAGTATAATAAAAGTATAAAGTTAAAGGAGGCAATAACATGGATTTATTAAAAGACAATGCTAACTCTATTTTAAAGGAAGAGTTGAAAAATAAAGGTTTAAAGCAAAAGTTTGTAGCTGAACATATTGGAATTGCAAACACATACCTAAGCCAATTGTTAAATGGCAGTAAGCCTTTGACTGTTGAAGTTGCAATCAAAACGGCACGTTTCTTGAATGTACCACTTGAAAAGATTTTAAATTAGAAAGGAAGAATTGAAATGAAAGAACTTATCAAAATTACAAAAGATGAACAAGGAATTTCAGTTGTTAGTGGTAGAGACTTACACGAATTTTTAGGAATTAACACAGAATATAAGAAATGGTTTAACCGTATGACCGAGTATGGTTTCACAGAAAATGCAGATTTTGTAAGGGTGACCCAAAAATGTCACACCCCTGGTGGAATTCAAAACATCACAGATCACGCAATGATTTTGGACATGGCAAAAGAAATATCTATGATCCAACGAACAAATAAAGGCAAACAAGCACGTCAATATTTTATCGAAGTAGAAAAGGAATTCAGAAAGCAATGTCAACTGCCTCAAACTCCAGAAGAAAAACTCGAATTAACGATGCAAGTAACAACACGGATCAATAAGCGACTTGGGAAGGTTGAAGAAAAGATTGACGAAATTCAAAACAAATCAGAAATTGACTCAGATCAGCGATATAAGCTTTGGGTTGCTAGAAACAAGAAAGCAGTCAAGACACTAGGCGGCAAAGATAGCAATGCTTATAAGAACAAGATTTTATCAAGAAGAGTATTTAGAGTTTTAGAACGTGAATTCAAAGAAGCATTTGTGATTTCACGTTACGAAGATCTTAAGAAAGAAAATTTTGATAAAGCGATAGATTTTATTGATAATTGGTATCCGCCATGTGGTTTAAACCGAGAGATTGAAGCTATAAACTCACAAGAAAATTTATTCTAAGGAGGTGATCAGGTGAAACCTGTATTAGCGGTTTTGGCTGCTTGCCTGGTTTACATCACCGTGTTTGTCGGTGTGAGTTGGGCTAAAGATAAAATTAATGATTGGAATGATAAATAATGTGGTGTATATACGGAATATTCGCATGTATGGCATTTGCCTGTAGTGTAGATCTTTATAGATGGAACAAGAAACGTAAGGGAGGTGATGAAAAATGATTACATTAACTAACGCTGGTTATTGGACCTTGATAGGTTTATCAGTACTTGGCGGCTATGTACTGCACGCCGTAATAGATGCAATCAAAGATGGAACTTTCTTCGATTAGAAATAAAAAAGCTAGATCGTTAAGACCTAGCTCTTCAGGAAGACATAAATTTAAAATAAGAATTTAAAATTGAATTTGTGTCTTTATTATAACACAAGGAGGTAAGCAATGGAAAGAGGAGAAATAGATCAAGCTATTGAACACCTATATGGCAAGGATACGACAGCCTTACCAGATGATAGATATTTAGAGCACAAAGGACAAGAATACCTTAACAGTCAAGGCTGGTTAGAACGTGAGTTAGGAAACAAGAAAGGAAGATAAAAAAATGAATGAATTACAAAAATTTAATTTTGAAGGTAACGATTTAGCAGTTAAGGAAATCGAAGGGCAAGTTTATTTCAATGCAGAACAAGCCGCTATTGGTTTGGGTTTGTTTGAAAAGAAGAATGGGAAAGTCTATGTACGCTGGAGAAACGTGTCTAAATATCTTTCGCAAGAAGTTGCGAAAGGCGATTTTATCACTGAACCACAATTTTACAAGTTTGCTATTAAGGCAAACAATCCAGTTGCAGAAAAATTCCAAGATTGGGTCACGGATGAAGTATTACCTGCAATTCGTAAACATGGAGCTTACATGACAGACGAGAAAGCTTTTGACGTTGTTCACAACGCTAGTGGATTAGCAGACTTACTACAACAAGCAGCCGACCAATTGAAGGCTAAAGATATTCAGATTGCAGAAAGGAAGCCTAAAGCATTGTTCACTGATAGTGTTGCCGTTTTATAAAAATCAAGGAGGAAAAATATGATGAATGAATTAATTAAAGTAACAGTTAAGGACAACCAACAATTAGTTAGTGCTAGAGACTTACACAAAGGGTTAGAACTTAAAAAGCAATTCACGGATTGGGTAAAACAAAATTTCGATGTATTTATTGAGAATGAAGATTTTACGTTTACCCCTAGAAGTGTAAACATGCCAAACGGCGGGACAAAAGCGGTTAAAGATTACGCAATCACGGTAAGCATGGCGAAAGAATTAGCTATGATGAGTAGGACTAAAAAAGGAAAAGAGTATAGAAAATACTTTTTAAAATTAGAACAAGCTTGGAATAGTCCTGAAATGGTTATGAAAAGAGCTTTAGAAATTGCTAACAAGAAAGTAGAACAATTGAAACTTGAAAATCAAGAAATGAAGCCTAAAGCATTATTTGCGGATAGTGTTGCAGCAAGCCATACAACAATTTTAATTGGCGAACTAGCTAAAATCTTACGTGGCAATGGAATTGATATTGGCGCTAATAGATTGTTCCGATGGATGCGAGACCAAGGCTATCTTATCAGTAGAAAAGGGACGGACTACAATACGCCAACTCAGAAAAGTATGGATTTAGGGTTATTTAAGATTAAAGAGTCGACCGTTATACACAGTGATGACTCAACATCTATCCGTAAGACAACTAAAGTTACCGGCAAAGGGCAACAGTATTTTATCAACAAGTTCATGAAGATGAAGGGGGAAGAAACATGCTAGAGAATGAAGATTTCGAAATTGAAAAAGAAGCTTACGAGATTACAAGCACGGAAGAGGCGTTGCTGACGTTTGAACAAATATTTGATGAGCAAAGCAAGATTAAGAATTTGAAGGACAAAATAAAGCAAACTAAGAGCTTCTATGAAAATCAGATCAAGTATGAAGAGTTCAAAGTAGATAACCTTAAGAACGCTTTGCTTGCATATTACGAGAAACAAAAGATGGCAAACCCTAAAGTTAAGATCAAATCACCATTCGGGAATTTTGTAAGTCACAAAGAAAAGCTAGATTTTGAACTTGACGAAGAAAAATTAATTGAGAAATACAACGGAACTGATTTAGTTAAAACTACATCAACATTGTATAAAGGTGATTTAAAGAAACGCTTATCAGTTATCGGAGACAAAGTAGTCGATACAGAAACAGGTGAAGTTGTAGATGGGGCTAATCCAGTAACTAAACCGGCTTATGTATCAGTATCAATCAAGAAACCTAAGGAGGACAAATAATATGCAAAGTGAAAATTTAGATAAGTTATTCAAAGGTATGAATACCTTCAGAAGTCAATTAAAACAACCAGCAAAGGACGCAAAGAACCCGTTCTTTAAATCTAATTACGTAACACTTGAAGGCGTTCAAAACGCAATAGATGCAGCTATTAAGGGCACAGGGCTTGCATATACTCAAATCGTTAAGAATGACGATAACGGCAATGTAGGAGTTGAGACAATCATTACTCATGAAAGTGGGCAATATCTTACTACTGGGGTTCTTGCATTACGCCCAGAAAAAGCAACTCCTCAAGGTTATGGCTCTACTATCACATACGCCAAACGTTATCAATTAGCTTCAGCGTTCGGTGTCAGCTCAGATGTTGATGATGATGGAAACGTTGGGAGTGGAAACTTTAAGACACCAGCAAAAGGAAATTATCAACAAAACAATTATCAACAAAGTTATCAACAACCGAGACAACAAGTACAACAGAAACAGGTAAGCCTAGAAGTTGAATATAATAGCTTATTTAATAAAGTATTAAAAGCTTTAGGAACTGATAAAGATGATTTACAGGCTCGAATAAATGGCCAGTTAACCCAAATGTTCCCCGACGACACAAGAACAGAGGATAAGTTTAAACATGGAATTATGATTTTAAAAGGGCTCATAGAAAGCAAGGCTGATAAATAATGTTTGGCAAGTTGATCGGTATCCAAGGAAACGTGCTTAAAATCGTCCCTGACGAAGATTTAGACATAGCCAAGGTAAATAGACTCGCTAATGGTAAACAGCCCACAGTCGAGCTAAAAATAGCCGATAACAGGAAGATAAGCCCAGAACAACGTAAGAAAATATTTGCATTGATTAATGATCTATGTTCTTACACTGGAGATGTTCCAGAATATTGGGAAACAGTATTTAAGTATCAAGTACGAGAAACGTTTGGAGTAGATGAGTTCAGCTTGTCTGACTGCTCCATCACGATAGGAAATTACATGATCTTGGTAATTTTAAATTTTATGTTTGAAGAAGATATACCTTTCAAGACTAAGACGTGGGATAGTTTGCCAAGCGAGTTTCCAAAACAAATGTTGTGTCTTAAAAATAAGCGCTGTGTGTTGTGTGGTAAGCCTGCAGATATTGCACACTATCATGCTGTAGGAGCTGGTAGAAATCGAAATAAGATTAATCACGTTGGCAATTACATCATGACTTTATGCAGAGAATGTCACACAGAGCAGCATAAGATAGGCGTTAAGAGTTTTCTTATGAAGTACCATATAAAGCCTATCAAAGTTACAGAAGATATAGCAAAACAATTTAAATTAGGAGTGATAGATAATGACATTACCAGAATTGATTGAATTGAAACAAAAAATAGAAGTTTATAAGCGTCTGCTTTACGGCGAAGCAATGACAACAACACCGCCAGAAATGAAGTTTAACATTTGGTTATCAGATTTTGAAGCTGCACAAGAAAAGCTATCAAATTTCATTTTAGAAAACGAAGGTAAAGATATAATCTTTTAAAAATCAAAAGCATGCTGCTACTCGGCAGCATGTTTTTTTATTTGCTTAGAATTAACATAACAGGAGCCAAATAAACGCGTTCTAAGACGTTTAACCCCTATCTAGTATAATTACACCCAAGATATATTTAAAACCGTTATACGCATGTTTTTTTACCAAATACAAGTAATCAAGAACATTATCTAAGTTAGATAACCAGTTAATTCACCTGATCCTGCATGATAATAAAAAAGGGCAAAAAAGTACACAAAAGTCTTGACAGAATAAATGTATTCAGCTATCATTTAGGTATACTTATTGAAGGAGGAATTACAATGCAACAAGTACAAACTGAGTATCTCAACTATAAAGAAACTATGAAGGTTCTAGGGTTAACAAGCTACAAGGCTTTGCGACGTTACATTAAAGCAGGCTTGCCAGTAATTGAGGTTGCTAATTCAAAACGAATTAAGAAAAGTGACTTAGACGCCTTTATGGCAGCGCACTATGCAAACAAAAAGTAGTAAAAAAAGATGAGTCAGTGAACTTATAACACCGAACGGGTGGGAAGCCCGTTAGGAAGGAATGATAAACATGGAAGAAAAGCCAAGTTACTATTCAATTTTGACCGCAAATGTTAGGTACGACGAAAGGCTAAGCGCAAATGAAAAAATATTATTTAGCGAAATTACTGCTTTATCCGGTAAGTATGGTTATTGCGCTGCTAGAAATGGATATTTCTCGAAACTATACAACGTTTCAGACAGAAGTATTACACGTTGGATCAAACACCTAAGAGAACTTGAATACTTAAAATATGTGCCAATCTATAAAGAAGGCTCGAAAGAAGTAGTCGAAAGAAGATTATATGCACTTGCTGACTCAAAACACCCCATGGACAAACAAGTCTTAGGGGGTAGACAAAAATGTCTTCAAGGGGTAGACACAGATGTCGAGGATAATAATATAAATAATAATAATATAAATACTAATAACTCTTTTACTCAAGATAGTATTAATACTAAAGGTATTGGTATCTTAGCTGAGAGCGATAACGATAATAAGAATAAAGATAAAACTAAGAATAAAGATAAAAATAAAAAAGATAATGATAATAAAGAGAATAATAGAGTTAAAGATAAAGAGAGTAATAGTAATATAAACAATAATAGTATTAATACTAATAAAGATCTTAAAGGCAATAGAGATAAAGATAGAGTTAATACTAATAAAGATCTTGAAGGCAATATAGATAATGAATGCAGTATAGATAAAAAGGAGAGCAAGGGAAGGGGTAGCAGTATTAATACTAAGATAGATAATACATGCAATATAGAGAATGAATGCAGCATAGAGAATGAAAAAAAACATACACATGGTATAGATAATAAATGCAGTATAGAGAATACATGCAATAAAGATCTTAAAGGCAGTAAAGATAATTTTGATTATAAAAGATTTATTGAATGGTTTAATGAATTAGCTAATAAGAACTTTAGAGATACAGAGACTAATAGAAAGATGATTAGATCTAGATTGAATGAAGGATATACAAAAGAGGATGTAGCTAAGGTAGTTAGACTTAAAGTGCAGCAATGGAAAGATAACCAGAAGATGAATAAGTATCTAAGGTTTACCACATTATTTGCAGCTACTAACTTTAGTAATTATCTACAAGAAGCTGAAGATACCCTTGAACCACAGGAAAAGAAAAAAAGAGAAAGTTCCGCTAAAGAGAAAACAAGAAAAACAAACCCTGTTGAAGAGAAAATACAGCAATACAAATTATTCTTAAGTGAACATCCAGATAACAAAGTGATAAAAGAAGCACTAGAGCAACTTGAACAAAGCAAAGGATAGAATAGCTGATAGCACAGGATAGTCCTGTAAGGCTCTCAGAGGCTGTTACAGACGTTTTAGATAGTCTTGAGTATAATTACACCAAGAACACGTTAAAACGTCTTAGAGAGCATTATACGAGCTAAGAGAAAGAAATAGAAAAACAAATGACTTGAGCAAAGCAAAGAATATGATTAGCTGATAACGCGGAATAGTCTTGTGAGGCTCTCAGAAGCTGCTACAGGGATTTTAAATGACTCTGAGCATAATTATACTAGAAACACATTAAAACGTCTTAGAAGGCGTTATATGAGCAAATAAGAAAGGAATAAAGAAATGAACGAAATAGAATTGAGAATTGTAGAGGCACTATTAAATAAACCAGAGCTGATCGATAGCACATACATCAATACAGATTGGTTTACTGAAATTAAGCTAAGAAACATTGTCGAAGCAATGCAAAAGCTAGATCTACAAGAAAGGACATTGCTTAATGTCTTTACTGAGATGAATAATGACGGTAGTGTCGAATATAAGCATCTGGTAGATATGCAAGGTGAATTTGTTACAAGTGCTAGCTTCGGAAATGATGTCAAGTCGCTACACAAGCTATACGCACAACGTATACTAGAAACAAGCATGGACGTGTATAAGCAAAACCCAAAGAAACAAGAACTTACTAACTTGTCAGAAGCAATTGCAGAGTTATCAAAAATCGATGAAGCAGGAGACGATGGAAAACTTGAAGAAGCAATCGATGAGTTACAGGATAGATTAGCTTCAGGAAAACCAGTAGGAATTAAGAGCTTTGAAGGCCTAGACGACTTACTTGCTGGGGGCTTATACGGTTCTATGCTGTTTACCATTGGCGCTAGACCTAGTGTTGGTAAAACGGCTTACGCGGTCAATCTAGCCTATCAAATCATGAATAAAGATCCAGAGGTTCAAGTAGACTTTTTTACTCTTGAAATGAACAAAAGAGAAATGCTAAGCCGCTTTGTTTCAAGAAGCGCTAACGTGGATAGCCAAAGGTTAAAACAGCCTGCTAGTGATTTAGACCTAGCCTTTACCGAAATGGTTAGCGAAGGTATTAAGTGGGTTAGAACTCACAAAATAAGGATCTATGATAGAGTTTTAACTTTAGGCGGTATCTTAAGCATAATTAAAAAAAATGCTGCTAAAGCTAAACCAGACAAGTATGTTGCAATTATCGATTACATTGGTTTGGTTAAAGTGAACGGTAGACAAGATCGTTGGTTACAAGTTGGAAAAATTACACGAGAACTCAAAATTGTTGCTAACGAGTACAATGTTCCAGTGGTTGCGCTGGCTCAATTAAATCGTGGGGTAGAGGGTAGAAAAGATAAAGAACCTTTGCTTTCGGATTTGAGAGAGTCTGGCTCTATTGAACAAGACAGTAACGTTGTAGCGTTTCTATACCGGCCAGATGAGGACAACAGGGAATTGGTTAAATTAGCCATCAGAAAGAACCGTGAGGGCTCACTGGGAGATATCAGTTATTACTTTAACGGCAAATATATGAATTTCCAAGAAATGAGTGAGGATATATAATGAGTTACATGGATTACAACCAGTTTCAAAGCCTCATGGTCGAGAATGGTTATCAAAAGTCTAAAGCAGTTGGTGTGTATCTGGACAAGGCAATGCACTACAACAAAATGATCAAGAGTATTAAAGCAAACGTCAAAGATAAAGCCCCAGTAGTCAAGACCAAAATGGAAAAGTTTATCAAGTTGTATGATAACAAGCGAATTGAGGCGGTGTGGGGTGCGATTAAAGTAGCTGAATTAGAGAAGCTACAGGGTTGGAAATTTATTGAAGATGGTGAAGGATTTGTTCTACAACTGCAGATTAAGTATCAAGGAAATTTGAAGAAAGCTACTGAATTTGAAAAGAAGCAAGTTGAGTTAGCAACTCTTTATGAACAAGCACACAAGAAAGGTGGATTACATGACTAACGAATACAAACAAGGCCAACAAGATATGTTAGCACTAATTAAAGACGCATACTATAAAACTGACAAATCAGAGTTTGAACGCTTACTTGATACAGGTGACGAGAACGAAGTACAAGAATTCTTAAGGCACGATTATATCCAGCAAGGCATGGAGATTGAAAGAACTAGACTTTTAGGAGAAATAAGGGAGCTTGCAGAAAAACATGGAATTGATATTCAACATTGAACCACAACAGCAAGAACGGCCTAGAGCAACAGGGCGCGGCAAATTTATTCGAATGTATGATCCACCTAAAACAGCAAAATTCAAGGAACAGTTGCGAGCATTGGCGACAGAAATATATCACGATGCACCACTTGAAGGCGAAATTTATCTTAAGGTAGCCTTCTATCGAAAGATCCAAAAGAGTATATCGAAAAAAGAACACGATAGACGGGTCTCAGGAGCACACAGACCGATTGTAAAACCGGATCTTTCAAATTACCTCAAGGCGTTTGAAGATGCTTTAAACGGGATTATATGGGCAGATGACGCGATGATCGTTCACGAAGAAATCGATAAGTATTATTCAGACGAACCAAGAATAGAAGTTGAAATTAAAGTAAAGGAGGTCTAAAAAAATGAAGCATTTAAGCAAAATCAAATTTAAATATTCAAACTGATTAACAATGTAGAATAGTTTTAAAAGGCTCTCAGAGGACGATACAGACGTTTTAAACAGTTCTGAGTATAATTAACCATAGAAGTTTCAAAAGCTCTTAGAAGACAATTTTAGGGGCTTTTATTTTTTTACACAAAAATATATTTTTTAGCAAAAAAGTGTTGACAAGTAATATATACGTGTTATGATAAGAGTGTAATCAAAAGCAAGGAGGACAAACAAATGAAAAAGAATATCATTTTATCAGCAGTAGTATGTAGCACATTGTTAGCAGGATGTGGGGCAAATACAAACCACGTCAAAACAAGTTCGAGCGTTTCCAAGGTTTCAACTTCAAAGGTTGTAAAATCATCATCATCAGTCAAACCTGACCCAAAAGCATCTGAAAGAACATGGACTTATAAAAACAATGTCTTTGATGCAGGAAACGAAACTTATAAATTCACTGGCTGGGACGTTGTGAATTCAGCAAACGAAGGCAAGAAAGTTCTAGTACTTTATTGTGATGTTACAAATAATTCAACTGAAGAAATGGATCCATCAAATGTATATTTGGTTGTGGACGCATATCAAAAAAACGAAGCTTCAAATATGCGACTCAGCTCTGGAATGGTTGAATGTGACGAGAATGGAAATAATCCATTGCAACAATACGAAGATGCATTGTACAACAAACTATTACCTGGAAAGACAGTTAAAGCCGCTATATGGTTTGAATTTAATAATGACAGCCCGGTCCGAGTAGAATTTAAAAATTCAGAACTCGAAACCATTGGAATTAAGAATTACAAAGTTAGCAAGAAATTGAGTAAGGCTGATAGAGAAAAACTTAAGAGATCTAATGCATCACAACCAGCAGCACAATCAAATGAAGCTGCACAAACTAAAGGCACTGTTCAAAGTGACAACGGCAGTGATGTTCAAGCCCAAGTAAGTGATGACCAAACTTCAAAATCAAATGACGATGATCAAGTTGATACAGCTCAACCATCACAAGGTGGAACAATCTACCAAACTAATAACGATGGTGATGGCTTCAAGGGCGATCCAGATGCTATTGCTGACACGCAGCAGAGAATGATGGAAGGAATAAAATAAGCGGGAGGCTACTACTATGACAAATAAGAATTTTATTGGAACAATTGAAAGTGAAACAAAGGCGAAAAGCCTAGCTGTTTTAAAAGCCACAAACGACGGGGATGTGGTGAGTGCAACCCCATTTGAAATATTTGATACGTTGCAAGGCAAAAGAATTCAGTTTCACCTTCCAATTAAAGCAAACCGATTTAAGGTGCTTTCGGTTGAAGGTGACGCTATTGATGACTTGATAAATATAATTGAGATATAGGAGAAATTATTATGGAGAAGAAAATAACAGAATTAGATAAGGCAAAAGCGGTTGTATTCGATAAGAATAACAGCTTCAAGAAGCTGCATGAAGTATCGGGTTGCTCAGTTTCGAGGCTTAGACACTATCGCTGTGAGCCTGAGTTACTAGAGACGGCTAGATGGATTACAATTCACAGGCTAGCAAGTTTGTACGACGAGATAGCCAAGAGATACAAATAAGGCGGTGATGGCGAGCGTGCCTAAAAGTACGACCGTTCCAATAAAGCAAAGACAAGTTCAATAACAAAACGTTACTGAGTTTATAAATTTCGTTTGCCGCCAAAAGTGGCGATGAAACAGTTTGATTTGAGATATAGGAGGAATTAAAACGGTGAATGAATTACAAATTTTTAACTTTAAAGGAAGCGAAGTAAGAACAGTAACTATTAACAACGAACCTTATTTTGTTGGTAAGGACGTTGCAGATATTCTTGGGTATCAAAACCCCAGCCGTGATATTAACCGACATGTTGATCAAGAAGATCGTCAAAACTACCAAAACGGTAGTTTAGCATCAAACCGAGGAATGACAGTAATTAACGAGTCTGGATTATATTCCTTAATCATTGGCAGTAAGTTGCCAGATGCAAAGAAATTCAAACGCTGGGTAACAAGTGAGGTATTACCATCCATCCGTAAACATGGTACCTATATGACACCGGACAAGATCAACGAAATTTTGTCGGACCCAGACACAATCATTAAATTGGCTACACAATTGAAAGTTGAACGCGAAGGCCGGCTAGTAGCTGAACAACGAGTCAACGAACTGACACCTAAAGCCAGTTACTATGACCTTGTTCTACAAAACAAAACGTTGGTCACAATTACACAGATTGCCAAGGATTATGGTATGAGCGGTCAAGAGTTAAACCGTAAGCTACATGAGCTAGGTGTTATCTATAGACAAGGCAACGTTTGGCTGCTATATAGTAAGTATCAACGAACAGGTTGGACCCAATCAGAAACGTTTATGGCTCCTAAACCAGACGGTACACAGAAGGCTGTGATGCATACCAAATGGACACAGAAAGGACGCCTAGGCTTATATGAGTTGCTTAAACAAAATGGGATCCTGCCATTAATCGAGACAGAAGATGAAGACTAAAGGAGACGATAAAAATGGAATTTGTAGGATATGTTGTAAAAATTAATAATTGTTATTATAGATCACAAATAAATGGTGATTATATGATCTGCAAATCATTTGATGAAGCAATGAAAATTACATCAATTCGTTATGCTAGAAAAATCGCTGAAGAAATCGGCGGAGTAGTTAGACAAGTGTATGTTTCAGATGAAAAAATTGATGAATGTGGGGAACAATAGTTATGAAAATACTAAATAAATTGTTATCCTGGCTAGTAGGAATTACAATTTTTGTAAACGGCATAATCTTGATTTTAGAGATATTCTATTTTCCTGATATGTTTCTATTCAAGTTGTGGATCGCTGAGTTAGTAGCAACACTTGCAATAGTAGGGATCAAAGCGCATGTATCATATAAGGTTTTTGAGTTAGAGGAGGAAGAAACCAATGGAATTGATGGAAGAAATTAAAGAGCTTAAAGAATACAAAGAAGCTAAAGATTTACCAATTGCAGAATTAGCAAGAAGAATTGAAGCTGATGATACAACGGTTGGCAGATGGTTAAAAGGTATGGCTACACCTAGCGACTATTCTTTACTCAAAGTGCGAAGATTTTTAGATAGTGTCAAAGGCTGGGAAGGCTCGAAAACACTAGAACCATTTAAAGATAAAACAACTAGAGAGCACGAACGAGCAGAGAAAGATATTAACTATCTAAAACAACGTATTAAGGCTTTAAACGATATTGAAGAGTTGGATCCACTGGTGGCCGAATTAAACACCATTACACAGCTTGGAAAACTTATGCTTGATGCTTACGACACTACATTTTAGACGCCAAATTAGGAGGACAAACAAATGAATTCAGAAACAGATATCAATTGCAACACCGATTTTGCTGAAGTTGAGTCAGAAGAAGAAAAAATTAAGTGTAAAAAAGTGGCGGTTTTTCTAGCCAATGGTACAGAAATGGTAACTAACAACGTTTTGAGTGTTAGTGAATACACTAACGAACACGGCGGGCTTGCACTTGAACTTTGTGGCAAAAGCAAAACAGGGAAAACCAAAAAGATGGTTTTCAATCTAACAAGCAGTAACGTCATTGGATATTCAATAGAAGATCAAGAAACAAGCAAATCTTAAGGATTGACCTTAACAAGTCGTAAACTATCTAAAACAACGTATTAGCGCTTTAAACGATATTGAAGATTTAGGCACATTAGTAACTGAATTAAATATTATCGCACAGCTTGGAAGCCTTGCGCGTGATGCTCACAAGGCGCCGTTCTAAAAGTATCAACAAAGGAGAAATTAACATGGATTATCAAAAAAAAGTAGACATGAAAGAAGTTAAAAAAATACAGAAACAAACAACTGAGATAGCTAAAATCTTGAAAAAAGAGGGCTATGAAGCGGGAGTAATAGCGTTAGGTAGAGGTACAGGGGTCGCGACTAATGTTTTTGGCAGCAGAAAAGATGTGCTATTTACTGTATACACTATTTTGGAAAATTTGAAAGAAGAAGACAAACTAATACTTTTATCTATGATCTCAGGTATCAAATTAGGAGATAAATAATTAAAATTTTGACCTTAGTTTCAGAGGAATGTTAAATCAATTGACCTTAGCACGTCATTAAACTGCTAAATACTGACGTGGTTATTTGAACGGTATACATTCACAAAAAACCGTAAATCAGGATCTCGCAAATAACGACACAGTACAGGCTTAGCATCTGTCGAAGGGTGCTGAGTCATAGGCAGTAGAGATGTAAGGAAGCTATAAAACAAAAATTTATTAAAAAGGTAGGTGTAATTTCCCTTTCTCATTAATTCATGCAGTAGCAGCCGAGCAAATTTATTGCCGAAACTAGACTATCCTTAGTTGCAGACTGCAAATTGTGAGCAAAAAAAATTATGAAAGAAGGTTCAAGCCTTCGTATATTCTTCGTATCTTGTTTGCAACTAATCTGCCTTGTATCTGCAAAATTTGAGCCAGTCACACGTTTTTGAGAGCGTGGCAAGGTATTTATACCGGTATAATATTAAAACGATAAGGAGAGGTGAAAATGGAGCTTATAACAGCAATTCACAACTTAGAACAATGGAGACCAATTATGGAGTGGGATGATCACATAAAGGAGCTGCCAGATGAGCTAAAAGAGAGTTGGAATAGAATACTACAAGCCAGAGGTATAGGGTTGATGGATAGGTTAGGACTAACACAAGCCGAAATCAGAGAAATATCCGAGTTGATTAACAATGACACACTACCAACTGAAGCATTCCGAAGATATGGGATCAAGTATGCAAAGCGCTTAGCCAAGAGATTGGGTATGGAAGATGTGATTGATAATTATTACAAGCGGGTTAAGTCGTATTACTTGATAAATGTTGTTACTAAAGAAAAGTATCAGTTTCATAGGTTACAAGATGCGGCTGAGTTTCTAGGAAGAAAAGACTATAGGTCGCTGCCGCAATACATTGATAGAGCTTTGCTCATTCCAAGAACAAGCTACAAGATTTATAGATACAGAACATTCAAGAAAAGAAAGAGGTTTTAGCATGAAAAAGATCATGGCGTTAATTTTTACAATAATTTCAGGAGTAAGCATGTTTGGAGTCATTACAGGATATATACTTGATGCACTTGGCTTATGTGGAGCAGGCTTCTATCTAATAGGAATAGGTGAGGTTGTATGTGTTGCATCTGCAGCGGCGGTTGTCACAATTGGTATTTTTAGCTATTTAGAGTAATAAAAACGATTGTATCATAAGGAGTGCAGGCTTGTGGAAGATATGCTACTAGATTTACCTCAGGTTAATTACGATGGAACAGCTGATAACGTTGTAAAGTTTCTAACAAACAGAAGCTACTACCCTAGGATGTATGATATATACATGCAAGCTAATCCAGAGAAATTAAAGAGCCCAAGTTTAAGTGGTATGCCTGGAGGTAGTGTTGGAAACAGCAACGAAAATAAAATGATCAAATATTTGTATGCAAAGGCGATTGTAGATGGAGTTAGACAAACGATAGACAAGGGTTCGCATGAGTTAAAAGTAGTGTTTAGTAACATAACCGGAGAGATAAGTGCGGTTGAAGCGATGCGAATGTTACACTATGAAAAAACAAGATACTACTTAATTAGAAAACAGGCTTTAAATGAATTTGCCGATATTTTAGAAGTTCAAAATTTGCATTGCCCAGATCTACATGCTTATATTTGAATATTGCATAAAAGCGGAGACCAAAGGGATTTGTTGAAAACGTACATTGAAAGCAAAAAGGATGCAGCCAAACGAAAAAGGTGGTATTATATTATTGTCGAAAGACATAGTTAATCATTCATTTCAAAATTAAATAGTTTGCTTTTCAAAGACAGCGAGATGAGTTATAATAAACTTGTCTCTTATGTGGTGTGTAGGAGCACCACACTCTGACATTAAATAACTTTAGCGTGATATTCTTTGGTTTTTCATTACTGAGAATAAGCCTCCTTTAGAATGATATTTGGAGTGTGGTTCCAGTTCGATCCTGGAACACTACTTTGTGTGTATGACACTATCCATACCGTGACCACAACGTTATGTGGATATAATTGTAATTCCTATTGTTATTCATGTTGGCTTTTCAACTATCATTTTTCATTATATTCCTTTACAGAGAACAGTTTTAATGACTGTTCTTTTTTTATACAATTTAGGAGGTTGTTTATGCAAAAAATTGAATTGCAAAGCCCTATAGCTGTGGCTAATTTTATAATTGAAGTTGCTAAGAAAGAAGGAAATCCAGTTACAAATTTGAAGCTTCAGAAAGTTTTATTTTTTCTACAGGGATATTGTTTGAATGAGTACAATAGGATATTATTTGATGGAAAATTTGCTAAGTGGCAATATGGCCCTATTGAAGAAGAAATATATCAGATATTTAAACCTCAGGGATCCATGCCTATTGATTTTCTAAGTACACAAGGAAAAATCGAAAATGGGATAATAAAGTTGTATCACGAAAAAATTGATTTACCTCAAGAATACATTGAGGAATTGAAAAGCGTGGTGATAAAGATAAATCAAAAAGCACCATGGGAATTGTTTGAATTAACGCATAAACATAGTAGCTGGTATTCTTATAAAGACGATATAAGCAGGGGAATTGCAATTGATTATGCAAACGATGAGATAGAAAAATGCTTCAAAGATAATTTTAGCCAGCTTAATAGCTGACTTTTTATTTTGCAAAGAAGGGGTGATACCAATTTTACAACTAGATGAAAGGAAAGTTCGAAAAGGAAAACCTATTGGACTCCCATATGTTGGAAGCAAGAAAAAAATATCAAAAAAAATCGTGGAGATAATCAAACAAAACTTCGGAACTGATATACCAGTTTACGATGTTTTCGGCGGTGGTGGTGCAATTACTGCAGAACTGCTATTGAATAATATGCAGGCCCACTACAATGACTTAGACAGCGATGTTACAAGTATGTTTACCAGAGTTATCTCACAAGATAGAGAATGGATCAAAACATTGGCTGTTTCACGTGATGAGTTTCTAACTATCCGTGATAAAAAAGGAAAAACAGTTGATGACAATTTGAAGTTACTGGTCAATTCTTTTGCGAATAATTCAAAAAATTACTTGTACTGCAAAGAACAGTCCAGGGCAAAATACAATCTCGCAATTGAAATTATAAAAAAACATGATGTGTTTAGTGGCTACAAGCAAACGGGAACCTATCGAAACGCTAAACAATCATGGCGACCGGAGCAGTTAGAACGACTACAACAATTAGAACAACTACAACAATTAGAACAACTACAACAGTTGAAGGAAGCGCGAGACCCAGAGATAACTAATTATGACTATACAGCATTTTCAAATGTTGAGAATGCTATTTTTTATCTGGACCCACCATACCAAAACACAATGAATGGATATAAATTTGAGTTCAATCATTCGTTATTTTATGACTGGTGTGTTGAGATGGCAAAAAAAAATATTGTAATTATTTCCAGCTACAGCATTCCAGATCCGCGTTTTAAGGTTGTTTGGGAGTTTAAAACGGCGCGTGGTTCGTTTGCTGGAGGCGTAAATAAGAAGTATGAGCAACTTTACATGGTTTCGGAAGGATTAAATCAACTAAGCTAAGGCAAAAGGTGGTGAGTATTGTGGTAAGAGCGCTTTACAAAGAATGGTTAACAGAGGAAAAGTTAACATTGTTGAAAGGCTGGAAGAGAAATGGTTTAACTGATGAGCAAATTGCTCATAATATGGGAATTAATGTTCGCACGTTGTGGAGATGGAAAGCTGAGCATAAAGAGATGAAGGAGGCACTAAAAGTAGGGAAAGAAGTGGCCAACTTCATTGTTGAAAATAAGCTGTTTCAAAAGGCTATCGAAGGTAATACTACTGCTATGGTTTTTTGGCTAAAGAACAATTGGCGCGATAAATACAACGATAGTGAGTTGTCGCCAGAAGAACGTAAGCTTGCTATTGCACGTATGAAGAAATTAGAAGTTGAAACTAAGAATGTTCAATTACGTAATAAGTCACTTGAAGAAAATGGCGCTGATATTGAAGAAGCACTCAATAGAGTTATGGATAAGCTTAGCAGTGAAAGCGACAAAGAAAATAATAATAATGATTGATAATGGCTAGTTTGTAGTATAATATAAGAGCAAACAAAAAGCCCTAGCGGTGTTGGCGACACCCTAGAGCTGGTAACCATAGAAAGGATATGATTACATGGATACAATCAAGTGAGTGTATCAAGATGCGCAATTGGAAAAGCAAAAACACACAAGGGCTATATTTGGAAATATATTTAATAAATGGTTAGTACTCTTGATGAGTGCTTTTTTTATTAGCAGAGAGGTGAACGCAATGGCAATAGATAATTTGTTAACTGCAAAGCAGCAAAAAGCCTTACAATCCTATTTACATGATGATTGGAGAGTCCTGATCCTATCTGGTGCAGTTCGTGCTGGCAAAACATATATTTCTGATTGGATATTTTTGCTTGAGTTGCGAAGGACTGCACGACTAGCTAAAGTCCAAAACGATCCGCACCCTGTTGTTATCCTTGCTGGATATAGTTCTAATTCAATCTACACGAATGTTATCGTTTCAATTGAAAATGAGTTTGGCGTTGAACTAAAGCCAGATAGGCATGGGCATTACCATTTGTTTGGTGTTGATATAGTGCCTGCTTATACTGGAAACAAGCGAGGAATGAGCGCCATTCGCGGTGCAACTGCATACTCCGCCTACATTGATGAAGGATCATTAGCCGATCAATCTGTGTTCCAAGAAATACTACAGCGTTGTTCAGTTGAAGACTCGCGAATTATTGTGACTACTAACCCTGGGAGCCCGGTTCACTACTTGAAAACGGATTACATTGACAAGGAAGACGACCCTGAGGCTAGGATCAAAGTTTTTAACTTTACGATTGATGATAATACGTTCCTTAGCCCTGAATATGTAAAAGCTTTAAAGGCACAAACGCCTTCGGGAATGTTTACGGACAGAGCTATCTATGGCCTTTGGGTATCTGGGGAAGGGCTAGTATATCGTGACTTTGATAAAAATAGAATGATGATCGATAAACTACCACCTAACCGCTCATATAAATATTATTGTGGCGTCGACTGGGGCTTTGCTGAAGGACACGATACATCAATTACTGTATGGGCTGATGATGAACAAGGCAACACTTATTTAGTTGAAGAACATACCGCAAACCGTAAGTACATTGATTACTGGATTGAGGTAGCTAAAGGTATTCAGAAGAGGTATGGATACAACGTTACCTTTTGGTCAGACCCCGCAAGAATTGATTATGTATCTCAGTTTGTTACTAATGGTATACAAGCTCGGAACGCAAAGAAAGATATTTTGGCCGGGATTGAGTCAGTTGCAGAGCTGATGGCCACTAAGCATTTCTTTGTGTTGAAGAGTGCTCCTGTTAAGTTTCTTGATGAAATTTATCAATATGTTTGGGATAGTGACAAGGGAGTGCCGATTAAGAAGAAGGATCACGTATGCGACTCAATGAGATATGGAATATTTAACGAGCATCTAAACAATGACGCTCAATTTATTAATTCAGTTTATATTTAGGAGGTGGTAGCGTGGCAGACAGTGTAAAGATTGCTGGCAGTGCTTATATATCCAAGGAAGGCCTGTATCTTTATCCAAATGAAGAACTAACAGGCGAAGACATTTTAACGTTTATTAACTATAACAGAGGTATCACAACGTATGGAGAGAACTACCGTTACTATACAGGTGAACATTCTATTTTAAAGAAGAAGTTTGATCCTAACAGCTTTAGACCAGATAACAGAGTGGTCAGTAATTGGGCTAACTATGTTGTGGATACATATATCGGCTATTTCATGGGGACACCAGTTAAGATACAGTTGGAAGATGATAACAAGAACAAGTTATTACAGGATTGGCTGAAGGTTAACACGTTTACAGACAAATTATCAGAAGTAGCCAAACAAGTGGCAATCTATGGTTTGTCTTATATGTTGGCTTATCAAGATGAAGATAGCAATACTTGCGTTGCAGTAGTGCCGCCGGATGAAGGCTTTATTATCTATGATACAAGTATCAAGCGTAAACCTATTGCGTTTGTTAGATACGCTTATTTTAATTCTGAATTAGTCGGGGAAGTCTATACTGACAGCAAGATTTATAGTATTGGCAGAGATGGAGTACTTGAAGAAACAGGAAATATTGTGCCATTTAAAGAAGTCCCAGCGGTAGAGTTCTATGCGAACGAAGAACGTTTATCTTTAGTTGGCAAGATCAGAACCTTAGTTGACACGTACGATAATGCAATCTCACAGAAAGCTAACGAGCTTGAATATTTCGATCAGTCTTTTCTTCTAATGCTGGGTATTAATTTGCCGAAGGATCCTAAAACAGGCAAGCCAATCCTTGATTTTAATGGTGGCAAGCGTGTGTTTAATGATCCATCGCCAGAAGCAGCCAATGCGAAGTTTGAGTTCTTATCTAAACCGGATAGCGATAACATGCAAGAAAACATGCTTAACCGTTTGGTTAATGATATCTTTCAAACAGCGATGGTAGCTAATCTAAACGATGAGGCGTTTAGTGGCAATTCTAGCGGCGTGGCTATTCGATATAAATTATTGAGTATGCAGAACCAAGCGGCACTAGAAGAACGTAAATTCACGATAGCTTTAACTAATTTCTTAGGTAACATCGCAAGCCTAGGCAAGATTATCGGCAGTGTTTCATCTGATGAAGTCAAGACTGGATTATCGTTCACATTCAAGCGTAACATACCGGTAAACGATGCAGACGAGGCAAATACAGCTAAAACACTCGAGGGCGTCGTGTCTAAGGAAACTCAGCTTAAAGTGTTATCTATTGTCGATGATCCCAAAGCTGAGATTGAAAAGATCGATCAAGAGAAAGAAAACTTGATCAAACAATCATTACAAAACTCGATCAATGCCGCTGATATGTTCAAAGGTGGTGTAGATGATGATACCGAAGAACAAGCAGAATGAAGAGTACTGGAAAGCCAGGGAGCAAGCAGAAAAGAAGTGGATAGCTCAGAACCTGAAGAACGACAGGAAGTTTAATGGCAAGCTAACTGATTATTACGAAAGAGCTATTGACGATATCAATGGCAAAATTGATGTAGAATATCAAAAGATAGTCGAGACACATGGTGATAGCATTGGCACTACAGGGGCTTATAAAGCTGTTAGTAAAGCTGATATAGAAAGATACGAGCGCGAAGCAAAAAGGCTTGTAGCTAAAGCTAACAGGCTTAGAAAGCAAGACAGGAAAGTATCTCGTAAAGGTTTTACAGCAGAAGAAAACGCACGTATGAAAGTTTATAATGCTACCATGCGGCTTAATCGACTTGAGTATCTAAAATCACAAATAGGGTTAACTATGGTTGATTTAGGTATGGATATAGACGACGAGATGCAAGAAAAGATCCAGGATGACTATATGGACGAAATAAAGCGTCAATCAGGTATCTTAGGTAAAGATCTAACCAAGACGTCGTTATGGACTAGCTCGACGATTGCTGCAATCGTAATGGCTCAAACGGGTGCCGTTAATTTCAGCCAACGCATATGGGCAAATATAGATGCTTTAAAAGCTGAATTAGATGCAGTTATATCAACAGGAATTATACACGGAGATAATCCGCGAGAGATGGCAAGGCAGCTTAAAAAACATGTACGACAAACAGTTACTAATCATAGATATGTTACTGAACGCATTGCACGTACTGAGAGCGCCAGAGTGCAGCATAAAGCACAGGTTAGTTCACTGACTGAGATGGATTATAGATTTTGTAAATGGCATGCTGAGCCTGGTGCATGTAAGATTTGTAGTGATATTGCGAACAATGACGATGGTTGTGGCAAAGGCGTATATGAGATAGACGATTGTCCAATTGTTCCAGCTCATCCATGTTGCAGATGCGGGATTAGTGCTTACTGGGTTGATGGCGAGAATAATTCGTACAAACACAGCAATTAACATTTTGACTTTTTCCATGCTTGCAGTCATTAAAGAACAACTTGAGTAAACCGCCTCCCAAGGCGTTAAATGCGAGCAGGAGGTCCAATTATGGATGTAGAAGAGACAACACAAGTAACTGAAGCTCAAGACAATCAAGAAAACGTCGAAACGGTTAAAAAGGACGTCCAAGATAAGAAACCGGTAGACGCTGACAAGATTGCTAAAAAACTTCAAAAGCGTATCAGCAAGGAACAAGAAAGCAAGCACCAAGCTTTGAAGGAAGTAGAGGAGCTTAAAGCTAAACTTGCTAAATACGAAAGCAACGACAAGAGTATCAAGGAACTTTCAGACGAAGAGAAAGCTAAACAGGAAGAAGATGTCAAAGATAGACGTATCAAGGAACTCGAAGACCGTTTAGCACGTAATGAAGCTTTAAAACAAACCAAACAAGTGTTTGAAGAGTCAGATATCCAAGTTTCAGATGATGTCCTCGATATGGTTGTTGTAAATGACAATAAAAAGACCATTGCTAACGTCCAAGCGATTACTAATTTTATTGAGAAAATCAAGGAAGATACACGTAAGGAATTGTTAGCAGGCAAGACTCCACGAACAACAGGAGTCAAAACTAAAATGACAAAAGAACAAATTAGAAGCATCAAGGACACAGCAGAGCGTCAAAAAGCAATGCGCGATAACTGGGCCTTGTTCAATTAGGAGGAAACAAAATTATGGCAGATCCAAAATTAATCAAAACACCTGATATGGGCGAAGTACAAGCAAAAGACTTTGTGGAACGCTTTTCAGAAAGCATTACAAAATTAACTCAAGCATTGAGCACTACACGCCCACAAGCAATGACTCAAGGCAATACTATTCAAATGTATAAGTTCACTACTGATATGGCTGCTACAACAGCTGTTGGTGAAGGCGAAGATATCCCATTGAGTGGGGTTAAGCGCGTGAAAGATCGTGCTTTTACTGTTGGCTTTAAAAAAGCACGTAAGGCTGTATCTATTGAAGAAGTTCAACGTGTTGGATACGATATGGCAGTCCTACAATCAGACAAGCGTATCTTAAAGGAAATCCAAAAGAATGTTCGTAAAGGCTTCTTTGATTTCTTGGCAACAGCACCAACAGACTTAAAAGCTCAAGGCGGCTTACAAAATGCAATTGCTCAATCAGTTGGCAAATTACAAGTATTGTTCGATGATGATGCAGTAGAAACAATTGTGTTTATCAATCCAATGGATGCAGCTAAGTATTTAGGTGCAGCAGATATCACAAACGGAGCAAGCGTTGGCTTTGGTTTAACATTGCTTAACAACTTTTTAGGCGGCGTTACTTTAATCATGAACTCCAGTGTTCCAGAAAACACATTCTATGCAACTGTTAAGGATAACATTAACTTGATGTACTTAGATACTAACGGAGAAAGCCGTAAGCTATTTGAAAACAAGTCTATTACAACAGACGAAACAGGTTTAATTGCTTTAGTTCGTGATGATAACACAACAAACTTGACAAACCAAAGTACACTATATTGGGGCATTGAGATCTTCCCAGAAGTTGCTAACGGCGTAATCAAAGGGACTTTTGCTGCACCAGCCACAGAC
>OCPK01000005.1_pt1 | contig 36128 bp, 48 predicted proteins | sample 1501191 | NCBI WGS metagenome assembly OCPK01 (sample SAMEA3360704, study PRJEB22359) | human gut metagenome | biome: ENVO:urban biome; feature: ENVO:human-associated habitat; material: ENVO:feces | place: Bangladesh | collected 2011
TTTATATACGACCTTTCTTTTTAATATTAATAAACTTAATTAAATAAACCTTGATTTTCTTCAATTAGTCGCAAGCGTTCAGAACGGTCTTTCACAGCCAGAATAGCTTCTTTAGTCAATCCAGCTGGTGAGGTTGGTTTCTTAGCCACTTTGCCTTTTAGTGCTTCTTTAACTGCTTTGTCAACTTCATCTTTGAAAGACTTGATAAATGAATCAACGTTTGTCTTTGTTGCTTCTGCCTCTTCAGTAACTAAAGATGCAAGTAAATCTTCTGAGATATTGACATCTGCTTCTGCCAGCATTCCACGGGCTGTTTTAGTCATGTCTGCTTTGGCTTTTTCTTGGCGTAACGCTTCGAGCTCTGCTTTAAGCTGGTCACGTTCGAATGCAATTTTTTCTTCTGCATTCATTTTAGCCAGTTTCTCGGCTTGCGTTTTCTCGGCTTCTAACTCAGCTTGCCATTTTTCTTTTTCGGCCGCCATAATTTTTGCTAGCTCGTCACGACTAAAAGTCTTTTCTTGTTTGACCTCTTTAGTTGCCTCTTTTTCAGTTTCTTTTGCTTGCGCTTCTACTTCTTCAGTAGAATTTTCAACTACTTTGTTTTCTTCTTCCATGTTGTTTCCTTTCAACAGTTACGCTGTCACCCGAAATATTTGTGTTTTACGTTCACCAACGAAAATTGTCCAAGTTTAGCGACATTGGAGAAGTCGAATGGTAACAATTCACTACAATTTAATCAAAGTTGCAGTTACATGTTCCTTTAATTTATATGTATTAGGATTTACTCTATCAAAACCATCATTTACCAAGTCGAAAATCAACGATAATCGGCTTTTTTTAGCTTTACTATAGTAAAATCCGCTTACATCTTTATATTGTACTATCCACATCTTATTTCTCCAAGATAATTTCAAAACCACTACGACAATTTACGTGCATCGGCGGGAAATTAATGCCGCGTTCAGCCTGTGAGATTTTAAAAATATCCCCATCCAAGCTTCTGCATATTGGTGTTGTTCTTGAATCGATAACAGAGCTGTATTTGTACTCCGTGTAACCCTCTTCTTTGAACATATCCAAGCCTACAGCATTAGTGATAGCTGTTCCTTCAGTGCGAACAATCTTCTTAACGTCTGAAAGTGAGCGCTTTTCATAGCCTTTTTTCAACGTTTCGGAAATATCTTCATACCTTTCACCTTTTATAATACCATTCTTAAGCTCTTCAAACAATTTAAGTGAAACTCTTTGAGAGTTCGCCAATTGGTTCTCATAAATATCTGGTAACTTTACTTTACCATCGGATTTGATATCGTATTTATTCTTAATATACTTATCGACTTTAGTAGCCATTTCACCAAAATGCTTCTCAAGTGCTGCGCTCATTCCTTTTGCGCCGACTTCTTCAGTGATATCAATAGCAATCTTTAACACATTAATCTTATTGCCTTTGATGTCGCTTTTTTTATATAAATCAGACTTACCGTACTGATTCATAAGCTTCTTAACGTAGCGTTTCTCTTTGTCACTTGCTCGTTGCATGAAGGTATTGTATTTAATTGTGTTATCTTTCATATTGTAGAGATAAAAGAAAGAAATTACAGATGCAACCGCAACCCAGTTGTCCCCAATAATTTCACTCATTTCATCAAATAGACTCTTTTCGTCTTTCTCTAAATCGTCCCAATAGTCATCGAAAACATCAGCCATCTATTCCACCCCTACAGTTCTTGTGAACGAATCTGTTGTTTCCATCTCTTCGTTCTTGCGTTGTACTTCCTCTCTTGCATTTTGTACGATTGACAAAACACCTACTTGCGTTTCTTCTGACACAATACCGCTAAGAGTTTGTGCAATATCAGCTTCTTCAGCTAAGTTTGCTGGCACGTTACGAGTGAATTTGTATTGAATATTTACCCATTCGTTCTCTCCGATTTTAGACGTTGGATAGTTACTAATTAAACGATAACGTCTTGACATACCAGATTGAAACTTACGTTCTTTATTCTTCGCTAGGTTGTCCATTGATTGCAATTTATAACGGAGTGCAATACCACTTGAGCTTGCAAAGTGTTCATCTGAAATATTCGCAACCATACTAATCTCAAAGATTAATTTTTGCAAACGTTCCAAAAGATTTTCTTGCGTGCCATCTGCGTTTGGTTTAGTCATGAACTCAACTGTTAATGTATCATCTCCAGAAACGTTGATAATTCGGCTATCTCGCAACGATTGCAATGTTGTCTCATCAATTTCAGCGCCGAGAACTTTCAAATAAGCATCTGCATAATATTCTACGTCATTTGCTTTCTCAGACAACGCTTTATTAAATGCATTAATCAACGTCTTAACATTCTCAAAAATGGATTGTCGTTCTTCGTTTTCGATGTATTCAATCATCGGAATATCACTAAATACGTTAGCTGTTTCTTCCACAATCGTGTAAGCACCGTTTACTACAGCAAATTGGTATACAGAATCTTTTGTATAAAAGTAGCCAACTTCTTCTTGCTTATCATTTAATCCATAATGGCAAGCGAACAATGGCTTATTTTGGATTGTATTATCATAAATAACAAATCCATCGATCGGAGTCAAGTAAGTGATTCCAATTTCTGAATTCTCGTCATTGAACAACAATTCAAATCCGTGTCCGTAAATCGAACAGATTTTAGAAAGCTCTGCATTATTGTCTGACTGATCATTATAGCCATCGATGTAAGCTAGATAGTCATTTACTGTTTCATTCTCGTGGAATAAGCTAACAGGATTACCGATAAAGTAACCGTTAAACGTGTCTACAATATACTTAGCAAAGTTGACGACAAGTCGGTTATCTGGCTTATATTTTTCTTTTGCTTTTTGTTTCAAGATTGCATGGTTACCAGTATAAAAATCTTTTAACTCTTTGTAAGCATCGATATATTCCTTATGTTTTGAAATAAGTTCTTGAATCAACGCTGTGTTGAATTCTGTCGAAGCGTCTAGTGTTTTGTAAAATGCCATTAAAAGCTACCTCTAAATGTTTTAACTTTCGTTTTATTACTTCTCATGTCCTCGCTCATTGCATATCGAACAGCGTCAATACTGTGATTGTCTTTGTCCAGTAAGCGAGGTTTAGGATTTCCATCTCTATCGGTTTGGTAATCAATGTTCTCAAATTCAAACGCTGTTTTAGGTGTCCGCTTTGGATCAATACAGATGAAGTCTAAATCATCTAACCAACGTTCTCCGAACTCAACTGAGTCAGGGCCTTTCTTCACACCTTTGATTTTGCTGATACCAAAGTCATTTTTTAGTTCAGCAATTGACTTAGGCTCTGCGCTATCTGCAAAGATTACATCATTATCATAACCTTTTTCTTTCAACCATTCAGCTAATTTTCTATTTGATAATTGTTGTTTATATAATTCGTCAAAAATATAAATGCCATTCTTTTTCTTGTCGTAATGAACACGAACAAATGCGTTCGGATCTGTGGCGTAACCAAAGTCGTTAGCATTACGAATATTATCAAAGTTAGCTACTTCTTCATCTGTGATCTCACGGAATTGCAAGTTATTGAATGGTGTAATACCTGAACCAATAGCCTCCCCCATGTATTCCCAGCGATACTTCATCTCATTCTTTTTCTTGGTCTCTTCAGCTTCTTTGATGAACTCTTTTGCAATGAACGGGTTATCAAGATAAGTCGAATGATGGACAAATGTATTACCACTTACAAATTGTGTCCCGTACTTCTTATTAACCCAGCTTTGTTTTCTCTTTGGTGGGTTGTATGTGAAGAAGAATTTGTATTGCAAACCTTCGTCTAGCTCACCACGTAGCAATGAGTTAGTGATCGTTGTGACTTCGTCCTCTATTCTGAATTCAGCAAGTTCTTCCACCCAAGCAATCGCAAACGGAAAACGGCTATCTTTCAACGACTTAATGCGTTCAGGATACTGAGCGCCACGGAACACCATGTAATTACCACGAGGCAAGTAAGTAATTCTCAACGGGCTTTTATTGAACTTAAATAAGTGCGTAACCTTTTGTTCTTCGACTGCCCATTTCATTTGCTCATAAATGGATTGCTCAAGTGTGTTGTCAATCTTACGAATACCGACAGCGTTTACTGGATACCGCATTAAAAGCTGTGTAATAATATGAGCTACGTTAGACGATTTACCAGAACCACGGCCGCCCGAGCAAACAACGTTAAGAATATATTTAGACTTCGAAGCCCTCCAGACATCATGAAACTTTGCTGGCAGTAGTTCGCTTAATTTAATCGATGTCATCCTTGAATACCACACTTTCAATGTTTACATCTGTCTCAATCTTATCAGTAAACATTTTAAAATTCTTACCTAGCATTTCAAGTGCTCTTAGTTGCGCATCTTGTGACGGCGTATAAGAATATGTTTTATCTTCTCTGACTACGTTCTCTAGATTATCAAATTCTGTTTTAATCCCCTCCTGTGGCCTTGCAAATGCAATCTCTACCAATCGCCTTACAACGTCTTCAGCTGTAATTTCCTGTTCGTTAATCATTCGCTTGAATTTTAAGTCAAGATATTCTTTTACCCTCGGTTTGCGTTTAATCCTTGCACCAGCTTGATACATCGCTGGGCGACTTTTTGAAGTTCCGATTGACTCATATGCTCTAGTAACATTGTAGCCGTTTGCCAAGTATTCATTTGCGAACTTAATTTCTTGCTTTGTCATTTCTTTTTCTAGCTGCTTAATTCGCTCTTCATATTTCTGCATGTTTTCCCCTTTCGTGTATTAAAAAAGCGGTGATGACACCGCCCGTTTTGTATTGTGCTTAAATCGTATGCTTTTACGGCATCTATTTATCATTATAGTATCATTTATCAACATTTTTGTAAATAAAAAAGAAAGGACTAACGCCCTTAGCTTGTTAAATGTAGTAGACTGTTTTTAGTTTATCTGAATCAAATTCGAATAATTGGATTAATTTACGGCTCGCAATCCAACCATTTTGACGTTCGTACGTATCGGCTTTCTTAGGTGTCCCAAGTTGGTGAACAATAACACCGTTAAGCGATTGGCTTTCTAATTGGTGATAGTGACCAGTGAAGCAATGTACTTCAGAAGCACGTCCCCAGAGTTCTCTGTGCTCGAATGAAATAACTTGTGAGAGATTGTTCTTTTTAATTTTATGACCGTGAGCAAGTGCAATCAAAACGTTATCCAGCATGAATGCTGTAGAAAGTTCGTTATGTTGGACAATAGTAGCGTCTGGGTATTTAACAATTAAATATTCGTTGAAGAAATACTCGAACGATGAGTGATTTCCTGCTACATATTGATACTCTACTTCGTTTGAATTTTTTAACGCTGATTTGAAAACAACGTCCATAAATGCTTTGGCGTCATTGACAGCGCTAACCATGTCTACCGTTTCTAATACTGTTCCAGCGATTGTGCGACTGCTAAACATATCATCTGAGTGGAAGAAGTCACCAGCGTTCATGATAACTACTTTGTTATAACCTTTTTGCAGGGTTTGTGTGATTTCAACCAATTTGTCTTGCAAATCTAGCATATTTGTCTCACCAAAGTGCATGTCTGACAAAGCAATAATTACATTATTCTTACCGAAGCTTGTTTGTCTAACTGTGATGGGCTGTACTTCTGATTTTAGTGCTTCAAAAAATTTTGCTTGTGTTTTTTCATCGTCTGCAATAGGAACTACACTAATTTTTGATTGGTAGTTATAAAATTGTCCATCTTCTTGCGGTGTCGTCCACTCATTTGACGATACATGCTTAATTTTGAATTCTTTAGGGTCAAACCCGTGTAATTCTAGTAATTCAGCTTCAGTGAACAGTTCTTTTGAGTTTCTTTGCAGAATAATCTCACTTGTAACAGAGCTTGAAGAGTCTCTGTGTTCTGGATTTGAATGACGTCCAATTTCACGCTTAAAGTCTTTATACCATTCTTGTCTGTAAGCATATGAACGAATTCCAGCGCGTGTGTATCCAGTCGCTTCAGCAATTTCAGACCAACTTTTCTCTTGCTCAAGCATTAACTTTATGATTTCATCTTTTTCGGTGTTCCCCATGTTTTTCATACCTTTCTTCAGTCTTCATCTAACCCTAATTCAGCAATTTTTGCGTCACGTTCTGCCTTGCGGCGTTGCTGGCGAAGTCGTTTTGTTTCCTCTGTGTCAAATTTCTTAATGGCGTATAAATACACATCCATCTCCCAACCATAATTAATAAAATCTTCTTTAGATCTTAAAGTAGCCAAGGCAATATCAGCTGGGATATAGTCCACTAATTCAATTAACAAATCAAAAGGCGGGATAATACTTTTAGCTCTAGCCACTTGGTAGCGTTTGTAATTTGAATCACTCAAAATAAGTTGTGGCAAAACGTCTTTCATGGCTTCGTAAAATTGTTTAGTGACTTTGTCCATCTTGTACCTCTACTTTAATGCCTTCGCTTTGTTTTGTATTATTTGCAATTTGTGCCAGCAACTGGATAATCATGTCGTTTTGTTCTCTAATAACGTTATTCTGAGCCACAATCGTACGAAGGCAGTTACGTTCTGTACCAGTCAGGATATTTGATGTTTCCATCAACCCAACGCCTTTTTTGGAGTTATGTACTCGTTTAAACAATTTTGAGCTATCTTCGTTCAACAAACCTGCAAGACCTGCACGCTCTACCAATGTTTCAAATTTTTCTTCCTTAGTTTCTTTTTTCTTACCAAACATAGCTATTCCCCTTTTTGTCCTTTGTGCTCTTTGTAATAATTCTTGTGATACTCTTTCTTATCACGAGCTTTTTCTAAATCGCTCTGATAGGCTCTCATAAGCTCTGTAAGCTCCTTTTTGACTTCAGTGGCAAATTCCCCGTTATCGTATTTAACTACGCTTAGAAACGTTTCTAGGACGTCTATAGTCGCTTTTAGCTTTACAACCTTCCCAACTGGATCACCAGCGTAATTTTTAAAAGTATTATTTTCAACCAAGAATTTAAAACGCTCACTATCACCAACCGAATTAATCAAGATAGCTTGATACTGTTTCTTATTTAATAATTTCATCAATCAATCCTTTGTTTTTTTCGTTTATCGTTAAAATAGGTTTAACTCTTCTTGATAGGCAAAAACATAGACCAAAAATGTTGATTTGAATCCACGATTCTGCGTATAGCTTTCCGTTACGAATGTATTTTGTGATGTAATGATGCATATTTGTATCCTCCGTTTATCTTATGTATTTATTATAGCTAAATCATTCTACTTTGTCAACTATTTTACTGAAAAAGTTTAAAATATTTCTCTGCTTTTTTTGTTGCTTTTCCTACAAAATATTCCATGCGTTCTTTCTCTGGGATCCCAGCCTCATCCGCTTTCTTGTTGTAATGCCAAAGTTGAGTTGCTTTCCCAAGTTGTTCATCAATCTCCATAACAAAAGTAAGCTTAATTTGTTCCTTACGCTTCTCAAATCTCTCACCAGTTAGCTTCCTGATCTTACTCTCCGTCAAGATACAATTCTTTAAATACTGCTTAGTACGTGTGATTTTACGTTGCATACTTACTGAATTACCATCTGTAGCAATCCATGTGTAATTAGTAATTACCCCAGCTAACTCCTTCCATGTTTCTGCTTGCCAGCATCGTTCCATGTATTCTTCTTCTTTCAAGAAAATAATTTCTTTACTCATCTCAATTCTCCTTTTGTATATTTGCACATTTTATACTTATGACCACGTAACCACCATTTTTTTACCTCTTATAAATAAAATAAAAACAATATATAAATATTATATATTATAATTAAAATATATTATATATATTATATTTAGTGGTTATATTATATATTATATAGCTTAAACCATTGATACTATTGGGTTTTGAGGTGACCACGTAAGCTGGTCACTATTTTACCCTTAAATAGCATAACCCCTTGGTATAACTGGGTTAGAGGCGTGACCACGTAAGCTGGTCACTATTTAAATTTGCTGGTCATTTAATGGTTTTTTGTTAAAAAAATTGAATTATGACCACGTGTTTGGTGGTCACTTTTTGCGATGACCACGTAGTTGGTGGTCACTTTTTATACATTTTAATGCATAAATGAATATTTATTCTTTGCTACTTTTTAACTCGCTCGTACCCACGAACGTATCTGCCTCTCACCCCTTTGCGTATATTCTTAAAATCTGGATTATTGTCCATCCAAATTTTAATCCTGCTAATTATTTTTTTATCAGTGGCTTCTTTGTTAAAGACGTTGTAAGCGATTTGCTTCAAAGTAACAAAATCTTGCTTAGTCGTTAGTTCATAAGTACCGTCTTCGACAAGCTGGTATTTAAATCCGTAAAGCTGGCTTTGTGCTAGCTGTCTTTGTCGTGTGATATTTAACTCACTGAAGTTTTCTGGTAGAAGTAAATCTAAATAACCATTAATTTCTTCCACCATTGGGTCAATGTATTTAAAGTTTTCTTGGTATTCGACACGCTCTGTATCCAGTTTATCAAAGCTATCTAAGTCGTATCCGTTTTTATAAAGTGCGACAGCTTCTCCCCAAATTTGGATAATATCCCCTTCTGTCATCTGCATTGGGTGTTTCTTTTGTTCCTCTGGATTCACTAGAATTGGCATGAATCGGCGGTCACCAGTGTTATCTTTAAGATATTCAATGTTATTGGTTGTTCGTGCAATAACGAAGTTCTTTGCATATGATGCACCACGTCTGTCATAAGACTTACGGAACTCCAAAACCGTCTTAGAAATGAATGACTTGGTTTCTTCAAAATTCATTCGTTTCGAAGCCGTCATTTCGTCATCATTCACGATTAAAGCTTTCAGCATAACGTTGTAAGAATCCTTATCTGTAAAGCTAATAGCGTTAGAAGTATACCAGCCACGAGCAACCTTGGATAGAAATGAAGTCTTACCAACACCTTGCCCACCGACCAAATCAAGTACTGTATCAACCTTTGTCAGTGGCTCATAAACCTTTGCTACTGCACTTGTAAAGAATACTTTGGCAATAGTTTCTGTCGTTTCATTAACTTCCGCACCAAGCCAGTAATTAAATACTGTTTTGAGTCGTTCTTTTCCGTCCCAAGCCTTTAAAGCCTGCTCCATGTATTCCTTTACGGGATTGTATTTCTTAGTATCCCAAAAAATGTTAAGTGCTCCAGTAATCGCTGTTGGTTTGAATACAACGTCTAATTCTGTTTCAAAATATTCAGAAAGGATATCCTCAAAACTTGGCTTGATTGACCCTTTTGGAATCAAAGTGCCATTTAAGTAAAAGTCATTAATTACCTCAGGCTCTTGCGTAAACTCATTGAATGCTAAATTATCGGCAAATACGTCTGCGTTTAACAGCAACGTCTTGACGTTGTAAATCGAATTACTAACTGGTACACCGTTCTTGTCTAATTTTAAAGCCGAATTGCTAACCGTCTTTTCCATTTTTATTACTTCTCCCATGATTTTAAAACTCCTTCGCTACTTTAATTTCAAGTTTGTCACTCCAAACACCATCTGCATGAGCTAGTGCTAAAGCAGTTATTTTCGCTTCCTCGATGTTATCGGCATCGATAACAAACAAGTCTATTTCTTTTCCTTTTTCAATAAATTTTACTTCGAATTCTTTCATTTTTGTTTTCTCCTTTGTTTCTTTATATTTATATTATATCAAATTTTTAAATATTGTCAACATTTTTTTGAAAAAAAGTTTAAATTAATTGTTATACCTTTTGTCAGTATTGTACATAGATTCGATTGTATTGTGTAATTCCTTAGCACTCAATGGCTTTGGACTCTTGTCGTTCATGATATTGGTCAAGACTACGACAATTTCTTTCTCAATTCCCATTGAAATGAGTTTACCGACATAGCTAGCAACTGTATTATTCCGAGACCCTTCACCGCCTAATCCTTTTAAACAATCATTGACAGCTTGGGTAACTTTGGAAACTTTCGGACCGTCTCCTTTGAATTGTTTAAGAGCTCCTTTATAAAGATCTTGCGTTTTTTCTTCGATGCCAGCTGTCTCCTTTATTGCCTTGACAAAATCATCTGTAGCTGTTGCTAACTCTAGGTTATTCAGAGACTTCTTCATATCCCATTTGTAGAATGAATCACCGATAACACTTGGTGGCGCTACAACGTAATTATTAACGTGTGCTTTGATGTCTACACCGTCCAAGAATGCAATTTTTTGCGGTAACTCGAACCCAATTGGCTTCTTAAAATACAAATGCTTCCCACCGCTAGCGCTAATGACTTGGCTTGTCCGTGGGATTTTTTTAACGTGCTCCCAATTTTTTAATGATTGGTATCCGTTTGTTTCTCCGTGTGTGTCGATATCAACTACAAAAAAATCTATTGTCTTCAAGGCAATATTTGCGTTTGGTGTCTTTGTCCAAACTTCTATAATTTCCTCTTCTGTCATCGGTGGTCTATCTGCAAACTTCCGCATAGGGCGCTTTGTATTCGGTATCAACGGCACAACGTCAAAACCTCTTCGAGCGTAACCCAGTGCAAATCGTAACATATTCTCCATTATTTTTCTCCTTTACGTTTTTATAATATTAGTATACATTATTTTGTGTGTAATTGTCAATAGCAAACATAAAAAAAGGGAAGTTTTTTTGACTCCCCTAATTTAAAAAAAGATAACGATTTTATTCTATAATTTATTTTATTAACGATTTAAAATGGCATATCAATTGCTGAAATATCAACTGATTGATTACCAAATGGTTTTGTTTCGACTTCTGTTAAGAATTCTGTGATTGCAATTTGTGGATACACCCCCTTTTCATCCGCTTTTTTGTGAGAATAGCGACCTTTAACCTCAACAAGGTTACCAATTGAAGCCTCAAGTTTTTCAATATTATCACCAAAAGCGACAACATTGATGTAACCATTCACCCAATTCCCTTGCTCGTCTTTCCCGTTTGAGAAAGACATACTAGCTGACATGAATTTATCAGTTTTTTTGTTGTATTTTTCGTTAAAGTTAATGTAACCTTTGTTTGTAATTTCCATTGTGTTATTCTCCTTTTATTTTAAACTTTAGCTTTTGCCATCAATTGTTTTACTAGCGCATTTGCTTTTGCAAAGCTTGATTGATTAATTGCTTCAAAGCTATTCAATCCAATTTGCTGAGCTACCCATGACTCTAAGTCGTTAACGTCTTTTTTTGTAGCTGTAGCCACTTTGACTAAGTCAAGTCTTAAAGCTGTTACATCGTCTTTCGAGAACGCTTTTTGTTTAGCTCCAGTTGTTTGAAGATGCTGCTCGTCTGTATCTGCGTCTCGAGTATCATCGATAAGAAACAACCCGTTTAAAGCATACTTACGAGCATATGAGCTAGCTGATCCAGTGATTTGAGAGACGTCCATGCCTTTCTTCATCTCAGCTTCTCTGGCATACGCTGTCACACTAACTGAGTCACCTGATTCTGTATCTACAAAAGTTGCAGTGGCTTCGATATAAGACCATAGGTTTTCTTTGACTACTGGCTTATCTGAGATAAAAACAGTTGCTCCGTGTTCTGATAATACTGGTTTTAATGCTTCCAGGATGTCTTCACAAGAGCGGTAGTTGTAATTCCCGAAAGAATTCCGCTGATTTTTAGGTGCTTTCAGTTCTTTTTGAACTTCTATAAGCTTTTTGTAAACTGTCATAATATTTCTCCTTATGTTTATGTATTAATTATAACTCGTTTCCTTTATTTTGTCAACAATTTTTTTGAAAAAAGTTTAAATTATTTAAAATAAAATTCAATAATATTAACATCATGTTTTTGACGGCTTCCTGTTATTCGCCATAATAGTTGTCGATAGTCGTCATATTCACCGCTATTTTCGTCTACTGGGTCAAGAACAACAAGTGTTTTAAATTTATCTTGAAGCCCGTCGACCCCAACTCCTAGAGTTTGAGATGTCGCAACGATAATAGGTTCGTCAAGTAACTCTTTAGTAGTGCCAGTCCAAATTCCAATTTTTGGATTCCTCTCTTTGATAATATTCGCAATTTGCACGCTTTTAGTCACGATAAGCATCTCGTGTGGTGCCTTATTAATAAGTCTATCTACTTCTTTTAAAAGTGGCGTGTCTTCGTTTATTGCTTTTAACTTAGGGAAGTCAATATCAAATCCAGTTTGATTTAAAATCCTTTCGAATGCTGTTTTACCAAATGACAGCTTGCTCATAGCGGTTCTCCTATTCTTTGTAACCACGTTATAGGTGTTTAGCATTTTAAGAGCTTCTGGATTTGCCACTGGTAGCGTTTTTTTAAAAAACTTAGTTTGGTACCCGTTATTTTCTTCGGCGCTTTCGATTTTTTCAACTTCTTCATACCGCATGAAATTTGGTAGGTTACTTATATAACTTTCATAGTCCTTGAAGTCTTTCCACTTAGTTTTCGAGTATGAGTACGGGTCATAAATCATAGCGCCGTGAGTCAGTTCCCAATCAAATTTCCTATTTGGGTTTGCTTTCTTCCACAGAGTTTTTTCTAACGGATAGAAGTTTTGTCCCTTCTTTCGAATCGGTGTAGCACTTAATCCAATTGTATAAGTGCGCTTGACTTTCTTGTAAGCACTAACACAATTCTTGCTACTAATATTTTGCCATTCATCTAGAAAAAGCACGTCACAAGCTAACTTTGTCCCATTTTTGACAAGGTTGGAAAGTCTTTTATCTGTAATAGTAACTAATTCAAAATACTTATCATAACCGAACTCATTGTAAGTTTTTTCCCAGCCGTTTAAAATGCTTAACCGATTATTGACAACGATGACTTTCTTAGCTTTCTTCTGTTTGGCAATCTCTAGCGTACACAAAGTTTTGCCTCTGCCCCCAGCAGCTTCGAGAAATATCCCGCCACTAGTGTCGTTTAAAGCTCGCTTGATTGCCTCTTTCTGCCACTGCCTTGCCTTAAATTTTTTCATTTAATAATTCTCCTACTCCGTTTATGAAGTCTTCGATATCTGACCTCATAGCGTAAAACAAAGCCAATCTTGCTGCCGCCCTAACGTCTGCGTGGTGGCTCTTTCCAAAGTTCCAAAGCCCGAGTACTTTTAAAAGGCTATCTGGAATATCAGACTTGTAGCCACCGTTCCTGAATGGTTCGGCCTCTGGTATTAACCGCTGAATTTCTGCTATTGTCTCGAGTACGGAATTATCACGGGATTTCGAATTTTCTCGAGCTTCAAAGTGTTCAAAGATAACTTTATCAAATTTGATTTTACTAAATTCATCTTCAAACCAATTTCTGAAGCCTTTGACGCCAAACGGCAAACAAAAATAGTTAATCAGCTTGCCATTGTCAAGTAATACGATACCAGTGTTCGATTTTGTGGCTTTTGCTGATGCGGGGTCAATGCTCAAAATTCTTGTCATTCAAACCTCCTATATTTAATCATTTATTAATTTGATTACAAAATTAAAAGCTTTCTCGTCCGTCAGCATCTTAAGAAAATTCACCAGCTGCTTCTCGTCTTTAGCGTTCATTGTATAGCAATAAATATCCTCAGGAATTGAATAAAAAATTTTATATTTCATCGCTTTATTTACCTCCTAAAATTTCATTCAAAGCGTAGCTTGTATCAAAGCTCTGTTTAATTTGTTTTTGTCTTTCTTCTTCTTGTCTCTTCTTCTCTTCGATTACAGCGTTGATTTCAGGCGCTGTATCATCGTTTAATAGCTCAGATGATAACTTATCAAGGTATTCTTTAATGAGCTGTGAGAGCTCTTTAGATACCCTCTCATTTATTTTAAAATCTGAACTATCTAGTAGCTGGATATCTAGCTTATCAAGGTAGGCGAATTGAAAACTTCCGGACTGGTCTACTATTTCCCTATCAAACTGAATTTTCAGCTTTTTATTTTTAGTAAGGTAAATTCTCATTTGTTTTCTCCTTTATTTTATATACTTATTATACACAAACTTTTGTGTTTTGTCAACACTTTTTTATTTTTTTATAAAAAAACTTTATTTTTTTGTTATAACAGCAATAAAAAAAGGAGTTAGCCTTGTTCTAACTCCTTGCTGTTTTTGTTTTAACGTGCGCTCGTAAGCTCACCAATTATTCTTGTATTATAAGTAAGGCCTCTCATCTACTTATATATTTATTTTACTATAAACATGTGTGGCTGTCAATTCATTCTCCCCCTAATAATTCTTGATTTTCATAAACATTACCTACCACTTCAATGTCATTTTTCTTAATATTTTCTAATAGCCAATCAAAAGAGCAGAACCAATCTCCAGTGTCATCTTCTAGACCAAAACACGCAAAGAACTTGTTAAAAGACGCAATATCTGTGAAAGTTTTTTCCTCAAGTTTATATTTCACAATATCTCCCTCAAAGATTTCCTTGCCATTCTTATCTTTAAGCTCTGTGAATTGCATAACTATAGTCTTATTGTCTTTGGAACGTACTTCAATTGTTTTATCTTTATTGATGTAGATTTCAACATTCCCATTCATTTTTTGAGAATCTTCGTCCCACGCTCTAAATTTTGGATTCATTTTTCAACCTCCGTAATTTCCAATTTGTAAAAATTCATATCAGTCATGTAGTAATCTTTTTCTATTGCCCTGAGTGCTTCACTAAAATTTTTCGCCATTACGGTGAACCCAAACACAGAGATAGTATCATCGAAACCAACTACTTGATAGCGTTTCATTCTATTGTACTCATCTGTGCGAATCAAAACGGCGCCGCACTCTTTGCAGTATAATTCTCCAGTATGCTGTTGTGATTCAACTAAATCTTCTTGCTTTTTCCATTCATAACAATCAACACAAAACACTTCTTCAATTTTCATTATTCCACCTAGATAACTTCAAACAATTTATAGCCAAACTGGTGCATATTCACAAGCGTTTCAATAGGTTTATCATTATCTAAATCAAAACCAAACCACAAACGCAAATCATCATCTTCAATTGCATTATTAGAACTATCTTCTATTAACTTAACAATACTGTATTCAAAGGTATATTTATTATCTTCGTACCAATCAGCCACGAATTGCGGAACTACTGGCTTATCTGGCGCTCAACGCTCTGGCTTTGGTGGTTTCACCGTCTCGTCTAGTTGTTTGACAATATTCAAAACCTTTTCTTTCGATATCATTTTACTATCAAAATTAATAGTTTTATCTAAAATAGTAAGTCCTTCTAATTTTTTAATCTCTTCAATTACTTCTTGTTTATTCATTATTAGATTCCTCCTCAATTAATTTTTCCAAGTAATATCTTGCTTTCTTTAAGTCCTCTACACCGTTCTTCCTTTGGAAGCGTAAGATATATTTAACAATATTGCACCAGTAACTTGCTGCCATACCTTTTAATTCGTGAATAAAGGCTTCCTGAACGTCAAACACCTCAAACCCTTTATCAGTTACATAGTGGTTTGGACTAGTGATGTTGTCTTTTCCTTTGATTTGCAAGCGCCCTTCACAATCTCGGATAATTTGCCCGTTTGTCGTTACAAGTTTGTTATTGTACTCTACCATAAGTTTTTGGAATTTATCATCTGCTTCTTTAAAATTCTTTGTCATAGTCATCTTCTCCATTTACTAATTCATTAATTTTCATAATGTAATATTGATTTAATAGACGTTTTGTTTTAGGGTCTGAAATTTTATCTTCGCTGTCGTCTATCGGCTCATCCTCTGGGAACATTTTGATTAATCCAGAATCAATGCGATCATACAGCGTTGACCAGCTGATATGGAAGTGAGCCAGTGCTTGCTGTTTAGTGCCGTAAAATTCATCTCCTGTTTCAATATTTGTGAAAGTACGTAACCCCTTCGCACCAATTAATGTTTTCGTTACACTTCCCCTGTTTGTGCGGTTAAGCAAAGCCGATTTAGTCAATCCCCATGCATCGCAACATTCTCTGATTGACCCTTCAAAGACTTCTCCTGTCTTATTATCTTCAAAGCTATAAACGTTACGTTTTCTTTGTGCTTTCTTTTGCCATTTCAGGTTCTCGGCACAAATGTTATCTGGGTTGCCATCAACACATACTAACTTCTCGTCAGAATTTGGTGTTTCTAAAAACGCATCTGCCACAAGTTTTTTTAGTGTGAATGTCTTGCTTTTTCCATTTCGGAAAAACGTAACTTTCTTAGCGTTTTGTATTTTTTTCACACTCATGATTTTACTTTTTCGATGTTGCCCACGCGCATCTATCCGTTCAACGCTTCGTACACGTCCATTGCTTGATACTTCGTAAAATCCTTCATACCCTTTGACGGGTTTCCAAAGTTCATTCATCACGATCATCTCCTTCGTTTATCAATTCTTCAATTCCAACATTATAATACTTAGCTAATTCCAACACTGTAAAAATATCTGGAACAGCCAATCCAAGCTCCCAATTTTGGACAGTTCTGTAATGTCTGCCGAAGTTTTCAGCAAGTTCTTTTTGCGTTTCACCGTTGATCTTTCTTAGACGTCTCAAGCGTCTACCTAGTGTTTTTGGTTGCATTTAGTTTGTTCCTCTCTTATTTTATGGTATAATATTCTTGTAAACATATAAAACAGTGTTTACATGGTTTACGTGAATACCTTGGTTAAATTTTTCTCCTTATGTTTTCCTCCGCTCCTCCAAGCGGGGGTTTTCTTATTGCTCCAAATATTTATCTTTGTTGCATTTGATATGCAAATAATCCGTATATTCATCACTGTCATACCAAAACCAATTGGAATCGTGGTCAATCATGTCGCACTCTTCGCAGTATGAATAATCATCATAATAATAGTTATTTAAGTATTCTTTTAGAGTATCTGTTAAATTCGGTTGATCCAACCAATCTTGTCTTATTTGTTCCAATCTTTCTTTTGCTTCCATCTTTTTCTCCTTATCATTCCAGTGTTATCTGGATATGCGTCTATTTTGCTTTATAAAGCGTTTATAACTTTTAGCATATAAATCCTAGGCTTATCAGTTAAAACTCATTAGAGAGGCTCTCAGAGCCTTATAAGAGCATTCCAGCGATTAGTTGTCTAGAATTAAAACAAACAATCCTAGTGATATTAAAAATGTAAACGTAACCCACATGTTTTTGTTCTCCTTTAGTAGTTTTTAATTTCTTTTAATAAGTCTTCTAATTCTTCATCAGTTAGATAGTAGCCTGGCATATCTACTATCGAATAATGTTTAATATTACCTTTTAGGATAGCTACCTCAAAACCAGGTGTATATTCCAATTTAACAACCGATGCGCCAAAACCATTTTTGAAGAAATAGATTTCCTGGAATCCATCTGGTAGTTTTCTTTCAAAAGCTAGATACTTATTCATTTCTTTCTCCTTTATTTTTATATACTTAGTATACAATATTATGTGCTATGTGTCAATAGAAAAATCAAACTTTTTTAAAATTTTTTATTTTTTATAAAGTGACCATGTAACCACTTATTTTTTCACTCTATAAATAAAATAAAAACAATATATAATAATTAAATATAATAAATAAATATATAATATATATTATATTTGATGGTTATATTATATATATATGCTATAAAGCCTTATAAATCAACGTTTATAGGTGACCACGTAAGCTGGTCATTAGCTGGTTTTGACCACGAACAGCTGGTCAAATGCTTATCTGGTTAACTAATTTAGCTGGTCATGACCAGTACAAGACCACAAACAGCTGGTCTATTTTTGCACATAAAAAAAGAGAGATTGGTGTCTCTCTTTAATATTTATTAAACTTGTTTCATTGAATAAGCTGTAATTAAACGCAAGTGAACTGGTGCGTTTTTAGCTGTTTCAACTTGTTTGATGTCTTCACCATAGCGGCGTTTGTAAGATTCACGGACATATTGCAATTCAGCTCCATTCAAATGCTGGTATGTTCCCCGTGCATAATTCATCAAAAAGATTGCATCTTTAGTGAATGTTTTGTCAATGTTATCTTGGACGTGTAATAATTCTTCCATTTTTACTTTTCCTTTCTTGGGAGTACTAGTATTGTTGCCGCTTGGAGTCCCTGACCATGGTCTAAACCACCCGATTAGGTAGCCGCTTGGGTAGTGGATATAATTGTTGTATAGTGAGCCGTCTGAACCCCAAGTATTATTGACTTGGCGAACCCAACCACCGTTGGTTAGAGCGTCAGCATTGCCGTCTACATTCTGTTCGAGGCCGATAATATATTGGTCTTCTTTAGCGTCTAAGCAAATACCAATGTGGCCAAAAGTATGGCCTTGCTTTGCTAGAGATGTCGCAATAACATACACGTCACCAGGTTGTGGGGCTCCTGTTGTAAATACTTCATAACCTAATTGCTTAGCTTTCGTAAGCCCGTCTACAGCGTTTGTGTAAGCCATGTTCTTTGCTCCATTTGTGGCTTCACGAATGCAAGCATCAATATAAGCGACACACTGGCCACCGTAAGGGTTTGTATCAACGGTTACCCGCTGATTTAACTTACTCTTAGCGATGGCTAAGAATTCATTTTGTGTTACCAAATTCATTCACCTTCTTTCAAATCTGAAAGATTCATGAGAATCGCAACCAAACCAGACAGAAGACTGGCACTGATTACTGTTTCCCAATTGATATCACTTAATACGTACCCTGTTCCGATAATACCGACAGCAGTCTGCGCCATAGTTTTTAAAACCTTAATCCCCAATTTTTCAAAATACTTTTTCACTTTTCAGCCTCACTTTCCAAGCGTGCAATGCGTTCATCAACGTACTTACTATGTTCTTCCAGTTTGAAAGTGCGCTCGATGATGCCGTTGTGCTTATCAACTTGCTTCTTTAATTCGTTGATTTGATAATTAGTTAGCTTAGTACTCGTTAAAATACCGCCAAATGTCCCAAATAAGCTAGCAATCAACGAAAATATTCCCGTTAGAATTTCAATGCGCATAATCTCCTCTCACTTCCTAAATTTTATTAAACGGTTTCTAACTCCGCTGTTGTTTGTCTTGTTTTATTGATTTTTAACATATTTTTTCTCCTGTACCGCGAAGTTTGGTTCTACTGCGCAATATAAAATTCAATAACTGTTGGTACTTTTCTGCCGTCTGCCCCTTCATAAATTGGGTTTAATTGTCTTTTCCCTAACACAGTTTGGGCGCTTCCACCACCATCCAGTGAGTAAGCAAATTTGACACCTTTATCAACGAATATTTGAGCTAATTCTTCATAAGATAGTCCTGCTTCGTTAGTTACGGGTCCTCTTGTCATGTCTACGGTACAAACACAATAATCGCCATTTTGATACTGGCCTATAGATTGTCGGATATATTTCCCTTTATGAACAATTTCGTTGTTAATGTCTTCTGTAGCAATTTGGAAATTATCTACTAATTTACCCCACGCTGTGACAGCATACTTCACACCATCAGCAATCATATCTGCTGTGTTAGCGTTGCGGGGATAGGTTGTCAAATTACCGTTGACATCAATAGCTAACGGGTAGCACTCATCGGGATGGATAGGAACCCCATTATCACTTGTCATTGGAGTGTTAATAAGACTCACGCCGTCAATGATAAGTTGTCCAACAGGCTCAACCGTCGACACGTTGAATAGCCCAGCATTCACCGTAAAGACAGGGTCTTGATCGCGCGCATAATTAAGCGTTGATCGTTTTGCACCGCTTAGACTACCATCTCTGGATGTTAATACTACTTTCGGAACAAGCTTACTTCCGTCGTTCAAAGTTTTAGGAATTCTGACAAACACATAGCTCGCCCCACCAATGCGACCATATTCAACCAACATTGAACTAATTGCTGCGTTTTTCTTAATATTGGATGTTGTTTGAACGTTGGTATTATTTAACTCACTATCAACATAGTTCTTAATGGTGCTGGCAATAGTAAATGTATTTTCTGTTAACGTTTTCACCATGTTTTCATCTAAAGTACGATTATCAACATAACGAACAGTTAGCAAAATAAGACTATCTTCCTCAATGATAAATTCCGGTTGATTTAACCACCCGTAGTCGACACCACGCCAAACGCCGTTCAAGTCTGAAATAGATATACCATAGTTAACCAATGTGGGGTCTTTCTGGAATTTGATGACGTCTCCTTTGAACACACGTAGCATATTCTTCGTACGTGCACGCGCGGTGTTAGCGACGGGTGTGTTACCTGTTACAGAACCCAATACGAACTCTTCACTTTTCAGTGAAATATTGTGCGTGATATTGCCCTTTACTGTTGCAATATCCTGTTCAACTGTTGCAATATCCTGTTCAACTTTGTCTAGATCAGCCACACTGGCACCCTGGAATTTGTATTTTACTTCTATTCCATCAGCAATTGTCAGCATTTCAGCGTCCGAAATATCGCCGTTGTCTCTTCTACGAATGCTAATTCTTAACTCATTTTTGCCAGGAATCTCAATAACGTCTTCGTCAATCCAGCCGCGGTCGATGCCGTCATATACTCCATTTTTGTAGGTTGATACCCCCACTAAATAATTAGTGTCTTTTCTGACAACATACATCTCACCATCGTGTTTGATGATGCTTGATGACCGCACTCTCGCGTTAGAAGGTGAAGGGGAGTTTACTCCGTTTGTTACTGCACCTCTTTCTAGCGTGAAAGTTAATGCGTTATTGATGAACGTTGTTTTCTCGGGCGTGATTGACTTGTCAGCGATCCCCGTTGCTTGATACACACCCCCATCTTTCCATCCACTAGCATAGTAGTACCAATGCCCGTTTTCAAGCACCAAAAACACGCCATCTGTTCCATCTGGGTAAGTGGACTGCAAGGCAGATAATGTGGCAAATGTGCCTTTTGGAGAGCCGTCGGCAATACTTACTATTTTCGCATCTAATCCATCTAATCTAGCATCCAAACTAGGTAGACCATCCCTCACTTGGATAATTTCCGCATGGTCAGCCAATGCGTTATCATAAATCGCATTCATTTTTGTTTTCAAGTCACTGATGTCAATCCCTTTTTGACTCAAATCAGACAAGATACTTGTGATTGTCATGTTTGTGTCGTAGTTAGGAACTAAGTCTTTTAAGTCATAAGCTACCGATCCAGATTGCACAAAAATAATTGTTTGTCTGTCTGATGGGAAAATATAATCATCAATCTTAATTTCCAAGAAATACAACCCAACAGGAATTGCTTTGTCGATGTTAAAAGTCACAGTAGACTTATCAACGGTTGCAGTTGTTGTAAATACAATTTTATCGTCTAAAACAAGATTGATATGAGCAACTGCTTGATCAAAAGTATCTAGTTCTTGATTTTTTTCGTTTTCTAATTTGTAAGAAAATCTAGAGCCGAAATCACCTTGTTTAATTTTGTTACCGCCGCTAACTTGTTCTAAATTTAAAGCGTTATAATAAAACATTTATTTTCCTTTCTCTATTCCGTCCCAAGCCATTATTTAACCTCTGATTTTATTCAGTAGTTTCTTTAGTTAATTCAGCTAAAAGTTCATCGTTTTCGACCATGAGATAAATTTGTGCCTTAACTTTTGGTTTAAGAACTTTTGGAACTTTTGAGTATTGATAGTTTCCTGAAATAATATTGATTGCATAAAGTTTAATAATCATGTCTATCACCCCCTTTCTGTTCCATATTTAATTTTGTCCAGTAGTTTCATCGGCTAGCACCCCTTTGTCGTAAAGTTGACCGACGATATCCAATAAAGTGACTTGTGCCACTTCTGAATTTTCTTTGTAGCTAGTGAGATCTTTTGCAATTTCAGCAAACTTCTCATTTTCAGCACGTTGCGGAAAATTATCTTGATAAATGACGTCAAGTGCTAACTTTTCCAGTTCGCTATTTGATAAGCCGATTTTATCAGCTGGTAACATAACTGGATGAATTGCGCCATTGTCAGTTGACAAGACCACTTTTGTTCCTTTTACAGTGCCATCAACTTCAAATTCCTGTGATTTCGAACAAAATTTTAATTTCATTTTTTATCCTTTCTATTCTGCAGGGAATGGGTCAGATGTGAGATAAGTAATTGTACCAATCCATACTTTTGCATCGCCGATTCCATTTGTTAGCCTTATTGTTCCGTCTGTAGATATATGAATAATACCAGTTCCAGATACAGTACTACCGCTATTCGCCAATATACTAAAATGTGCCATAGAGGTTGGTCGATAACCGCTAGGAATTGTGTTATTTTGTGCAGTGTATTCGCAAACAGGCAACGTTTTCGAGTCACGGTTTAACGTCAAAGTTACAAGATTTCCTATGCGTGATGCAGTAGCCACCAAACCACCTGGCAGAGTTATGCTAGTTGTGTACACTTTAGTTTGATTGACCGCGGTGAAGTTAGCTATACTATTTTGAACAGCATAGTATTGCCAGTCTTTCCAAATACCGTCGCTTTGGACACGGAAAGCAGAAACTACACCATTAAAATCAATGGCTTCTTGTAAAACATAACCGGCATCGACGTCATGCCTATTTACACGAATATAATTCCATCCAGTAGATTGAGCGTGTAAAAGATTGTTCCCGCTGTACAACCCTGGTTCAGTAACGCTATTTAAGTCTGCCCCATCTGATAATAAAATAGTTGTACCATCATTATTAGTAAACTTGTAATGTTGGATAGGATTGCCATTATAATAGTACTGGTATGCACTATCTACAGAATTTGTAATTTCTGGAGCTTTGCCTATTCCGAAAGCATTCTTAGTAACAGCGTATGGTATAGTTACCGTACCAACTGAAACTTTCACTTCAGAACTCAAGAATTTATCTGAAACAACCATAATCAAATCATATGATTTTGTTGTTGAAAATGTTTCCACAAGACTAGCTTGCGAATTGACTAATTCAAACGTTGAAGTTAAGTTTTCATTTGCATCACCTGTTGAATCTGTCCAAGTACCAGAACCACGCTGGGAATATTTAAACTGGATCGAAAGTGTATTTTTATTCACTCCACCGATGTTTAACGGCGCAACTTTTGCATTACGTGTAACGGTTAACTTATCTTTATTCGTACCAGAACGGACAGCACTTAGTCCCCCAACTGGCGAAAAGTATTCTTTGACATTAATTGTTACATCTTTGTTTGCGCTCGTCCGCCCTCTAGAATCTGTAACTGTGGCTCTGACAATGAACGTCCCATTGTTCTTAAAATAATCAAATACACCGCCGTTTGTATTTAATGTTAAATTTTGGTCAACTACAGTTATTGAGTAAGATTTTATCGTTGAACCATAAACACCAGATGCCCCAATTACAGTTGCTTTTACTCTTGAAAGTATTTGAGCAAATTCAGTAGATGTGCTTATTCCATTCATCGCTGTCGCTGTATCTTCGAGTGTAAGCCCGTCAATCGTTGGGACGACAGAATCTGGAATAGTCAGGGTTACAGTTGTCTGACTCGTTCCGACCAACGTTGACCCGCTGTAGGTATCACAGTAAAAAGTGATAGTTCCGCTTGTTGAGTTTGGAATATTGCTAGCGAAAGTTAATGGTGGTGTGTAACTTGCACTAGTTCCAACACCAGTACCAACTGTACCAGTTGCGCCTTGCCAGTTGTATCTAACTGTATGAGTGAAACTGCTGGACTTCCTATCAATTGTTAAAGTCATCGCAGACCCAAGAGCGCCATTGCTAGCACTAATCGGGCTAGCTCTTGGAATTGTCGCCAATTGATAATCCCACCTATATTCGGCGGAACCGTAACCAGCTGCATTGATGTCAACTTTTAAACTTAAAGGAACTGTTTTGGTACCGTCTGAATTATGAGGTACTGTATACTCCTTAACCCAAAGTAGTTGTTTTGAATTAGGCGAAATATTGACAGTTACCTGTTCAATAGCGCCAGTTCCATTGACATAAACAGTCAATGGAGCTGTAACACCGTAGACAGAAGCATAGCTGTCTGAAATTAAATTACACCAAATTCGGATAACTGAGCTATTTCCAGAAACAGACTGGCTGACTGTTCCTGATAACACTTCCAATTTCAAGTGGTTACCATAAGCACCACTGAAATTCATTATTGCCATCTTATCCTCCTAAATATCTTAAACCTAAAATTTCACCGTTTGTGTCAAGTGACTCAAAACGGAAGTTACCAATTTGTAGCGTTTGTACAAAGACACCATTAGCAATGTGAAGCATATTTTGAGAAATCCACATGACTTCATCACCGTTTGAGAACATTGAAATTCTGTCGTTTGAAATTTTAATGTTTGCAGATCCGTCTTGCTTACCAATTACCAAGCCTTCTTCAGCAACGTCCATGTATGTGTCAATGAAATTCCAGCGCTCTTTAGTTTCGCCTAAATCGTTAACAATGGATGCTACGCGCTCTGAAATTGCTAACAAAGCAGCTTCTGATTTTTCCCGATTATCATTATTAATATTAACATAGTCTAGATATTCTTGATACCATTTTTCAATAGTGTCCAAATCTGCTTTTGCATCTAACTCTTTTTGGTGAAGTTCAGACTGTTCTTTCAACGAATTAAGCTGGTCTTGTGTGATTGACTCGTCAGCTTTGTTGTCAATGTCGACTTTCGTGTCTTCGGGTGCTCTATCATAATCCGTAGAAATATTTCCAATCTCTAACTTGACTTTTGGATAATTTGTTGGGTAAGACACTTTCGCATAAGTAGCATTTGATGGACTTTTATATTGTTTACCACCTTTTAAATCAGCAGATAATGCTGCTCCAGTCGGGAGGCTTATAAAACCACTGTAGTCGTCAGCGTTGCTACTGAACCAAGCTAGCGAATACCACATATTATTTTCAGTTACGTCTTCATAAGTAGTTAATGTGTATACTTTATTCGGTTCGACCTCAATCCATTCTGTCAACGTGTGATTCGCGTCACTAGTTGGACTAGATGAAGGTGTTAGACGTAGCCCTTTGTGAGCTGTCGACTGTATAATTAGGTTAACTCCACCAACCTCAACCCCAGCCCGTCGATCCATCCATGTGTACTTAGTTGGGTCTGTGCTACTATCCTGTGTGAAGTCTGTATAATAGCCTTGATACTGCTGTCCAGATTCAGTGAAGCTAAAGCTGGTTGTACCATTTGCTGAATCAGCGTATGCCATGTGAAAATAAGAAGTTTTACCATCTTCTCCAGGGGCTCCTGGATCCCCTGGATCGCCTTTATCACCGTCTTTAACGTCTGTTAAAGTCAGTGGCTTAGTTGCCACTAGCGAATTATTAATATACGCTTCAATAGTCAAATTAAGCACGTTTTCAAAATCGGTAGCTTTTACAAGCAATTTTGCGCCTTTTCCGACAATTGAATCACCATCTTTGAATAAAAATTCAGCTTCTTGAGTGATTCCAGACTTTAAAAGCTCTACTGTGATTTCGCTTTCGCCTTCGTTATTTTTGAAAGATGTACCATTTGAAGCCGAAACTCTGATCTCGTATGGTACAGAAGCGTCAATCAATTGTTGGAGCCTGCTTGTTAAAGCATCTGGTACTTCAGATTTTAGTTTAATGTAATTTGATAATGTTGTTTTATTATTTTCGGGCTTTGTGTGTGAAATCTCTTGATTAATAACACGCGCTTTAACAGTCAGCTTCGGCTCAAAATCATCATCTTCAATAAAATAAGTGTCACCAACCGAAGCTTCAAAAAATCCATCTACTTCATAACCTAGATTCGGATAGCAAGATTTTTTTAAATCTTCGAGAGATTTCTCGATTAATTCTTCAACACTGTCAACTTCGTATTCAAAATCCCTTCGAATCCATTTATCACTGTTGTCCTTCGATGAGAAAGCAACTGGGAAATTGTCAGCGCTTTGAGGTGCTCGGATTGCTGAACCGCTTATATAAAATTCAAGGTTACCGTTTTCGTCATACCATTTATTATTGTAACTGTGTGGGATGTAAAATTCTTCAGTTTCTTCAGTAGTCTTAACATCTGTTGGTAAATCAACGTTTACATATCTGTCAACTCCGTCAACTTTAACTACTGCATTCCCACCGTCAACTCGCCCACCTTTGGCTAGTTCTGGCGGTTGCACTAGCGTTTGAATGCTTGGAATGATAGCTGAAAGACTATATTTATCACGAGTTACATATTGTTTGCCTCCGTAGTTTTGTTGGAGTACAGTTACAGTATCACCATTTACTGACTCAACTACAACGGTGTGACCGTAATAACCTGTATACCATGGCGCACCGTAATTTGGTTTGATATTTAAGATAGTCCCAGCGACAACGTTTGCCCCAGAGAATCCAGAGCCCTCAACGCCCCAGTCGAAGTTCCCCCAGCTGTAATCCGTACCGATATCACAAGCACGAATCCCAGAGCCGACTAGCCCAGAGAAACCGCCAAGTCCACATCCTAGACCAGCCCCGCCTAGTTTGTAAGATAGCCAAGCTGGTACAGCGTAACATTGACCATTACCGACTGTTCTTCCGACAAGTGATGACAACTCCTCTAGTGCTTTCTTTGTATTCGGTGCACCAGCTTGCTCGACTGTAGTTGATGTTACAACTTTAGGATTCTTCCAATCATTGTCGTATGTATCGAGAACGTTGCTGTTTTTTGCATTGATACCGTTTCGGATACCTGCCATCAAACTGTTATAATGGTCATATCCAGCAGCAGCGTAGTCATATGCAGCACCACCAACTCGGAAAAGCCCTTTTGTATAATCTGAAATATTATCTTTGTTGGCAACGTTATAGATGCCTTGTTTTGCTAAAAGATAGAAATAATCTTTGAAGAAGTCTCCCATGTTGGCAAAGTGCATATAGTACCCGCCTTCGTTTGAAGGTCTTGCGCTACCTTGCGAAACAACTACGCCAGATGGTCTGTTTGGATTTCCTGTCCATGTCATACCTGACCAGTTATTATCAACTCGTGCTACATTTGAATTACCCCAGAAGCTTTCTAGGTATAATTGTGATATAACACCAGACGGTAAAATTCGATACTCATAACACAATTTTAAGATAGTTTGAATATTCTCAATTGACAGAGTACCGTTAGCGTTAATCATATTTGAGGTAACAACAACCTCGTTTGAATTAACGGTTGGTTTTTTCTCTTGGGTTACTCGTATGACTTTTTTGATACCTTTAGGCACGGTCATATTGAAGATTTCAAGAATATCTTGCTTTTCTTTCAAAGATTTGATATTTTCGCCTTTTCGCAAAATCTTGTCTTTGACAAATCTACCAACTCCGCCAGTCCCATCGGATTCCCTTTTTTTGTAGATGTCAACTCTGAATTCTTTTACCTTGCCGTTTGGTTGTAATTTTGTCGTGAATTTGTGTTCAGCGCCAAAAGCTTTAAAAAGCGCTAGCAATCTGGAAAGCTTTGTTTCTTCGTTTGTAAAACTAACAACTTTACCAATGTTTGACAATTCATTCAAACCAATAATCATGTTGGTAGCGTTTAGTAGATTCATTTTAGAAATATGATCTTCAATAGTTAACGCATCTTTGCCAGAGTCGTAAGCGCCTACCATTTCATTTCGAAGTTCTAGGTTAAGGTTCTCACAATAACAGTAAATAGTTGTGCCAGTTTTTTCAACCGACATAATTTTGAAAGCGTGGTCTTCGCCGTCATAATTAAATGAAACATAGTTACCAACATTCAAACAGTTGAACGGATTGGTATAGACTGTTTCATAAGATAATTTTCTGTTGAAAGCGGTAAATTCGTAGACAGAGGAACCTGTTTCGAGGTCCCTAGTCCACTTGTCTTCGCTGTATCCAATGGTGTCTTGTGATTCATTATCTAATACACCAATGATTTTAAGGTCTTTATCGTGGATATTTAAAAGCATTATATATACCTTTCTTCAAACTTAACTTCAATATCTGGCAAATCGTTTGACCAGCTGGAAGTGTAAAATTCTAGCGAACTTTCTCCAGTTGGAAGTGTGATAAAGTCACTTCCTACAATTTTTTGCGATATATCGTAAATTCCATCCAATTGAATTGTCTTGTTTTCGCTGTTCAGAATCAACTCAGTTCCTGCGTGATATCTATTTGGGACATCTTGAATTAATGTCCCTTTATTATTAATATATTTAAAAGCATCAATATAAGCATGTGTTAAATAATCTTTGCGATAAACACTCTGCCAAACTAAATGGACTTTAGTTGTACGTTTATCGTGAATCTCTGGAGCTTCAATAGTATACCTTGAGCCGAGCCAATAGAGCTGAATTTTGTTATCTTCTCTAACAACATCACACCAGCCCCCATCTTTGTGGAATGGATTTTCAGAAGCTACATGAGTCGGTTTAAATGAGAATTGTTTAGCATACCTATACCCACCTTTGCCATCTGAAATAAGCAAATTAAAATCTGAGCTAAGGGCGCTTGAAGATTTTGTAGTTTCGATAGCATACAGGAATTTCCCGTCATCATCTGAAAAAATTATTTTCAAAAATCCTTGTTGTTGCTGAGTACCAGCCCAGAAAATTTGCCTCCACCAGAAATATTCGTATTGTGTTGGCGTAACGTCATAACTTAGTGAGCTGACAGCGAATGGGGTAGCTAGCGTGTTTAATGTGTTGTGAGATAAATGCTTTCTCCCCCATACGTCTAAAATACTGTTGCTAGTCCAAGTAATTTGACTTGCTGGGTCATTTAAAACAGCTTGATTAATTTTTGCATCAGCTAAAGCATATCCCAAAAAGTCAGTGTTATTTTTAAAGAAAGCTCTTACTGCAACGTCCCAAACACTATGGCTTGCGTATCTATGGTAAGTATTGACACGCAGATAATACTCTCCATCGTCATGATTCCAAGTAAACCACGTTTCGGAACTTGTATTTGAGTCTGACACAATTTGGATAACACTTTGACTTTGGTTAACGAACATCAAAACAACGTTATCACTCTCTGTGGCAGGTGTGTGATTAGAGGTGAAAGTCCCGTCAGTTTTTGCTGTCAATATGTACAATTGGCCTTTTTTAAGGCTGATTTTGGAATCAGAATACAGTTCAAAGTTATCATAATTAGTCGTAGGATTTGCATTAGGCTTAAAAGGTCCATGAGGGTTCGAAAGTTTGTTAATACCGCGCCAGTAAGTTGCTTGGTAATTCATTTCAACTTCCTGATTCTCAACGATTTTACCATCGTTTTCCTCTGGGTCCCCTACAGCACTAACACCGTTTTGATTGACTAATCCATAATATCCATTTTGAGCTGTTGCCTTAATATTAATAACTGGCTTTGCATCTACGTTGCCTTTGTTATCAACGTTCATTTTAATCAGGTTAACAGTCCCACCAGTTTCTACAATTTTAACGTCCCAAACTTTTTTAAGTAACCCATCAGCTCGATGGTATGTATTGACGCGCAGAACATAATTTCCAGTTGGTAGATTCCATTTGAAGTTAGTTTGTGTACCAGTGTTGTCGTCAGAGATAATTCGGTGATCGCCAGTCAACTTCCCACCTTCGTATCTAGCGAGCCAAATCAGAACTTTGTCGCTTTCAGTTCCGCCATCGTGATACCCTGAAAATTCCCCGTTAGTATTAGCTCGCAACGCATAGGTTTTGTCACGAGTCATTTGAATGTTTGTCGTGTAATAATATTCATAGTTGTCAAATCCACCATTTGGCAAAGTTGTCTCTGTCCTTGCTGGCTCAAATGGTCCAGCTGCATTATTAAGCAACTGCGTTCCGTTGTCAATATTTACGTCTGGAGTTTCAAACGTGTAATCTGAAAAACTTCTGTAAGTTGTTGAGTGAGCCACACCGTCTGGAATTATAAGCTCCATTTTTAAAACGGATAGCCACGCAATAGGGTCTTCAATGTCTGGAAGCCCTTGCACGTAACCAACATAATACTTGTCAGGTTCATCATCAAACGTAATTCTTACAGGTTCGTTAACATTTAAAATACCAGCAAGCGTATGCTTATCTTGATTCAAAGCATACTTATTAAATTTATTTTTCATATAAAAACTTACTGAAATAATTTTTGCCGAAGTTTTTAATTTTGTAATATTGACCCCGAGAGATGGGGAGTCGTCAGTAGTGACGCTCCTTTCATTCCCGACATTGCGTAAGACCTCTTGAATTGTAATCAATTCAGATAAGTCTTTATTGTTGTAAGTCATTAAAACCATTTATTAAAGTCCCCCGCTCATTCTATTAACTATCATATCATTTCTTGCGTTTACAGTCGAGTAATCGTCAGCAGTAGCCGTTGCGAATCTGCGACCATTGACGTTTAAAACAGTTGGACGGTCTGCAATTGATTTGATAGCTGAAAGAATTACATTCGTATCATTACCACTTGAAATAGCAACAACGTTATTACTTTGTCCAGCTTCTCTGGCATACTTCATTGAGATATCGTGAGGCACTACTACTGTACCGCTTGGCAAATACGTAAGTTCACCGCGTCCGCCCTCATTCATTCGAGCGAATCCACCAGCCCAGTCGTCTGTACCGTGTAGCAAGTTCGGAATTTTAGGGATGCTTACCCCAGGGATCTTGTTCATGATTCCAGTTGCGCCATTCATTCCGTTAATAACACTGTTGATAATGCCTTTCACTCCACCCATTGCTTTAGAGAAAGCCCCTGAGATGGTATCTGCAATGCCTCCGAAAGTTGAGCTAGCCCAGCCAGCGACTGAGTCAAAAGCACCTTTAAAGAAATCTTTAATTTTTCCAGCTACCTCTTGAACCTTGCCAGCAACTTTCTCAATAATCCCGCCTACAGTACCAGACCATGTAGACCATAACCCAGTAACACCTGCGATAACAGCCCCAAAGATTTGAAGAATACCGTTGATAATAGGACTAATAACGTCAATCATTGCTTGGATAATACCAGAGATGATTGTAATAATAGGAGTTACAACATTGATGATAGCTGTGATAACGTCAGCTACAATAACAATGATATTTGTGATAATAGGAACCACATAAGGCAATAACGCTTCAAACACACCAACGATAACGTCCCAGATAGCTGTGAACATTTCCTTCAGAGGTTCAATCATCGGTTGGATAGCTGCAACAATTTGCTGGAATGCCATGCCTGCCATATCCTTTAGGGCGGCTATGCTGTTTCTGAATTCTTCGGAACTATTATATAAATTTTGGAACGCAGTGACTAGTGCTACAACTCCGACAGCTACACCAGCAATAACTAACAAAGGAGTTACCAAGCCAGACAACAAAGGTAGCAGACCGCCAGCATTAGATAACATTGTTCCAAATCCAGTTGAAATTTTTCCGAATCCGCTAGTAAATGCACCGATTCCACTTGCTATTCCACCGATAGCTCCACCAATCCTACCAAGAATAGATAATACAGGTCCAGCAACTGCAACTGTTGCAATTAATGTTTTTTGGTACTCTGTCAGTGGTAGATTATCCCAAACATTAACTAATACTTTTTTTACGTTGTTTGCAAAAGTGACTGCACTTTGATACATATTATCGAATGTCACTTCAATAGCTGCATCTTCTTGCCCCATACTTGCTTGGAAGTCAATTATAGCTGATTTCATACGATTAAAAGAACCCCAAACAGTCGTAGACGCTTCTTTTGAAGTCGTCCCCATGATACCAAGGCTGGCTTGCGCTACGGAAATAGCGTTGACAATATTTCCGAATGACATACTTGATCCGTCAACGGTTATACCTAATTGTTCTTGGATATCTTTCATTTTACTGGTGTCAGAAATAAGGCGTTGCATCTCTTCTTTAGTCCCGCCGTAGCCAAGTTTTAGGTTGTCCAAAAGAACATAGTTTCCTTTTGCAAAGTTCTGGTAAGCATTTTGAACAGTTTCAATATCAGTACCAAACTTGTTAGCATTATCAGCCATATCTCTCATAGCCCTATCGGCATAAGAGGCAGCTTTGGCAGTATCACCACCCAATGATTGCAACAAACTAGCAGAGAACGAAGTGACTTGTTCCATGTACTCATTCGCACTAATACCAACCGTATCAAAAGCTTGAGTAGCATTCATTACAACAGCTCCAGCGCTATCTTTAAATAATGTTTCTACACCACCGATTGATTGTTCCATGTCAGCCGTAGCGGAAACAATGGAAGTAAGTCCAGCTACGATTGGAGCTGTGAACATACCAGTCATCGAATCACCAACAGAGCTAACTTTATCCGAAACTGCACTAATGCTATCTCCGACACTTGAAATTTTTGAACCTACGCTATCCAGACTAGACCCTAGGTTTTTAAAGCTAGTACCAGAATCTAGGCTATCAAGACTTTTTTGTAAACTTTTAGCGCTATCTTGAGCGCTCTGGAATGATTTTTCTAGCGAACTAATGTCCGCAGTTACTTTGGCACTTAATGTATAATCAGCCATTAGTTACCTCTTTCTATAGGTTTATTAAACCCATTCGCTTTATAAATTTCTGCCACCCAGTCGAATTCGTCTTTCTTATTACTTTCTTCAATGACATCTAGATCAATTTTAACTTCACCAAAATCAACTGGTTTTTGTTTTTTCTTCCATAGATCTTTGAACGGTGTTTTCTTATCTCGCATTGCGTTAGCTACTGCGTTCATAACCGCATTGCGTAAGAAAGTGCTTTCTCTGACTTCCTTTTCTTCCCAAGCTTTTCGAATGAAAATCTTTTCACGCTTAGTTAGTTCCATGAAGTCCCGCTTGGAAGTGTTGAAATTAACAAAGAAAAAAGCGAAATCAATGTCTCGCTCATAACCTTTTGCGAGGTCATTATACGATTCATCAACTTCACCTGAATTGTCACCGAAATATTCAAACTCTACTAGCTGGCGAGGAAGAAAAAAGGGCAATCATGTTGAATGGTTTCAATGACAAGCATATTCAAGAACATGTACCCTTTTGAATGAAGCAGCGCTTCGTAAACATTAACGCCTTGCACCTGAGGGACTTTACCACCGTCTTCAGCATACAGAGCATTTGAAATATATTGTTTCAAATCAGCAAGGGAAAGCACTGGTTTTTTACCAATTAAGATTTCCATGAATCCTTTCCCTGTAATAGTTTCAATTGTTTCAATAACTTGTTCATTGTATTTTAATGAATAGTTTTTTTCATCAACTGTGATAATTTGATTCATTCTGATTAAATTCCTTTTCTATTTATTATTAAACGCCTTGTGGCATTTGAGTAGCTGTACTATCGTCAGTTAATGAGAAGTCAACTAATGCTCCATTCCCGTCTAATGTAATTGAGTAAGTCATACCATCATCATACGGTGCTTCGAGTGAGTAATCTGTCACGTAAGCTAGACCACCGAACATTGATTTTTTAGTTTTACCGTTGACAATTTTAATGCATACTGGGTCACTATTTTGGAATGCTGTTCCAAGCGCTTTATGCGATGCGTGTGATGGGACATAGAAACCATCGTTATCAACAGACCATTCTTTCATCCCAGCAATTTTAGATTTCCAACCGCCTTGCGTGTCTTTCGAAGTGACTTCAATCGAATCAGCAGAACGGTTAATAGTCAATCCTTTTTGCCCGCTGATGGCTAGCAAGTCCGTTCCTGTTGCGTCAAATACAGCTAAAATAATATCTTTACCAGCTACTGCTTTTGTAGTTGAGCTATCAAAATCGCAATATAAATGATTTTCAAATTCTGCCATTTTTAATATTCCTTTTCTTTTAATTAAATTTTAGACTTAAATCCATAAGCCACTTTAAAGTCATAAGTAACAATTGCATGCCATTCACCAGACTCGTCTTTCTGCAAAGACTGAATTCCTGTTTGGTTTTGGCGAAGTAATTCGAATCCGTCAGGCAAATCAAGTTCCATAGTAAGAGCTTCTTCCAGCTCTTGAACAAGATTATAAACACCAATTTTCGATTCGTTTTCTTCTGCGATTGCATGAATCCAAACATTAAACACCTCAGCCCACATGACCTTGGTATCTTCTGGATACTTGTCCACCACCTCAATAACGTAAAACGGTGCTGGAGTACCGTCTGGAACATAATCATAAGCTTTCTTGTTGGTGAAGTGCTCAATATTTTCCTTTAAAGCCTTATGGAAGTCTACTAAACCAAGTTTTTTGAACATAATCCATTAACTTTCTAGTGCCTTCCTTAAATCGTTTGGAAATTGTGTCTTTTCCAAATTAACGTTGCTTTGTAAATAACGACGTGGCGCAATATAGCGACCTTTCTTATCTCTGCCCCCATATTCAATGCGCCGTGCATATACTTTGTTATAACCGAATTCGCCGCTGCCGTTTGATACTCGTGTTTTAGTACGTGAGTTTTTCAATTCACCTTTGTCAATTGGAGTGTAAGGACGCTTGGAAGCTCTGTTATACATTCGTGTGAGTGAGTCAGCAACTGCTTTATCAACTCCTGCTTTAATACTATCAGTATTCTCAAGTTTATTCAAGAAGCTTTCAAACCCGCTTGTTGTCATTTGCGATACCTCGAAATGTAGAATAGTCCGTATTTTCTTAAATCTTTGTATTTATCTACGTTATATACTTCGTCTTCTACTGTTATTTTTACAACAGAATTTGCTTTTAATCTATCAATGTTCGGAATTAGTATCTTACGGACATCTGAATAGGTTTTATATCCAAGCATCTGAAAATCATTTTGATTAAATTCAGTATACCGCCCACTATATCCGCCATCTTCTACAGTTTTGTAAATAGGATTTCCTAGCGCATCTGTACTTTCACTCGTTGATTTGATTGTTAATTTAACTGGTAACCATTGCATCAAATAAACCTCACTTTCAGTTTATTCTTCCCTTCGGTTTCGTCATCGAGTTTAATCCAGCGCTGAAATTCTTCCTCATACTCTGAAAAAATATCCTCAATAAAAGATACATTCAAAGTATCAGCTGACTCACTGGAAATACCTTCATACATCATACGGCGGTACATTTTAGTTACGATCTCAACGGCGATTGTTTCAAGTTTTGGTGGCAATTCATCTTTACCAATTCGAAGAAGAATCCTATCTGTTGCACTAACAATTAATTCTCCGAGGACGTTATCTTTTGCTTCTGGGATCCGTACTTTAACGCGGTCAATAATTGCCATTATTCCACCTCTTTCAAGAAGCCTTTGTCTACTAATTCATCTTTACGTGCCTTAGTCGGTCGCTTTCCTTTGCGTGGGAATTCATCACCGATTCTGTAAAGATACTCATCATCTGTCTTATCTTTAAAATCTGCAATAACTTTGTGTGCCATTTTTTTGCTCCTTCCTATAAAAATACCCAGCCCAGTCGGGCTAGGCTGTTAATTCTAAAATTAAACTACTGGTGCGTTAGTGATTTGAACTTTAACAATACCGTCAAGACGTTCAGCGAAGATTTCAATACCAGACAACACCAATGTTTGATATGTGAGTGTTTTCTCATCAGTAAAGTGAGTCATACCAATATATCCAGTTTCGTCAGCTGCAAGACCAAATGCTTTAGCAACGTCTGATTGTGATGGGTTGATATAAGCAAATACAATGTTTTCTGGAACCGTTGCCCAAATTTCACCTTTTGCAATATCAGTTGTTGAAATGATAATCGTGCCAGTAAAGTCAACCAAGTATGTAAGCCCGAACGCTGTTTGTGTAGTTACTTGAGCTTTAGCCACGTACTCAGCAATGTCCAATGGGTTTGCGAATACTACTGCATTTTCTACTCCATAATCTTCAAACAATACTTGAAGTTGACCCCAAGCTGAAGCCAATGCTCCTTGGAAACCATTCCCCAAAGCTGTTTGAGTCCCTGTACCTGCTTTAATTCCTGCTACAAGTGAAGTGCGGATACCTTTTTGAATTTGTCGGATAAGAGCTTCGTCAGTGTTTGCAATAGCGTTGTCAGTTCCATAAAGTGCAATAGCTTCACCAGAAGTTGCTTTACGGTATTTTTTAAGCTCAACTGTTTTTGTTGCCGCTTCCACTTGTGTCACTTTTGACAATGGAATAACTTCACCCTCTGGGACTGTTCCATCTTCAAGCGTTGCTGTATAACCTTTATACGTTTTAATTGTAGAACCAGAAGCCAATGAAATTTTTCGTGTTACCCCAAGCATTTCAATAAGTTTCGCTAAGTTTTCTTTAAACGTATTTGTTACGTCAATTGTGATAGCATTTTTGAGGTCTGCTTTACCTGTCAAATTTGTTTCTGCTGCCATATTTTATATACGACCTTTCTTTTTAATATTAATAAACTTAATTAAATAAACCTTGAT
>OCPK01000011.1_pt1 | contig 31293 bp, 26 predicted proteins | sample 1501191 | NCBI WGS metagenome assembly OCPK01 (sample SAMEA3360704, study PRJEB22359) | human gut metagenome | biome: ENVO:urban biome; feature: ENVO:human-associated habitat; material: ENVO:feces | place: Bangladesh | collected 2011
CCGACTTGGTGGTAACATACATCTGGTTCACCTTGCTGTTACGAGCAACGGCATTGGTAATCTTAAATGTCCCTGTCTGAGCCACGGCTGCACTCAAACTCATCAGGAGGAGTGCCAAAGTAAATACCATTTTCTTCATTTTGCGTTCCTCCTGTTTTACTTGATGATTACTTTCTTACCATTAATAATATAAACACCCTTAGATAAGCCCTTAGGGGATTTACCTACACACTGGCCCTGAAGGTTATAAACCTTACCTTGCAATGCCTGCTTAATGCCTTCTACCTGACTGATGCCGGTAGTTTGATAAGTGAAAGAAAGGGTTACGAGCGACATATCTGCCTGATCAGATGTATTATCTGAATACTGAAGAACGACATTGTCACCATCGAAGGTAATCTCTGAGACAGTCTTTTCTATGACCTGACCATCAATCTTAACCATCTGTTTGCTGCCGGCAAATACTGCCGTAGACAACATTCCAGCCAACAATAATAAATAAGCTTTTTTCATTTTAACGAATGTTTGTTAGATTAATTTTTTGGTTTGTTGTTGATTTTTACAATGCAAAAGTAGTGAAAAAATATCTATTATAAAACATCCTGGCTCATTTTTCATACGCAAACGTTTTCATAAGTGTAAAATGAAGTATTATAAAAAAGGGCATAAAAAAAGACTGAATCCTGTTACGAAGATTCAGTCTCATAAAGAAGTGGTACCACCAGGAATCGAACCGGGGACACAAGGATTTTCAGTCCTTTGCTCTACCAACTGAGCTATGGCACCAACTTTCACAAATCGCGATTTATCATTTGCGGGTGCAAAGGTAATACTTTTTTCTGGTTCCTGCAAATTTTTCGGGAAATTTCTTTCAAAAAAAGATAAAAAAGTCTATTTTTGTTGGTGTTGTCCATTATTTAATGTACCTTTGCAGCAGATATCGGGATTTAGCGCAGTTGGTAGCGCACGTCGTTCGGGACGATGAGGTCGCTGGTTCGAGTCCAGTAATCCCGACCAAACAATTATATAGACTTAAAATCCGTAAGCCTATGAAGTTTATAAAGGATTTTTTTTATATCAATTACCATGAACGGCGAGCATTACTCGTAATCCTGACCCTGCTCGTTGTCAGTACCACAATGATTTTCATTGTAGGTTCTAAAGAAACCATGCCATCAGAAAAGCAACAAGCCCATAACGATAGTATCATCAGGCATGCCACGCGGCAACAGCCAGGCTATTATGACGAAGGACTTCAGTCGAGCGAAGTATTCGCCTTTGACCCCAATACGGCAAGCCAATCTGATTTCCAACGGCTGGGACTGGAATCATGGCAAGCCAGAAACATCATCAAATATCGGAATAAAGGAGGTATCTTCAGGACACCTAGAGACTTTGCACGGGTTTACGGACTAACCAAGAAGCAATTCGAAAAACTGCTGCCCTTTATCAGAATTGGTAAAGACTACCAGCCGGCTGCCAACTTTTACCCAAGAGAAAGATACAACTACGGCTATCAAGAGACGGCTATAAGAACTAGAGAAGAAAGGAAGAAAGACACTACCCAATACAATTATCCACGGAAACTGAAAGAAGGTCAGTATATCAACATCAATTCTGCTGATACGACCGAACTGCAGAAAATTCCCGGCATAGGCTCCTACTATGCCAGAAGCATCATCCGTTACAGAGAACGGTTAGGCGGTTTTGTTTCCATGAGCCAGATACAAGAAGTGGAAGGCGTGCCCGAGACAGCCCTCCACTATATGAATATTGATGCAAAACATATCCGGAAAATGAATGTCAACCAGCTCAGTTTAGCCGAACTGCGCAAACATCCTTACCTGGACTTTTACCAGGCAAAGGAAATCGTTAACTACCGCAGAACCCATGGTCCGCTGAAAAGTGCTGAAGAACTGCGTCTCCTCAAAGACTTTCCACCTGCCGAAATAGAAAGAATCAAGCCGTATCTTGCCTACTAGGGGCAAGATAGCCTGTCTGCAAGTTTGCCGGTTTTGCTAAATGACACCAAACTGGTGCAGGAAGATAAGGAAAATACAGATTGGACAGATGAAACGGATGGTGAACAGGAAGACTGGGAAGAGAGTTCCCTTCAGGGTTCCCCAGTTGGTAAACTCATCACGCACAATCTTCTTTGGCACATACCATCCCAGGAACAGACAGGTGATGAATGAACTCAACGGCATGAGCAGCTGGGCAGTAAAGTTGTCACAATTGCTCAGGAAATCCTTGCCGAAGAAGCCCAAATCAGGTACGGCGCCCTGAGAGAGCGAACAGAATACGGCTATAATGCTGCAAACGATGGTCTCGAACCAGGCTCCCTTGGCACGGCTTATCTTACCCTCCTCATAAATAAAGGCGGTACCTATCTCGTGCATCGAGATGGTAGAAGTCAGGGCTGCCAATACAAGCAAAGCATAGAACAACACCGAAATCACATAACCGACAACCGGCATGTTACCGAAAGCCTCCTGGAATACGTTTGGCAAGGTAATGAAGATGAGCGAAGGACCGCTGTCTGGCTGTACACCTACCGAGAAGGCTGCAGGGAAGATCATCAAACCTGCCAATACGGCGATTACCGTATCAATGGTCACAATCTGAGTAGCCGACTTCAAGAGATTGGTCTGTCTGTTGAAGTAAGAGGCATAAGTACACAGACATGCCGTACCCATACTCAAAGAGAAGAACGCCTGTCCCAGCGCTTCGAGCAACACGTTTTCATCTACCTTAGAGAAATCCGGCTTCAGCAGGAACTCCACTCCCTTCATCGCTCCCGGCAGAGAGCAGGAAGCTATCACAATCACAATCAACAGGAAGAAGAGCATAGGCATCAGTATCTTGGATGCTTTCTCTATACCATTGCGCACACCACGCACTACTACCATGTGGGTAAGCAGGATAAAACCTACTGCCCATAAGGTAGGACGGATAGGATCGGCTGAAAAGGTCTGGAAATAGGTCTTCACATACTCTGCGTCGCCATGAACACCACCCATGATACTGGCATAGAGATACTGCAGGCACCAGCCAGCCACTACGGCATAGAAACCCAGGATAATCATAGAGGTGATGATACCCATCAAGCCCAAAGCACCCCAAGCCTTATGCTTTCCCAGATTGGTATAAGCTCGGGCTGCATTGGATGCAGAATGACGGCCGATGATGAATTCACTCATCATGCCAGGCAATCCGAGTAGGATGATACATACCAAATAGATGAGAATGAAGGCGGCGCCACCATTCTGACCTGCCATATAAGGGAAACGCCACACATTACCCAAACCGACTGCCGAGCCGGCTGTGGCAAGAATAACGCCCAACTTACTACCAAAATTTCCTCTTGTTTCCATTATCTTAGTATTTAATGTGTAGTGTTTGTTGTTTTCTGAAGAAACGGCAGATGCTACACCTTATTATATATATATGCTTGTCTGATTATATTATCTATCCGATTACAAATACTTTATCCGAAGACACCAAACTGGTTCAGGAATACCAGGAAGATGAGGACAGGACAAACGAACTTAATCAGGAAGAGATAGATACCGAAGAGACGGCCCTTCAAGGTTCCCCAGTTAGTAAACTCATCCTGTACGATCTGCTTAGGTACATACCAGCCCAGGAACAGGCAGGTAAGGAATCCGGCCAGAGGTAGGAATATCTGACCCGTAACGAAGTCGAACCAATCGAACAGCGCCTTTCCGAAGAACGAAAGCTTGTCTGTTGCACCCAAAGAGAGCGAACAGAAGGCTCCGATGATGGCACAGGAAACCGTAACGATGGTAGCACCTTTCTTGCGGTCTATCTTCAACTCCTCGTAGAAGAAAGAAGTATTCACCTCATGAAGTGACATCAGCGAGGTCAGGGCAGCTACCGACAGCAATACGTAGAAGAGCAGCGAGATGATCCAACCCAATACAGGTAACGATGCAAACGCCTGATTAAAGACATTCGGCAAAGTGATAAAGATGAGCGAAGGACCACTATCCGGTGATACTCCTACAGAGAAGGCTGCAGGGAAAATCATCAGACCAGCCAGTACTGCTACCAGCAAATCGATGATGGAAATCTGCAAAGCACTCTTGAAGAGATTGGTCTGACGGCTGAAGTAAGAGGCATAGGTACAGATACAGCCCATACCGATACTCATAGAATAGAACGACTGTCCCAAGGCATTCAGGAACACGTTTCTGTCTACCTTTCCGAAATCAGGCTTCAACAGGAACTCCACGCCCTTACCTGCATCCGGCAACAGACAAGCTGCTACCACAATGATCAAAAGCAGGATGAACAGGAGAGGCATCATCACCTTAGAAGCCTTCTCTATACCGCCGCGCACACCATGAATAATCACGAAATGACAAATCAGGAATATCGCTACCGTCCACATAACCGGACGCACAGGATCAGAAGAAAACTCCTTGAAGTAATTCGCCACAAAGGTAGGGTCACCATGCAGTTCGCCCATGATGCTGGCATAGACATACTGCAGACACCAGCCCGAAACCACCGCATAATAGCCCGTAATCAGGAAACCGGTAAGCACCTCCAGGTAGCCTACCCACTTCCATGCCGTACCATTAGAGAGTTTGGTATAGGCACGTGCGGTATTTGAGGCACCATGACGGCCGATGATAAACTCAGAAATCATACATGGAATGCCCAACAGGAGCACACTTCCGATGTATACCAGAATAAAGGCTGCGCCACCTTCCTGACCAGCCATATAAGGGAAGCGCCATACGTTACCCAAACCTACGGCGCCACCTGCTGTAGCAAGAATCAATCCAATCTTGCTACCAAAACTTCCTCTATTTGAATCTGTCATTTCTATCTTTCTATTACTAATTTCTTACTTTTTAATTTTTCTTCGTGCAAAATTATAAAATAATTCTGAAATATATGAATTATTTGAAAGCAAAAACACAAATTTAGTAATATTTATGCTATTTAGTCTGTTTTAGGACGCAGAAATGACTTTTTCGATACATTTTCTAACGATATTCAGCCGGCAGGGTATCACGCCACTTCGAGAAAGGATTGCCCAAGAGATGCGAATTGTAGAATCGCTTGTCGCCTGTTACCTCCATACCGATGAAATCAGGTTTCTCATAGGCTTCGGTCTCGCTAGCCAACTCCACCTCTGCCATGACCAGACCTTCATTATCGCCATAGAACTCATCTACCTCGAAGGTATGACTGCCACTTTTCACAAGATAGCGACGCTTATCGATGACGCCACCCTGGCAAAGTTGCAGAAGATGCTGCGCCTCGTCCATCGTTATCTCCTTTTCAAACTCATAGCGGGTCATGCCGCCATTTACCGACTTGCCCTTAATGGTAAGGTAAGCCTTCTCATCCCGTGTGCGAACCCGCACCGTAGCCCCCTCGGCAGGAATATATCCCTGCTGGATATGACTAGAAGAAAAGGCGGCGCTTTTGTAAGCGTCGCCCTTCTTAACGAGGAATTTTCTTTCTATCTCTAATCCACTCATTGTTTTATACTAATGTTGTTGCATAAATGGCAAAAAGAATACCGAGGACTATCAATCCTATAAATATCCACTTGATTACTTTCTCGCCTTTTGCAGCCTGTTTCTTCTGATAAGCCTCATGTTTGGCTCTTCTTAAGTCTTTATTTCCACTCATAGTCGTATATTTTTTAGATTATTATTGTTGTTCGTCATCATTCGTAGGGAACTCCATCAGGTATGCCTTGATGAAATCATCTATCTTGCCGTCCATCACGCCATCTACATCCGATGTCTGATAGTTGGTACGGTGGTCTTTCACACGACGGTCGTCGAAGACATAACTTCTAATCTGGCTTCCCCACTCTATCTTCTTCTTACCAGCCTCAATCTTAGCCTTAGCCTCCAGACGCTTCTTCATGGCGCGGTCGTAGAGTTGGCTCTTCAAGAGCAACAATGCCTTGGCACGGTTCTTTGGCTGGTCACGGGTCTCGGTGTTCTCGATGAGGATTTCTTCTTCCTCGCCTGTATCAGGGTCAGTATACCAATAACGCAGACGGACACCGGATTCAACCTTATTCACATTCTGACCACCGGCACCACTCGAACGGAAGGTATCCCAGGAGAGCTTGGCTGGGTCAACATACACCTCGATGGTATCATCTACCAGCGGAGTTACGAAGACACTGGCGAAACTGGTCATTCGCTTGCCCTGGGCATTGAAAGGAGAAACACGCACCAGTCGGTGCACACCGTTCTCGCTCTTCAGATAACCATAAGCGTACTCACCGCCCTCGATGGTCATGGTGACGCTCTTGATACCAGCCTCATCACCTTCCTGCATATCGGTGATGGTTACCTTGTAGCCATGAGCCTCAGCCCAGCGCATATACATACGCATCAGCATCTGTGCCCAGTCCTGGCTTTCTGTACCACCGGCACCGGAATTAATCTTGAGCACGCAGTCCATCGGATCTTCCTTCTGGCGAAGCATGTTCTTCAACTCCAGGTCTTCGATGGCTTTGATTGCCTTGGCATAATCGGCATCCACCTCTTCCTCGGTCACCATTTCATCTTTATAGAAATCGAAGGCAAGCTTCAGCTCGTCGGCATAAAGACGTACAGTCTTATAACCGTCGAGCCATTTCTGGATGCCCTTCACCTTCTTCATCTGCTCCTGTGCATACTTCGGGTCTTCCCAAAAGTCAGGAGCCTGGGTGCGGAGCTGCTCCTCTTCGAATTCTACTTTCTTCTGGTCTATATTGAGATAGCGATGCAGAGCGTCAGCTCTGTCCATCACATCCTTCAACTGGTCAGCTGTAATCATTAACTCTTAACTATAAACTTTTAACTTTAAACTTTAGATTACTCCTCATACATCTTGTCAATCTCCGCCTTGTAGTTCTTGTTGATGATAGGGCGGCGAATCTTCAAGGTATTGGTCAACTCACCCGACTCCATAGAGAAGTGGTGAGCCAGGAGGGTAATGCGCTTAATCTGCTCATAATAAGCCAGATTTTGCTGGAGAATCTGGATACGGTCCATCAGCATCTTCTGCACCTTCTCGTTAGCACACAAATCTTCACGGCAGGTGAAGGCGATATGATGCTCACGTGCCCAGTCCTCCACGAGACGGAACTCTGGAACGACGAGGGCAGATACGAACTTGCGCTGGTCGGCAATCACAGCCACCTGATCGATAAACTTATCTACCAGGAGCAACGATTCTACCTGCTGCGGAGCGATATATTTACCATTCGATGTCTTGAACAGGTCCTTGATACGCTCGGTGAGATAAAGCTCGCCATCCTTCATGTAGCCGGCATCACCGGTATGGAAGAATCCATCCTTGTCGAATGCCTTCGCATTGGTGGTATCACGATGATAATATCCCGGAGTGATGGTAGGACCCTTGAGGAGCACCTCATTATCCTCGCCTATCTTTACCTGAATGCTGGAGATAGGGCGACCCACAGAACCCAGACTGCGTTTCTTGTCGAGATGATCGCAAGATACGGTAGCAAGACTCTCGGTCAGACCGTAACCCACCACCATATTGATACCGATGGCATGTACAAACTCCTCTACTTCCGGACTTACATAAGCACCCGCTGTAGGGAAGATATTCGGTTTTTCCAAGCCCAACTGCTTGCGAACCATGCTCAAAACGGTCTTGTTGATAATCTGATATTCCAACTCCAATGTCAGAGGAGGGCGCTTGCAGTTTGCCAGATATTCTATATTCCGCTTCTTTCCTACCGCCAAAGCATGGTAGAAGAGTTTCTTCTGGATAGGACCGGCATCATCCATCTTAGCCTTTACGGCGATATACACCTTCTCCCAGAAACGTGGCACACTACACATACAGGTAGGATGCATCTCTCTCATACTCTCCTGAATTTCATGAGGATAAGTATTGATGATGAGTTCGGCACCTTCGCTCAAGCAGAGATATGCCCATCCACGCTCAAAGATATGGGTGAATGGAAGGAAGTCGATGACACGGTCCTTTTCGGTAACAGGAATGCACTCATCGTTTGCCTTCAAAGCAGCATAATACTGGCTATAGGTCAGCATCACGCCCTTACTGTCTCCAGTTGTTCCACTGGTATAGAGGATATTAGCCAAGTCATCCATACTTGCCTGCTTGTAGAGTTCCTCTACCTCCGTCTGACGAGGAAGATTCTCTCCCAACTTCAGGAAGTCCTTGAAATAGAGGGCTGCAGGGTCGTGTGTACTGATGCGTACGCTGGAATCGAAGATGATGATACGCTCCAGAGAAGGACAGAGGGCAAAGATACGGTGAGCCTTGTCATACTGCTCCTGTTCGCCAACAAAGAGGAAGCGAATCTGCGCATCATTAATCATATATTGAATCTGCTGCTCGCTGCTGTTGGCATAGAAAGGCACAGAGGTAACTCTGATACCGTACGCACCGAAGTCGGTGTACAGATAATGCACACAGTTCTGCGAGAAGACTGCGATTTTGTCAAGAGGTTTAGCCCCAAGATTCAGGAGGGCATTGCTCACTTGTTTCACTCTTAAGGAAAAGAGGTTGAATGAAACCGATTGCCACTGGTCGCTGCCAAACTTTCTGAAAGTTAAAGCAGTTTTCTCTCCCCATTTCTTGGCGAGATTATGTACCAGTACCGAAAGATGACTATTAATCTGCATAAGCTTATATTTATATTCTGATGCAAAGATAATAGAATTTGTTAAGAACACAAAATAAAAAGATACTTTTTCCACTTTATCTGCTCTTTTTTTCGTATCTTTGCCCCCAAAACAATAAAAAGGGAGATTATGATGACACAAGAAGAATATGTAAGCGATGCCGTGGATTTGCTGAAAAAGCTCATCGCCACCCCATCTGTAAGCAGAAACGAGAAGGAGGCTGCCGACATCATGGAGCAGACCATCCGCAAATATGGGTTCGAACCTCATCGTGAGGCGAACAACATCTGGATTATCGACCCTCATTACGATGAGAGCCGACCTACCCTGCTGCTCAACGCTCACATCGATACCGTGAAGCCTGTGGCTTCATGGACACGCAACCCGTTTTCACCGGATGTTGAAGAGGGTATACTTTACGGTTTGGGCAGCAACGATTGCGGCGGCGGACTCTGTTCGCTCCTCCAGATATTCAGAATGCTGACCGCAAAGCCTCAGCAGTATAATCTTATCTATCTGGCATCTGCAGAAGAAGAGGTGTCGGGAAAGGATGGCATCACCCGTGCCCTGCCTTTGCTTCCGCATATCGACCTTGCCATCGTAGGTGAACCTACCGGCATGAACCCTGCCGTAGCCGAAAAGGGACTGATGGTGCTGGATGTGATTGCTCACGGAAAGAGCGGTCATGCTGCCCGCAACGAGGGAGTAAACGCTATCTACGAGGCATTGGATGATATGCGATGGATTCGTGACTATAAGTTTGAGAAAGTGAGCGAGTTTCTGGGCCCTACCAAGATGACGCTTACCGTAGTGAATGCCGGAACCCAGCACAATGTGATTCCGGATAAGTGTACGATGCTTGTGGATATCCGCACCAACGAGTTTTACGACAACGAGGAGGTTTACAAGTTTATCTGCCAGCACCTGAAGAGCGAGGTGAAGGCCCACAGTTTCCGTCTGAAGTCATCCCGCATCGACCCGGCGCATCCTCTTATCAGGAAATGTGTAGCCATGGGCATGAAGCCATTCGGCAGTCCTACCCTCAGCGACCAGGCTCTGATGCACTTCCCATCCTTCAAACTGGGTCCTGGCGAATCTTCCCGTTCCCATTCAGCCGATGAATTCATCAAAATAAGCGAGATAGCTGATGCTATCGCCAAATACAAAGAGCTCTTAGATGGCGCTGCCATCTAAGAGCTCTGCTCAATTCATCTATATTATATATATATGTTTACCTGCAGAATTACTTCACTACCTGTTCAGTAGAGGCATTCTTGCCATTAATAGGAGTACCGGCAGTACCATCGTTGATAAAGAACTTAGCCTTGAGATATGCCGTAGGAATCTGAACCTTATACCAACCAGTCTTACCATTATGAGAAGCAGATGCATCGAAAGTCATCTTGACTCCTGGCCATGCAGCAGAAGAGGTTGTGCCATTATAGAAGTAGCAATAAACATTCTCCCAGTTGGAAGCATTATCGAAGTAAACATACTCCGAATCAACGATCTCATCTTCATGTACCTTGGTCACAGTAGTGCTGTATGTTCCGTCAACATAGTAGCCGTGGTTGACAAAGTCCACGTCAGCAGTTATCTTATTTCCATTACCATCCAAGAAAATGAGTTGAGCAGGAGCAGTTGTCTCGGTGCCATCATAAGTCCACTTGAAGACATTCTTTCCAGAAACACTCTTACCTACAAGAGGCAACATTTTTTTGATAGCATCATTCCAGTCACCAGCATACTTAATTACAGGACTAACCTTGTTATTCCATACATATACGGCTGCTGCCGTATTGGATGTCTCCAAGAAACAGGAGATTTCGTCAGCCTTGCCCAAGGCTGGAACGTAAGCCTTCACCTTCTTGTAAGTTACCGAACCTGTTTCTGTCTTGCCATCCTTGTCGGTTGCACCCCAAGTGATAGTAACATTCTTACCATAGGCAACATCAGCACCTACAGTAAACTGCTTGTCAGCAGTAAAATTCTGCTTAGCACCATCATTCACCTGAATCCAGGCAGAAACAGCATTCAAAGGAGTAGCAGTCACAGTGAGCGTCTCATCAGAGAAGGCTGTACCATCAGCTGGATTGAAAACAACCTCAGGAGGCAGCACAATAGAACCAGCATTATAGATGACAGCAATACCTGACTCGCCAACATGACCAGAGATTGTAGAAGCATTGACGGTGAAAGCACCACCGCCTACCATATCCTTATAAGTACCAGGCTTGAGCCACTTGCCGTCGCCAGCACCATTGGCTACAGTCACGTCACGGTCAGAACCACTTCCCAATACGATAATAGCGCCACTCTTACGAACCTGAGCACAAACGCCATTACCTTTTACATAATAGTTTGGCTCGCCGGCACAAACGTTGTGCATGTAGTTTACCTGAGCTACTTCAGCATCTTTGAAGTGAACGCTTCCCTTATCGCCAAATCTGATATCATTCTTTCCCTTCTGAGCAGGACGGGAGAAATAAAGAGCGGTAGCTCCATTGTTACCTGCAACAACAGCATACGCACGGTCGATAACATTCTGGCTTTTATTCTTTGACTCACCACCATCGTTGGCATAAGTATCATGGCTTTCACCCCAATAAACCAACTTTTCTGTCTTTGCATTTCTCTGATTGAAATTACCTACTGACTCGTTGATAGAACCACCGGCAAAGGAATTGGCAAAACCATTACCATAACCATTATCGGTAATGCTCATGTAGGTCTGATACTCAGGGAAAAGGACATTATCATCACCACCAGTACTGTCAAGGATCTCACCATAGTTGTACATCTCCTGATCCACCACATTCTTCATAAAAGAATCGCCTTCAGAAGGCAAAGCGATGTGCTTGATAGCATCCCAACGGATACCATCCACGCCACAGGCCTTCAAATCCTGGATGTATTGTTTGATGATGGCTTGCACAGTAGGATTGTTGGTATCGAGGTCCCACATTCCAATCATACCAAATGTAACCTGATGGCGGTCGTGCCAGTTACCCACACCAAATCGTTCATGATAAAGACTCTCGTCCTTCAAGCGTTCAGCCACGGTAGGATGATCGGTATGATTAGCTACCACATCCACAATTACCTTGACACCATACTCATGAGCCTTAGCACAGAGGGCCTTCAGGTCAGCTTCAGTACCAAGACCATTACCTATCTTAAAATCGTATGGACGATAAACATCATACCAGACGGATCCTTTACCTGCTCTTTCGTGAACAGGAGAAGTCTGAACGGCAGTAAAGCCTGCCTTGGCGATATTAGGGATTTCTTCCTGGATATCTGCCAACGTCCAGTCGAAACAATGAAGGATGACACCATCCTGAATATTGTCTTTAAGACCATATTTGTTGTCTGCAAAGATGTTGGATGCCATGGTGAACAGCATCACCAACATCAGAAGACCATAATTGATTGTCTTTTTCATAATCTGCTATTATTTTCTGATGATTACTTTTTTACCATTGTGAATATAGAGTCCTGGCTGAGCAGGCTTGCTGATACGGACACCTGTGATAGAATACCAGGCATCATCAGTTGTCTTCTTCACAGCTGTGATGGTAGTATTCTCTATGGCTGTAACAACCTTACCGTCTACATAAACCGTTTCTCCCTGAAGAGCTGAACCTGCTTCGCCATTATTGATGACGAAACAACCTGTAAGGAAAGCAGCAGGAACCTCCAAAGAATAATAGCCTTTCTTGCCGTTATACTCAGTCTCTTCGTCGAGCTGCATCTTCACGCCAGGCCATTCTACAGAAGCCTCAGTTCCGTTATAAATATAGCAATATACATTCTTCAGGTTCTCTATTGTATTATCAAAGAACACCTTTACCTTGCCTGCAGGAGCAGTCTCAATAGTCTTGGTATATTTACCTTCTACATAATATCCATGATTCTTGAATTCCTGATCACCGCCATTCAGCTTCTGCCCATCATGAGTAAAAATCACACCAGTAGGAATTTCAGTACCAGCTGTATATGTCCATTTAAAGACTTTCTTGCCATCTTTAGTTCCCATCAAGGTCATGGCATCTCCAGGCCACTCAGCAGTAGTAAACTGTTTAACCTTGTCATTCCATGCCCAAATCTTGGCATTGTCATAACTTGTTTCCAAGAACACGGAGATTTCATTTTCCGTTACCACTGGTGTATAGTCTGCCGCAAGTGCTGAAACTGGAGCCATGAAGGTCATGCTCAGCAGCAATACCAGTGTACAAATCAACGTATAAAATTTCTGCATAAACAAAATGTATTAAGTTTGAATTATAAGATTTCGTCGGCAAAAATAAGAATACTTTTTGAAAAATAGATAAAGAAAAGTTAAATAAATAGCATAAAAAAAAGACAATCGTTTGCACAATTTGCAAGCGATTGCCTTCTATTTTCAGACTTAATAATATTTATATTATTAGCGCTACATCCTAGCGCATTCAGGTCATTTCTTTGCTAGTCCGGAATACTACTGACTGACATTGTTACAGAACAGTCCTCAGAAGCGCTTGAGCGAGATCTGGTAGAACCAAGCGAAAGTTTCAAATGAAGGAGATATGTCTTCCTCTTTTCAAAATTAAAAGGATTATTAACATCTAACAGATTTTTCATTACCTTTACCGTATTCTGAGAAGTTCCCTGCTGTACCGTATAAGTAATCTGCAGATAAAATGCCTCTTTCTTTTCCTGAGGGATCACATAGAGATAAGAATTGGGATCATTTTCTATTTTTGCACATGTATGGTCTAACTGAGAAGCAGTTAACTTTAAGTCGCCTCCATCTTCAGTATCGGGAGGAGTCCAAGTATAAATCACTCTTTTACTTTTTTCTTTGACAACAGACCACCCCCAGAACACATTATCTCTTTCGTCTGCCAGATTCAGGTAGCCCTGGACATCCAAAGCCCCTTCTTTATCTGTTTTTCCATACAGTTTCACCTCCTCAACTTTTACCACAGCACCATTTTTCTCTAATTGTTGATTGACTGTGATATCAAATGCCAAACGGGCTAAAGCATGCTTAAACTGAAAATCCACTTTACTGGCAGAAGTCGGAGATTTTGGTACTTCTATCTTTTTTACTGCCCACACCAAATCTACAGGATTAACAGAAGAATTAAACTCTATATAAGTAGGATTAGCTTTGTTTTCCCCGGTGGCATTAACCAGTTTTACTCCATCAATATGAGGAGCATAGGCATAGAATTCCACAGAACCATTATCTGGCCAATATTGGGTATTTGTGTATCCCCAACTATTTCCATTCCAGGTTACGTGTTCATTATCCATCATATCTGAAATTGCCCCATTAGCATGGGTATGTCTTGCAAAGACACTAAATCCGGACGTTTCCTTGAGAGAAGCAAGATTGGTTTCTCCAACACGGGTTGATGCATTCGTACCAAGATAAGCATCAAAGTTGATTTCAGAAGATGAAGGTGAAATTTCATCCATGCCTTCGCCAGCACAACCAGATAATACCAGCTGTGCTATTAAAACATAATAGGCTAAACGAAGAAACTTCATCTTATTATATCTATTAATTCTTTATTTTTACCCGATACGATTAATTCCAAGAATTGATTTCGACCTGATTGTTATCTGTCCAACCTTCAACTGTTTTTACATCGAATTCAATAGGAGTCAGACCAAGAGTCAAGTTGAGCGTATAAGCCTTACCCTGCTCAAAGTTCAGTTTAAGCTGACTAGAAACCTTATTTGTCATAGTTTTTTCATCTTCATATTTAATGGTGTACTCAACGATGACATAAAGAGCATCAGCATTTTCTTCTGTTTTAGAGAAATCCTGTGGAATTACAAACAAATATTCTGTCTCAGGATTTGTAGCAGCATCTGTTTTACTTAACTGATTATCACCAGAGAACCATTCAAAATCCTGCTTTTCTTCAGATGGTTTCCAAAGACTTGTAGTAGGACTTGTAGTAGAAGAAGTATACGACAAATCGATGGTACCCGTTTTATAGAAAGCCTTATTTGTTCCATTTCCATCAGCAGATCCTGCCAATGTAATTTTATTCAATTTAATAGTTGTACCTGTATAATCACCATTTAACTTTACTTTATAACCAAGTCTAGACAAAGCATGAGCAAATTTAAATGTCACTTTACCATTTTCTTTTGTCTGCCCCTTAGCATTAGCCCACAACAAATCTTTCTGGTTAGCAGCCTCACCTTCAACAGTAAAATCAATAGAAGAACCATTTATTAATTGTTTTTTATCTACATGAGGAGCATAAGCCAAGAAATCAACATGACCATCTGTTGGCCAATACTTAGTATTGTCATATGTCCACGTTACAGGTTCCGCAGTACTAGAAGAATATACCTTCACATTGTTGAACAAATCAGAACCAAAGTTCTGACCAGCATCAGCGTTATACTTACCAAACACACCAAAACCATCAGTCTTAAGCGTCTCCTTCGTCTCCACGCTACCACGTGAACCATTTACAGCAACTGCACTTCTTCCCAAGTAGCCATCAAAGCTGATAGCCTCGTTCTTAGAAGAATTGTCTGAAAGACTATTCAAGTCATCGCTTGAACAACTTACCAATGTCAACGCTGCCACAGCAGCAATACCCATAAATATTTTCTTATACATATCTGTTTTGATTTTTAAATTAAACTAATCTATTATTATTTTATCTGATTCTTATCATTTTACTATTTCTACAGTTCCATATCAATATCCTCAGGTTTGCCCCAATCCTGGATTGTGACGTCAAAACCGCCAGAACTTCCCTCCGAAGGCTTCACCTCAGGCAAAGGTTCAGGTACCTTAACATCTACATGAAGAGTAACCGTATAACCTAACTCTGATGAATTATAGTCTTTCTGAAACTTATCTCCAACCGCAAACTGATGATCTATCTGCGTCTTGTTGTCTATCAACAAAGCTGAAAGAGACAGTTTATTGTTGTCTGCATCAGGTTGGGTGGTTTCTGGTAGACCAAAACATTTAACCGATGTCTTCAACGTTCCTAGAGTCGCATCATTCTCATCTATCGTTTTCGTCCAGGTCTCCAGAAGATAAGTCACCTTACTCTGAAGCGGCTTCCCCAGTCCCAGCAGAAAGCCTTCCGAAATACCAGTTAAGGATCCTCTCGCATAACGCAGGTATCCTATACTTGGAACTTTCACGCTGACCTGGATATGCGAAAGCACATTCCTTGGAGTTAAAGTTACCTCAGAAAAGTCTTCAGAAACCTCGAATTCATCGAGTTTATCAGAGGCAAGCCACTCGGGCTCAACCCCTATCAATTCATCGTCTCCACGAGAGTACCAGCGCGATGTTGCATGCTGTACCACAGCTCGTGCAGTCTCGTAAGAGTCCATTCCTAGAAAGTCGAGTGTACCAAACTCGGTCGTACTTTGGTTGAATACCAGTACACGATATTTTCCAGGTTCTAAGGAAAAGTCGGCATGAGTAATCTCATTGGTCAAGACAGTATGCGGAGCACCACCTGACCAGGGAAACACCATGACCGTCATACCCGTAGGCACCTCTTTATCAAACAAATGCCAATCCACATTAATCCGCACCATTTTACGGTCGCTCTCTTGCGGGCAATCGGAGTAGTCGTCATAAATGCAAGAAGCAAACAGTATGGTGAGGAGCCAACAGAGCATGAATCGATTTATACATCTTTTCATAAATGCTTCATATTTATAAAACTTCTTTTATCTGCTCAGCCAAGCCTCCGGATTGAGCTTGGCAGTCTCCTTGCGAAGCTGGAACTGGAGGATGTTTTCAGAACCAATACTACCCAAAGCCTGACGGGTACTTACCTTCTGACCCTTATGAACGCTGACCGATTTCAGATTACAGTAAACAGAGATGTAGGCACCATGACGGACCAGCACGTTCCACATGCCACCATAACCGAAGACGGCACTCACCTCACCATCGTAGATGCTGCGAGCCACACAACCCGGCTTGCCCTGGATATTGATACCCTTATTGTCGAGCGTTACGCCCTTCAAACCTTCTACATTATACTGACCGAAATGACTCACCACACGGTAACTGCCGCTGATAGGCATCGGCAATCTGCCACGGTTAGCCTCGAATCCACCGCTCAGCATACGGTCTACCGAACTCAAGGTAGAAGCCTCCTGTGCCACCTTCTTGGCAGCGGCAATCTCACGGGTACTGCGTTCCGCATCCATCTTCGCCTTCAACTCGGCAGCCTGTCTTTCAGCCTCCGCCTTTCTTGCAGCCTGTTCGGCAGCAGCCTCACGGGCAGCCTGCTCTGCGGCAGCACGCTTGGCAGCCTCGGCAGCAGCACGCGCCCTAGCCTGCGCTTTTGCCTTCGCCTTAGCCTCAGCCTGGGCAGCAGCCTCCTCCTGAGCCTTTCTTGCAGCCTCGGCAGCCAGTCTTGCTTCTTCGGCAGCCTTTCTGCGGGCAGCTTCGGCAGCAGCCTCACGCGCCTTGGCTTCGGCTATACGACGGGCATTCTCCCTGGCAGCAGCCTCGGCAGCAGCTTTCTTGCGAGCCAGTTCCTCGGCACGTTTCTTGGCGGCAGCAGCGGCAGCGGCCTTCTTCTTAGCCTCGGCAGCAGCACGGGCACGAGCCTTGGCTACTTCCTGAGCAATCAAGCGGTCAATCTGAGCGTTGATTGCCGCATCTTTCTGACGCTGGTCGGCGATGACAGCCTGAATGGTCTTCTGCTGTTTCTGCAGTCCCTGCACCATCTCCTGCTGCTGGGTCTGCTTGCCTTCCAAAACCGTCTTTTCCTGCTTACCCTTATATAATAAGGTGTTCTTATGTCCCTTTACATGCTGCAACTGCTGGTGCTTCTCGTTCACCTGCTTCTGCTTAGCCTTTACAGCCTCGCCCTGCACCTTCTGATAGGAAGAATACTGGCGGATGAAGGAAAGGCGGCGATACATCTGTGTCAGATTCTTGGCGCTGAAGATGAACATCAGCTTGTCCTGAACCGTATGATGACGGCTCATATAGCGCATGGAACGGATATACTTGTTCTTACGGTCCTGCAACTGTTGCTGAAGCGTTTTCAACTGTGCCTGCAGAATGCCGATATTGCCGTCAATATGATGGATATCCTTCTGGATGCCGTCAATCTTCTTCTGACTCTGGTCTATTTCTCCGTTCAGCGCCATCAGGTCTTCAAGACGTTTCTTCACATCCGCCTTATTTCTCTGCAAAGCCTGCTCCTGCTCTCTGATCTTCTTCCGGATAGAAGCGCGCTGTCCCTGCAAACCTCGGATAGAGGCATTGCTATAGGTTGCCGCCTTGCGTTCTGCTCTGGTTGGCGCAGCTGATTTGGATGTTTTTCTGGCCACATGACTTCTGCTGTTCGTCTTTCTGGCAGGAGTAGCAGCCTTCTTTTTCGCAGTTACGGCAGTCTTCTTCACCGGCTTCTTCTGGGCAGAATGCTTCTGCGCAAAAGGTGCGAGCGAGAAGGTGATTGCCATGATGAATAATAAGATTCGCTTCATTTCTTATATTAAAAACTCATATTCTATACTTACAAACTCTTGATGAGCATTTACATACTCAATATCTTGCTGAGCACATCTGTTGGAGAAATCTGCTTGTATTTGCTGGAAATCTCGGTCTGAGTGCTCCATTTGCTGTCGGTCTTCACCTGATTCAATTCCAGACTGATCTTAGCCTCCTGCTTTTTCCTGGTAGCGGTTGTGGTCATCGCCAGATTCAGGGAGGCAGGGAACATCTTGACGCCTACACTCTTGAAGTTGCCGTAGTCGACGTGGAGATTGGAGGTGCCGTTCTGCGCACTCTTATAGACAACATCTGCAGCTGTGATACGGCCGTTAGTGCGGTTGGCTGTCCAGGCATAGGTCATATTGCCGTTCCTGAAACTAACCGGCACAGCATCTCCTGCCACATCCAAGGTGGCATCAAACTTCTTGAGGTCTGATTCCTTCACAGTTCTTTCGCCCGGCAGGAGCAGCTGGTTCCAGAAGAGAGCCTGCAGAGAATAGAAGGAGATGCCCTGCTTCTTGAGGAAGTCTACCTGGGTATAATCTGCCTTGATGTATTCCTTGTGCAGACGGTCGATGATAAGTACATGGTCGGGAGTAAACTCCAGACGGCCCACCTCTGTACCCAAGATAGGAATAAAGAGCTGGATGCGGATGATTTCATCCTTGCGCATGCTCAGTTTGCCCGGCACGGTAACATCCTTATCACCAGCCTGGAGACTGAACGACATGTTGCCTACAATATTCTTGGTATAAACCTGATTGTCTGAAACCTTCTGTACGAAAGCCAACTTCTTGAGCGTCCCACTCTGATGAGAGTCAGAAACCTTGGTGGCATTCTCTTTCTGATGACTGGCTGATGAGGAGCCAGAACCCTGTACATTCTTGCTGGTTCCGCAAGAACCAAGGAGCAGGATGCTGCAGGCTGCGGCAAGCAGCATCATCTTATTCTTCTTCATTGTATATTTCATCTTTCTTGATTTTTCTACTTATTCTTCTTACCTTTTCTAACTGACTTCTTCGTAGCGGCAGGTTTCTGCTTTGGCGCATTACGCTTCTTCAGTTCTTCTCCGGTAATATATTGTCTGTTCTTAATCTTCCATGCCAGCACCTCAGTCTGGTTCTCGCCGGTATAGGCTTTCTTCCAGAAATCTACGGATTCATCGGCCATACCATTCATATAATAGATATCTCCGGCATGTTCCAGAACCGTACTGTTATCTGCGGTGGAATCGCGGTTTTTGAGTGCCTGATCTATATAGGTCTTGGCATCAGCATAGCGTTCTTCCATAAAGAGAATCCAAGCATAGGTATCCAGATAAGTACCGTTGTTCGGCTCTGCCTTGATGGTCTTGTAGCTCATCGACTCAGCCTTATGCAGGTCAACACCCTTCTCGCTCAGATAGTAGGCATAGTTGTTCAGCGCCATCACGTTGTCGTCCTTCCATTGCAGACAGGAGTCGTAAGCCGCAAAGGCTTCCTTCTCTTCACCTTTCTTATGAAGGATATCGCCGGTTACGGCATAGAGGTCGGATACCAGGTCGGCAGGCGACTGTGCATTCACCTGCGCCAATCCGAGACGGAACTCACAGAGCGCCTCGTCTTCCTTATCTTTCTGATAATACGCCATTCCACCGAAGTAATAGAACACCATTTCTTCGGGATTATACTCCTGAGCCGCCTTACATTGCAGGGAAACCAGGTCATATTTCTTCTCGTTCCAGAGCATCTGTACGAGTTGCATTCTGGCATTCACGTTATCCGGTGCTATGGTAAGCACCTTTTCGAAGGCACGGCATACCGAGTCGGTCGGCATCTTCTTCAAACTCATATAAGCAGCTTTCATCTCTGCCACTTCGGCTGACGGATGAGCCACGTTGAGCGCCTTGTCAAACAGCGCAATCACCTTGGTAGAATCGCCACCTTCGCTCTCGTTCTTCTGAATGAAAGAGCGGTACATCATCACCTTGGTCTCCAGATCCGATTTCGGACTCATCAATATCTTATCGAGCATCTGCCCGGCAAGCTGCTCCTGATGGGTGGCATTATAATAGTCGTAAAGCGACATCTGGGCATAGGAATTGTCAGGCTCTTCCTTCAGCACATCGGTAAAGCACTTGTAAGCTTCCTTCTGGCGGTCGTGCTGTACGAGCCAGTTGCCCAGCATTGTCTTGTACTGCATATCCAGCGGATGCTGGTCTACCAGCGACTTCAGTTCCTGATAGGCAGCCTTCTTGTCGTTCATCAGTTCATAAACTCTCATTTTAGAGAGGGTGAACTGTTCGCTTTCACCTTCTTCCACCTCAAGACGCGAAATGGTTTTGAGTACTGATTTATAATCCTTATTCTGGGAATAAAGCTGAACCAGGATGCGGAGGGCATCGGTATTATCGTGGTTTTTGGCATACAGATTCTCATAGGCATCGATGGCAAGATCGTATTTCTGGCTACCTATATAATATCTGCCCAACTGCTCTGCATAGGTCTGGTTTTCCGGATTCAGTTCTATTGCCTTCTGCATATAGGCAAGTGCCAGGGAATCCTGCTTGAGCTGAGAATAGAAAAGCGACTCATAGAAATAGGTTTCAGCCGCCTTCGGGTCAATCTTCCGGGCATGCTCAAAGAGGTCGAAAGCTGCCGAATAATTACCGGCAGCCTGCTGGCGCGCTCCCTCCAGGAAGAAATAGTTGTAGCGCTGGCGGTCGTTCGGAGAGAGATGGTCCTCCTGAACCGCCGGCTTCTGAACCGGCTGCACCTTCTTTTTACGGGCAAGCGACGGCATGGCTACCGAACCCAGCAAGACCAGCCCCATTGCCCAACTGATATTTCTAAGATTCATCTTCACGATTCTAATCCTTTCTATTCTATCTTTAATAATCTGTTATTTTACACCCGTATGACCGTATCCGCCGGCTCCACGTTCGGTTTCATCGAGCTCATTAACCTCGATGAAATCGCATTGTTCGTGCTTAGCCAGCACCATCTGGGCTATACGTTCGCCATCGTTGATAACGAAATCCTCTGTAGAGAAATTGATGAGCAGAACCATGATTTCACCGCGATAATCGGCATCGATGGTTCCCGGCGTATTCAGTACGGTAATGCCATGCTTCAAAGCCAGACCGCTGCGAGGACGGATCTGCGCTTCATACCCTGCAGGCAAAGCCATATAAAGACCGGTTGGCACCAGTCGGCGCTCCATAGGATGAAGCACGATTGCCTCATCGATGTTTGCCCGCAAATCCATGCCGGCACTCTGAGGTGTGGCAAACGCAGGTAGAGGCTGATGCCCCTTGTTGATAATCTGTACTTTTATCATGACTTTTTCTTTTTTATCTGTGTCTGAGTTTAATAATCTGCAAAAATAAGCAATTTTGATGGAATAAATGAATTTTTGAGGATAAAAACATGTAATTTATCATATTTTATTTTGATTTGTGCTTACTTTAGTGTATTTTTGCGCTACAAAATCAAGTAATACAATAATATGGAATGGAAACAACTGATATCCAACAAGCGTTTCGGACAGGAGCATAAGCATGCCGAGCGCCATGATGATCGCTCAGAATTCAAGCGCGATTACGACCGTCTTATCTTTTCATCGGCATTCCGCCGCCTGCAGAACAAGACGCAGGTTTTCCCTTTGCCGGGCAGCATCTTCGTTCACAACCGCCTCACCCACAGTCTGGAGGTGGCGAGTGTGGGCATGTCGATAGGTAACGACATTTCCCGACGTGTCATCCAGAAGCGGCCTGAACTGAAGGATACGCTCGTCGAGGAGATAGGTACCATCGTAAGTGCAGCCTGTCTGGCACATGATTTGGGCAATCCGCCTTTCGGTCATTCCGGCGAGAAAGCCATCCAGACTTTCTTCTCTGAAGGACCGGGTCAGAAGATAAAATCAATGGTTTCATCGGAGTTTTGGGATGATATTACGCATTTCGAAGGTAACGCAAATGCCTTCAGAATCCTGACCCACCGGTTCAAGGGACGCCGTCAGGGTGGTTTCGTCATGACCTATTCCATGCTTGCTTCCATCGTGAAATACCCGTTTGCAAGCTGTCTTGCCGGCAACCACGGCAAATTCGGTTTCTTTGCTTCAGAAGCGGAATCTTACAGGAAAATTGCCGATGAATTGGGCATTTTTTGCAAGTCTGCACCGGGTGAGCCTCTCAAATACGCCCGCCATCCACTTGTATATATGGTAGAAGCTGCCGACGATATCTGCTACGAAATCATGGACATCGAAGACTCCCATAAGCTCAAGATTCTTTCCTTTGCCGAGACGGAGCACTTGCTGCTGAGTTTCTTCGATGAAGATATCCAGCAGAAGATACGCCAGCGCATCATCGACGAAGAACTGACTGACGAAAACGAGAAAGTGGTTTACATGAGAGCCAGCGTCATCGGCAAACTGGAGAACGAATGTGTGGCAGCCTTCCTGGCGCATGAGGAGGAAATCCTTGCCGGAACTTTCGAGGGCAGTCTCATCGACCATATTTCCGAGCGCCAGAAAAAGGCATACAAGGAATGTGAGAAGATTTCCTACTCTAAGATTTACCAAAGCAAGCCGGTACTCGACATCGAACTGTCGGGTATCAAATCATGGCAACTCTGATGGAGGTTTTCATCGAAGCTGCCGTAAACCCATCGCGCTTCTACTCCAAGCAGCTCCTGCGCCGGGTAAGCAGCCAGTATGATATAGAGAACGAGAATCTGGAGGAGCGCATCATGGCGGTAATTGATTATATCAGCGGCATGACCGACATCTATGCGCTCGACATCTATCAGAAGATCAACGGAATCAGTCTGCCTATTGTATAAGGGAGCGGAGTTCAAACATACATATCTTTACACTTTTCGACACATAAAACCAAAATTCCGCTGCCTTTTCCGAGATTCATTAAGACTATTTAACCGAGGCAAGCAGTTTTTACAGAAAACAAAAATCCCATGTTTCTATTGCCAACAAGCAATAAGAACATGGGATTCTGCGGTATAGGCTAGATACCTTTTTCCTTATAAATCAAATTATTGGCTCCGCTCGTAATCTTCAGAGCCTCAGGATGTTCCTTAATAAAACTGTTGATGTGGCGAACTCGCTTCTCTTCGAGAATCTCATCGATGGCGATGAGGATACCAGTCTCCTCAACATCACCAAAACCATAGTTGATGGCAGTACCGAAAAGCTTCATCGTAGGACTGAGACTCATGTAGGCATTAACAAGAGGAGGGATATTATAACCCAACTTGCGAACCTCACGGTTCAGGATGCGATAGTCTGCCTTGAAGTCATCTTCTGTAAAGATGGCAGCCAAATCACTCTCCGGAGTATCCAATTTCAGCGGTTTCATCGGGATTACGAGGTTCTCCTTGTCATCAAAATGCTTCTTGAGGAAATAGAGAATCATGTCGCGGCCACGACGGATGTAAGACGGATACATCGTCATCTTGCCGAAGAAATATTTTACTTCCGGATAGAGAACCGTCAAAGCGCCCAAACCATCCCAGAGATTGTCAAGAGCAAAGATGCTCTTGGTGTTGGTACGCACATTCTGATATTCGAGCGAAACGAAGGAACGGCCCAACTCTACGGTATAAGGCATATACTCCTTGAGGAACTTGTCGGAGAAATGGAACATGTGGCTGGTTGCCAGCTTAGGCTGTCCCTTCTCATCGAGCAGCCAGTCCTTACCCAGGAGATAACGGTAACCGCCGATAATCTCATCGGCTTCAGGATTCCAAACAATCAGCTGCTTGTAACAGTTGTCACCAAAGTCGAACTCATCAAGATCCATAGATTTGCCCGTTCCGCCTCCCGCTTCGCGGAAAGCGATTTCACGAAGTCGACCAATCTCTTTCAGCACATTAGGCGAATCTTTTGCCGTAACGATGTAAATCTCGTTATGGCTCTTATTGGTCATTCTCAGTTGTTTGTCGGGTGTAAGCTCGCTCTTCAGGAGCTCACGGTCAATCGGTTGGATGATTTCTTCTTCCATATTACTCTTCTTATATGCTATGATTCTACGATTTCGTTAATATAAAACAATTCTTCCGGATTTTGCAAACCATTAAAGTTCATAAACCCTGTCTTCAACATACTGCGCCCATTCGGTAGCCGACTTGCTCTTATCAAAAGTCTGCCAAGGAATCGGTTTGCCGATGGAGATGCGGAAATGCTTGCCCACATTCCTGTACATCTCGTCAACCAGGAACAGCATGGCGAGATTGAACGGCAGATACTTGTCGCTAAATCGGGCGATGCGGTAGAAACGCTCAGAGTTGCGTCCTCCGAAATGGATAGGCACCACATCGCGCTGATATTCTACACTCTTAGAGATAAACGTTTTCTTCCAAGGCAGGTCGTGAATAGTTCCATCCTTGCGCTTGCGGCTGTTCAAGCCTGCCGGAAACATCAGCATGTGGTTGTCACTCTTGAAGCCCGCCTCCACCATACGTGGGAAATCGCGGCTCTGGCGACCCGTCTTGTTGATGCCGATACTTACAGGTTTCAAACCCGGCAAGTTGAGCAGAAGATCATTCACCAGATAGCGGAACTTGCCATCATAGTGCTTGCCGATGATGGAACCGAGACATACGCCGTCCTGTCCGCCCAGAGGATGATTGGAAACAAAGGTATAGAGTTTGCCGTCGTTCTTGTCAGGCAGGTTTTCCAAGCCTACGATTTCAACATCCATCTTCAGATAGCGCACACATTCGGTGAGCCATTCTGTACCCGAAAGGCCACGGCTTTCCCACAAGAACCTGTTTACTTCGTCCTCGTGAATAATCTTCTTGAGCCAGGAAACCAGGAAGCGCGGTACGAATTTCACCTTGCTTCCCATCTTGCTCTTCAGTATCTTGTCTATGTCTATCGTTTTCTCTATTGAATCACTCATGTTTGCTAAAACTTATATAAGTAAGTGCAAAAGTAACTCAACTTTTTCAAATACGTGCCATTTTTTCCAAAAAAATAGCAAAAAACCGAAAATTTATTAGTTTTTTAAAACTATCACGACAAATCGAGCCCATTTTGCACATATTTTTGCAATAACATCACACTTGATGAGAACAAAAAGGCGATGCCCGAAACAGGAAGGTGAAGTTGACCAAAAACAACTTTTTCATTAAGTTTTATAAATTTTGTGGGAAAATGTAAGGCTATATGGAGATTTTTATGTACCTTTGAACCCAAATTTATACATAAATAAGTACGCACGCAATATTATAATGCGATAAGACAGCAAAAAGATATATGATAAAGACAGCAGAAACATATCACGTACCGGTGCTCCTCAAGGAGAGCGTTGACGGGTTGAACATACAGCCAGGAGGCATCTATGTAGACGTAACCTTCGGTGGTGGCGGACACTCTAAAGAGATTCTGTCGCGCCTGACGGAGGGAGCGCACCTGTACAGCTTCGACCAGGATGCCGATGCAGAGCGCAACGTGGTGGCAAACGAGAACTTCACCTTCGTATGCTCCAACTTCAGATTCCTGAAAAACTGGATGCGCTACTACGGGGTAGACGGTCTCGACGGACTGTTAGCCGACCTGGGCGTATCGAGCCATCACTTCGATGACGAGACCCGCGGTTTCTCCTTCCGTTTCGACTCCCCACTCGACATGCGCATGAACAAGCGTGCTGGCAAGACTGCTGCCGACATCGTAAACGAATATGACGAAGGTGCCCTTGCCGACATCTTCTACCTATACGGTGAGCTGAAGAACTCGCGCCGCATCGCCTCGGCACTCGTCAAGGCAAGAGCCGAGAAGCCCATCCTCACCACCAAAGACTTCATGGCAGCCGTAGAGCCCCTCTTCAAGCGGGAACGCGAGAAGAAAGACATGGCAAAGCTCTTCCAGGCGCTGCGCATAGAAGTGAACCACGAGATGGACGCCCTGAAAGAGATGCTCCGCTCAGCCACGGAACTTCTGAAACCGGGAGGCCGACTCAGCGTCATCACCTATCACTCGCTGGAAGACAGAATCGTAAAGAACATGATGAAAGCGGGCAATGCAGAAGGCAAGATAGAGCAGGACTTCTTCGGAAGAATAGAAACCCCTTTCAAACTCGTGAACAACAAGGTTATCGTTCCCGATGCCGACGAGCAGGAAAGAAACCCTAGGAGCAGAAGCGCCAAACTAAGAATAGCAGAAAAGAAATGATAAACGATAAAGACATAAACATCAGCGAGAAGCCTATAGCCGAAGAAAAGGCACAGGCATCACAGGAACCGCCGAAGCAGGAAACTCCGCAGCAGGAGCCACAGCAGCAGGAGGCTCCACAGGCTTCGCTCAAGGAAGTGATTGCCAAGCAAGCCATTGAGGAAGAGGCTTCAGGATCATCGAGCTTTACGCTGCGAAAGATTCTGGGTGGAGACATTCTTACCGCACAAATCATACGCCGGCAGATATGGCTCGTTATCCTCATCGTGTTTTTTGTCATTATCTACATATCCAACCGATACAATATCCAGAACGATATCATCGAGTTGGACAAACTGCAGAAAGAACTGCAAGACACCAAATACAAAGCGCTGTCTACAAGCAGCCAGATAACAGAGAAGAGTCGTGAAAGTAATGTGCTCGACATGCTGAAAAACAACAAAGACAGCGTGCTGCACATCGCCACCCAACCTCCATACATCATAAACGTACCCGAAGAATGAGCAGCAAATTTGATCACAAGAAAGTAATGCCCCGCTACAGCGCCATCGCCATCATCATGACGATTTTCGCCATAGCCGTAGTGGGTAAAGCGCTCTACATCATGACCGCCAAGCATGATTACTGGATGAAGGTGGCAGAACGGCAGAAGAGAGACTCCGTAACCGTGAAGCCAAACCGAGGAAACATCCTAAGCTGTACAGGACAGCTGATGGCAAGTTCGCTGCCGGAGTTTAAGGTCTTCATGGACTTCAAGGCGCTGAAAGATGCAGAGAACGACTCGCTGTGGGATGCCAAGCAAGACTCCATCTGTCTTTGCCTGCACCAGATATTCCCGAATCTGAGCGAGTCTGATTTCAAGAAGCACCTCACCGAAGGTCGCGCCAAGATGAGCCGCCACTGGCCGGTTTATCCGAAGCGTGTAGACTATAACACCTTCACCGAGATAAAGGACATCCCTGTATTCCGCCTGAAACCCTACCAGAGCGGTTTCCACTGGGAAGAATATAATGCCCGAACCAGAACCTACGGTTCGCTGGCAGGCCGTACCATCGGAGCCATGTATGGTGCCAAGGATACCGCCCGCTTCGGTCTGGAGCTGAGTTACGACTCCATCCTGCGAGGCACCAACGGTATCGTGCATCGCCGCAAGGTGCGCAACAAGTTCCTCAACATTACCGATACCCCTCCTATTGACGGAGCCGATATCGTGACCACCATCGATGTGAGCATGCAAGACCTTGCCGAACGCTCACTCATCGACGAGCTGAAGGAAATCAACGCCAATGTGGGTGTAGCCATCGTGATGGATGTACCTACGGGCGACATCAAGGCCATCGTAAACATGGAGAAATGTTTCGACGGCGAATACAGAGAAATCCACAACCATGCCGTGAGCGACCTTCTGGAGCCAGGTTCGGTGTTCAAGCCAGCCTCTATCCTCGTAGCGCTGGACGACGGAGTGGTAGACACAACCTATCACGTAGAAACCGGTGGCGGTATATGGCCGATGTACGGCAGAGAAATGAAAGACCACAACTGGCGAAAAGGAGGATACGGAATGCTGACCCTCGCACAGACCCTGTGGTACAGTTCGAACATCGGTGTGAGCCGCATCATAGACGACCATTACCGCAACAACCCGGAGAAATTCGTAAAGGGCATCTACCGTACCGGTCTGCACGACGACCTGAAGATTCCGCTGGTGGGAGCAACGCCAGCCAGAATCCGCATGCCGCACAGAAACAAGAACGGACAATATGACAACTGGGCAAAGACCAGTTTGCCATGGATGAGTATCGGATATGAGACCCAGATACCGCCTATCTCTACCCTCACCTTCTACAACACCATCGCCAACAACGGCAAGATGATGCGACCAAGATTCGTGAGCAAGGTAATGAAGAACGGAGAAACCATCATGGAATTTCCTCCTGAAGTGATGCGCCAGCAGATAGCCAAGGAGAAGAGCATCAAGGAACTGCAAACCATCCTGGAACAGGTGGTAAGCTTGGGACTGGGAAAGAAAGCCGGTTCGCCTAACTTCAAAGTGGCAGGAAAGACCGGTACAGCCCAGATTTCAAAAGGTGCCGGCGGATATAAGAGTGGCGGAACCAGCTATCTCATCAGTTTCGCAGGCTACTTCCCTGCCGATGCGCCACGCTACAGCTGTATCGTCTGCATACAGAAATCCGGTTTGCCTGCTTCGGGCGGTACGATGTGCGGTAAGGTGTTCCATGAGATTTCAGAAGGCATCATGGCGCAGAGTCTGAAAGTTGACGTAAAGGACGCCCGCGACTCAGCATCCGTCTTCGTTCCTGACGTAAAGGCAGGCAATATCCTTGCTGCCAACTATGTGCTCAGCCACCTCGGCATCAAGACCAATGCCAACTGGAGCGGCAGCTATGCCGACGGCAACCCTATCTGGGGTAAGGCAGAGCGCGTGGGTAACCACAGCATCAAGCTCATCAGAGAGAAGCAATACGGCAAGAGCATCGTACCTGACATTACCGGAATGGGAGCCCGAGACGCTATCTACAATATGGAGAGCCGGGGCATCAAGACCCAGATTATAGGTAGAGGAAAGGTAGTAAAGCAGAGTCTGGTGCCGGGAACGGTCATCAAGAAAGGTGCCGTATGCAGCATTGTGCTCGAATAAAACTCAGAAACAGTTATCTGAAACCCTATATATAATAAGGTGTAGATAAAGAAATATATAGAATATAAAACAGAAACAGGATATGAAGTTACAAGAATTACTCAAAAACATCGAGCCGGTTCAGATAATCGGCGATGCTGATGTAGAGGTTACGGGAGTAAACATCGACTCTCGCAAGATTAAGGAAGGTCATCTCTTCGTTGCCATGAAGGGAACGCAGGTTGACGGTCACAAGTTTATTCCAAAGGCATTGGAACTGGGCGCAAAGTCGGTTTTGTGCGAAGACATGCCTGAAGAGAAAGTTGAAGGCGTAACTTACATTCAGGTCGCTTCGACCGAGGATGCTGTCGGCAAGGTAGCAACCCTCTTCTACGGCGACCCTTCAAGAAAGCTCAAACTGGTAGGCGTAACAGGTACCAATGGTAAGACCACCATTGCCACCTTATTATATAATATGTTCCGCAAGTTCGGCCATAAGTGTGGCTTGCTCTCTACCGTCTGCAACTACATTGAGGACGAGGCTATCCCTGCCGACCATACCACCCCAGACCCTATCGAGCTGAACATGCTCCTGGGCAAGATGGTAGAGGCTGGCTGCGAGTATGCCTTCATGGAGTGCTCTTCTCACGCCATCGCACAGAAGCGTATCGGAGGCCTACAGTTTGCCGGAGGCTTGTTCACCAACCTGACCCGCGACCACCTCGATTACCACAAGACATTCGAGAACTACCGTAACGCCAAGAAGGCTTTCTTCGACGGACTGCCTAAGACTGCCTTTGCCATTACCAATGCCGACGACAAGAACGGCATGATCATGGTACAGAACACCAAGGCTACCGTGAAGACCTACTCTACCCGCAGCATGGCAGACTTCAGAGCCAGGATCCTGGAGTGTCACTTCGGCGGCATGTATCTGGAGATTGACGGCAGAGAAGTGGGCGTACAGTTCATCGGTAAGTTCAACGTGAGCAACCTGCTCGCCGTATATGGTGCAGCCATTATGCTCGGCAAGAAGCCAGAGGATGTACTCGTAGTGATGAGTACCCTTCACAGCGTAAGCGGAAGACTGGAACCAATCCAGTCGCCAGAAGGTTATACCGCCATTGTTGACTATGCCCATACACCAGATGCACTGGAGAACGTATTGAACGCCATCCACGAAGTGCTCGAAGGCAAGGACGGAGAAGTCATCACCGTTTGCGGTGCCGGTGGCAACCGTGACAAGGGCAAGCGCCCATTGATGGCACAGGAGGCTGTAAAGCAGAGCGATAAGGTAATCATCACCAGCGACAACCCACGTTTCGAAGAGCCACAGGACATCATCAACGACATGCTTGCCGGACTCAATGCCCAGCAGATGAAGAAGGTAATCAGCATCGTAGACCGCAAGGAAGCCATCCGCACAGCCTGCATGCTGGCAAAGAAGGGCGACGTGATTCTCGTAGCCGGTAAGGGACACGAAGATTACCAGGAGATCAAGGGCGTAAAGCACCACTTTGACGATAAGGAGGTGATTCGCGACATCTTCGGAATTTCACAGAAGTAAAATCAATCAAGAAAAGAAAGAAAAATGTTATACTATCTCTTTAGATTTCTGGAGCAGTGGGGCATCTCAGGTTCTCACATGTGGGGCTACATCTCATTCCGTGCCCTGCTTGCGCTGATTTTATCATTGGTAATCTCTGCCTGGTTCGGCGAGAAATTCATCAAGTATCTCAAGAGCAAGCAAATTACAGAGACACAGCGCGATGCCAGCATCGACCCGTTCGGTGTCAAGAAGATTGGCGTTCCTTCTATGGGTGGTGTCATCATCATCCTGGCTATCCTCGTACCGGTACTGTTACTCGGCCGTTTGCGCAACATCTATCTGATCCTGATGATCATCACCACCGTATGGCTCGGCTTTCTCGGTGGAATGGACGACTTCATCAAAATATTCAAGCGCGACAAGGAGGGATTGAAGGGCAAATATAAGATTATAGGACAGATTGGCATCGGCCTGATCGTGGGACTGGTACTCTGGTCTTCACCTGATGTAAAGATGAACGAGAACCTCGCCATCGAGCAACAGGGACAGGAAACGGTGGTAAAGCATCGTACGGAAGCAAGAAAATCGCTGAAGACCACCATCCCATTCGTCAAGGGACACAACCTCGACTATTCCAGCATCACCAGTTTCTGCGGTAAGTACAAGGTAGCAGCAGGCTGGATTCTCTTCGTCATCATGACCATCTTCGTTGTAACAGCCGTATCAAACGGTGCCAACCTCAACGATGGTATGGACGGAATGTGTG
>OCPK01000031.1_pt1 | contig 22830 bp, 19 predicted proteins | sample 1501191 | NCBI WGS metagenome assembly OCPK01 (sample SAMEA3360704, study PRJEB22359) | human gut metagenome | biome: ENVO:urban biome; feature: ENVO:human-associated habitat; material: ENVO:feces | place: Bangladesh | collected 2011
CACCGTAACGGCAACGCGATTACACCGTAACGGCGACGCGATTGCACCGTAACGGCAGCGCTAAATAAGCGCATCGGCAACACCTAAGAACCACAAAGTCTACAAGCCTTTAATAATCAACAACTTACCAAAACGCCCCATAATCGCGTCATTTACAACCAAGAGACAACTTGGTTGAAAAAAATCGATTCTCAGACGACCATTTGTAAACTATTATTACCCCTATTAAATTGGCGTATTTGGCGCTTTGCTGGGGCGGCCCCTGCAAAGCGGCAATCACCCCAAAAATCCAGGAAGCCACTGGAATCCATGCTGAGACGCGGCTTGTCTTATGCCATGATATCTGATAATCGTCTATGCTCGACCGCCTAATGCAACTATCAAGCACCATGATATTACATTTTCATTGTTTTATGGCTTAATTATTAAATAAAAACGCTAACTTTGCAGCCAAAAGTTGCAATAAGGGAGCATTTTCCATGTTTTCCTGACAAAGCAACACTTAGCACACGCAAAGAATATGGATTACCTGAACGCATTTTTCACCACTCTAAGTAGCCTTCTGTGGGGCTGGCCCATGATTGCCTTATTGCTTGGCACCCATGTCTTTCTCACCATCCGCCTTCGTTTCCCACAGCTGAAGATACTGAAAGCCATAAAATTGTCGGTGAAACGAGACAAAGATGCCTCTGGCGACGTGTCACAATTCGGGGCCTTGGCCACCGCGCTTGCCGCCACCATCGGCACGGGCAACATCGTGGGCGTGGCCACCGCCATATCGCTGGGAGGTCCTGGCGCGGTGTTGGCTCACCGGCGTTTTCGGCATCGCGACCAAATACGGAGAAGGCCTGTTGGCAATAAAGTATCGTGAGACGACAGCCGACGGCAGGATGCTGGGAGGGCCGATGTACGCGCTCGAGAAAGGCTTGGGCTGGAAATGGATGGCCGTGCTCTTCGCCATATTCACCGCTTGCGCGTCGTTCGGCATAGGCAGCACTGTTCAGGCCAATGCCATAGCCACTATCACGCACGAGGCCTATGATGTGCCAACAACCATCGTGGGCATTGCCGTAAGCCTGCTTATAGCAGCCGTGGTCTTGGGCGGCGTAAAAAGCATAGCCAGGGTGTGCGGTTTCTTGGTACCGTTCATGGCACTCTTCTATGTCTTGGGGTGCATATACATCCTCAGTGTCAACGGCAGCTACGTATGGCCCGCCATAAAGTTGATTGTCGAATCCGCCTTTTCCCCACAAGCCGCCAGTGGAGGTTTCGCGGGCACGTCAGTGATGTTGGCAGCCCGGTATGGCATATCACGCGGTCTTTTCTCCAACGAGTCGGGCATGGGTTCCGCACCCATCGTGGCCGCCGCGGCCCGCACACGCAACCCCGTAAGACAGGCGTTGGTGTCAAGCACCGGTACGTTTTGGGACACCGTCGTCATCTGCGCCATCACGGGTGTGGTCATCGTAAGCAGCATCCTTGCCTACCCGGACATCTCTTACACCGACGGAGCCACGCTGACCAAGATGGCTTTCGACAAGATTCCCTACGTGGGCAAGCCTCTGTTGAGCTTCGGTCTACTCACGTTTGCCTTCAGCACCATCCTTGGTTGGAGCTATTACGGCGAGCGCGCCGTTGAGTATCTGAAGGGCAAACGCTGGATGCTGGTCTATCGCGTGTTGTTCATTATCTCCATATTCGCGGGAAGCGTGGCAAACCTCAATGTCGTGTGGAACCTGTCCGACTGCACCAACGCCTTGATGGCTATACCAAACCTCATCTCACTGCTGCTTTTGAACGGCGTAATCGTGCATGAGACAAGGAAATACCTATGGCGCAATCGCTTAGACCGCAAGATGTAGACCGTCTGCGACGCGTCGCGCGGCCATTTACGCATAGTGGACAAGGTTTACCGCTCGTGTAAAGGTAACAGGTCGCAGACGAGGTTTACAGGTCGTGGGCAAGGATGTCTTGAAGTTCGTTTATCACCATTTTCAAGTATTCCCTGATTTGCCCCTCCCCTATTCCGTGGATGCGCTCCGGAGACAAGGCGGTCAAAGCCTCAACACTCTCCATTCGCGTCATGGAGGCTATGGGCAAGAGCTTGTGGGCAACCTTTCCTATGTTTTCTACGGGCAAGATTGCCGACTCACGCATTTCCTTCAAGTCAGATAAATGCCTTGCCAGTTCTTCCTTTACCGTACTGACGATTTCCCTCGCGGCATCCTCATCGCCTCCGGCAAAGGCGACAAGCGAGTCGAAACGGGAAGACGGCCCGTCCGTCGGCGTGGTGTCGTCTACCACTACTTGTCCCTTGGCTTCCTTTCCCAATATCCTTGCCAACTGGTCAATGCCAAAAGGCTTGAAGAGGCAATCGTCGAACCCGGCCTCTAACAATTGACCCTTTATGCTGTTGTCGTGAGCTGTCATGGCCACCACCGTCATCTGGGCATGGTTGACATGCCTTATCATCTCCGTGCCATTCATCTCAGGCATCTCAATGTCCATCAGCATCAAGGCCGGTCGCTCATTGTGCAAGGTGGTGAGGGCGTCGACCACATGGCCGCAAGCGAACACCCGCCAAGAGTCGTCCACGATACGGCGCAACATCTCCTGAATGAGCTGCAATTGCAGCTTGTCGTCGTCAAGAATCAATATCTTGTGATTGGCAAACGCTTTTCTTGCGTCTTTCTTTGTCGTCTCTTCCTTGGATGGCTCCACGGGAATAGTGACCGTGAATATTGAACCCTTGCCGACAGTAGAATTTACATGTATCTCCCCATCCAGCAGCGCCACCAGTTCCTTCGTTATCGACAGTCCCAATCCCGCTCCCTCAATGCCTTGCGCGTTTCCCAGTCGCGCGAAAGCCTGAAACACCTTGTGCTTGTCTTCCGTTGTCATGCCCTTGCCCGTGTCTTTCACGCTCAAGGTGAGCTGATGCTTGACCATTACCTTGGAAACCAGAGCTTTGACCGTCACGCCGCCACAATCAGTGTATTTGATGGCGTTGCCCACCAGGTTGTCCAAGATTTGCCTGATGCGAAAGGCGTCGGCCAGGAAGAGCCCTTCAGCTTTCGTGGTGTCATACGAGAGACGCAACCCCTTCTCCTCGGCCCTCAGTCGCATTCCCTCAACACATTCGGCCACTAAGCGAACCAAGGAGAATGTGGTGGGGCGAACTTTCATAAGCCCATTCTCCAACTGGTGATAGTCGAGCAGCGAGGCGACGAGATGAGACAGATGAACGGCCGAGTTCTTGATATTATGAAGACACTCCATGCCTTTCCGGCTGCTCACGTAATCGCCCATCAAGTCTATGAAGCCTGCGATGGAAGCCGCCGGAGCCTTGATGTCGTGCGTGATGGTCAGCAGCAGCCGCTCGCGCTGGTTCATGACGCACTGGATTTCCTCATTGGCGGCCTCGAGGCTCTCTTGATACTCACGTTCCTTTTTGCTATCGCGCCAGATGACGACTATCAGCACCATGACAGCGGCGATGGTGACAATGGCCAGCAACCCCATTTGCCACAACAGATTACGACGAGCTTCCATGGCCTGGCTGATGGCCCGCTGCATGGCTCCACGCTCCTTTTGGTGCACGTCGCTCAACTGCTTGGCGGAGCGTAGTGCCAATTGCGTGCTCACGACCTTGAGGTCTTCCACCTCCTTGTTCATGTTGTCGGCATGGCTTCGCTTCTCGTGGTTCTCTTTCTTTTCTATCTGCTGGAGTATGTCGGCCACGTTTTCCGCCACGTTCACCGGTGTGACCACAGTGTCCACCACGGCCATATTGCTGTCTTTCTTCACGCTCAAGGTCTCGGCGTGCTCCTTCTTGAAGGCATCTGCCAGCCGGCGGAAAAAGCCCTTGCGCGTCTTCACCACTTCCACCGTCGTGCTTTTCGCCTCGTGGGTTTGCGGGGCCTTGGAATGCACCACCACGGAATCCTTGCCCGTATTCAGGCTGTTCACCTTCTCGCGCAGGTAGTTCTTGTCTGGTTTCCCGGCCATGGCATCAGATAGCTGCCGCAGGTTTTCCTGTTCCTCTTTAAGGAGCGAAGTCATGGTGCTGTCGGCGGTGTTCTTCTTCGCGATATACTCTTTCGAGGCTTGGTTTATGGCTATGATGCTCTTCGTGTTGCCATATACAAGGGCTATCGCCAAAACCATGATTATGGCAACGGCGGCATATCCTATGGAGACCTTAACGGGGATGTTGTTTTTGTGCATAAGAAGCGTGTTGTTTTTTCCACCTACCCAATGATGATGAAGCCTATCAAATATCGCTACATGCCATATTTCCTCATCTTGTTGTATAGCGTCTTTCGGTCCACGGCAAGCATTTGAGCCGCCTTGCTCTTGTTGCCTCCCGCGGCATTCAATGCGGCCTCAATGCGTTGCCGCTCGGTCTGCTCGTCGTGTAGTGTCGTCGGTGGCCGCATGGCCGTCGGCACCTGTATGTGGGCCATGCCCTGCTCCAGTTCCTTCACGCCAATATACCTTCCCGTGGCAAGCAGCGTGGCGCGCTTCATCACATTGTTCAGCTCTCGCAGGTTGCCGGGCCAGCCGTAGGACGCAATCATAGCCTTCGCCTTGTCGTCAAGTCCCTCCACTTGCCGGTTGAGCTCCTTGTTGGCGTGCCTTATGAAGAGGTCGGCAAATAAAAAAATATCAGAGCCTCGCTGTTTCAACTCCGGCATGTAAATGGTAAACTCGTTGATGCGGTGAAACAGGTCTTCGCGGAAGGCTCCTTCCGCCACGCGCTCTGCAAGGTTCTCGTTGGTGGCGCAGACAAGGCGTATGTCGACCTCTATCTCCTTGTTGCTGCCCAATGGCCGCACCTTGCGTTCCTGCAAGGCCCGCAACAGTTGCACTTGCACCTCATAGCTAAGGTTGCCCATCTCGTCGAGAAACAGCGTGCCGCCGTTTGCCATCTCGAAAGCGCCTTTCTTGTCGTCCTCGGCCCCTGTATACGCGCCTTTCACGTGACCGAAAAATTCCGAGGCGGCGACGTCCTTGGGGATGGCTCCGCAATCAAGCGCGAAGAATGGCTTGCCTGCTCTGGGGCTAAGCTCATGGATGCGACGCGCGACATACTCCTTGCCCGTTCCGCTGGCTCCGAGGATGAGGACCGACATGGGAGTAGGGGCAACCAAGGAGACATAGCTATACAACTTGCGCGACGCCTCGCTCTCACCCTCTATATATTTAGGCGGATTGGCCGACTGGTCTTCTTTCGCGCCACCGTCTTCTGGCGTGGAGGTTGAGTTGGCTGATTGCTTACGCGCGTTTAAGGCTTCGTGAATCTTATCCAAGAGAATGTCGGGATGGAAAGGCTTGGCTATATAATCCGTGGCGCCCGACTTCATGGCAAGAACCACATTCTGGATTTCCGCATAACTGGTCATCACGATGAAAGGCACCTTCATGCCATGCTCGCGCATCCATCGCAACAAGAAGATGCCGTCTTTGTCGGGCAGTCGAAGGTCGGACAACACCAAGTCGAATCCGCGTGCGGCGTTTCCCTGTTTCGCTGTTTCCTCCCAAGCGGCAATGGCCGACTTTACGGATGTGGTCTTCTCCACCTCAAATCCCTTTTTCCTAAGCCATGTCTGTATTATGGTTCCAAACGAGAGGTCGTCCTCAACGATGAGAATCTTTTCCATGCCTTAACAATCTCTTTACCTGTTTCTTTACATAATGCTTGTTCAAGCTGCAAAACTAATATTAATAATTGACATGAGCAAGGCAAAATCTGTTATTTTATGATAAGATTATGCTAAAAAAAACGATAGCCACAAGGCAAATGCCTCTCCCTTGCCTCATGACTGCTGCCGGTCAAAAGTCTGAAACACGGTATGGTCATTGCCGTCTTCCATGTCGTTCGCGCGAATGCAAAACTTCATTTTGTCGACGTGGTGCCCTTTTCGCTGAAGTCGTGCGTATATGTCTCTTGCGCCTTCTTTAGTTCATCATCTGTCATTTGCCTATACACCACCATGCCATAGATGGGCTCATAATTACGATGGAGAAAAGATTTCTTGCCATAAAAGATAAGATATTAGATATTCTATTCATAAAACGCACAACATTGGCATATCTTGCATATAGCTTCCACTTTTTTCTTGTGAAAACTTACGTGCAAAGGCATTGTAATATTAATGCAAAAATCATCCACCATACGCATATTTTCAGTAATTTTGCCAACGGATAAATTCAATAGACCACAGTAGCTTTTAACAACCATTGCGGTCATAATAAGCAAGGACACTTGCGACAAGTGGGAATGGGCAGCATTAAAGCTGGTTTTCCTATCAATAGCTTAGGTATAATGAAAAGGACAACAGGCACATGTTTTCTGACAGGAGCATTGCTTAGCTTGGCAACAGATGCTTTGGCACAGGGCAACGACTCCATACCACGCAAATGGGTAGACGGCAATTTTTACACGGAAGCCAACTATGGCTACAACTTTTTCGGCGACAAACGCGATACCTACGACTTTCCGCACGCGGTGGTCGATCTGAACATTCACCTTGGCAAGGGGTGGCACTTGAGCACGGAACAAGAGTTTGACTACCTTACGGAAAACGGCGACTGGCCAAAGCACTTCTCCGACGAATACAGCGTAAACTGGGCTTACGTGAAGAAAGACTTTTCGCCCAAGCTGAGCGTCATGGCCGGCATACTGAACATTCCCCTGGGATTGATCAGCTCCTATTACAATACGGGGTTGACGGTGTACGACCCATTGTCGGAAAACCGCGTACTGCCCATGAAATGGCACGAGACGGCCATTGCCGTCACGGGCAAGATGGGCAAGATTAGTTATTGGTTGGGATATCTCTGCCATCTCGACGGCGACGTGAAGGATTATGAAAATCACGGAGGGGCCGCAAGGATAGACTGGTATCCGAACAACGCCTTGCGACTTGGCGTGTCGGGGTTCATAGGGAAAGGCGAGTTTCTTGGTGACGAGTCGGGCGCGGAGAAATGGTGCGACTATGCCGACATAGACTACAACTACGACCATGGCAAATGGATTTCCAGCGGAGAGGTTGTCTACCAGTCGGAAAGCAACAACATATCCATTGGAGCGGAAGTCGGCTATCGGGTGACCAATTGGCTGCTGCCCTTCGCGAGATATGACCTGCTGACCATTGCCCACGAGAAGAACTACAAAGTATCCACCGTGGGACTGAACGCTGGCCCGTTTCATGGCGTGGGCATTAAGCTCCAACTTTCGCAGGAAGGTGGAAACACGAGATTCGACTCAAGCCTGTCATACAGCCTGAGCTTTTAGGAAACCGCGGCCATGCCGTTGAAGCATAACCGCGACAAGGCAAGGAGAGAAGTAAAAGCCTATACCGCAACCGTTTACAGATAACGTTGGGCATAAGTCGACTTTAGAAATGGCTAACCGCCTTGTTATATTATAATATGTCAGAATAATATAATAAGCATTAAAAACAACGCCGACATTGCATAACATCCACCAAATTAGCGTAACTTTGTTTTTGTAATATTTACAACAAAGACAAAGCAATATGAAAACAGTTTATGATTTCTCCCTGAAAGACAAGAACGGAAACAAGGTAAGCCTCAATGAATATAAAGACAAGGTCCTGCTCATCGTGAACACGGCCACTGGTTGCGGCTTCACGCCCCAATATGAAGAGTTGGAGGCAATGTATCACCGCCTGAAAGACAAGGGCCTTGAGATTCTCGACATACCGTGCAACCAGTTTGGCCACCAGGCTCCTGGAACCGACGCGGAGATAAAGGAGTTTTGCACGGTGAAGTTTGGCGCCGACTTCCCACAGTTCAAGAAGAGCGTCGTTAACGGCGAAGGCGAACTGCCACTCTACACATGGCTGAAAACCGAAAAGCCTTTCACCGGATAGTATGAGCCGAAACTGGCCGCCGTGATGGAGAAACTCTACAACGAAGCCAACGCCGTGCCGCGCAAGAAAGACGACATACAGTGGAACTTCACCAAGTTTCTCGTAAACAAGAATGGCGAGGTTGTGGCACGCTTCGAGCCTACCGACGACCTGAAAAAAGTGGAAGAGGCCATCAATGCCGAGCTTTGACAAGGTTGATGCGCAGCAAATCAAAAAAGGGGATTCATGGCGACTGCATCCGTCAGACGCTTTCATCCCGACAATGATTCTGATATGAAAAAGTCCCATCGATGTGAATCGATGAGGCTTTTCAAATTGAAGATATTGGAGCTGGCGAGTCCTAAATGATAGAATTGTCTTTATGTGTTATAGATTCATTTGTTTATGCCTGTCTTGTACTTGCGCATGTGAGGCACATCTATAATCTTATAGAAGACATTGGAGCATCCGCCAAACGACAGCTTGTCGAGATACATGTCTTGGTCGGAATCCTTGCCTTCAACAGAATTAAAAATCATCAAGCCTGTGTAAACATTGTCGTAGCCCTGCCCGAATCTCTCAAGGTAAGCCTCGCGCTCAGCGTTATAAGGGGAAGCAGCAAGGAAGTCGAGAAAATGCTTCTTCACGGCATCAGGGTTACCGTAATCAATCTTCTCGTCCCACTTGGCCTTCATGGCCATCAATCCCTTTGGATACTTCTTAAGGATGGAGTTTTTTATTTGCTTGGCCTGTGTGGTATCATCATACATAATGTACCATGCGTTCATCAAGGCTTCCTCTGTGCCAACTTTCTTTAGGTATGACACAGCCTTGGCTATTCTCGACTCACAACCATTGACGTGGGCGGCACGGGCGAACAGCGGAGCATAGGCCACGGCTGACGATGGGTTGTAGGTTATTTCATTGTTAAGCCAATAATAAACCACGGTATCACTAACTCATCCCCATTTTTGAGCCTGCGTAACAGTGTATTGTCCCTTTCAGTGTTCGTGGCAGCCATATCGTAGCGTTGCTATATAAACGATTGCGAAGTTAGCACAAACAAATGACAAACAAAAAGCCTGACCGATAAAATCAGTCAGGCTCAATATGAATATATTAACAATAATCTTTTGGATTAAATGTCAAATCGTGATTACATTCCCACGCCAGCAGCTCCTGAGATCCATTCGTAAACGGCGGAGCAAACGCCGAAGGCCACCACGCCAAGCGTGCAAATGGCCAAGGCCAGCTTCGTGCTTGTGGCGCTCTTGAAGGTAGGCAGAGGATTGTCGTTAGGCTTGATGAACATGGCCTTGACGATGAGCAAATAGTAGTAAAGGCTAATCACGGTGTTTACCAAGGCGATGAACACCACCGCATAGGTCAACGCGCCAATGGTCGTGGTCACTTGAGCGCCGTCGGCTGCCGCCATAAAGGCGAAGAACTTAGAGAACATGCCTGCGAATGGAGGTATGCCGCCAAGCGAGAACAACGCGAGCGTCATGATAAAGCTCAAGCGGGGGTTGGTCTTGTAGAAGCCGTTGTAGCTGTCCATGTCGACGGTGCCTTGATGCTCCTCTACAGAAGAGATGATGGCGAAGACGGCAAGGTTGGCTACAACATAGATAAGCACGTAATAGCTCAATGCCGCAACGCTCAAAGCCGTGTTGCCAATGATGGCAAGCACGATGTATCCGGCTTGTGAGATTGAGGAGAACGCCATGAAGCGCTTGAGGTTCTTCTGATGGATGGCAAACAGGTTGGCGATGGTGATGGAGAGCACTACGACGACCATCAACATGTAGCGCCAATATTCCACCATGGGAGCGAAGACCTTCATCAGGATAGCGCAAAGCGCGAATGCCGCGGCGCCCTTGGAAACCACTGAGAGGTAACCGGTGACGGCTGTAGGAGCGCCCTGGTAGGTGTCGGCTGTCCAGAAGTGGAACGGAACCAAGGAAATCTTGAATCCCAAACCAGAGAAGAAGAACACCATTCCCAAGATAGAGAGCGGTGTAGCCGAGATGTGAGACACCACATCCTCGAAATAGAGGGAACCCGTGGCGCCATAGATGAAGCTGATGCCAAAGAGCATTACGCCGCTTGAGAACGTGGCGGTGATGATGAACTTGGCGCCGGCCTCAGCCGAGAAGTGACGATACTTGTCCATGGCCACGAGGCATGCCATTGGCACGGATGCCATCTCAAGGCCAAGGAAGAACATGAGGAAGTGGTTGGCGCTTACCATCATGTTCATGCCCAAGAGCGTAGAGATGACGAGCACGTAGAACTCGCCCTCCTTGAAGGCCGTGTCAGGACGCGTGAGCCACTCGCGTGACTGGATAAGCACGATAAGCGTGCCAAAGGCCAAGATGGTCTTGATAATGCCTATGCTCGCGTTGGTGACATACATGCCTCCGAACGACTCTGCGGCGGCCGTTGGGAAGATGTTGATGAGGACGTGGATGAGCATCAACACGCAAACGAACGGGTTGAACCATTTTCTGAACTCACCCTGCGCCTTGACGCCGGCGGGCACTTGCTCTTTTGCCAATGCCAGCTCGCCGTTCTCGGCCTGGTGTATAGCCAAGGGAGACGCCTTTTGAGCCGTGAGGAGATCGACGACAAACACTATCAGAAGGATAACTGTCAGCGTGACCTCCGGAATCATATTTAGAAATTGACTGTAATCGATATTCATAGTTTCCTATTCAAAAACTTGTTAACTTAAAGTCCCATAATATGGCTAATCATTGGCCCGACGGCATCGTTGATGATGTTTTGAGCCCACAATGGAGCAAGGCCAAGGCCAGCTACGCAAAGGATAAGTCCGCCCACGGCAATTCTCTCGTCCCATGTGGCGTCGGTGAGCTTGTAATACTCTGGGTTAGGCACTTTCTGATAAAGTATCTTACCGACAACACGGAGGATGTAGACAGCCGTGATGACTATCGAAGTACAGGCAATGATGGTGCAGGTGCGGTGGAAGACATCAGCGTTCTGGAACGAGCCCACGAAGATGTTCATCTCGGCCACGAAACCTGAGAAGCCTGGCAAGCCGAGGTTGGCAAGACCGGCCACGACATAAGCCACGGAGAGGAATGGCATGATTTTCATCAAGCCACCCAGGCGACGCACGTCACGTGTTCCGGCACGGTGGTAAATCATGCCGATGACGGCGAAGAAGAGGGCGGTCATCAAACCGTGGGAAAGCATCTGCAGGATTGCGCCCGTGCAAGCGGTCTGTGTCATCATGAGAAGCGCGAAGAGCACCATGCCGCAGTGGGAAACCGACGAATAAGCGTTGATATATTTAAGATCGGTCTGCACGCAAGCGGAGAGGGCACCGTAGACCACTGAAATGGTGGTGAGAATCAAGAAAATCCACGACAACTGCTGGGCGGCGTCGGGAAGGAGGAACATGGCCACGCGGAAGCAGCCGTAACCTCCAAGTTTCATCAGCACGCCGGCGTGAAGCATAGACACGGCGGTAGGCGCTGAAGCATGACCGTCAGGAGACCATGTGTGGAACGGGAACAAGGCGCCAAGGATACCGAAGCCGATGAAGATGAACGGGAAGAACACCTTCTGGATGCTTACCGGGATGGCGTGCAATGTGGCTATCTGCATCACGTCCATGGTGTAGGTGCCGCTGAACTGGCCATTGAAGAAGTAAATGCCAAGGATGCCGATGATGAGCAGGGCGGAACCGCCCATGAGCATCAACGTCAGCTTCATGGCTGAATACTCCTTAGGTCCGGTACCCCAAACGCCAATGAGCAGGTACATGGGGATAAGGGCTACCTCATAGAACATGAACATGGTGAACAAGTCCTCGGAGATGAAGAAGCCGTAGACACCCGTTGAGAGGAGCGTGAACCAAAGGAAATACTCCTTCTGCATGGGGTGCTGCTGCCAAGAGGCAAACGTACCGGTGAAGACGATGATGGATGAAAGGAGAATCATCACCACGGCGATGCCGTCTACGCCCGTGCGGTAGAAGATGTGCAACGGCTTGAACCAAGGTATGGCGTCGCCGAAGAGGAATGGGAATTTTTCTGCCGGCATGGTCTCACGAGCCTCCAAGAACGCGAAGACCAAATAGACGGAGAGGGCAAGCAGGACGGTTGAGCCCGCTGCCATCACGATGCGCACCTGGGAATCGTTCTTGGCGAGCCACAGGCAGAGAAGCATCACGACCGGTATAATGACGAATAATGTTAGAAAAGTCATCTTATGTTATTTTACAATATACATATTAATATAAGTGTCAATGCCACAGAACCTGTGATAAACCAGACCGCGTACTGACGCACGTCGCCGCTCTGCCAAGGACGGATGGCCTCGCCGCCTTCCTGTGTTGCCCAAGCCGAGAAGTTGAACGCGCCGTCTATGACATGACGGTCGAACCAAGCGATAGGCTTGGAGAAGCAACCAAACACGACCTTGTGGGTGAAGAACTGCCAAGCGTCGTCGATATAGAAGCGGTTGAGGGCTGCCTTGTGAAGTGTAGGCATTGCCTTAGCGAGCTTGTCGGACAACGGGTTGTGCTTAGGCGCGTACATGTATGTAGCGAGAGCGAAACCAATCGTGGCGACGCACAACGAAATCCACGCCGTGGCGCCGAACTGGAAATGCTGAAGCGCTATCTCCTCGGGATGCCCGTCGAGCGACACGAAGTGACCCATTGGGATCCAACCCGCGAAAATGGAGATGACTGAGAGGAACACCAGTGGGCCCCACATGACGAAAGGCACCTCAGCCGGCTTGCGACGATGTTCAGGGTCTTGCTCGTAATAGCTGTCGCCCCAGAAGATGACGTAATAGAGACGGAACATATAGAATGCCGTCATGCCGCTGACAAGCGTCATGAACCAGCCCAGATACGGTGAGAAGTGGAAACAAGCGTCCACAATCTCATCCTTTGAGAAGAAACCTGCGAGTGGCCAAAATCCGCTGATGGCGATGGTGCCGATGAGGAAGCAGATGTTGGTGATAGGCATGTACTTGTGCAAGCCGCCCATGTAGTCCTTGAAGTTGGAGCCGATAATCACGATGATGGCACCAGAGCAGAGGAAGAGCAGGGCCTTGAACATGGCGTGGGTGAACAGGTGGAACATGGAAGCCATGTAACCGACACTGCCCTCACCCTCCAGCGACGTGACGACGCCAAGGGCCACGAGCATGTAAGCTATCTGCGAGATAGTGGAGAACGCGAGACCGCGCTTGATGTCGCGCTGGCAGCAAGCCACCGCGGCAGCGTAGAACGCGGTGAAGGCTGCGATGTAAGCCACGTAGTGCAACGTGTTTGGCGCGTACTGAATCCAGATAGGCATCAGCGACGCCACCTGGTAAACACCGGCCACGACCATGGTGGCGGCGTGGATGAGAGCCGACACTGGCGTAGGGCCTTCCATGGCATCGGGAAGCCAGATGTGCAACGGGAACATGGCCGACTTACCGGCACCGCCAATGAACATCAGGAACAATGACAAGGGGAGAACCCAGGCGGCTCCAGGAAGCTCGGAGACGAGCTTGGGGTCGGCCGTGAGGTCATAGTTGAACGTGCCAGTGTAGTAGCTGTAAAACAGGATACCGATGAGGAAGAACAGGTCGGCGAAACGTGTCACGATAAACGCCTTCTTTGAAGCGTGCACCGCGGCGTGCTTGGGATAATAGAAGCCGATGAGCAGATAAGAGCACACACCCACAAGCTCCCAGAACAGGTACATCTGGAAGATGTTGGTGGCCACGACCAGTCCGAGCATCGACATCGTGAACAGTGAAAGGTAAGCGTAGAAACGCTGGAAACCTTTCTCGTAGCCTTCCTTCTTATAGTTCTCGTCGCGTTCTGCCATATAGCCGAAGCTATAGATATGGACCATGAACGACACGGTGGTGATCACGATAAGCATCATCACCGATATTGGCGTGAGGCGGAAGCCGATGTTGAATGTCAAGAACTCGGTGAACTTCAACCAAGTGAGGTTGAACACCGTCACCGTGGGATAGAGCCCAGTGGCAGCGTCCCTGCCAATGGCAAAGAAATATTCGTAGGCCGTGTATAGGCTCATGCACCACAGCACGCCAAGCACTGTCGTTCCTATGAGACCGGCTACGGGCTTCTTCATCTTCATGCCGAGCAATCCCAGGACCAGGAAGCTCAGGAATGGGAGAAGAAGTATCAAAAATGAATAACCGTATTCCATTACTTTTATTAGAATTTCATGTTTTCAATACTGTTCACCTGGTCACTGTGATAGTTGCGGTAAACGTTGATGATTATTGCCAATGCCACGGCTGTCTCGGCTGCGCTCACGCCCATGGAGAAGAGTGTGAAGAACGCTCCCTCGAGTTGTCCGGGGAACAACAGGCGATTGAAGACCGCGAAGTTCAGGTCTACCGCGTTAAGCACGAGCTCAATGGAAATGAGCATGGCAACAAGGTTGCGATGTGTGACGAAGCCAAAGACACCGATGAAGAAAAGCAGCGTGCTGACTCCGAGGAATGCATAAACTGATATCATTTGTCGTCCTCCTTTCTTGCTATCATTACGCCTCCGACGATGCACGCCAATAGGAACAGCGAGATGAACTCAAACGGAAGCACATAACCATACTTGCCAGAGCCCACCATGGCCTGGCCCACTTGCTTCATAGGCACCTCAAGGTCAGCCACGTCGAGAGCGGCGTTGACAAAGTGGTTCTTCGCGATAATCAAGCTCAGCACCACGAGGCCGACAAGCGAGATTATCAAGCCCTGTGCCACACGAGTGCCCTTGAAGCGGGCCACGAGGTTCTGCAACGAATGCTTAGACACAAGCTGGATGGCGAAAACGTACATCACCGTGATGCCACCGGCGTAGATGCTGATTTGCGCGGCACCAAGGAACGTATAGTCGAGAATGAAATAGAATCCGGCAATGCCGAAGAGCACGAACAACAGCCACGTGGCCGCCCTCATGATGCTCTTTGTGCATACTGACATCACGGCTGAGCCAAGCACGACTACAGCCAAAATACAAAACATTACTAATTTAGCCATTATCCTTACTTGGTTTTTGTGTTAAACTTACCGATTGTCAACGGTGCGCCGCCATCGATGAGGTTTGGCAGCGAGCCGCCCTGATACACTTCCTTGTCGAGATGCAGCACGAGCTTTGAACGGTCGAAGACGGAGTTCTCGAAGTCGTTGACAAACTCGATGGCATCGAAGTTGCAGGCGTTGACACACAGTTGGCAGAACATGCAGTCGCCGAGGTCGTACTGATAGTCGTCGAGCTGCTTTTTCTTCTTGCCGGTCTCCGGGTCTTCGGCCATGTGCGAAGTGATCTTGATGGTGTCGTTGGGGCACGACTTCTCACACATCGTGCACGCCGTGCACTTGTAATCACCGACCTTCAACCCGCGCTTCACGGCCTGTGGGTCGTTGGGGTCTTCCACGCGCTTGAACACGAGCCTTCCGCGATGGCGTGCGGAGACGTGCAGCGTGGTCTTGCGGTTCTCTGGATACTGCTCGGTAGACTTAGGAGTGAAGTATTCCTTCATGGTGACCTTCAGTCCTGTGGTCAGTGTCTTCGCGGCATCCTTTATACCTTTGAAATATTGTGACATAATCTATATGTTATCTTTATGTTTTATCTCTAATGGCCTTGGGTGGCATTAAAATGTCAGGCCAAGTGCTACGCAAGCCGTCATCACCACGAGGGTAATAAGCATGCAAGGCATGATATACTTCCACTCCAGCTTGAGGATGTGGTCGATTCGAAGACGCGGGAATGTCCAGCGCACCCACATGAGAATCCAAATGACCAGCAACGTCTTGGCGGCGAACCATACGAAGCCTGGGATGTAGTTCATCAAGGTGTCGAAGCCTTCTATTCCTATGTTCAGCGGTGCCCACCCACCAAGGAAGATGGTGGAAGCGAGACCGGAGATTACCACAAGATTCAGATACTCAGCGAGATAGAAATAGCCGAAGCCCATGCCGCTATACTCTGTGTGATAACCGGCCGTAAGCTCACTCTCGGCCTCGGCCAAGTCGAACGGGCCACGGTTGGCCTCGGCGTTTCCGGCGATGAGGAACACCAAGAATGCCACGATGGCGGGGATATGGCCTTGGATGATGAGCCAGTTCCATGGGCCTGTCTGCGCGGCGATGATGTCGCTCAGCTGCATTGAGCCGCAAAGCACCACGGCCGTTATCATGCACAGGCCCAACGAGATTTCATAGGAAATCATCTGCACGGCGCCACGCATTGCCGACACCACGGAATACTTGTTGTTGGAACCCCAACCAGAGAGAATCACGCCAAGCACGCCGATAGACGAGATGGCGGTGACCATGAACACGCCCACGTTGAAGTCGAGCACCACGGCTCCCTTGTTCCAAGGCAGGAAAGAGAACGTGCCGACAGAGGCGATGATGGTAAGGAACGGCGCGAGGGCATAAAGGAACTTGTCGGAACGGTCTACGCCGAAAATCTCCTTGATGAGCATCTTCAGCACGTCGGCCAAGACCTGGAAGATACCCCATTTACCTACACGCATGGGCCCAAGGCGGCACTGGAAGAAAGCGCACACCTTACGCTCAAAGTAGATCATGAACATGGCGATGAGGGCGTAAAGCGTCAGCACGATAAGCCCCACAAGCACACATTCTATCAAGATGGCCCAAAAGTCGCTCAATCCGCAGGTTTGGCGGAGCAAGGCATCGAACCACTGTGTTACTTTTGAAAAATCGAACATTGTAATTCTTACTTGTTTATCTTACTTTTTGGATGTCTTTGCATTAGATAATAAGGTATATATTATCTATCCAAATCCGGTATTACGAAGTCGATGCTCGCACCCGTCGCTATGAGGTCGGCAATCTTCTGTCCGCGAAGCATCTTGTCGAACGCGCCTGCCAACGTCAAGCCCATCGGACGCATCTTCACGCGATACGGGCTCTTGTCGCCACGGCTGTCGAGATAAACGCCAAACTCGCCGGCGCCGCCCTCGACAGAGAACCACCACTGGCCTTCCGGCACCTTGATGATTGGCTTCTGCTTGATGTAGTATTCACCTTCGGGAATGTTGTCGATGAGCTGCTCGATGATGTCGAGGCTCTGATACATTTCTTTAATATGTATCATGTAGCGTTCCATGGAGTCGGCGCTCGTGCCGGTGATTTCTTTCCACTCCACCTTGTCGTACAGGTCGTAAGGATGGTTCTTGCGCACGTCGTTGTGCCAGCCTGCCGCGCGTCCTGCCGGGCCCGTGACACCGTAGTTGACGCAATCCTCAAGGTTCATGTAGCCCACGCCCTCAAGACGCTTGTGCGTGATGACGTTGTCGCCAAACACGTCGAGATACTCTTGGAACATCGGGCGGAGATACTTGCACAGGGTCTTCGTGTTTTGCACGAAGTTGGGGTCTATGTCGGCCTGCAATCCGCCAATGCGGTAATAGTTCTGTATCAGTCGTCCGCCGGTGGTCTCCTCCATCACGTTGAGCAGGTGCTCACGGTCGCGCATGCAATACAGGAAGGCGGTCAGCGCCGAGAGGTCCTGCGCGCATGTTCCGAGGAACAGCAAGTGGTTGTCTATGCGCTGGAGCTCGTCCATGATGGTGCGGATGTAGCGGATGCGGTCTGACAGCTCGATGCCCATTGCCTCCTCGATGACACCCACGAGGGCGTGACGATGATGCATGGCGCAAAGATAGTTCAGACGGTCGGTCAAGGCGAGGGTCTGGGGATAAGTCATGCTCTCCATCATCTTCTCCATTCCGCGGTGGATGTAGCCGAGGTGCGGATAGACGTGCTTGATGGTCTCGCCGTTCACCACTGTGCGCAAACGCAGCACGCCGTGGGTTGACGGGTGGTTAGGTCCGAAGTTCATCACGAAGTCGTCGTCGCCCAGCAGGCGGTGCCTCGTCTCCGTGAGGTGACCATACTTGTCGAGGTTGTATTCCACCGTCCAGTCGGTCTCCGGCTCGTCGGTCATGGGGAACTGGTTGGCCTCCGGGCTCATGTCGAAGTCCTTGCGCAGTGGGTAACCCGTGAAGTCGGAACGCATGAACAGGCGGCGCATGTCTGGATGGCCCAGGAACTTGATGCCGAGGAAGTCGAACACCTCGCGCTCCAGCAGGTCGGCGTCGTGCCAAAGGTTGGTCACGGTTGGCACCACGTAGTTGTCGCCGTCCACCTTGTTGGCAATCTGCTTCACCGACACGCGCTCATGGCTCTGCGTGTTTTCAAGGATGTATATGCAGCCGAGGCCTTCCTCGCCGAAATCCTCGCCGACAATCGTCACCAGGTAGTCGAAATGCTGCTCATTCTTCAGCTTTGCCATCTCAGCGGCAAAGTTGTCAAAACCGAATATCTTATTCTCTAATTTCATTTCGATGCCTTATTGATTGTTTGCCTTATATTGTTCACCTTCTTTCTTGAGTTCGTCGAGCTCTTTTCCGAGAGCTTCCACTTCCTCCTTGTTTGGTGAGCCTGTCACGATGATCGGCTCCTTGTTGCCAATCTTCGCTCCAGAGAGGTTCTCGTTGCTTATGCCGTGCAAGCCACCCAGTCCGAGGCTGGTCTCTTTCTCGAAACGGTTCATCTTGTGGTTGGCGCCTCCGAAGAACTTCTCGACCTTTACCTTGCGCTGCAGTTGCATCATGCCGTAGAGAATGGCCTCGGGGCGTGGAGGGCAACCTGGCACATACACGTCGACAGGCACTATCTGGTCGATGCCACGCACCACGTTGTAGCTCTTCTTGAACGGGCCGCCCGAAATGGTGCAGCCGCCGACGGCCACCACATACTTTGGCTCGGCCATCTCGTCGTAAAGACGCTTGAACACTGGTGCCATCTTGTTGGTGATGGTGCCGGCGCACATGATGATGTCGGCCTGACGCGCTGAGTTACGTGTCACCTCGAATCCGAAGCGAGAGAAGTCGTAACGCGCGCAACCCACGGCCATGAACTCGATACCGCAGCAGCTCGTGCCGAACGTGAGCGACCAAAGCGAATTGCTTCGGCCCCAGTTGATGAGCTGGTCGAGGGAACCGAGCACCACGTTCACGCCGCCGTCATTGAGCTGGGCGGCTATGTCCTCCAGTGTCTCGTTGTCCTTAAACTCGTCGTAAGGAATACTCTTGATCCTTGGCTTTCTTACCTCCATTCCAGCACTCCTTTCCGCCAGGCATAAGCCAAGCCCAAAACCAATACTACCAGGAAGAACCCGATGCTCAGAAGAGCCATGCTGCCGAAGTCCTTGACCACAACGGCCCAAGGATAGAGAAACACTGTCTCAATGTCGAAAATCAGGAAAAGGATGGCAAAGAGATAGTAACCGGCGTGAAGCGGCATCCAGCTGCTTCCACGCGTGGGGATACCACACTCGAATGGCTCACCCTTCACCGGATTGTACGAGCGAGGGCCTATCAGCTTGGCGATGACAAAAGCGCCCACCACCAACGTGACAGCCGTCAGCAACACGGTGACTAACAAAGTGAAATTCATAAAGTTTATAACGTTATATATAAGTAACTGAAGATATATCTCTTGATTGGCTCAATGACCGATGCAAAGGTACATAATAATTTCAAAACATTATTATCTTTCAATAAAAAATGCCATGTAGACTTTGCAAGAGTTTACCTATGTCAAGATGTCGCAAAGTGACCAATATCTTTGGCGCATGAAAAAAAATCAACAGCAAATCTCTGTCGGCCTACACTTCCTGAAGACAAGAAGCATGGCAACGGCCAATGCAAAATGTAAAATATTATTGCCAAAATTTAACACTTGGAAACAGGGGCAAATAGAGCGGGAAAAGGGTAGCCTTCCGCCCTTTGAAAATACCGTCGGGCTGTTTTCAGCCATTTTTTTTTGCCGTTACGGTACAATCGCGTTGCCGTTACAGTGTAATGGCGACGCGATTGTACCGTAACGGCAACGCGATTACACCGTAACGGCGATGCGATTACACTGTAACGGCAACGCCTTTTGAGCGATTTTACAACGCTCAAAAGCCGCTAAAAACGCAATCGCTTAGTAATCAGCTATTTACCAAAACAGCTCATAATCGCGTCATTTCCAACCAAGCGATGGCTCGGTTGGAAAAAAACGATTCTCAGACGACCATTTGTAAATTGTTTTGATGATTCTTAACAAGGGCGGGTAGGAATGGTTAGGGGTCGCACCCTGCACCCGCGCCCCGCACGACTGACGACGGCAACATCAGACGACCTTGATTGTCACCGCCTTGCTCAATTTCTTTTTCTTGTCTCTCACCACCACACGGATGGTGCCCTTCCGGTCGCCAGCCTTAACCGTGACCACGAGCTTGCCGTTAAACAACTTCATCGTGGGTTCCACAAACGACTCCAGCGACGTGGCGTCGCCATTGCATATCGCCTTGAAAGAGCCGGCTCCAGACACTTCCACGTCGATGCGGTCGTCGGCTTGCGGCAGCTCCGTGCCGTTTTTGTCTACGAGCGATACCGTGACATAGGCGAGGTCGTCGACGCCTTTCCTTAGCTCCGCGCGGTCCATGTCGAGTTTCAAGGCCTTGGCCTCCAACGCGGTGCGCACGGTCTCCTCGCCTACCCTATTGCCGCTTTCGTCATAGGCCACGACCGTCAGCTCGCCCGGCTCGTATTTCACGTTGGGCCACATCAGGCGGTAGCGCGTGGCATAGCGCCGCGCCTCGTCGGGCTCGGTAGGGTCTATCCATGACTCTTGCGCCGGGTGCGGCTCCAGCCTGACAGCCTTGTCTTTCCTCACGCGGCCCTGCGACTTGCCATTGACAAAGAGCTCGGCCTCAGGGCTGTCGGTATAGACAAACACGGGCGTCACCTTCCCCTCTCGACCGGGCCACGTCCAATGAGGAAGGACGTGGAGCGTATGCGATTGCTTGTTCCAAACCGAGCGGTAGAGGTAATAGCGGTCCTTGGGCAGGCCAGCAAGGTCCATTATGCCGAAATAGCTGCTGCGGCTGGGCCAATAAGCGTCATAGGGCGTGGGCTCGCCGAGGTAGTCGTAACCCGTCCACACAAATTGGCCGATGGTGTATGGCTTGTCGTCCATGGCCATGAAGTCTTGCTCAGGCAGGTTGCTCCACAGGCACCACTCCACGTCGTAGCTGGAGCATTGGCCGTCCTTGTCTTCCTTGGCCTGTCCCCACTCGACGGGGAACTTGTAAACGCCACGGCTGCTCACCGTGGAGGCCGTCTCAGAGCCAAGCAAGAAGCCGCATGGCAAGCCTTTGATGTTGCGGTCGTATTTGTAGACTCGATAGTTGAAGCCCGGCACGTCCATCACTTGCGCGAAGCCCGACTTCAGCGCGTCCTCCGCCTTGTCCATGCCTTGCGTCACGGGCCGCGTGGGGTCAAGCTTGTGGCAGAGGTTTTGCAGGTGCTCGGCTATCAAGCGTCCCTCATAGCTTCCCTGCTCCGGAATCTCGTTGCCTATGCTCCACATTATCACCGAGGGGTGGTTGCGGTTCGACTCCACGAGGGCCGTGATGTCCTTGTCGCTCCAGTCCTTGAAGAAGCGGGCGTAGCCATTCTTGCACTTAGGGTAAATCCACATGTCGAAGCTCTCTGCCATGACCATCATGCCCAAAGAGTCGCACACGTCCATCTGAATCTGCGAGGGGTGGTTGTGCGACGTGCGGATGGCGTCGCAGCCCATGGCCTTGAGTTGCTTGATTTGCCTTATGATGGCCGCCTTGTTGACCGCGGCGCCAAGTGGGCCGAGGTCATGGTGCAGGCAGACGCCTTTTATCTTTCGGCTCTCGCCATTGAGCCGGAAGCCATGGATGGAGTTCACCTTGACCGTACGTATGCCGAATCGCATCGAGAGGTTATCCAAGTCATTCCCTTGGCTGTCGGCCAACGTGAGCTTCAACGTATAGAGGTTAGGCTTTTCAGGGCTCCATAGCTTAGGCGTGGCGACAATGAAGCCACCCAAAAACGTCTCGCCCTCGACTGGCATTTCCCGCAACGTTTTCTCTTCTCCTGTCGTATTGTCAAGAAGCGTGAGTTTCAACATGCCCCTGAAATCCCTTGAAGCACCGGCAAGGGTCGTGCGCAGGCTCATCACGGCTTTAGCGTGCTTTGTGCCCGTCACGCGCTGGGTCTTGACGACCGTCTTCCATGGCTCAAGATGCACCTTGTCGGTCACGGTCAACGTCACGGGGCGATACAGTCCCGCGCCAGGATACCAACGGCTGCTCTCGTCCACATTGTGGAGCGACACGTCCACGCGATTGTCGCCCTTATATATATAATGTGTAATGTCTACCTTGAACGGCGCGTAGCCATAGGCCCACGAGCCTACGCGCTTTCCGTTGACGTAAACCACGGGCTCGGCCATGGCCCCGTCGAAGCACAGCTCCACGTGCCGGCCCTCAATGTTGTCCAGGTGGACATTCGTGGTGTAGTAGCCCTTCCCTATCCATGGCAACGCGCCCGACCGTCCGCTCTTTTCAGTTTTCTCGCTCTCGCCGTTTTGCTCTATGGCCACCATCTGCAAGTCCCATTTCTTGTCGAACGGCCCCTTGATGGCCCAATCATGGGGCACGGTGACCGACTGCCAGTGTATGCTGTCGTGCGAGAATTGCCAATATTTGAGATTTCGTTCAACTCTCCCCTGTGCCATCGTGAGCGTTGGCATGAGAAAGGCGAAAACGCCAAGAATTTTTTTAAGCATGGTCAATTGTTAAAATAAAATTAGTTTTCAGCGGCTTTTAATGTATTTCAGCCTGTTTATTCTGCAAAACTAATGTAAATAAATTATTTTTCAATGATTTTCATAAAGTTCTTGCCCAAAAACTTTGCAGATTCATTAAAACCTCGTATCTTTGTCATCGTTATCCTGAAAACAATCTTTTTACCTTAGATGAAACTGATACCTATTGAAGATTTGGAGCGGTGGCCTGTGAAGGTAATCGCTTTTTTTG
>OCPK01000037.1_pt1 | contig 22006 bp, 18 predicted proteins | sample 1501191 | NCBI WGS metagenome assembly OCPK01 (sample SAMEA3360704, study PRJEB22359) | human gut metagenome | biome: ENVO:urban biome; feature: ENVO:human-associated habitat; material: ENVO:feces | place: Bangladesh | collected 2011
TTCGAACCGCCGACCCTCTGCTTGTAAGGCAGATGCTCTAAACCAGCTGAGCTAAGCGCCCTTACTTTTCGTAAGCGGTTGCAAAGGTACGACTATTTTTTGGTTCCACCAAATTTTTCAGCAACTTTTTTCGTTTTTTCTTCAAAAAAGTGCATTTTCTGGTGTTTTCCCTCAATTTTCAGGGTAAAAACGGTCAGTTTTTGCATTTCAATTGCCAAAAACAGCCAACCAAGAGAAAGTACTTACGATGGGACTGCAAAACCTCTTTCAACCCCAAAAGGTACTTATTGAGAAAGAAAAGTTCTTTTTTAAGAAATTCAAAGAAACAAAAAAGGCATTCTTCACGAGGAAGAATGCCCTATTCTATTTTTATACCTTATATTATATATACTGTATAATTACTCACCAACCTGAACAGTTGCACGACGGTTGTAAGAAGCAGGAGTCAAATCCTTAACACCACCGTTAGCCTTAACTACGATGTTCTCCTTAGCAACACCCAACTTAACGAGTTCATCAGCTACCTTCTCAGCACGAGCCTTAGAAATCTTCTGGTTAACAGCTGCAGAACCAGTAGCGCTGTCAGCATAACCGTTAACTACCAACTTAGCGTTGTTGTCCTTAGCATACTGAGCGAGAGCCTGTACGTTTACGAGATCCTTCTTAGAAGCAACCTTAGACTTGCCGATGTTGAAGAATACAGAAACTGGAGTAGCAACATACTCCTTAACTGCCTTATCCTCTACAGACTTCTGGTTGTTCAAGAGATTCTTCAAACGGTCGTTCTCTGCATTAGCATCGTTCAACTTAGCATTGAGAGCGTCGAGTTCTGACTGATGAAGAGCGTTGATAGCGTCAACATCTGGAACCTTGTTCCAAGTAGCCTTACCCAAGTTGTATGTAACACCGACCTCAACATTCAAAGAACGGTCGTGTCTTGCAATCACCTTGTCGATTGAGTGAGATGTGCTAGGCTTAGCACCTGCCAATACACCTGTGTAACCATCATAGTCGTTAGCACCTACTGTATAGTTTACATCGAGGTTGACAGCCCACTTGTTATTGATCTTGAACTCGTTCAAGATACCAACACCAGCTACAGGAGCATAGCAGTTAGCGCTCATGTTACGGTTAATACCAACACCTGCGTAAGGGATGCAATCCCAAAGACGAGCCTCGTTGTAACCACACAACATATTGCTAACATTGAACAAAACCTGCTCATTCAAAGTCCAATACTTATTTGCATTTGTTGACTTATTCTCAGAAACGACTGTACGACCCCAAGCGCCATTGAACTTAGTACGGAGACCGAGACCTGGTGTAAACCACTTACCTACAGCAACAGAGAAACCGAGATTGTTTCTGAAACCCTTGAGTGGGCTCTTAGAGAAACCATTGCCCTCTTCCTGGTTGCCCCAGAATGCAGAACCAGCAACGTTTGCCTGAACAAACCAATTGCTCCAGAAAGAATTTGTTGCAACGCTATACTTCTCAGTAGTTGCTGCATCCTGAGCCATACTGCCCATTGTTACGCTAGCCAATGCTAGCACTGCTAATAACTTTTTCATAACTTTATAATTTAAAAATCAATTTATATATATATATACCTTCTGAATGACGGAGCAAAGATAATACTATTTTTTGAAATAACCTTCATTTTCTAAAAAAAATAGCATTTTTCGTTAACTTTTTTAAGAAAAACGGGATTTTTCCCTGCTTTTAACCTAAAAGATGCTCAATTTCCTGCTGACGGAGGATACAAAGTACCGACTTTCCGTCGGGCGTATAATTGACATTCTGGCAGGCAAAAAGATCATTCACCAGCCCCTCCATCTCTTCATTACTCAATATCTGCCCCTGAGGTATTGCAGCCTGGCGAGCCAGACTCAAAGCCAAAGTCTGATTGATTTCATCAATGGCTGATACGCCCTTTTCTACTGCAGAAGAAACCATGTCCTGTACCAGTTTAAGAGGATTCAATCCTTCAAGTCCGCCAGGAACTGAATTAACGGCATAGCTTCCGCCTCCAAGATCTTCCAGTTCAAAGCCCATCGATTCCATTTCAGGCAGGATCTTTTCAAAGATTACCTTCTCTGACATCGGGAACTGCACAACCTCAGGAAAGAGGACTTTCTGTGAATGAAAGGTCCGGTCAGCCAACTGGCGCAAATACTGTTCGAACAAGACACGCACATGGGCACGATGCTGGTCGATAATCATCAATCCCGATTTTACCGCAGTCATGATATACTTACCTTTATACTGATAATGGGCTGGCGATTTCTCTGCAATGATACTGTCTGGCGTATTATCCTGACTAGAATCATCAGAAAACACCATGGTCTGCTCCATCCCCTGCACATCATCCTGATCTTTGAGTCCTTCATAAAGCTGTTCCCATTTTTCATCCACCTGAGGTTTCGACTTAGGAACAGAGAAACTGGCTCCCATAGGAACTGCTCCTGTGGAAGAGGAAGACTTGAACGGATTATAACCAGGATTCAAACTGATCTTCGGTGCCGCAGCAGCAGCGCTCATCTCTGGATTATAAACAGGGATGTCCGGTTTATCCTCGGTATCGAAATCAATGGTAGGTACATCATTGAACATACCGATGGACTCCTTGACCGAAGCCGAGAGGATTTGCCAGATAGCCTGCTCATTCTCGAATTTGATTTCAGTCTTCGTAGGATGGATATTCACATCAATATCCTTCGGATCTACATCAAAATACAGAAAGTAAGGCACCTGTTCACCCTGAGGAACCAGACGGTCATAAGCAGCCATCACAGCCTTATTGAAATAAGGATGTTTCATGTATCTCCCGTTGACAAAGAAGAACTGATGCACACCTTTCTTTCTGGCAGATTCCGGTTTGCCCACAAATCCAGACACCTTACACATAGTGGTTTCTACATTTACCGGCAGGAGTTCCTGATTGAAACGCTTGCCGAAGACATCGAGAATGCGCTGACGCAAATTAGCGGCACGCAAATTGAATACTTCGGTACCATTGCTATGTAAAGTAAAGGTGATTTGAGGATTTACCAATGCAATCCGCTCGAAAGCCGTCAGAATATTGTTCAACTCTGTAGAATTGGACTTCAGGAACTTTCTTCGCGCGGGTACATTATAAAAGATATTGCTGACAGAGAAGATACTTCCCACAGCACAGGAGCATGGCTCCTGTTTCTCATATCGGGAACCAGAAATCTGTATCAGGGTTCCTATCTCGTCGGTAGCCTGTCGTGACTTCAGTTCTACCTGAGCCACAGCAGCTATTGACGCCAAAGCTTCGCCACGGAAGCCCATGGTACGAAGTGCAAACAAATCATCAGCCTTGCGGATTTTGGAAGTAGAATGACGTTCGAAAGCCAAACGAGCATCTGTTTCAGACATACCTTTTCCATCATCTATCACCTGGATGTTGGTACGGCCAGCATCGGTAACTGTGACATGGATATTCCTGGCACCCGCATCGACTGCATTTTCGACCAGCTCCTTGATAACTGAAGCCGGACGCTGTATAACCTCACCTGCTGCTATCTGATTGGCAACAGAATCGGGTAAAAGTTGAATAATATCACTCATCTCTAAATATTAATCATATAAGAAAATGATGCTTCATTATAATCAGTCAGTCAGTTTCTGAAGTGGAGCTTCATGACGCTTAATGTTCTTGAGTTCGGAGCCCTTGGATTTACCACGCCATACAAAGATATCATTCTTATCTTTAGGACGCAAGTCCTCGAACCAGGCAAAATTGTTGAGTTTATATTTTGCCGGCGGAATCTGCGTCATAGGATACATGGTAGATGTAAACTTATTGGTCCAGATTTTCTCCATCTTCCTGCCCGGTCCCATATACATGCGCATGGTATCGGTCTCCAGATAATTCAAGCCAATGAGCGAACTGTCCTTATCATCCGTCATATAATAGATGGTCTGCACATTACCGATAGACTCTCCTTGTTTAATCTCACCTTTTTCAAAATAAGATTTCATCTCAGAAGAACTGATCTGATTGAAATGAACACTATCCGGCATCTGCTCTACAGACAGCGCCTGTCCGATGACATGGGCAAAACGAACGGTAGAGTCGTTCATGAAGACCAGAATCTTCTCGCCCAGCAACTGACGGTTTCCATTCCAGACGATAGGATCCTTATACATGGTCATGCAGGAATCCTGAGAATTGAAAACCAGGGAATCGCAGATGGCCTGCATATCCAGGCGATAGGCACGGACCTTAGGATAAGCATGCACCTTACGGTATACCGAATCGGTATTGATATGGAAGGTATTGATACGCATGGTATCAGAATGAACCCAAAGGGTATCTTTCTGCGAATAGTCGATCGCTACAGGATTGCGGGTGGCAAAGCCATTACCGGTTTTCTCGTTGTAACGTAGATAATTGCAAGTAAGGGAATTCTTGCTCTTCTTATCTACATAAACCACATTACCATATCCGGTACTCTCTCCATCCTTTACATAATAGAGCGTATCACCCGTAAGTGTCTTGTCTTTATCTATAACCGTAGAGCGGCCGTAAAGCTGTGCTCTATCGGTCTTGGTATCATAATATCCGTCTTCTGTCTTGACAACACTTGCACCAGAAACAATCTTAGAAGGTCCTACCATGTGAGCCTTTGACTTACGGACATCGTAATACAAAGTATCGGTGGTAACAACATCCTTGCCGCTGCGCAACTTGACATTATAGACAAACTTAGCCTCACGCGTTTCGGTATGATACTCACCCCAATCGGCAACCAGCTTATCCTTACCATCAATCAGCGTTCCGCCGTCAAAGAAGTTTGCCATATTATACAAGCGGTCGAAATCCAAGCTATCAGTACGCAAAGTCTGCCGACGATGATGCAAGACCACATTCTTGCGTGCTCTCATCATCTGCATCTGCCCATCATACTCTGCTCTATCACAAGTGAGTGACAAGGTGTCTCCCTGCCGGTAATGAACATGTCCGAAAGCTTTCACGGAATTAGAAGCCTGATAGAAATACGCGCTGTCACAGGTAAGATGACTGCCCTGATGCAAGAAAGAGACCTTACCTTTCAATATTTGGGCATCAGGATTATTACCGAACATATCATAGTACAATTCATCTGCATGCAAAAGATATACGCGGTCACCATGAGGGCGTTTTCTGGCATGCTTCTTTGGAGCCTGCATGGCTTGCATCAGACAAAACCCAAACAGGCATAGAACCATAACCGATATGATTCTATGCCCTCTGATATGATTATTTAATCTTTTATTTATCATTTAATCCAACCTTGATATTCAAACTTACAATCCTTATAGCGATCGTTCATACGAACATAAGTCTGCTTGATTTTATTGACTACCCAATCGTGCAAGGTCTGGGCACGCTCCTTAGCCAACACCACATCCTTCATCACCTGAAAATCTTCGGTAATAGTAGCTCTATGTCCGTCAACACGGCTTACCAGTTTTACCAAAGCACAAGTGGTTTTACCCTTGGAATTCACCATCGTGAAAGGTGCAGAAACCTCACCTACCTTCATTGTATCTACCATACGGGCAACCTCGGTAGGCAGATCCTTCATCTGGAAGCGGGAAGTTCTTGACTGGTCAGGAGTAACATTGGCCATCAAACCCTTGTTGTTGCGGGTATCCTTATCATCAGACAATGCTTCAACAGCCTGCTCAAAGGTAAACTTAGCGGCACGGATATCATTACCGATAGAATCCAGACGGCCGATAGACTTATCAATAGCATCTTGAGAAACCTGAGGCTTGAGCAGGATATGGCGACACTTAATCTTATCACCACGCTTATCAATCAACTGGATGATATGATAACCAAACTCAGACTCAACAATCTTTGAGATTTTCTTAGGATCGGTAAGATTGAATGCTACATTTGCAAACGCAGGATCCAACATACCTCTACCGATATAATCCATCTCGCCACCCATACGGGCTGAACCCGGATCCTCAGAATAAAGACGAGCCAAAGTAGCAAAAGAAGTCTCACCCTTATTCACACGGTCAGTAAACTCACGCAACTGATTTTTTACACGGTTAATCTCCTCAAGAGGAATACGTGGCTGCATGGTAAGAATCTCAACCTCTACCTCTGTAGGAACAAAAGGGATACTGTCGGCAGGTAAATCCTTAAAGTATTTACGTACCTGAGCTGGAGACACCTTGATATCCTTCACCAGTTCCTGCTTCATCTTCTGAATCAGCTGTTGGTTTTTGAAATCATCATGCATCTGCTGGCGCATCTGGGTGATACTTTGCTTGCGATACTCCTCCAGTTTTTCACGAGAACCTATCATGGAAACCCAACTGTTGATCTGTTCGTCGATACCATTCATGACTTCTGACTCAGATACTTCGATACTATCGATAGCTGCCTGATGGAGAAACAGTTTCTGAACGGCAATCTGCTCAGGAATAGAACAGTCTGGGTCGCCAGTATATTTAATACCTTCAGCCTCAGCCTGCAAACGGGTTACCTCAACGTCTGACTTCAGGATAGCCTCATCGCCGACAACCCAAATTACTTCATCAACCACACTACCCTCATTGATTTTCTGAGAATCGGTAGCAGCTTGTTGCTTGATATTTGCAGAATCAGCCTCATGAGCCAAAGCACTACGGCTTGCTCTTGTTGCACTAGCACTTATTCCTACTATCATCAGCAGGGCTATAAATGCCATTGTCATTTTATATCCAGTATTCATGTATTGTTTCTATAATATATTAATGTATATTGAGAGTGGTCAACATGCTATGGAAAACCACCACTTTATATTTCTTCTTCAATTGTGCGACCCATTGTTTCTCTAACGAGTCTTGATAGTCAGCAAGTACCACATCCGGGTATTCGCCATTCCGGGGCAGATTAACCTTCATCTTCTTCAGGCGCTTCATTTCCCATTTGTATTTTTTCTTATTCTTGGCATAGAAGGCAGCCAGACCTTTTTTATCAGCAGCAGCCTTATCCCAAATATTACGCTGGCAGATTTCATTCAGCAAAAGGTTTTCTACTTCCTCCTGCTGCTGGTAGGTTCCCCGCCATTTTTCTACCTTAGCATCAGCAACATATTTTTTCTGATTACCATCATCATGTTTATCCAGCAACTTGACGATATGATAACCAAACTCAGACATAAACGGTCTACTAATCTCACCCTTTCGCAGAGAGAAAGCTACTTTTTCAAAAGCCTGCACAGTCTGACCTTTTGTAAACCATGCCAAAGTCCCCCCATTGACCGCAGACCCTTTATCATCAGAACACTTTTTTGCCAGGTCTGCAAAATCTGCACCTTTGCAAAGAGCCTGATAAATAGAATCGATTCTTCTTTCCACCACCTCCTGTTCCTGGCAAGATGCTTTCTGTCCCAATCTCAAGAGGATATGTGCAACATGAACACTGCCTTTATCGGGCATCAACTCGCATGACTCGACATCATCATATCGTTTCAACACACGCCTGATATTAGGCAAAGTATCGAGATGAGCATCCTTAGCAGCTTGCACTTTAAGCTTATAATCAACAAAGCCATCGGTAAACACCTTGATACTTTTAGAATCAACCGTATTTCCCAAATGATTTTTCTGATAAAAGTACTCAAATTCCGACTTCTTGACAGATTTACCATCAATAATCATAACAATTGGGTCGGTATGAGCAAAAGCAATGCTCCCCGAAAGGAGCATTGCCGCTATAAGTGCATAAAACTTCATATTTCCTAATTATATTATTCAGGACGGCTATAGTTAGGAGCCTCACTAGTGATAGTGATATCATGTGGATGGCTCTCCAACACACCTGCATTTGTGATACGAGCGAACTTGGCATTGTGCAAGTTCTCGATGGTAGCAGCACCACAATATCCCATACCAGAACGCAAACCACCAATCAGCTGGTAGATGACCTCCTGGACAGTTCCCTTGTAAGGCACACGACCAGCGATACCCTCTGGAACCAATTTCTTGACATCCTTGGTATCACCCTGGAAGTAACGGTCCTTAGAACCATTCTTCTGTTCCATAGCCTCCAAAGAACCCATACCACGATAGCTCTTAAACTTACGGCCATTGAAGATAATGGTATCACCAGGACTCTCCTCTGTACCAGCAACCAAAGAACCAATCATGACGCAGCTACCACCGGCAGCCAAAGCCTTCACAACATCACCTGAGTAACGAAGACCGCCATCAGCTATCAAAGGCACACCAGTACCCTTAAGAGCAGAATATACATCATAAACAGCACTCAACTGTGGAACGCCAACACCGGCAACCACACGAGTAGTACAGATAGAACCAGGACCGATACCTACCTTAACGCCATCAGCACCATTCTCTACCAAATACTTGGCAGCCTCACCAGTAGCCACATTACCTACCACAACATCTACCTGTGGGAAGGCAGCCTTAACTTGCTTGAGCTTCTCAACTACACCCTTAGAGTGACCATGAGCAGTATCGATAACGATAGCATCAGCACCAGCCTCAACCAAAGCCTTGGCACGATCCAATGTATCTACAGTAACACCCACACCGGCAGCCACACGAAGACGTCCCTTGGCATCCTTGCAAGCCATAGGTTTGTCCTTAGCCTTTGTGATGTCCTTGTAAGTAATCAAACCTACCAGGTGATTCTCGTTGTCAACTACAGGGAGTTTCTCAATCTTATTCTCCTGCAGGATGGCAGCAGCAGCAACCAAGTCGGTCTGAATGTGAGTGGTAACCAAATTCTCGCTAGTCATTACCTCATCAATGCAACCAAGTCGGTCTGGATGTGAGTGGTAACCAAATTCTCGCTAGTCATTACCTCATCAATCTTCTTGTCCATGTGGCGCTCAAAACGAAGATCACGGTTGGTAACAATACCTACAAGATGATTTTCATCATCTACCACAGGAATACCACCGATATGATAATCATGCATCATATCAAGAGCATCCTTCACTGTACTGCCACGACGGATGGTGACAGGGTCATAAATCATACCATTCTCAGCACGCTTCACAATAGCAACCTGACGAGCTTGCTCCTCAATGGTCATGTTCTTGTGAATTACACCGATACCACCTTCACGAGCGATAGCTATCGCCATTGAAGCCTCGGTAACGGTGTCCATCGCTGCTGTAACGAATGGAACGTTCAACTCGATGTTACGAGAGAACTTGGTTTTCAACTCTACCTGTTTTGGTAGTACCTCTGAATACGCAGGGATAAGAAGGACGTCGTCGTAAGTGAGACCGTCCATTACAATTTTATCTGCAACAAATGATGACATATTGTAACCTTTAAAAATTTATTGCGTGCAAATTTAGCAATAATTTCTCAGATAGAGTTCGCTTTTCACGAAAATCTTACCTTATTAATGCTATTTAACGTGATTAGTTGGCTTGTTCGGACAAAAACTTGATTCTGACGAGTCGAATTTCGTCTTCATTGTAGTCTTCACCCAATTCATCTTGAGCCGCATTCAAATCATCAGTATCGCTCTCCATGAAGTAATCGTAGATATCATCTACATGGTCATCATCCACAACTTCCTCTATGAAATAATCGATATTCAGCTTGGTACCGCTGTAAACGATTGCCTCTATTTCGTCAAGCAATTCTGAGAAATCCAAACCTTTTGCTTCTGCCAAATCATCAAGATCTATCTGGCGGTCTATGCTCTGAATGATGCTTACCTTCAAGACTGATTTCTTGGCAACTGTCCTGACACGTAATTCCTCAGGACGCTCTATCAGATTCTCTTCACAATACTGATTGATCAATTTACAGAACTCCTTACCATACCTCTTTGCCTTACCGGCTCCAACTCCCTGTATGTTCTGCAATTCCTGCATATCTACAGGATACATCGTTGCCATCTGTTCCAGAGAAATATCCTGGAAAATAACATAAGGCGGCAATTTATGCTTCTTTGCTACTGTCTTACGCAAGTCTTTCAACATGGAGAAAAGTGTCTGATCCAAAGCACCTGTATTATGCTCGCTCAGAGGCGCTCCATCAAAATCATCAGAGAATTCCTTATCGGCAACGATCATGAATGATTCAGGATTCTTAATGAAACGCTTACCCGCAGCTGTCAACTTCAAAAGGCCATAGTTCTCTACATCTTTCTTGAGATAACCGGCTATCAACGCCTGACGGATAACAGGATTCCAAACTTTAGAATCCATATCTTCTCCTGCTCCAAACTCCTCCAGTTCATCATGCTTGTGAGAAACGATATCATCAGTAGCACGTCCTTTTACAAAATCGATGATATATTCCTGGCGGAAATTCTCCTTCACCGCAGCAACAGACTCCAAAACAACGAGCAGCGCATCCTTAGCCTCGAATTTTTCTGTAGGATGCAGGCAGTTGTCGCAGTTATGGCAGTTTTCTTCATGATATTCCTCACCAAAATAATGAAGCAACATTTTTCTGCGACAAACAGACGATTCTGCATAGGCAGCCGTTTCCTGCAACAACTGTCTGCCGATATCCTGTTCTGCTACAGGTTTGTTCTCCATAAACTTCTCCAGTTTTCTGAGGTCTTTACGGGCATAGAAGGCGATACATATACCCTCGCCTCCATCACGTCCGGCTCTACCCGTTTCCTGATAATAACCTTCCAAGCTCTTGGGTATATCATAATGAATAACAAAACGGACATCAGGTTTATCGATACCCATTCCGAAGGCGATAGTAGCAACAATGACATCAATACGCTCCATCAGAAAATCATCCTGGGTTTGAGAACGGGTAGCCGAATCAAGACCGGCATGATAAGGAGCCGCTTTGATTTCATTGGCTTTCAATACCTCTGCCAATTCCTCTACTTTCTTACGGGAGAGACAATAGATAATACCACTCTTTCCTTTGTGTTGACGAATAAACATGATAATCTGACGATCGATATCCTTGTTCTTCGGGCGCACCTCATAATACAAGTTAGGGCGGTTAAAAGAACTCTTGAATTCTTTGGCATCCATGATGCCTAAGTTTTTCTTGATATCAGTACGTACCTTATCTGTTGCTGTAGCTGTAAGCGCTATCACAGGTGCAACACCTATTTCGTTAATAATAGGGCGAATACGACGATACTCTGGTCTGAAATCGTGTCCCCACTCAGAGATACAGTGAGCCTCATCAATGGCATAGAACGAAATCTTTACTGTTTTAAGGAACTCAACATTATCTTCTTTCGTCAAAGATTCAGGTGCAACATACAGGAGTTTGGTCGTACCATTGAGAATATCATTCTTCACCTTCTCAATAGCCGACTTATTCAATGATGAATTGAGATAATGAGCCACGCCATCACTTTCACTCAAACCATTAATAACATCTACCTGGTTCTTCATCAAAGCAATCAGAGGAGAAATCACAATAGCTGTGCCCTCCATAATGAGCGAAGGCAACTGGTAACACAAACTTTTACCGCCACCTGTAGGCATCAATACAAAAGTATCATTGCCACTCATCAAATTTCTGATGATTGCCTCTTGATCACCCTTAAACGAATCGAAGCCGAAATAATGCTTCAACTGTCCTGTAAGATTAACCTGTTCTGTCATATCCACCTATTATTATATTATATATGTCTATATATACGATTAAATAGCATTCAATTGGGCGAAAAGCCCAACTGATTTATGCTGTTTCCAACTGTCCGAGATGAGATTTATCCAACTGTTGCTTGGTATACTCTAGCGTAACAGTAAATGATTTAACCTTCTCTGATGGAATCTCAAACATAGCATCCATCATCACAGCTTCAACAATTGAACGAAGTCCGCGAGCACCCAATTTATACTCTACCGCCTTATCTACGATATAATCGAGAGCATCTTCATCAAACTTCAGTTTAATGCCATCCATCTCAAACAATTTCTGATATTGCTTGACAATAGAATTCTTAGGTTCAACCAAGATTTTGCGCAAAGCCTCCCTATCCAACGGATTGAGATAAGTAAGCACAGGCAAACGGCCGATAATTTCAGGTATCAAGCCAAAAGACTTCAAATCCTGTGGAAGGATATACTGCATCAAATCCTTCTTATCTATCTTAGCTACATTCTGAACCGAATTATAGCCTACTACGTGCGTATTCATACGCTGAGCTATTTTACGCTCAATACCGTCAAAAGCACCACCACAGATAAACAGGATATTCTTGGTATCTACATGGATATAATCCTGATCAGGATGCTTGCGTCCACCCTTAGGCGGAACATTAACCATGGTACCTTCCAAGAGTTTCAACAATCCCTGCTGTACACCTTCGCCACTCACATCACGCGTGATAGAAGGATTATCGCTCTTGCGGGCTATCTTATCAATCTCATCAATGAACACAATTCCCCTTTCTGCTGCAGCCACATCATAATCAGCAACCTGCAACAGACGCGACAAGATGCTTTCAACGTCTTCACCCACATAACCTGCTTCAGTAAATACAGTGGCATCAACAATGGTGAAAGGAACATCCAACATCTTAGCTATCGTACGCGCGAGCAAGGTTTTACCTGTACCCGTACTACCTACCATGATGATATTACTCTTTTCGATTTCTACACCATCTTCATCCTTTGGCTGCTGCAAACGCTTGTAGTGGTTATATACAGCGACAGCCAAATTGCGCTTAGCCTGATCCTGACCGATGATATATTCATCCAGGTATTTTTTGATCTCTACAGGCTTTGGCACCTCTTTGAGAACAAACTTACCCTCCCCAGTTTTAGGAGCCAAGACCCCTGTAGACTGTATAATTTCATAAGCCTGCTTAGCACAATCTTCGCAAATGAAGCCATTGATACCCGTGATGAGTAATCTGACTTCATTTTCTGATCTTCCACAGAAGCTACATACTTTCTTTGGCATATTATAATTATTATCTCTTCTTGCGCACCTTATTATATATACGCATATTTACTTAAAACAATTCGTTATTTACGAACCAACACATTATCTATCATTCCATATTCCTTGGCTTCTTCAGCTGTCATCCAATAGTTACGGTCGCTATCAGCATAAACCTTATCATAAGGAGTATGAGAATGATCTGAAATGATAGTATACAATTCCTTCTTCATCTTCAAGATTTCGCGAGCCTCAATCTCAATATCAGAAGCCTGACCCTGAACGCCACCTAATGGCTGGTGAATCATGACACGGCTATGAGGCAAAGCAGAACGCTTACCCTCCTGACCAGAAACGAGCAGCACGGCAGCCATAGAAGCAGCCATACCTGTACAGATAGTAGCTACATCGCTAGAGATAAACTGCATGGTATCATAAATACCCAAACCGGCAGTAACGCTACCACCAGGACTATTCAAATAGATAGAAATATCTTTGCCACTATCTACAGAATCCAGATACAGCAATTGCGCCTGCAATGTATTTGCGGTGTAGTCATCAATCTGTGTACCCAGGAAGATGATACGGTCCATCATTAAGCGAGAGAATACATCCATCTGAGTAACGTTCAACTGACGCTCCTCCAAGATGTAAGGGTTCATATACTGAGCCTGTGCCTTAATAACATCATCAAGCACCATACCATTCATACCAAGATGCTTGGTTGCATATTTTCTAAAATCGTTCATATCTATATAGTATTTTACGTCTTAAACCATACGAAAAAAGAGGTTATCGACCCTTATTTCTCGTTCGGTGGAACAAAGATAATAAAAAAAGTCGATAACCTCGTATTTATTTGAAGTTTTTTTTCAAAAAAATGTTATTCCTGCATCATCTTGTTGAAATCTTCTACAGAAATCTCCTTTTCGTTGAGTTTTACAGCTGTTTTCAGAGCTGCAGCCAACTTACGGTCGATAGAGCGATCTACAAGTGCATCTGTAGCGTCACCCTTCTTGAGGATTTCCTTAGCATAGTTCTCAATGTACTCCTCAGGAATGTTGTTCATACCATACTGAGCGAACTGAGCACGAGCTGCCTCCTTAGCTGTCTCCATCAGGTCATTATCATCAACCTTGATATCCTGAGCCTTGATGAGCTGCTCCTTGATAAGATGCCATGTCAACTCCTTGATGCTCTCAGCATAGTTCTTCTCTACGAACTCCTCGCCCTTATCCTTGTTGTTAGCCAACATGATACGCTTCAAGAGTGCATCTGGGAACTGCAATTCACCTACCTTCTTCTCGCAGTGCTCACGAACGTCGAGAATGAACTTATAATCAGAATCGTTAACGAGCTGTGCCTGCAAGCCCTCTGCAATCTTAGCACGGAAAGCAGCCTCGTCCTTCACGTCAGTATCCTCACCGAGAACCTGCTTAAAGAGCTCTTCGTTGATTTCATGCTTCTTGAAACGCTGGATTTCTGTAATCTGGAAGCTGAACTCTGACTCCAAGTCCTTAACAGCTTCACGCTCAATCTTCAGGAGTGAAGAAACCTCAGTATCGTTCTCTGGATAAGCCTTCTTAGGGTTGAATGTGATTACATCACCGAGCTTAGCATCGTTGAAGAGATTCTTCTGCTCGTCAACCTTGATGTAGCTAGGCATCAGGATAGCACCCTCTACAGTGATACCACCTTCCTTGGTATTGCCATTCTCATCAAGTTCACGCAAGTCACCCTTCAAAAGGTCATTCTCCTCGTACTTCTCTGCCTTCTCGTAGCTACCTGCACGCTGAGCGTACATATCAATCTGCTGATCGAGAATCTTATCATCAACTGTGATGTTATAATAATCAACCTTGTCGCGACCATTGAGAGTTACCTTGAACTCTGGAGCAACAGCGATATCAAACACAAATGTGAAAGAAGTACCATTCTCCAAGTCAGCTGGCTCCTGCTTCTCTGATGGGAGAGGCTCACCGAGCATCTGGATATTGTTGTCCTGTACATACTTGTAAATCTGCTGACCAACGAGCTTGTTGATAGCTTCCATTTTTACAGATGGACCGAACTGACGCTTAATCATACCCATAGGAGCCTGACCAGGACGGAAACCTGGAACATTAGCCTTCTTACGATAATCTTTCAATGTCTTCTCGACATCATTCTTGTAATCTTCCTCTTCGACAACGAGGGTCAAAAGACCATTAATCTTGTCAGGATTTTCAAATGAAATTTTCATCTTGATATTTGTTATTTTATTATTGTTAATATTTTCTTTAATTCTACAGTTTTCGTGTATAACCGCAATTGGCTTGCAAAATTACACATTTTTAATGGATATACCTAATATATAAGAGAAAAAAATGATTTTTTAACCATCAGTCGCTGCTTCTTTGGCTCTTTTTTGCTCATCTATGAGCTGAAAGTCCTTCTTTCTGAGCACAAAACTGTTACTCAGATACTTTTCGCGCACAATCTTATTCTCTGCCAATTCCTCTGGTTTGCCCTGAAAAAGGATCTTTCCTTCGAACAGAAGATAGGCTCTATCTGTAATGGTAAGAGTCTCCTGTACATTATGGTCGGTAATCAAAATACCGATATTGCGATACTTCAACTGCCATACAATATGCTGAATATCTTCTACCGCAATAGGGTCAACACCAGCAAATGGCTCATCGAGCATGATAAACTTTGGGTCAATAGCCAGGCAACGGGCTATCTCTGTACGGCGACGCTCACCTCCGGAAAGCTGGTCACCCTTGTTCTTGCGAACCTTATTGAGACGAAACTCGTTAATAAGACTCTCTAACTTCTGCAACTGATAACTACGTGGCTTTCCTGTCATTTCCAAGACAGAAAGTATATTGTCCTCCACACTCATCTTGCGGAAAACACTGGCCTCCTGAGGCAGGTATCCGATTCCCGCACGGGCACGTTTGTATACAGGAAAATCAGTAATTTCCTGATCTCCCAGAAAGACATGTCCCTCATTAGGCACAACAAGTCCAGTTGTCATATAGAAAGAAGTTGTCTTACCAGCACCATTAGCACCATTAGGTCCCAGTAATCCCACAATTTCTCCTTGCTTCACATTGATAGAAACTCCATTGGCAACCGTTCGTTTACCATAGCGCTTCACCAATCCCTCTGTTCGCAAAACCAGAGAATCCTGATTTTGCTGTTCGTTATTGTTAATTTCGTCCATAATTAGCTAATTTGGCTGCAAAAATACTAAAAATAAAGGAAATATCGCTTATAAAATCAAAAACTATTCATAATATTGCAGTTTTTTAGAGGATTTTGGTTAATTTTGCAGCAAAATTCAGTTTTATAATAGCATGTTAATAGAAAAATGGCTTACCACCTTCGGTAAATATCTCATATTGATGGGACGTTCTTTTTCCCGTCCTGAGCGCATGCGCATGTTCTTGAAACAATACATCAAGGAGATGTCGCAATTGGGTATTGACTCTATTGGTATCGTTTTACTGATATCCTTCTTCATTGGAGCAGTTATCTGCATCCAGATGAAATTGAACATTCAGAGTCCATGGATGCCACGATGGGTTTCAGGTTACACCACTCGAGAAATCATGCTTTTGGAGTTCTCATCAAGTATCATGTGTCTGATTCTCGCAGGTAAAGTGGGTTCTAATATCGCTTCGGAGTTGGGAACAATGCGTGTCACCCAACAGATTGATGCCCTTGATATCATGGGAGTAAATTCAGCATGTTACCTCATTCTGCCTAAAATCATCGGCTTGGTTACCATCATGCCATTCCTGGTTATATTCAGCTCTGGCATGGGTATCATCGGCGCCTACGGAACAGCGTATATTGGGCATATCTTACCACCAGATGATCTGACACTCGGCTTGCAGCATTCATTTAACCAATGGTTTGTATGGATGAGCATTATCAAGAGCCTTTTCTTTGCATTCATCATTTCCAGCGTATCTTCTTATTTCGGTTATACAGTAGAAGGTGGATCTGTGGAGGTTGGAAAATCATCAACCGATGCTGTTGTCAGTTCTAGTGTTTTGATTCTGTTTTCAGATGTTTTCCTCACTCAAATTCTCTCGTAAACTATGATAGAAGTTAGAAATCTCACCAAGTCGTTTGGCGACAAGGTTGTATTAGACAATATAAACGTCACCTTTGAAACAGGAAAGACTAATTTGATAATCGGACAGAGCGGTTCCGGAAAGACCGTACTCATGAAGAATCTCGTAGGATTACTTCAGCCTACAAGTGGCGAAGTTCTCTACGATGACCGTGACTTCACCCAGATGTCGAAAAAAGAAAAAGTTCTGATGCGCCGCGAGATGGGAATGATTTTCCAAAGCGCAGCCCTGTTCGACTCTTTGAATGTACTTGAGAATGTCATGTTTCCACTTGATATGTTCTCTACCATGAATTACAGGGAGCGCGTAAAACGGGCTCAGGAATGCCTTGACCGCGTCAATCTGATTGAGGCTCAGCAGAAATATCCGGGTGAAATCTCGGGTGGTATGCAGAAACGAGTAGCTATTGCACGTGCCATCGTAATGAATCCGAAATACTTGTTCTGCGATGAGCCAAACTCAGGTTTGGATCCAAAGACCTCACTTGTGATAGATGAACTGCTTTCAGGCATCACCAAAGACTATAATATGACTACCATCATCAACACCCACGACATGAATTCGGTGATGGGCATTGGTGAAAACATCTGCTTTATCTACCAAGGTCATAAAGAATGGCAAGGAAACAAAGATGAAGTGATGACCTCAACAAACGAGAAACTCAACGATTTAGTCTTTGCTTCCGATCTCTTCCGCAAAGTAAAGGAGGTGGAGCTGGAAGAAGCTAAAAACAAATAAAACAGTATCGTTCAAAAAAAGCCATCAGCCCAGAAACTGGCTGATGGCTTTTTTATTACAAAATAAATACTATCTCATTTTCCAGGCATCCTTGACCTCTACCATAGGTACCACAATCTGTTCTTTAGTACTGTCACCATACACCACTTGCAAAAAAACATCAGCAACATGATGCGCTGTATCAGCCTTTGCATTCAGTACATTCACCTTAACCATACCTTTATGTTCATCTTGCTGCTGCTCAACAAACATTTTGGCATTCATCAGCAATTGATCCTGATAGCCATTTGGCAACCGATAAGGTTGATTGTAACCATCTACAAACTCCTTATACTTGCCCTCTAAAAGCAAATCATAATATCCCTTGGCTGCAATACCTGCAAGATAGCCAGGATCAGATTTCTCCTCTCTACAGGAAGAAAAAAACAATCCCATCATGAATATCATAAAAATCAAAAGTTTCTTCATTTTTATACACTTTGATTCTGCATTCTTCGCTTCATTTATTTACTTCTGACGAATGAAGACGTTGATAGGACAGCCATGTAATGACCAGTTCTCACGAATCTTATTCTCCAGGAAACGGCGATAGTTCTCCTTGACATACTGAGGCAAGTTTGCATAGAACACAAACGAAGGAATCGTTGTATTAGGCAACTGGGTGCAATACTTAATTTTGATATACTTACCCTTTATGCTCTGTGGAGGATATGCCTCGATAATAGGCAACATCACCTCATTCAACTTAGAAGTTCCAATATGAGCCTTACGGTTCTGGTAAACTTCCTTGGCAGTTTCCAATACTCGGAAAATACGCTGCTTAGTCAAGGCTGAAGCAAAGATGATAGGAAAGTCTACGAATGGAGCCATACGCTTGCGGATAGCATTTTCAAAAGTATCAATTACCTTCTGATTCTTCTCCTCAACCAAATCCCATTTATTTACTACAACCACCAGACTCTTGTTGTTCTTCTGAATCAACTGGAAGATGTTCATATCCTGGGTCTCGATACCACGGGTAGCATCGAGCATCAGGATGCAGACATCACTATTCTCGATGGCACGGATAGAACGCATCACTGAATAGAATTCCAAGTCTTCGCTTACCTTGTTCTTACGACGGATACCAGCTGTATCAACCAGGTAAAAATCGAAACCAAACTTATCGTATCTGGTATAGATACTATCACGTGTAGTACCAGCAATTTCTGTCACGATATTACGATCCTCACCGATAAAAGCATTGATAATGCTACTCTTACCAGCATTCGGACGACCTACTACCGCAAAACGAGGAATATCTTCTTCGATTGCCTCCTCCGGATTGTCCTGAAGTTTGTCCAGAATCATATCAAGCAAATCACCAGTACCACCACCTGTAGCAGCACTGATACACTGAGGATCACCCAAGCCTAACTTGTAGAACTCAGCAGCCTGATAATACTCTGCGCTGTTATCAACCTTGTTAGCAACAAGGATAACAGGCAATTTGGCACGACGCAAAATAAGCGCCACGTCTTCATCCCAATCAGTAAGGCCAGTGTTAACGTCTACCAGGAAGAGAACCAGGTCAGCCTCTTCGGTAGCAACAAGCACCTGCTTGCGGATAGCATCTTCAAAAATATCATCAGATTTTACAACCCAACCACCGGTATCAACAACCGAAAATTCTCTACCATTCCAACTGCACTTACCATACTGGCGGTCACGAGTAGTACCGGCAGTATCACTAACGATAGCGCGACGTGATTGGGTCAAACGATTAAATAAAGTAGACTTACCCACATTAGGGCGTCCTACAATAGCTACTAAATTTGCCATAAACAGTCATTATCCTCCTTCCTTTTAGGAGGTATTCAAGGATGTGGTCTCTGCATCCAAGTTAATAATTTGCCGAAGCTGACCTTGCTCCGGCCCTCGCTCTTTTGGCGAGAGTCACTCCCTCGATTACATTCAGGGAGGAGTTATTTTAGTTGATAGTTTATAGTTATTAAGGGCGTCTTTAAACTATTAGCTCTTAACTATCAATTATTCCGGATTATATCCAAAGGCATCAAGTTCTCGCTGAGAGCTGCGCCAATCCTTATCAACTTTTACGAAAGTCTCCAAGAAGATTTTCTTGTCGAAGAACTTTTCCAAAGCCTTACGACTCTCGGTATTCACCTTTTTCAATGCAATCCCCTGGTGCCCGATGATGATACCCTTTTGGGAATCACGTTCAACATAAATCACCGCATTAATGTGGATACGTTTTTCATCTTCCTTAAATCGCTCCACTCTTACCTCTACAGAATAAGGTATCTCCTTATCATAATAGAGCAAAATCTTTTCTCGGATAATCTCTGAAACGAAGAAACGGGCAGGCTTGTCTGTCAGCTGATCCTTATCAAAGAAAGCAGGAGATTCCGGCAAGAGTTCCTTAATGCGCTTCAAGAGCATATCCGTTCCGAATTTATTCTTCGCTGAGATAGGAAGAATCTCTGCATTAGGCAACAAAGAGTGCCATTTTTCAACAATATCACCCACCTTCTTCGGATCACTCTGATCAATCTTGTTGATGAGCAAGAGTACAGGAATCTGCATTTTCTTAACCTTTTCCAAGAATTCCATGTTCTTTTCAGGGTTTTCTATCACATCAGTCACATAAAGCAGCACATCAGCATCCGCCAATGCACTCTCAGAGAAGGCAAGCATCATCTCCTGCATCTTGTAATTAGGCTTCAAAACACCAGGAGTATCAGAAAATACAATCTGCATATCATCAGTATTCACAATACCCATGATACGATGACGGGTTGTCTGAGCCTTAAAAGTTGCAATACTAATACGTTCACCCACCAATTGATTCATCAAGGTACTTTTTCCCACATTAGGGTTACCTACTATATTTACGAAACCAGCTTTATGCATAAAAAATTGAATTTAGCAAAATTTTACTATCAAGAAGTTAAGCTCTATTGTTTTTAAGCTAAAGAAACGCATCCTTACTTATTTATAGAGAAATAAGAAAGATGCGTTTCCTTATATAGATTATTATTCTATCCTATTTTTATAGATTACTTTCCGTAAGCAGCGCCATCATACGCCCACTTATAGAAAGAAGCGCCATGTACAAATCCTGCACCAAATGCTGTGAAGATGACGTTATCGCCCTTCTTCAATTGGCTTTCAGCATCCCAGAGTGCCAATGGGATTGTTGCTGCACTAGTATTTCCATAATGATCGATGTTTACAACCACCTTATCAAGTGGAATTCCAGCACGCTTGGTTACTGCCTCGATAATACGGAGATTAGCCTCGTGAGGAATTACCCAGTTCACATCATCAGCCTTCAGATTGTTCTTTTCCATGATCTTCATCACGTCGTTGCTCATATCTGTTACTGCGTAACGGAATACAGTACGACCTTCCTGATAAAGATAGTGCAGGCGATGATCAACTGTAAAATGTGATGGAGGGCAAACAGAACCACCAGCCTTCATGTGAAGGAAAGGCAAACCTTGTCCATCTGTACGAAGGTATGAGTTCTGGACACCAACGTTCTCCTCTTCAGTTGCCTCCACCAAAACCGCACCTGCTCCATCTCCGAAGAGAACACAAGTAGCACGGTCTGTGTAATCTACCAATGAAGACATCTTGTCAGCACCAATCACAATAATCTTCTTGTATCTACCACTCTGAATCATGCTTGCAGCAACATCAAGGGTATACAAGAATCCACAGCAAGCTGCAGAGAAATCAAATGCGAAAGCATTCTTCAAGCCCAGCTTACCGAGGACGATAGATGCTGTAGAAGGGAACTTGTAGTCAGGTGTCGTGGTTGTTACTATCAGTGCATCGATTGTATCTGGATCAACGCCAGTCTTCTGAATCAACTGCTTAGCAGCTTTACGCGCCAGATAGCTGGTTCCGAGGCCTTCCTCTGTAAGGATGCGGCGCTCTTTGATACCCACACGGGTGGTAATCCACTCATCTGTAGTATCTACCATGCGAGACAATTCCTCGTTGTTGAGGATATAGTCTGGCACGTAGCCACCGACACCTGTAATTACAGCATTAATTTTACCCATTATTCAGCTGCTTCCTTAACGATTGCAACCTTACCACGATAGTAACCGCAAGTAGGGCAAACAGTGTGGTATACATAGTATGCACCACAGTTAGGGCAAACTGCCAATGTAGGAGCTACTGCCTTATCATGAGTTCTTCTCTTAAGTGTACGTGTCTTTGACTGTCTTCTTTTAGGATGTGCCATAATTTTT
>OCPK01000078.1_pt1 | contig 17359 bp, 6 predicted proteins | sample 1501191 | NCBI WGS metagenome assembly OCPK01 (sample SAMEA3360704, study PRJEB22359) | human gut metagenome | biome: ENVO:urban biome; feature: ENVO:human-associated habitat; material: ENVO:feces | place: Bangladesh | collected 2011
CCCTCGCCGAGGATAAGTGCACGGATGTGAGGCTTGACGTGGAGCGAGTAGTCTCTAAGGTTCAGCTTCGTCGCGCCAAGGATATGACGGGTGAGGAGATGAAGGAGACTTATGGCCTCCTCCAGCCTGATAAAATGACCTGGGCTATCGCAGGCTCAGCTAAGAGCGCTTACCTCTTCACCGATAATGCGGGCAGTCTTCATCTCGGTGATGATGGACTGTACGAGGGTCTCAAGACCATCTCTGCTAAGGAAAAGAGCATGGGGGGCTACGACCTGATGAAGCTCTCCAACGAGGGGTTGTCTGATAACTTCAAGGCTCGCTCCATCTCTACCTTTGAGTCTGGTAAGGTGGAGAACAACGATCATGGTCTCTCTACAAAGGACGGGATCTACTTCCTCGAGCATGCCCTCAATGAGACTAAGGCAGCTACCCCCTATGATAAGTCTGTCACCTACAAGGATGTCACTTATGTAAAGATCTATGCCGGTCTGACTCCTACCAAGGGCTATCGCATCGACAATAAAAAGGTGACTTTCCTCCGACACAAGGTCTTTGCAACGCAGGACGAGGCTGTCGACGGCTTTACTGAGAGCGATCCTGCTGCTACATCCGGCACACCGCAGTCACCGGAGCTCCTCGACCAACAGTTGCTGAAGGACATAGATGCTGCAGAGACCTATACTGACCGCTGGTACTGGGTCGATGTGACCGACACAAAGTGGTTTAAAGCTCTTTCCGAAGAGGATAAGAAGAATCAGACGATCAGGGAGGGAAACGACTACTATTCGACCGATGGTAAGGCTACCAAGAGGAGTTTCCTCCTGGTGCATGACCAGCCTACGACCTTCTACTACGGTATCGATGACCACACCATCTACGACACGCTCCTCGCTGCTCGTGCAGGAGGTAATAGTAAGATCCGCAAGTATGAGGGTGGGAAGATGGTCTACCTCTCTCCGCTCAATGAGCAGCGTACTAAGGAAGGGGGACCGGTCTTTAATTGCGACACCCGCCGCAATAACATCTACGACCTGATCCTCAATAGCATCACCGGTCTGGGTCTCAATTACGACCCCGTCGATCCTGATGACCCCAATATCCCCAAGCCGGGAGATAATCCCTGGGAGCCGGAGCCCAATATTCCTCCCATCAATGGCCGGGAGAATGTGATCCGCATCACAGCCACACCGCTCCAGTGGAATACGATGGACCATACCTTGGAGCTGAAGTAATAAAGACAACAATTTATATAAGAGATATAGAGCAATGAATAACTCATCGCACCATACGATCAAGTCTCTCAGAGGGATGCTGGCCGTCGCAGTCGCTTCTCTCTTCGTGGCCGGCTGCCATTGCAGCATCAAGGAGGACCTCTCCGACTGTCCTCAGGGAACTGTCTTCTCCTTCGACATCCTCTATCCGCAGACGATCAATTACTCAGAGACCGTCAAGGAGGTTCGGGTCTTCGCCTTTGACGAGGATGGTAAGCTGATCACGGAGATCGCTGACAAGCCCTCCGCCTTTATCCCCTCATACCGCATCAAGACGGACTTCTATCGCCCCGGGCATAAGACCACTTTCTATGCCTGGAGTGGCTCCAACCTTGCGCAGTACGACTTCACGGGCTTCAAGCCCGGGACACCTCTCAGCGAGATGATGGTCTCCCTCGCCAAGCAGGGCAGCACCCTGGAGGCCAGTGCCTCGCCACTCTATGCCGGCAAGGCTAAGGAGATCCTCGATCAGCAGGAGCGTATCGGCACAGTCTTCGACACTGTCCACATCGACTTCCGCCAGATCACCAATCGTGTGAAGATCATCGTCGAGGGGCTCAATCCCGACCATCAGTACACGATCCGCTTCAGGGCGCAGAACAGCCGATACACCGGTGAGGGGAACCTGCTACCCGACTCCCAATTTGAGTACACCACCAAGATCGAGGATGCCACCGGTAAGTATGGTAAGGCGATCCGGGGTCTCTTTGATATCCTCCTCCTGGATCAGTCGCTCGACTACCCCATCGAGATCATTGACACCGACCTCCACAAGGTGGTCTACTCCTTTGACCTGCTGAAGGACTACATCTGCTACGATGGACCCTTTGCGGAGACGGCTAATCCCTTCCGCCTGGAGCGCAATCACGACTTCGATATCTGGATCCGCCTCATGGAGGACAAGCCCAAGGATACCTACTTCGCTGTACAGGCTCGCATCCTCGACTGGAACCTCGTTTTCCGTAATCTCGACTTCTGAGCATAGCCATGACTATTTATCATAAGATAGGTCTCCGCTATCCGGGGATCGCCGGGGTGGTCCTCGCTCTCTTAGTGGCGCTCTCGGGCTGCCACAAGGAGGTGGGCGAGAGTGGCCCCACCGGTGAGAGCGATGGCGGGTCACGCCATGTCCGCATCGCTGCCACGATCGACTCCTACTCACTTCCGGGCAGTCGCCCCTCGACACGTGCCGTCGGTACGGTGGGTGAGGTGCCCGGTAGCGGTATATGGACGCCGCATGCAGAGCTGGGACTCAACTACGAGCGTGCTGTCTACTTCGCTGTCCTCTACATCTACCCGGAGGGAGCTCCAGAGCCCTCGTCCGCTTGGATCTACTACACCAATGCTTTTGCAGCAGGCTGCAAGAGCCTCAAGGGGGACACATCAAGCCCTCTCTCAGCGATCACTGACCTTGATGAGCTGAGCCAGAGCAATAGTCACGTGCGCCACTTCGCCTCCACGGAGCTGCCTGAGGGTGCCCTGACGATGGACCTTGAGCTGGAGCCGGGCACGTACAAGTTTGTCCTTGTTGCCAATTCCCTCCCTGCCCTGACTTCGGCGATTGAGAATACCGCTTCCCCGGCTGATCCTCGTGGTCTCACGTCTAAGGAGACCGCATTCACTTCGCTCGACCTGATGCCCAATACGGTGACGAAGCTGCCTCGGCGCTTCATGCCTATGGTCGGCTCACAGGACTTTGCCATCACCTCCAGTACGGATGTGCCGCAGGTGGTATCTCCCGATATCCGCCTGGAGCGCACCTTTGCCCGTCTCGATGTCTGCCTGACAACGGCTAAGAATGAGACGAAGGAGGAGTATCACAGTAAGGACGGACTGACACCCAAGGACTATCGCTTCCTCAGTTACTCGCTGAAGGGAATGGGCGGATACGCTCAGCCACTCTTTCCACTCTCCGGAGAGATCTCCGTCGTAGAGACTAAGAGCACTGCCACTGTTACTGCGCCGACAGGCTCTGAGCCGACAAACTTTACCCTCTCCGCCGGAACGGAGAGCGAGGAAATACTCCTGAGGGATATCAAGGGACGCTTTGACGACAAGCAGGTACAAGCATTCAATACCCCGGATGATCCGTCGACTACACCGTGGACTCTACCGATCCGCATCGGGAAGCTCTGGAAGGCACCGATCTTCCGCTCCGAGGCAGCCGCTGACAAGGGACTCACAGGATCCTACTATGCGAAGTACATAAGCGACCCTGAGAATACGGAGAAGACAGAGACTCATCCCGCCGTCCACCTCTATATCCCCTCACTCTTCCAGGCTGACGATAACCACGAGGTTTCATTCGGACTAACGTTCGGTCGAGCAACCAACGCCACAGAGACCAGAGACTACACCATTTCTCTGACAAACGAAAGGGGTGCTGCTGCTGATTTCCATGCCATCCGTCGCAACACGTGGTACCGGTATGAGCTTAAGTTCTACGGAGAGTCGCTTAAGGTTATCGGTCCTCTCACCATTACCCCCAAGGACTGGACGGTAGAGGAGGAGCAAGCAGACTTCGTTGATGAGTACATCGCACTTACGAGAGACACCGTTGATCTGAATGCCTTTGCCGATGCACAGGGAGACTTTATGATCCTCATGGATCAGCTTATATCCACTCCGACAAAGCTCACCTACGACTTTGAGGGCGGGAAGATCCCCGACTGGCTGACAATGGACGAGCAACCGGAGACCATTAGCGGACAAGCGAAAAGGGTCGCATTCCACACCCTTAGTGATAATGATGGAGATGATGATCGCGTCCGCACCTGTAAGCTGACGATCACTCCTGAGGGCTACTCCAGACCACTCGTGGTGGTCATCCGACAGATGCCGGTACTCTATGTGACTGCACGGCAATATGTCGCCTTTGTGGGAGATGCGGCATCGGGACCGCTTGAGACTACCATTAAGGTACAGTCCCACCACTATGACTGGGTCCCCGAGGTGGTAGACACGTGGGGGACCGCTGCATCGACAGGAAATTGGATCAAAGTGGAGAAGCTGTCACGCAGCAGCGAGCTGAAGATATCGGTAAAGCCGGTTGACAGGCTCAATATCCTCCGCTATGCCACCATCAAGATCTACGATGGCTCCAAGCACCCAACCTACATCCGTGTGGAGCAGGGAGGATACAAGGCTCTGACACTGGAGAATGGACAAGTGTGGCTCGACCGGAACATGGGCTCGCTCTCCTATGCACACTACACTCAGTGGGGCGGATCCGCAGAGATCACCGGATTTGACCGCGTGCGTGTCAATGGAGCGTTCTACCAGAGTGGACGAGTACCCGATGGTTATCAGTACAATGGTATCAACGTCATCGATGGGAATATTAACTCCAACCTCAGTGAAAGTGAAGTCTCAGAAGTGCAGGCATGGCGCCAGCCGCGACGTATCGGTGATGCCACCACCTCCTGGGGAGTGTCACCCAATACCCATGAGGAGACAGCTCCAAAAGCCGACCCTCAGTTCCACAAGTACATTGTGCATCCAAAGGATTGGTACGACAAGGCAACATTCACTCAGCCCCGGTGGTACAAGCATATCCCGGGAGAGAAAGACAAGGGTCTTGATCCCTGCCCGGAGGGTTACCGGATGCCGACCAAGGATGAGTTTGAGCTTATGATGAAAAGCACTCTCCTCACTAATTCTGATTATGCGAGTCGCGACTACTACGAGAATGCCGTGGGCTACTTCTTCAAGACCACCGATCCGACTCACTCCTTCTACCTGCCTCTCGGTGGCTGGCGAGATGGGTCCGGCATGCTACGCAACTGGTTATTCATCGGTGAGACAGCAGTTCCAGGAGCCTGCTACGCACTCTATGATCCCGCATCTCCCATGTCCGGCGGATACTGCAGTGTAGGATTCGGGAGCGATGCACCACACAGCTATGTCGAAAAGGGAAATACGACAAACGGTCTCCTCGTCCGTTGCATCAAGATTAGGAACAACAACTGATGGGACAAATGGATATGATGATCAAGAATAAAGTCTTACCTCTGATCCTGCTCTTTGTGGCAATCACCCTCCTCGCCTCCTGTACAGCGGAGAGGGGGCAGGAGCCCGGCTCCGGAAATGGCTTGACGGGGCTCTCCCTCAGGATCACTCCGGACAATCCCCGAGTAGAGGAGATTCTCCGAGCCAATGAAGTGGGCACGGAGACCGAGAATAAGATTGAGAAAGTGGATGTCTTCATCTTTGACCAAGCCGGCACAACGCTTGTCGGATCTGCCCTCGGACAGACGGTCACTGCAGGAGCGACAGGCACGATCTCTGTCACGGTAGACCAGATCCCATACAAAGGTACCGGTCGTACATTCCAGGTTGCCGTTGTTGCCAATGCAGAGGGTGCCGTCACCTATCCAAGTCTCACAGGTCTAACACTGGACGGCCTCTCCTCTCTCCCCGTCATGAAGACGGACGACACCGCTCGCCCCCCCTTGGTGATGTATGGGACGGCTGAGCTGAATGCCAATCCCTCCGGCATCGTCACCGGGGAAGTCCGCGTCAAGCGTCTTGCCGCTGCCATCGAGCTAAGGGGTGAGGGAGAGATCTCCATAGGCGAGACTTACCTCGTCAATGCGCCCAAGGGAGCTACTCTTGCCGGCGACCCCCTCACCGGCGTTGCCACTCTGACCTCCACGACCACCCATGCGACAGGGGAGAGGGCTTATGTTTACCCTACGGCATCAGAGCAGCGTGCATACGTTGTCTTCAAGGCTAAGAATCCCTCCGGATTGGATAACTACTACTTCTTTTCGCCCAAGGATGGTAGTCAGCCTTCCCAGTCCCTTGCCGCCAATACACTCTATCGGGTAACGATAAAGAAGCTCACCGCAGACGGATACGATACCCTCGATGCTGCTGTGGCAGCCATCCGATCAGGAGAGGATCGTAATCGCGAGTCTCTTGTCTACACGGTTGCCGAGTGGACTAATGTCGGTACAGCTGAGACGGTCTTCTTCGGTCGATATTTCCTCCGGATCGAGAAGTCCAACTTCCAATTTGACCGCGAGCAGATGGACGAGCTCACCTACGTCTACACCAATGCTCCGGGACTCAAGCTGATCGCGCCTGCGGAGGGGACCTTTAGCGAGACGAAGCAACACCTTGCGGCATGGGCCACTTCCACCCTGCAGCCTGCCTACGAGGGCAACGAGAAGCCCGGGCGACGCTACACGCTCAATGTCGGGGTCTACCAGTACCACTCTCTTGTAGCCGATGATGTGCGACGCGCATTCGGCTGGGTAAGGGCGACAGGTATCCACACCAACGATCTGCAGGTGCAGTACTCCATCACACAGGATAATATCAACCGCTTCTACCCGGATGTGGTACGGCTGGCAGCCTCGCCCGACCGCTTCAAGATCACCGCCAAGGAGGTCCAGTACCTAAAGACACGCATCACGACCAACCTCCCCAAGCTGGGCTGGCGTCTCTTCAGTGTCACCCCCTCTACGAGTGGGCGAGACTTCATCGAGCGCATCTTCGTCCTCGACGACCACGGAGACCCGGTTGATCTCTGGAGAGATGACAAGCCGGGTAAGTACGATGCCGCTGAGTTAGCAAAGAGGCGACAGCAGCTCGGCACAGACATACTCTACATCGACACCAAGGCCATGGGAGATCTGGAGCCTGATGTGGCCACGATCACTCTCTATGGAGGTGAGATCGGAGGTCAAGTCTTCCACAAGCTCCCGATCCGAGTCTACCGCGAGTTCCAGCTGGACTATAATATCGTCTACCCCGAGTCCACGGAAGCGAATGCCGTGCCTCTTGATATGCGTCGAAACAAGTATGTCATCGAGACCCCTCTCGGATGGGATAGCGAGCAGGACTATACCTATAAGGTCAATGTCACGTCCAATCTCCGGTGGGAGGTCTCTAAGGAGCCCGCATCTGACGGCTCCGAGATAGACTGGGTCACCATCACTGGCGCAAATGGGACTAAAGATGGCTCCTTTTCCGTCAAGGTCTCCAAGCGCCCCACATCCCAGAAGGTGGATCACTTCCTCCCGGCTCGAGAGGCACACATCTCCCTGAAGGGCTACGTCAAGGGCAGTCGCGAAGCGATGGCTGTACGCGACATCATCATCTATCAGGGTGGCTACGTCAAGATCGGTGACAATTACTGGCTTGATCGCAACCTCAAGTCCGGCTACTCTTATGCCAACCACGAGGAGGCGATCGATAAGACAGACAAGCTCTACAAGGTACCCGCCTATTACGCCAATACAACGTACAAGGACTCCAAGATCAACTCGACTCTCTACCCCTATGCCATCCCTATCGGTCACACAACTGATGTCTATGGCGTCTACGCCCTGAATAATCGCACCTACCTCCCCAACTCTGCCACTACGCCTAACGGATACGGCTCTGACGGGTACTTCTTCAGTCGAGCTCCCACGAGCGGCTATGCTCAAGGAGACACAGAGGAAAAGTCGGTCGGGCTCTACAGCAATTACTACACAGGCAAGATCTATAGAGGACAAGTGTATCAGGATAACATTGGGTACTTTTACGTCCATCCGACCTATCGTGTCAAGCTGTACATCTCATGGGATCAGACTAATGGTGTATATAGGGACAAGAACATCATAGCCGATAATGAGCCCTTCGTCAATCCCTGTCCCGAGGGATGGCACGTCCCGACCAAGACTCAGCTGGAGTCACTCGTAGACCTCCTCGGCAAGACGTACGGCAAGCCTACGCCGCTGATGAATCTCGATGAGACCTACTCCGCCATTGACGGAGAGATGGGCGAGAATAATAGTGGGCGTTACCTCGTGGCTGATCCGATGACCCGCTCCTCCAGTACAGGCGTTCATTGGTACCTCCCGGCTGCCGGCTATCGACCCTTCAATCACGCCGACATCCGCACTATGGGAGTCACCGGAGCCTACAAGACCTATGAGCTGGTGAATCCCAATGCCACCGGCAGTATCAAGTCTCAGCTGCTCTACTTCTCTCCCACCAAGGTCTGGATGCACACCGAGACCTGGGCCTTCACCTCCTCCGTCCGATGCGTCCGTAGCGTAAACCCATAAATGACTGACATCATGACCATGATACAGACAAGAAATCTCTCCCATACGCTCCTGCTCTCACTCCTGGCACTCCTGTCCCTCACCCTCACGGGGTGTCGCCAGGATAGGCTCTGGGGTGATGAGGTCGATCCCGAGGGAGGAGACCAGACGATAGAGCTGTCAATCCTCCTCCCCGACAATAGTGGCTCCCTCAGGAGTACGGAGGGGGGAGACACAAAGGCAGAGACCAAGATCGAGACCCTCGACATCTATCTCTATGAGGGCGATCACCTGGACACTACCGATGCACCGAAGACAGCACCCGAGTACCATGAGCGGATCACCGTAGGCAAGTCCTCCGGCATCCTCCACAGAGCCATCTCCTACAAGAATGCCTCAGCGACCTATCAGGTGCTTGTCGTCGCCAATGCCAAGGAGGGATGGCTCACCGGAAAGGAGAAAGTAAGTGAGCTGACAGACAAGGTGGTGGAGGACAAGCCTACCATCGCCGGTCCCTATCTGATGACGGGACGATCCCGAGACCTTACCCCGGCAAGGGATCACCACGTCGATGTGGTGCTGAGCCGCATCGTATCTAAGATCAATATCACCAATGCGACTCCGAAGGATAATCAGTTCGAGATCCTCGCCATTGTACCGATACGCCCGCTGAAGTCCTATCTCTTTTCGCACGTTGTCCCATTTACCGCAGGCGACAACGAGCGTGCCGACACGCCCATCACCCCTGATGGGCAGCCGAGTATGGTCGCGGAGGAAGCGGTGACGATGGAGTCACAGTCCTCCACGGTTACTCTTATCACCTATGAGAGCGAGCTGCCCAATACACTCGAGAATAAAAACATCGGTGGTGGTGTGCTCATCAAGGCCCGCTACAACGGCGAGACTTGCTGGTATCGCTTTGCTCTAATGGATCGGCGAGGTCGAAGGATCGTCCGTCGCAACTCCATCTACACCATAGAGATCAAGGAGGTAAACGGGAGGGGCTACAACACTCCCGAGGATGCCATCAAGCGTCGTCCGGTCAATATGATCCTCGGCGTCACCACCCTCGAGCGCTCCATCAAGCAGTCGGAGCAGATCATTACGGACGGAGAGTACTTCATCAGCTCTACCAGAGCTTTCGTACACCATGGTACCAGAGCCAGTTACGAGTATGAGGTGGGTGGTAAGAAGTATGCCACAGATCCGAATGACCGACAGTTCACCGAAGAGATCACCGTGCGGACGAATATCCCCGAGTTCAAGGGCTTTAGGATCTTAGAGGAGAAGTACTCATTCGCAGGGGATGGGACTACTCAGTATCCCTTTAGCGATCCCGACAACATCTCTTGGATCAATGCCCGATTGGTGGATCACGTCTCTGTCGGAGACGGTGATCTCGGATTTGGCGTAAAGGATCTCAAGTACGACTTCCGCGGGCTCTACATCGATGACCGGTGGAGAGGGGCGACGGAGCAGCCGCTCATCGACAGCAACTACAAGAGGAGCGTGGAGTATAAGATAGGTGTCGCCAATTACCCCAACCTCTACCTGCGTATCTCCATCGACCAGACACCCGATGAAGTGCTGCGTGATCAGCTCCTGCTCTACCCCTCACTTATCTCGGCTGACAGCCGTCGTGATGAGGTTTTCGAGGTGAGAGTGGATGCCTACCGACCGGGTAATAGGTGGGAGATCGTCGGCGTCAGCTATCTCACCGGGGACTCTCCCGAGCATCAGGATTGGGTTAGCTACAGTCCCTCCTCAGGGGTCGTGGGAGAGGATGGGCGAATACTCCTCTCCACGAGGAAGCTCAACTTGGGGCAGAATACCGGTGAGGCTCTCGTCAAGGTGAAGCTTACAGATGCCAAAACCGGTACCCTGATCGACTTCAAGACGATCCGGATCACCTCCGGACAGGCACTCGACTACGACATCGTCTATCCAGAGGGCTCACCCAGAGAGAAAGACCTGAGTCGTACCTTCCGAGTCATCGAGACACCTCTCAATCAAGTCGGCGACCTCATTTACACCGTCAATGTCCGAAGCGTCACTCCCTGGCACGTCCAGAGTCCGGTGAAGGACGACGGATGGCTCTCCCACTCAGACCCATCCATAGGCACCGACACCGGCACGACCGGCGTCGGCTACAACGGCTACTTTACCGTCACGATCAAGGAGAACCGCGTGGAGCCACTCAACGGACTGTACAAGGCTCGTCAGAGCCTCGTCCGGATCATCAGTGAGCGGGCCTCTCTGGACATCCTTGTCTACCAAGGGGGGTATGTCGTGATCGGCGACACCAAGTGGATCGATCGCAACCTGATGCGTACTGCTAGGAAAGATATGGTGGATTACTCTCCTGCGGGCTATTATCGTATGCCGGATGGCTACAATACTACTGCGATAGAGTATTTGCTCTATCCGGCTGCTGTCCCGATAGCATTTGGAGAAAATACGTTTGCCTGCTACGCCAAGCATAGAGCAGAAACGAAGAAATTGATCTATGGCGCTACTACTACCAATCTCCCCTTCGTAAACCATAATTATGCCGGCTATCCAGACTTTTTTGCCTACGTATCAAAGGGGGCTAAGCCGAGTCCTCAGGGAGACGGCTACTTCGGTGGGTGCATGCCCGCAACTCTTATGGCACGTAGTTACTTCACTGACGCTAATTCTGCTCCGGAGAACGCATGGAATGCCAAGGCTGAAATGGATAACTCCATGGAGCGAGACCCGCTGAAGGAGGCGACAACGAAGGGTGCCTACGATCCCTGCCCTAAGGGTTGGCGTACGGCAGCCTATCGGGAGGTGAATGAGCTGGTCCAGCACATGGCACGTGATCCCCACTTCTACAGTGCAGGGCTGGAGGATACCTTCATCAACTCCGATGACCCAGAAGCGGTCCGCAAGGCAGGTCAGGACTACAAGGCTCCATACAATAACGGAGTGTACTTCATCAACGAGGACAACGTCAATGTATGGTTCCCCTACGCCGGCTACCGTCAGGCCTCCAATGATGTCCCCGATGTGGATGGTAGTGCTTTCTCTCAGCTGATGAAGCCGGGGTATGAGGGACGCTACTGGTTCAATTTCTTCTACGGCGACGGCAATAGCATCTTCCTCAGCATCAAGACCACGGCCGATGGCTCGCTCAAGGCAGCGCTCATGCCGGACAACGCCTTCTTCGGCGCTTCCGTCCGCTGTGTGCAGGATAAGGATCTGAACTAATGCTCGGTCGATACTGAGCGCATCCCCATTGATAGTGAGCGCCCCGCTGCAGCCTTCTGACTGCAGCGGGGCGCTTCGTGTATGCAGAGCCTCCCGAGCCGACTCGCCGGGAGTCAGGTGGCGCCAGGGTGTCGGACACATCGGAGGGCGTCGGATGATAGGGAGCAGGCGGTGAGACCTGTGGTTGCTGGTTAAGCGGCTGATGGTAAGGTCAGAGAGAGAGGGGGGGAGTGCTTGGGGTCCGGTGGCTAAGGGAGTCTCCCCCTGCCTGATGAGGTGCATCCCTAATACCGATATTAGTCATTTCTTTTATCGGTATTAGTAATCTCTAATATCGGTATTAGTGATCTCTAATATCGGTATTAGAAATGGGACTGTAGAGGAGCCCTCGGGACGTCGGCCCCGGGACAGGGGCTCTCGGCTGTCCCTGTCAGCTGGATGGAACGACTCCTCTCCTCTTCGCCGGCGGGTCGGTCAGGGGTGACGTTTTTGGATTTGTTTAAGGTCTCCCTGCGGTAAAAGGCAACGATCCCTCCGTGGCTAAGGCATCACAAACGACACCGCGACCCCGCAAGGGTGTCGCACTGGTTGCCTGACTCCCTGATAAGTGCGACACCCGGCGTGGTCGTCGGAAAGGGGGATTTCTGCTCGGCGACCCACAAGGGGTCGAGGGGGTAGGGGCGGGTCTCGGCACATCGGTCACCGCTTCGCGGATGACCGATGCCTATGGATCGAGCACCCTTCGGGTCCCTCCCGGATAAGCCCCCTTGGCATATGATTACCCTAAAGCTCAAATGCGTCACCCCTGGCGTGTCGGTCCCTTAGGAGACAAAAAAAGTACGACCATCCTCATAGAAGATAGTCGTACCTCAGTAGTTGCGGGGACAGGATTCGAACTTGCGACCTCTGGGTTATGAGCCCAGCGAGCTACCACTGCTCCACCCCGCGATATGTCTTTCCTCCCTTGCTTTGTGGTGCAAAGGTACGACTTATCCCGCACATATCCAAACTTATCACGCCCCTCCCGCCCGGTCTGCCGAGAAGACGGGTCAGGGGTGACGCATTTGAGTAGCACAGAAGTCCACCAACTCATTATGAACGGTGGGGAACGAGGCACCCCGGCAGGGGTGCTCAGTGTTTAGCCCGGGTGTCAAGGAGGGGCGCAAGCCCCGACGAAGACCCCGGGATAGCTCGGTGGAAAAAAGCCCCACGACCCCGCTAGGGTGTCGCACTATCAAGCTTGCCCGTGGAGTGCGACACCCTAACGGGGTCGTATATATAAGGCGTATCGTCGGTAACCCGGGGTCTTCGGCACTTCGTGCCTCGACACCCGGGCTAAAAGCCGACGATCCCTCCGGGGCTCCGCCCCTGCGGGATCGGCAGTCGGGATTGCACAGCGATAGGGATTGTCACTTCTTTGCAGTAGAGCTCAAATGCGTCACCCCTGGGGGAACGGACAGGGGTGACACATTTGATCATTACAGAAGCCATTCAACTCATTATGAAGGGTGGGGAACGAGGCACCCCGGCAGGGGTGCACGGTGTTTAGCCACGGGTCAAGGGGCGTAGCCCCGAAGACCCGTGGACCCGGCCTCGCAAGCAATCCTCGACCCCGCCAGGGTGTCGCACTGATTGACTGACTGGGTAAGTGCGACACCCTGGCGGGGTCGCCGGGAAAGGGGATTTCTGCTCGGCGACCCCGCCAGGGGTCGAGGGGGTTAAGGCGGGTATCGGCACATCGGTCACCGCTTCGCGGATGATTGATGCCTATGGAGCGAGCACCCTTCGGGTGCCTCAGGGATAAGCCCTCTTCGGTACATGATTAACCTAATGCTCAAATGCATCACCCCTGTACACGCCCGAGAGGGTAGCTTTATTCCCGCTTCTTCTTAAAGAGCTAAATGATTTCCGTACCTCTCAGATGCCCCAGGCCTGTCGGTGAACTTATACAGATCGGTATCTTTTTGCAGCAGTGGAGCCTGGTATAGGACTTTATGATAGAGGATAGGGCACAAAAAAAGAGGGGACCACGCTCACGCGTAGTCCCGCTCGGAAAAACTTGTTTAATGAAATTAACGCATCTGATAAACAAAACCTTTATCCTGTAGGCCCGGCATGCAGGCCTGATTACACACTTCTCCTTTTAAGCTGGGCGGAGAACCCAATATGTAGTACCTACAACATTACTGCTGCTCTGTCCTCCTGTGATGGATGCAGTGGGGAATGGTTTAATCGTGTGCCATTGATTTTTCGACAAACGTCGAGCGCCCCACCATCTCTTGGAGTGGCAGGGCGCTCGACTGTCTTATGCAGTACCTCTACTTAGCTCAGTCCCAGGGATTGTCTCAGCTTGCGTCGGTGGTTGCCCCAGATTTTCTGCAGGGTGGTCGGCTCGAGGTGCTCGTCGTGGTCGTTGACTAAGAGCGACACTAAGTGCGAGAGCTCGGAGACGACGATCTCCATACGCACATAGCTATCCGGGTGGTCATTCCAGTTCCACTGGATATACTTCCCCTTCTCCAGGTCTGTCACGGTGGCGGTGCGGTCGTCGCCAGTCTCGTCCCAGAAGACATGGATGCTCCTCAGTGAGACGTCTACTCGGGGTGCCATCCACTCCGAGAGCCCTCTGGAGGTGGAGATCTGGTTCCATACACTCTGAGGAGAGGCGTTGTCCAGGTCTATCTCTATCTTGTAGCCCTCTCCATGTGTGGTCCTTGCCATAGCGTTGTATTCTTAGTCCTACTTACTTGTGCAATATAGTCATTTCTTCTTACCCGTGGAGCATATTTTCCGACTTTCATCTCCCAATGGATCGATTTGTGGGTGCAAATTGTCGCTCCGGAACCGCGTAGATTGTAAAGTATTAAGTAAATTTGCTTCGTTACTATAAGCACAATAATACGAGAACTATGATAAGGAGTAAGGACGCCAATCAGCCTGTATGGAGAGATATCACTGCACTCTCCGATCTGCCACAATCCCTGCAGCAGCTGGAGGAGCTCGCCAACAATCTCTGGTGGGTCTGGAATGCCCCCGCCCGTCACCTTTTCCGGGAGCTGGACCCCTTGGTTTGGTACCACTCTAAGGGAAACCCGGTGCACGTGCTCCACACCCTCTCGCAGAGCCGCATCGAGGAGCTGACGAAGGATAATGACTTCCTAGGGAGACTTGCCAAGGTCTATGACAGCTTCAGAGCCTATATGGATCAGCCGATGCGGGACGACCTCCCCTCTGTCGCCTACTTCTGCATGGAGTATGGGATCACCAATATCCTCAAGATCTACTCCGGTGGTCTCGGGATCCTGGCCGGCGACTACATCAAGGAGGCGAGTGACTTCGGCGCCAATATGGTGGGTGTCGGCTTCCTCTATCGCTACGGCTACTTTGACCAAAAGATCACCGCTGACGGACAGCAGGTGGCTGAGTATAAGGCACAGGACTTTGAGGACCTGCCCCTCACGCTGGTGCGTGACGACAATGGCGCTCCCCTGATGCTTCGTGTGCCCTTTAATGGCTACGAGGTGTCTGCTCAGATCTGGCGCGTGGACGTGGGGCGGGTGAAGCTCTACCTGATGGATACCGACATTGCTGAGAACTCTGAGTGGGATCGACAGATCACCCATCAGCTCTATGGCGGTGACTGGGAGAATCGTATGAAGCAGGAGTATATGCTCGGCATCGGTGGTGTCCAGATGCTTCGTCTCCTAGGCATCGAGACCGATGTCTACCATGCCAATGAGGGTCACGCTGCCTTTATGGGGCTGGAGCGTATGGCGCATATGGTAGAGGGCGGTCTCGACTTCGATCAGGCGCTGGAGCTGGTACGCTCCTCCAGTCTCTACACCTGCCACACCCCGGTACCGGCCGGGCACGACTACTTCGATGAGGCACTCTTCACGAAGTATTTGGGTCACTATGCCGATAAGCTCCACATTTCTCATCAGGAGTTGGTTGACCTAGGACGAGAGACCCCCGGATCGCATGAGAAATTCTCCATGAGCGTCCTCGCTCTAAATACTTGCCAGGAGGCTAATGGCGTCAGCAAGTTGCATGGTCAGGTCTCCCGGGAGATGTTTGCCCCCGTCTGGAAGGGATACCTCCCCGAGGAGCTCCACGTAGGCTACGTGACCAATGGCGTCCACCTGCCTACCTGGATGGCGTCCCCGTGGGCTGACCTTATGGAGAAGAGCGTTGGCGAGGGTATCCTTAGGGATCAGGATAGTCTCGAGCTGTGGGACAAGGTCTGGCAGACCCCCGACAAGGATGTATGGGAGAGGAGGCTGGAGCTCAAGAGTCGCCTCATTGACTACCTCCGTCGTCGCTACGAGGCACATATGGGTGACTTCAATCAGGACCCCACCATGCTGATGAGTTTCCTTGAGACACTTACCCCGAAGACGCTTCTTATCGGCTTTGGTCGTCGCTTTGCCACCTACAAGAGAGCGCACCTCCTCTTTACAGACCTCGAGCGCCTCTCCAAGATCGTCAATGACCCCGATCACCCGGTGATCTTTATCTTCACCGGTAAGGCGCACCCGGCTGACGGAGGCGGGCAGGGGCTGATCCGACATATCTTCCAGATCTCCAAGCGGCCCGAGTTCCTCGGCAAGATCCTCTTTGTCGACAATTACGACATCCGGGTGTCGCAATTCCTCATCCCGGGCGTAGACATCTGGCTCAATACCCCCACGCGACCGCTCGAGGCATCAGGTACGTCAGGTATGAAGGCATTGATGAATGGCGTGCTCAACTTCTCCGTCCTCGATGGCTGGTGGTATGAGGGCTACATCAAGGGGGGAGGCTGGTCGCTCACCGAGAAGATCACCTTCTCCGACACCAATCTCCAGGACAAACTTGACGCCGCCACCATCTATCGTATGCTGGAGGAGGAGATCATCCCGCTCTACTACGACAATGATAAGGAGCAGTCCTACTCAGAGGGCTGGATCCATGCTATCAAGACGGCCACCTCTCAGATACTGCCCCGCTTCACGATGCTGCGTATGAGCCGGAATTACTTTGACCGCTTTTACACTAAGCTCGGCGAGCGCAGTGCCATGCTCCGAGCCGACGACTACCTGCAGCTCGGTCAGCTCCTCGACTGGGAGCGCCAAGTGGAGCAGTCGTGGTCTCACCTGGAGGTGGTCGACACCCAGCTGAGCAAGGACGATGGTACGCAGGTAGGCAACTTTACTGTGGGCGGAACCGCTCGCGTGAGTGTTACGGTAGACCTACACGATCTGCGTAGCGACCTTGATGTCGAGCTGATCATCGCTCGCGAGGACACCAAGACGAAGAAGCTTCACCTCGCCAGCAAGCAGACCTTCCACCTCGTCTCCGAGGAGGGGTCTCGCCGGCGGTATGAGCTGAGGGTGGATATTGACCTCCCCGGCACCTATAAGGTAGCCACTCGCATCACCCCGACGCATGAGCTGCTGGCGCACCCTATGGCTCTGGGATATATGAAGTGGGTCACCCTCTTCTGACGCACGCCACTACTGCACTGATAGCAGGATGAAGATCCACCACGAGGGCACGACCTTCTTAGTCGCTGCGGGGATATTCCTCGGCTTCCTCTGTCTCTACGTCTACTTAGTCGTGGAGCAGCGGTGGCCCTTTTGGCTCGCTGTCGTGGTGAGTGTGGTGCTGCTGGGTATCGCCTTCAATTTTTACCGCTCCCCACATCGCATCCATGGTAAGCCGACGGACGGGCTGGTGCTCGCCTCGGCGGATGGGCACATCGTGGCGATCGAGGAAGTGGACGAGCCGGAGGTATTGGGCGGTAAGTGCCTGATGATCTCCACCTTTATGTCC
>OCPK01000111.1_pt1 | contig 14887 bp, 8 predicted proteins | sample 1501191 | NCBI WGS metagenome assembly OCPK01 (sample SAMEA3360704, study PRJEB22359) | human gut metagenome | biome: ENVO:urban biome; feature: ENVO:human-associated habitat; material: ENVO:feces | place: Bangladesh | collected 2011
ATGAGAATGTTGCACGAAGTGCCATTCTCGCACATTTGTTTCAAATGTGCTGAGACCCGCCCCTACCCCCTCGACCCCTGGCGGGTCGCCGAGCAGAAATCCCCCTTTCCAGAGACCCCGCAAGGTGGGGTTCCCCCTGGCGGATAGGGGGGGATCTCTAATACCGATATTAGAGATTTCTTTTACCGGTATTAGTGATCTCTAATATCGGTATTAGAGAATTCTTTTACCGGTATTAGGTGACGGGATGTTTTTGGGATAGGTCGGACGGGTCGGATGGGTCGCAATGCACCCCGGAGGGGTGCCTTCTCCATGGCTGTAAGGATCAAATGCGTCACCCCTGGGAGAGGGCGCAGGCAAATTGGCGAGGTGGCGGGAAAAAGGTAGAGATGTCTACACTACTTGTAGAGAGGAGACTGTGGGAGACCATGAGAGATAGTGGAGGGCGGGGAGGTGGTATATTCGCATCCTTTCCTATTTCATCACTACTCAGGCGTTAGGCACTCAAGTCTATACCCCGGAGGTTGATCAGGTGGTAAACTCTGCCTAGAGTGCCGGCATGGCGCTGCCTGAGTGCCTCCAGTGTAAAGTCACTCGGTGCTGCCGAAGTGAGCCCAAGTCTCTTAAATTCCATATGCTATTGTATTGGTTTGTTTCTCCTCAAATCTACACTTCTCGATCCACCTCCTGCCGGTATGCACTTACATTTGCGACTCACTTATCCCGGCCTGATCTCCACAAGAGGTTGGACCACAAACTCACACTTAGATATGACGTACGGATACATCAGAGTAAGCAGCGACAAGCAGACGGTAGAGAACCAGCGCTTCGAGATCAACAACTTCTGTAAGAGAAACGGACTCCTGGTCGATGACTGGATCGAGGAGACCATCAGCGGCACCAAGGCTTACACCAAGCGGCAGCTTGGAGACCTCCTCCGCAAGGTCACCCGAGATGATATCATCATCTGTAGCGAGCTATCCCGCCTCGGGCGAAACCTCTTCATGATTATGGAGATCCTCAATATATGTATGACAAAGGAGTGCCGCGTCTGGACGATCAAGGACAACTACCGCTTAGGAGACGACATACAGAGCAAGGTCCTCGCCTTTGCCTTTGGTCTAAGCGCTGAGATCGAGCGCAACTTAATCAGCCAGCGCACCAAGGAAGCTTTAGCCAGGAAGAGAGCCGAGGGCGTCATCCTCGGGCGTCCCAAGGGACGCAAGACGGCACCGGAGAAGCATCCCCTCTACCGTAAGAAGCAGTTGATCAAGGGACTCCTCGAGGAGCAGATCTCGCTACGCAAGATCGCCAAGATCTGTAAGTGCGACCGCAACACCCTCTCCCGCTACATCAAGGAGGTCATCTCCCTCGATAAATGAGCCTTTTTGTCCAGCAACATGCGACGCCCTCCGCCTTCTCCTCCGCCCCCTGGGTCATCCTCACCCCCATCGAGCAGCGCATCAAGGAGAAGATCGAGGCCGTCGGTACCCCGCTAAAGGACTGGGACATCCAGATCAACTATGGCATCAAGACCGGCTGCAATGAAGCCTTTATCATTAGTACCGAGAAGCGAAACGAGATACTCGCCAATTGCCAGACTGAGGGGGAGCGCCAGCGCACTGCTGATCTCATACGACCCATATTGCGCGGCAGAGACATCAAGCGCTACGGGTATGACTGGGCTGGACTATGGCTGATATTCATTCCTTGGCATTTCCCTTACCAATTTGATACCTCTATCAATGGTGCATCTGATAAAGCAGAAAAGGCATTCCAAGAGCAATATCCCTCCGTCTATCAGCACATGACAAGATATAAAGAGCAATTGTCAAAGAGAAACAAAGCTGAAACAGGAATACGATATGAGTGGTATGCTATGCAAAGGTGGGGAGCCCAGTATTGGGAGGATTTCAGTAAGCCAAAAATCATCTATCCCAATATGACGAAATATATGCCTTTCGCGTACGATGATAGCTCATTTATGACCAATCAGAAGTGTTTTATTGTCACGGGGGAAAGCATCGCATATCTAACTGCTTTCTTCAACTCATCACTTTTCAAATTCTGCTTTAGAGACATATTCCCAGAACTACAGGGTGGTACCAGAGAGCTGAGTAAGATCTTCTTTGATAAGATACCTGTATTGCATATAGATAAAGAGACTAATTATCTTTTTGAGTCTAAGGTTAAAGATATTCAGGAGCATTACACTATTCAACAGGCTAAAGAAATCGATGAATTATTGTTTGATCTCTACAATCTTACAGACCATGAGAGACAAGCTGTAGGATTTGTTGAGATTAAGTAAGAGACTTCACGATCTCTGTTGTTTCTTCTCTAGAAAGGGAATAAAGAGAAAACAATAATTCGTCAAGACGTTCTGCCTGCAAGTCATCACAATGCACTGACAGCTTTAGAGCCTCCCTTTCTATCTCTGCATTATAGGGTAAACAAGGAAAGTTGCAAAAGAACGTGTGCTTCATCCTAATCCCATGGTCTCCAAGCACTCCTCCTCCGTAAAACTTTTTTACAGAGTAGAAAAACAACTTACTGTTGAGAACTCCCAATAGGAATGGAAGGTTTGCACCAACAATTATTCTACACGTATCATTGCACATAAAGTGAGCCGTCTCGTCGTAGCAATACTGACTCTCCTGAACGATTTCTTGGAATACGATTTTTGGCTTACTGAAATCCTCCAAATATGCGCAGTTACGGAGGTTATAGGGAGTATCCCCTTTGTCTGCACGGACGGATATTTTATCCCAATATTGGTCCAGATGAGTCTTTACTGCAGGGTAATCGTTGATATCAATTCGTGGCATTTTTCCCTTAACGCCGTTGTGGGTATTGATCAGATATAGACCATTGTCCACGTATCCGTAGCGCTTGATGTCTCTGCCGCGCAATATGGGTCGTATAAGATCTTCCGTGCGCTGGTGCTCGTCCTCGGTCTGGCAGTTTGATAGGATCTCATCACGCTTGGCAGTGTCGATGATGAAGGCCTCGTTGCAGCCGGTAAGCACGCCACGATAAATCTGGATGTCCCAGTCCTTAAGCGGGGTGCCAACAGCCTCAATCTTCTCCTTGATGCGCTGCTCGATGGGGGTGAGGATGACCCAAGGGGCGGAAGTGAAGGCGGAGGGCGTCGCATGTTGCTGGACAAAAAGGCTCAGATTATCTACTCCAATTTTATCTGACTTGCTGGAGACAACCGACCGGCAGCTTTTGCTATTCTTCTCCTTGGCGAAGAGTAGGATATTGGTATCGACGGTCGCATTCTGGAAGATCTTCACTCCGGCAAAGTCTATCAGCAGCTTGGGATTGGTTTGCTCCGATAGGAATTGCCTGGTCTTCTCACCATATCCGGCACGCATCCACTTATTGGAGGTGATGTAGCAGAGGTGCCCGCCCGGTCTCAGTAGTCGACAGCCCAGTTCGTAGAAAAGGCAGTAGATGTCTCCTGTGCGTGCATAGGTATTATATCCCGCATCGGCGTAGAGCTTCGCCAGTCGTCCGTCGTCCTTCTGCAGCTGGATGTATGGCGGATTGCCAATCACTATGTCGAAGCCCCCATTCTCCATAAAGACATCGCCAAACCAGGTATGCCAGAGGAAGAACTTATCATTGGCGTGCACGTCGATGCCTCCGAGCGAGACGTCAAACTGCTGCTCTCTCAGCTGTAGCTCGATCATCGTGGTGATCTCACGCCTCATACTCAGGCGCATCGTATGATCGTCGCAGGCGTAGTACTCCTGGATAAGTCGAGAGAGCTTGTAGCGGAGGGGGTCAAGGTTGTCCTCAAAGAGGGTGAGCCGGCATCCCTTCTGCAGGTCTATCTCTGACTTTGTCTTGGTCAGTGTACTGAGATCCACGCCCTCATACTGTTCTAATAACGAGTCACCCTGCATGATCTTGAAGTCTAGATTGGGCAACGCCTCAGGAGCCTTCTCATCCACCACGAGGGTGAGCCAGAAGCGCAGCCGAGCTATGTCGACCGCTCCTCTCTCGATGTCGACACCATAGATGTTATTCTGCAGGATCTCCCTCTTTGTAGCAGCCGGATCCAGGGCTGTAGTGGTCTCGAGGGCAGACCTACAGAAGTAGAGCTCTCTGAGGAGCCCCATAGGGAAGGCTCCGGAGCCGATGGCAGGGTCACAGATCTTCACCCTCAGGAGCCGTTCCCTGATCTCCTCCGTCAGGTCACCAAGGGAGGTACCATCGTGACTCACGACAAAGTCTCGTACAGCCTTTCGCTCCTTCTCATCCTCCAGGTCGGACTGGAGGTAGGCGATCAGACTCTCCGCGCACATATACCGGACGATCTCCTTAGGGGTGTAGAAGGCTCCCATATCCTTATTGTCCTCGAGGAGGTTCTCGAAGATCCGCCCCAGCATCTCCGGATCGATACCCACCTCGGCATCGTTGGGGTCGTTCTCGTCGATGGTAAAGTTATACTGAGACAGCATGGTGAGGAGATCGCGGAAGTAGTCTGAGGGGAAGGCGAGTCGTCGCTCATCCAGCGCATCACGCTCAAAGAGACCGCCATTGAGGTAAGGCACCCGCACGATGCCGATACCGTCGACCCTTGTGTCGAAGAGACTCTGACTCTCCCGCCGATCGGTATCGAGAGCCTTGGCAAAGAGAGGCTCCAAGACGCTGTCAAGGAAGTCGGCCTGCTGCTCCGGTGACGCGTACTCGAAGAGATGGAGCATAAAGTCCTTGTCTCCCTCGCCCCACTCTCCACCTCTCGGGACACCCATCCACCCCTTCTTCTGCAGGAAGTGGAGGAAGACGATCCGTCCGAGGAGCTTCTTCACATAGTCACGGATAGGCTTCTCCTCCTCCCGCATACCGAGGACGCCCTCCTCCGAGGCCTCCTGCTCCTCGGGGATGAGATGAGCACGGATACCATTATCAGGATCCGCAGCAAAGCTGACAAATATCTCGTAGTGTGCCTTGTATCGTGAGAAAAACTCTCTCGAGAGAGCCTCGACGCTGAAAGCCTGCTGCAGATCCTCCATCGTAAGTGCCTCCTTGCGACTATAGAGACCATAGAAATTGTCTGTCGCTGTACGGCACGACTGTCCCGGCCCGAGGAGGAAGGTGTACCGCTTGCTGTCTGTAGTCTCCGCTAAGCTGCGCTCCTTACGACAGAAGGTAAAGCGCCAGTCCCACCTCGCTGCATCCTCGTAGTGGAAGATCATGAAGGCAGCGGAGTAGCTGCTCATCACAGATCGGATCAGTCGCTGGATGGAGACCCTGTTTCGCTCCATCATGACGCTGTCACTCACCGTCAGGTCAAAGATCTGAAGAGGCTCAATGCCGACATACACGCTCCCGAGGAGCCTGATGCTGCGTATCCCGGTCGCGGTGGCGAGACGCTTGTCGTCGCTGCCCTGCAGGACCTCTTTGCTGTACCCATCCTCGAAGTTATCCCCGAAGATTGGGATGATGATGGTGTCCAGGAAGGACTGCCCGCCCTGATAGCCTGTGCTTAGGTACTTCCTGAGATGCTCCTTGTCCATGATGGCTTACTTGATGATTCCCAATACGATCCCCGGTGCCCCCTGTTGTGTCTCTACTCTTTTGATCAGCTTACCGATGCTGTCCCTCAGGAGGGAGTCTATCTCCTCCATACTGACGGGGATGAGCTGCGACTCCCTCCGGCTCAGTTCGTCACCGATCCGGATCACCCTCCGTATCACATCTCGATTGCCGCGATCGACCTGCTTGCGAGCCGACTGCAAGAGTTGCTTGGTCTCCTTACTGCTCTCCGGATTACTCCAGATCTCGACGATGATGCCGAGAGCCTTATCTATATTGCTCTGACCGACGTGTGACTTAAGGATCCGGATGTGGTGCTGATTGTAAGCATATATAGCTCGCTTCCTGAGTGACGTCCACTCCTCCGGCAGAGGTACCCTCTTATCCTCCGGCAGGGCTCGCAGTCGCTCCAGGAGGTCGAGGAGAGAGAGGATCTTAGTGTCCCCTGAGGGATCCTGCTCCACCTCTATGGCCAAGGGGGCGGACTTAGGTGCCCGCACGACAAAGTAAGCGCTCCCCTCAGCGTCCTGCGCCATCTCCCACCCCTCGTCAGTGTCGGCAATGAGCTGATAGCGGTCAGGGTGTGCGTCTCTATACTGCTTCAGCTCATAGACATACTTCTGGAGGGGCGACTCCTCACCATCTATTGCCACACGGATGTTGTCGTAGTGTACCAGGCTCTCATCGTCCGTAAAGATCTTACTGTCTCCACCGAAGAGTACGTGGAAGGACTGAAGCTTGGAGTGCGCTATCTGGACCAGCTTGATCATCTCATCGCCCTGCGCACTCGGCATAAAGTTGTACACATAGATCTTCGGATGCTGAGATCCGATGCGATTGACGCGACCGATGCGCTGCATGAGTCGGGTCGAGTTCCACGGGGTGTCGTAGTTGAGTATGACATTGGCACGATGGAGATTGACACCCTCAGCGAGGACATCTGTGGTGATGATCACATCGTACTCATCCCGCCACTCGCCGGTATAATTGGCGTCAAAGTTCTCCTGTATCACCTGCTCCTTCTCATCTCTATTGGCAGCGGTGATGACGAGAGCTCTATGCCCCTTGTACGCCAAGGCGTGCGACAGGGAGTTGACCGTGTCCTTTGCCTCGGAGAAGATCACCAGTTTGCCGGAGGTATTGGTCTTGGGGTCGAAGAGCTTCGTGTCGATGCTCTCCTTAAAGGTGTCAAACTTTGGATCCTGCGAGTTGATAGTCCCCCATCGGTCACAGAGGATGGAGATAAGGGCACTGTCTCTCTTAAGACAGTCGTAGTACTCAGGGCGGAAGTCGCTCCTGTGATACTCAGCATTCTGTCCCCTCTCATTGCGCCCCTCCTGGGTCAGCTTTGCGATCTTACCTCGTATCTCTCGCACACAATCCTCGAAGGTGACTATTCTCCCTCGCTGTTCCGTCTTCGCCATATAGTCCAGCTCCCTATTGATATCGATCTGGGGACAGATAAAGATGGTGTCCTGCTTCCACATCTGGATCATATTGTCCGTGTAGCGGCGGAGGTTGAGGAGCGACCGCTTAAATGCCGTAAAGGAGCTCTCCAAGCGCTTCACCAGCATGATCTGCATGATCGTAGCCAGCTGTCCGGCGATATCGCCCACGCCGCGGTTACCACGCGCCATATGCTTCTGCTCATTGGCAGGGTCAACGAAGTACTCAATAGCTCGATACCGATAGTAGCGGAGCCACTCGTCGGATCTGATCTTCTCCACCTCCGACGGGGCTATGTTGCTCATGGTGTCAGCGAAGAGGCGCGCTAGGTCGTCATCCATCCTATAGACAAGCGCATGGGGACCGGACATCTCCGGGAATACCAGTCCCTGAGCCTCTATATCCTCCTTGTAGTAAGTTCTGACGTCCGTCCTCGTGCGTCGCTCGAGGAGGTCCTCGAGGATATTGTCTCTGAGCTCCTGAGAGATTGCCTTCAGCCGTCTGGATCGCTCCTCTTCGGTTAGTCCAACGTGTCCCTTGAGTAGATCGTTATACTCCTTATTTACTCTCCCGAAGAAGTCCTCCAGATCACCTCCCGAGGCTCTCTTGAGCGTGCTGTCCTTATGGTTGCGCTCGAAGAGGTAGATCTGATTCTTGAGATCATCCGGCCTATTATTCTGAGGCGTGGCGGAGAGGAGGCCTATGTAAGGGTAGGCGCCGCTCCGAGCACCGATATTCTCGATGAGGGTGTCTAAGGACTGGTACATCTTGGTGGTGCTGCGACGGAAGCGGTGGCTCTCATCGATGATGATCAGTCCGTAGTCTATATCCTGCAGCGCCTGATCCCCGTCTGTGCTCTCTTCATCCAGCAGATCCGCCAGGTCCTCCTCCACCTCCTCTTCGTCGTCTAATAAGCTGCCTATCTTGCCAGTGGTGATAAAGTCGACGAAGGGTGATATCTTATCTGTATTATCTTTTTGGTCAAATAGGTCGATGGTCCTCTCCCAGCCGGCTTTGATGGCCGGTGGTGTGATCACCAACACTTTCCTCTCCCTACCATCATCGCGTAGGTCGGATAGAAATCTCTTGATGATCAGCGTCCCGACGATGGTCTTGCCCAGCCCCACCACATCGGCGAGCATGAAGCCTCCATGCTCCCGCATGATGCTGAGGCACCGCTTCACCGCCTCTATCTGATAGTCCAGTCGTATGATCTCCTCAGGGAGGTAGCTTTCTATCTCCTCAGTTAGAGAGCGGTCAATGACGTCACCAAACTTAGTCTGCAGTAGCTTGATATAGAGCTCGTAGGGAGTAAAGATCTCCTCCTGAGGATGAGGATGGACGATGGGATCGACTTTGCCTCCGATGGGAGAGCGCTTCAGTATCTGCTCTAAGAAGGTCTCTGTCCACTCTTCGGAGATCTTCCACTTTTCCTCGAACCATATCTTATGTCCCTTGGAGGGTGATCCGTAGCAGGGGACGGCAGTCACGCGCTTGGAGTCGGTCTCTAGATAATTAAGCTCCGCATTCCCCTCGAGACCTTTCTTCGTAAAGTTGGAGCTGCCTATGATGCCGAAGCAATTGCTCTTACCGAGAAATAGGTAGCACTTGGAGTGAAGGAACTGCGTCTCGTCCTCCTCGTTTTTCCGATAGATGCGGATCTGGATCTTACCCAGCGGGCAATACTTGAGAAGCAGAGCTACTAAGCGCTCGTACTCCTCCCTCAGCTCCAGCTCATGGATGTCTGTCTTGATGAAGTCATAGGGGTACTTGGCGTCCTTGTACTTAGGATTCTTGAGCTGAGAGGCATACACATATGGATCCTTACCGATGAGGAGCTGCAGAGTGGTCCCCTCTCTCTCCAGAAACTGGCTAAGCTCATCCACTATAAGGGCCATACCGGGCAGATCCCAGTAACCTGTCGCTATCTGTAGGGTCTCAAAGGTAGGGAGACTGATACACTCGCTCAGCCAGTAGCGCATCGAGAGCTCCTCGGTCGAGTTGTCGATGAGCGTACTGTCAATGTGGATGAGATTATTGGATAGGAAGGGACTCATATGGCCTATTAAAATGGTACGTTTTTAAGCAGCAGCTCAAATTTAGATATTTTATCCCTATAAAGGAAGCTCAAGACCCGATGGATTGTGGTGTCCTAGAAAAGTACCCACAACGAGGAGGAGAAGCCGATTTACTACATCGGGGACAATAAGTACTACAAGATCGGCAATGCTATATCGCAAGAGTCTGTCTATAAGCAATTCACCCATGCCCGCAATGTAATACAGTGGAATCTTAACCTCTTCTTAGATGACGAAACGGCCGCCAATAGGCAAGGGTACCTTCCCGGCATCCGGCGCCCGTCAAGGCGTGCTGATGGTGATGATGGAGAACTATGCCATAAAGTCCGCTAACTTCCTTCCCTCCGGAAAAATCGCCATCGGCATTAAGATGACGATGACGGGGATGAACATTATACGCCATATTGACGATATAGGCTTCATTCTCTTTCATATACGGGGCAACGAGGGACAACATCTTTTCACTGTGTCCCAGCCACCTAAGCTCATAGATAAGGAGGAGATGGAGAAGCTGTCCGTCTATCCCTCCCTTAAGGATGGCAACATTTACCTTCTTGTGGAGTTCAATGCCGATCTGGAGCTAGACTCGTCAAACCTGAATCCCAATAAAATAAAGGTAGACAAGCGGGAGCGATATGATGCAAACTACTGCCTGGTAGTAGACTTAATGGAGTCACTACAGGATGAGGGATAGCCTGAGGGGTGACGCCCCGTCAGCCTACCCGAGGGACCGACACCCTTGCGGGGTCGCATGGGGGCTCTGCTCGGCGACCCGCAAGGGGTCGAGGGGGTAAGGGCGGGTCGCTGCACATCGGTCACCGCTTCGCGGATGACCGATGCCTATGGAGAGACTATTGCACGAAGGCGATCTGCTGCGTTGCTTTCGGAATTCGACCTCGGTCACGTACGTGAGTACGCTCCCTTCGGTCTCATCCTCAGCGCCTTGCATCTCATCCTTCGTGCAAAGTCTCAGCACATTTGAAACAAATGTGCGAGAATGGCACTTCGTGCAACATTCTCATGGAGCGAGCACCCCTGTCGGGGTGCGTTGCGGTTCGTCCGACACGTCCTACTCGTCCGACTTGTCCGATAAGAGGTCACCACAAAGAGGTGCGTTTTGCTTATCTATAATGCTCAAGCGCGTCCATCTCCTCCGCGAATGACCGATGCCTATGGAGCGAGTACCGGGGTGCTGATGCGACTCCTGACTCCCTACCTAGTTGTGAGAAATAGCCTCCTCGCCGTGATGCGGTCACCGCTCCTCGGGGTGTGAGAGCTTCTTGGGGAGGTAGGGGGTGATGTCCTCGCCGAAGTGGGCGAGCTCCCGGACGAGGTGGGAGGAGATGGCGGCAAGCTCGGGGCGGGTGAAGAAGAAGAGGGTGTCGAGGCCGAAGTGGCTGAGGTTGGTCTCCGCCATCTCTCGCTCTGCCTCCATATCTCTCACGGAGCGGATGCCGCGGATGAGTATCGTCGCGCCCACCCGCCGGGCGTAGTGCGCTGTGAGCCCCTCGGAGGAGGTGACGGTGATGCGCGGCTCGTCGCGATAGAGCTCGGCGATCTGCTGCACCCGCACATCGGGTGCCGTGTCGTACTGCTTGCCGACATTGACCCCCACGAGGATGTGCAGCTCATCGACGACGCCAAGGGCGCGGCGGACGAGGTCATCGTGCCCTATCGTGTAGGGGTCAAAGGAGCCGGCGAAGACGCCGATGAGGGGCTTACTCATTAGATATCGTCGGTCTCAAGGTTGTCTACGATGAAGTCCTGCCGCTCGCGGCTATTGGTGCCCATGTAGAACTTTAGCAGCTCGGGGACGTTGTCCTCCTTCTTCATCACCACGGGGTCGAGCCGCATATTCTCCCCAATGAAGTTGCCAAACTCCTCCGGTTTGATCTCTCCGAGACCCTTAAATCGGGTGACGGAGGCACTCTTGCCGATCTTCTTCATCGCCTCATTGCGCTCCCGCTCGTCGTAGCAGTAGATGATCTCCTTGCCCTGGCGGTCTCGCACACGGAAGAGGGGTGTCTGGAGGATGAAGACGTGATTCTCGCGGATCAGCTCGGGGAAGAACTGGAGGAAAAAGGTGATGATCAGCAGGCGTATGTGCATCCCGTCCACATCGGCATCGGTGGCGACGATGACGCGATTGTAGCGGAGGTCCTCGAGCCCGTCCTCGATATTGAGAGCGGCCTGGAGGAGGTTGAATTCCTCATTCTCGTACACCACTTTCTTGGAGAGACCGTACGAGTTGAGTGGCTTGCCGCGGAGGGAGAAGACCGCCTGGTACTCGGGGTCTCGGCTCTGGGTGATGCTGCCGCTGGCGGAGAGTCCCTCGGTGATGAAGATCTCGGTACGCTCCGGGTCCTTGGCCTTGGGGTCATTGAAGTGGACGGTGCAGTCGCGGAGCTTCTTATTGTAGAGGGAGGCTTTCTTGACACGCTCCTTGGCTTTCTTGGAGATGCCCTGGAGGGCCTTCCGCTCCCGCTCGTTGTCGACCACCTTCTTCTGCAGGATCTCGGCGGTGTCGGGGTGCTTGTGGAGGTAGTTGTCGAGCTGTAGCTTGACGAAGTCGATGACAAACTTCTGGATCGAGATGCCGCCCTCGGAGATCTCGCGACTGCCGAGCTTGGTCTTGGTCTGCGACTCAAAGACCGGCTCCTGGATCCGGATGCTGATGGCGGCGGTGATGCCGGAGCGGATGTCGTTGTAGTCGTAGCTCTTGTCGAAAAACTCCTTCACCGTCTTGCCGATCGCCTCCTTGAAGGCGGAGAGGTGGGTCCCGCCGTGGAGGGTATTCTGCCCGTTGACAAAGGAGTAGTACTCCTCACCGTACTGGGTGGAGTGCGTGATCGCCACCTCGATGTCGTCGCCCTGCAGATGGATGATGGGGTAGAGCGGGGTGGAGGTCATATTGTCCTCGAGGAGGTCGAGAAGACCATTGCGGGAGATGAAGCGGGTGCCATTGAGGTGGATCGTCAGCCCCGGCTGTAGGTAGGTGTACATCCGGATCATGCTGTGGACGAACTCCTGCTGGTAGCGGTAGTTGCGGAAGATGTCCGGATCGGCGTAGTAGTCGACGAAGGTGCCGTCGTGCTCGCCGGGGGCGGGCAGTATGTCGCCCTCCTCGACGAGCTTCCCCCTCTCGAAGACGACCGTCTTCACCGTACCGTCGCGGTAAGAGGAGACCGCCATGCGGGTGGAGAGGGCATTGACCGCCTTGAGCCCGACGCCATTGAGCCCGACAGACTTCTTGAAGACCTCGTTGTCGTACTTGGCACCGGTATTCATCGTGCCTACGGCCTTGGCGAGGGAGCCCTGGGGGATGCCTCGCCCGTGGTCGCGGACGGTGACGTGGCGATGCTCCTCCTCGTCGATCGTGATGTAGATGTGCTTGCCGTACCCCATCGTGTACTCGTCGATGGAGTTGTCGATCACCTCCTTGAGGAGGACGTAGATGCCGTCGTCGGGAGCTGTGCCATCGCCCAGCTTGCCGATGTACATACCGGGACGGAGCCGGATGTGCTCCATCGGGTCGAGGGTGACGATCTTATCCTCCTGGTAGAGGGGGTCGGGTGTGGTAGGCAGGACGGTCTTCTCTTCTGCGTCGGTCATTTACCTATTCTCTCCTTCGTATTTCTTCATTTCCTCCACGGAGGTGCGGGGCATCAGCAGTCTATTGGGCTGATCCTCGTCTCTCTGCGCCTCCTCCTTTGCCCTCTTTGCGCGCCGTCTCTTGGCGAGCTCCTCGCCCCTCTCCGTCAGTGGAGTGACGTAGCAGCGGTGGGTCTTGTGGTGGATCTTGCGGAAGAAATTCCACTGCACCTGCACGTGGACATTGTGCTCCAGCTCCAGATTGGACTCGAGGAAGCGGACGCCATACTGCTGTACGACCGGGATCATGAGATCAAAGAGGAGCGCAATGAGTCCCTTGCCCTGATACTCCGGGTCAACGGCGATGAGCATCAGGTCCATCACCTCCGCCTTGCGGCTCTTGAGCGCCTTCATGATCGGGATGAAGCCAAAGGGCCAAAGCTTGCCCTGCGAGCGCTGCAGTGCCTTAGTGATCGAGGGCATGGCGACCCCGAAGCCGACGAGCTTCCCGTCAGAGACCTGTCGCACGAGCCCGATGAGGTCGGTATTGATCAGCGGGAGGAAGGTGTCGATGAGCTGCTGCGTCTCTGCCTTGGTGAGCACGCTGGCGCCATAAAGGTTGCTGTAGGTGCGATTGAAGAGGTCAAAGATGTCATCTGCATACTCCTCCACGAGACGCTTGCGATCGTGTACGATGAAGGCCTCAAGATTGTATCTCCGCCGGACGAGATCGGCCCCCTTGCGGTACCGCTCCGGGACGGTGTGCGGCGGGATGATCCGGAAGCCGAGCCAGTCGACGTCTTTCTCAAACCCCATACGATCCATATGCTTGGGGTAGTAGGGGTAATTGTAATTCTCGATGAAGGTGGCGACCTGGCTGAAGCCCTCGATCAGCATCCCCTCGCGGTCCATGTCGGTGAAGCCCAGCGGTCCTACCAGCTCATCGCAGGCGTAGTCATTGGCCCACTCCTTGACCGCGTCCATCAGGGCATCGACCACCTCTTCGTCGTCCTCGAAGTCAAAGAAGCCAAAGCGGGCGCGATTTTGGTGCCACCGCTCGTTGCAGTTGTGATTGATCATCCCGGCGATGCGCCCCACGATGCGGTCACCGCGGTAGGCGAGGTAGCAGACGTAGTCGCAGTGCTCAAGGGTGGGATTTTTGCCCTTGGTGAGGGTGTCCATGTCGCCGTCGATGAGCGGCGGGCAGTAGTAGGGACTCCCCTTGTAGAGACTCACAGGATACTCGACAAAGTCGCGCAGCATACTCTTGCTCGTCACGCGTACGATGCGCAGCTCGTGGGGGGTAGGCAGTACCTCTCCCTTGCTGATGCCGAGGAGCTTCCTGAGCCAACGACCTTGCCTGCTATTGTACACTTTCTTGATACCCATGATGTCTCTTGCTACTCTTGGTGCTGATGATAAGACCTCCACCCCACGACAAAGGTAATCAAAATTGCAATTCACAGCCCCTCTGCTGCTTGGTCAGGCGGGGGTGACGCTCCAGTGCTTTGCAGCAAAGCAAAACGCACCTCCTTGTGGTGGCCTCTTATCGGACGATTCGGACAAGTCGGACGAACCGTGAGGCACCCGAAGGGTGCTCGCTCCATAGGCTAGGCATCGGTCATCTGCGAAGCGGTGACCGATGTACCCAGACCCGCCCTACCCCCTCGACTCCTTGCGGGTCACCGAGCAGAGCCCTCCCCACGACCCCGCCAGGGCGTCGAACTTACGAGTCAGGCAATCAGTGCGACACCCTTGCGGGGTCGTTTGCGATGCCTGGTCCACGGGTCTTCGGGGCTGCGCCCCTCGACAGGTGGCTAGGAAGCGGGTACCCGCAAGGGGTGCTTCGTGATCGGGCGATCCTTATCCTCGGGGTTACAATGGGGGACAAGTAGGTAGATGGTATGATGGCACCCGCAAGGGGTGCTTCGCTCTCTACTCTTCATGGTAAGGAGAGTGGCTTTATGTGCGTCATCCCTGCTCGGTCCGGCGAATGGTGACGTACCTGTGGGGTCATCGCTCTTTAGCTATACCTCAAGACACAAGGTGGCTAAGAGTGCAGAAGAGGCGATTTTAGTCCGAAAGAGACACGGAGAGACTCTGTGAGACAACTCCTCCCCATAGGGGTGCTGTATTTGCACCGCTGAAACTTCCGGGCAGGCGAGGTGACCGCCACTTAGCCGGGGTGATCGGGGCAGCCTCTGCTCCTCTACCCCCCCCAG
>OCPK01000118.1_pt1 | contig 14478 bp, 8 predicted proteins | sample 1501191 | NCBI WGS metagenome assembly OCPK01 (sample SAMEA3360704, study PRJEB22359) | human gut metagenome | biome: ENVO:urban biome; feature: ENVO:human-associated habitat; material: ENVO:feces | place: Bangladesh | collected 2011
CAGCAGCGCATGATAGAGCGTTCACTTCCTAAGCTCTATCAGGGCGAAAAGTATGGCTACCGTTTCCCTATCGGTTTGATGAGCGTTATCGATGGTTGTAAGCCAGAAACTCTCCGTGCTTACTACCGCAAATGGTATCGCCCAGACAATCAGGCTATTATCATCGTGGGTGATGTAGATGTAAATCATATCGAAGCTAAGATCAAGGAACTCTTCTCTGGTATCAAGGTACCTAAGAATGCCGCTAAGGTTGAGAAGGTAGAAGTATCTGATAATGATTCTGCCATCTATGTTATCGACAAGGATAAGGAGCAGCAGGTTGATCTCTTCCAGGTTTATATGAAGCACAATGCTGTGCCAGATTCTCTGAAGAGCAATATGAGCTATCTCCTGAAGGGATACATGGATAACGTGATTTCTTCTATGATTGCTGCCCGTTATGCAGAGAAGGCATTGGAGCCAGACTGTCCATATCTCCAGGCAAGTGCCGGTGATGGTTCATACCTGATTTCAAGCACTAAGGATGCTTTCACCCTTACCGGTGTGGCTAAGCCAGGAAAGATTAAGGAGGCTTATGCTGCTGTTCTCCGCGAGGCACAGCGTATGCATGAGTTCGGTTTCACAGCTACTGAGTATCAGCGTGCCAAGGATGAATTCATGAGCCAGGTTGACAAGGCGCTTGCTAACAAGGATAAGATGAAGAACGAGCAGTTTACCACCCAGTATGTGGATAACTTCACTTCTAACGAGCCTATCCCATCAGTAGAAGAGGAGAGCCAGATCTGGAAGATGGTAGTTCCAAACTTGCCTCTTGAGGTTATCAACAGCTATGCCAAGCAGTTGGTTTGCCAGAGCGATACCAACCTTGTATCATTGGTAATGATGCGCGAGCAGGCTGGTGCCGTTTATCCTACAGAGCAGGAACTTGCTGCCATCGTAAAGCAGGTACGTGCTGAGAAGCTCGAGGCTTATGTGGATAATGTTAAGCAGGAACCTCTCATCGCTCAGGCTCCTAAGGCTGGTAAGATTAAGAAGACTGTTGAGAACAAGAAGTTGGGCTTCAAGGAGTTGACTCTTTCTAATGGCGCTAAGGTGGTATTGAAGAAGACCGATTTCAAGGACAATGAGATTGCTTTCGCAGCTTCAGCCAATGTGGGTTATTCTACTTTCGGCAAGGAAGACTTCCTGAATGCTGCATTTGCAGCAGATGTGCTCGATGCTAGTGGCCTTGGCGATTTCTCAAGCAATGAGCTTGATAAGGCTTTGGCTGGTAAGCAGGCTGGCGTTTCGTTCAGCTTGAGTCCTTTCAATCATGGTTTGAAGGGTAATTCTACTCCTAAGGATATCGAAACCCTGATGCAGCTCATCTATCTCAAGATGACCGCAGTAAGCAAGGACCAGAAGAGCTTTGACAATATGAAGAGTATGATGGCTACTGTTCTTGCCAACAAGAGCAACAACCCAAGCCTCGTATATCAGGATTCTGTTCAGAGCACCCTCTATTTGGGTAGCAAACTTGCCCGTGTGCCAGAGGCAAGCGATATAAAGGATATCAACTACGACCGTATCCTGGAGATTGGTAAGCAGTTCTACGGCAATGCCAAGGACTTCACCTTCTATTTCGTAGGTAACTATGATGAGAAGACTCTCCTCCCACTCATCGAGCAGTATATCGCCAGTCTGCCAAACAATGGCTTCAAGCTGAAGAACAAGCAGATTCCTTATGCTAAGGGTAAGGTAAGCAATGTCTTTACAAAGGCAATGGAGAATCCACAGAACCAGGCAACAGAGATCTGGTATACCAAGGCTCCATTCACCTTGCAGTATATGGTTCTTGCTGATGTTTCAGCCCGCCTTTTGGAGATGAAGTATTTGCGTACTATCCGTGAGGAACTCAGCGCTGCTTATCATGCAGGTGCAAACTATGGTTTGCTTCGCGATTATGATAACAAGGCTGCCATCTCTATTTCAGCTGTGGCTCAGTTGAACCCAGAGAAGTCGGATATCGCTATTCCTTACTTCTTCAAGGGTATGGACGAGACCGTAGCCCAGCCAAATGCAGAAGACCTTCAGAAGGTAAAGGAGATTCTCCTGAAGCAGGCTGCTGTTAGCGAGAAGTCTAATGGTTATTGGCTTGGTGCGTTGAGCACATACGAGCGTATGGGTGTTGATACTCATAGCGATTACAAGGAGATGGTGAAGACTCTGAAAGCATCTGAGATTTCAGACTTCCTGAAGAATGTCATCTTGAAGAGTGGTAATCACTTCGAGATTATCATGAAGGCAGTGAAGAACGAGAAGTAAATCTCGGACTTGATATAATAAACTTGAATAATAAACGAAAAAATCCCGTTGTACAAGCCAGATGGCTGACAACGGGATTTTTTCGTTTTTTTCTTTTCCCAAAATTTTTGAAACTCATCATTTAAGAGTCGTTTCGAAAAATCTCTCTTTAAAAAGAAAGGATGCGTCCTTAACTATATATGTATAAGAGCATCATCTTTCCTCCTTTACTTCTTGTTTCTGAAGAGTATTAACCTCTTCTCTTTGCCTTAGAAGCAAGAGCCTCGCGGCGATCCTGGAGAATCTGTTGGCATCTATCGATAGCCTGATTCTGATTTTCTGAATTTACCTTAATTAAATCATTCATAACCTATTGATATTTGTTAACCGCTTGCAAAGATAGGGGTTTCTACCTATTTCTAGGTACAAAATGCATGAAAATACGTGTTTTATTCGTTATTTTTTGATGTATGTCAAAAAAAAGTGCAATCGTTTGAACAGTTTCCCCCTTTAGAATGATAATTTATCATTTCCTGAACGATTTTTTCATAGTCTTGTCATAGTATTCGTCTATAATAACGTAGAAAGAGCAGAAATGCTGAGTTTTTAGGGAGATTCATACCGTGAAATAGGGATTTTTCTTATCGTATTCCCGATTTTTTTGCGAACTTTGCACCCGAAAGAACAATAGGAAGTATTGGGTATATATAAATAAGAGTGATAAAAATAAATATATAGAAAGCAATGAAAAAGGTATTTCTTTTGGCTGCCCTCGTGCTCGCATGCACAGCTGGCAGCAACGCAAGCGCTATGAACGAGGCAGCGCTCAATGCCTCAATGTCTGAAATGATGCCGGTTAAGAAAACGGCTAAGAAGACAACAAAGAAGACTTCAAAGAAGACTACGACCAAGAAGACTTCTACAAAGAAAACAACTTCTGCAGCATCTAACACAACAGCAGCGACAACAACAACTGCTGCAACAACAACCAGCAATGCCGCCGCTTCTACCAGTGCAACCAGCAATGCAGGCTCAACCGTTGCAGGTATCTTGGGTGCTGTACTGGGCGGAAACTCTAACAGCAGCAGTTCTGCAGGTAGCAGCATTATCAATGGCATTCTGAATAATGTAATCGGTTCAGGTACCTTCAGCAAGCAGGATCTCTGTGCCCATACCTGGAAGTACAGCAAGCCGGGATGCGCCTTTACTTCTGAGAATCTCCTGGCAAAGGCTGGCGGTGAGATTGCTGCCAACAAGGTAGAGGAGAAGTTGGGTGAGTATTACAGCAAGTTTGGTTTCAGCGGCTCAAATACCTATTTCACCTTCAAAACTGATGGAACTTTCGCAGCCAAGATTGACGGCAAGTCATGGCAGGGTAATTATACTTTTGATGAGAAGACTCATGCCATTCAGATGAAGGGCTTGCTCTTGAGTATGTCGGGCTATGCTACGAAGACTACCAACGGCATCAGCCTGCTTTTCGACCAGACAAAGTTGCTCAACCTCATCAAGACCATGGGTGCCCTCAAGGGCAGTTCTACCCTCAGCGCTATCGGTACTATCGCCAATAATTACGATGGTATGCGTGTAGGTTTCGAGATGACTAAGTAATCCTGAAGGATAGAATCCATAACTGAGCCTTATGTTGAAGTTGGCTCAGTCAATAGGAATCGCCCTGTAAGAAGTAAAGCATCTTTCAAGCTATGCTTTGCTCTTTACAGGGCGATTTTTCTTGTTTATTTCACGTTCAGTTTCATTGTCTTTACATCCTTGCTGTTGGTTCCTATCATAATCTGGAAGTCGCCAGGTTCTATCACGTGCTTCAGATCTGCGTTGTAGAACTTGAGCATATCTGGGGTGATATCAAAGCTTACCTCCTTGCTCTCACCTACTGCCAGATGGATGCGCTGGAAACCTTTCAGCTCCTTTACAGGACGCGAGATGCTGGCTACCATGTCACGGATGTAGAGCTGCACAATCTCGTCGGCATCGCGGGAGCCATTGTTCTTAACGGTGACGCTAGCTGTAATCTTCTTGCCATCCTGCCATTCGGTAGCCTCCTCATTGCTGATGCCGGCCTCCTGGCTGCTCAGGCGGAAGTTGCTGTACGAAAAGTAGGTATAGCTCAAACCGTAACCGAAAGGATAGAGCGGACCATTGCTTACATCCAGACAGTTGCTGGCAAACTTGGCAAACTTCTCATTATCGTCTGCTACAGGGCGGCCGGTGTTCTGATGGTTGTAGTAGAGAGGCTCCTGACCGGTGGTCTTAGGCATCGAAGTGGTGAGCTTACCCGATGGCGATTTGTCGCCAAAGATAACATCGCAGAGTGCATCGCCCATCTCTGAGCCTCCAAACCATACATTCATGATGGCTGGTACATGGGCTTTCTCCCAAGTAAGAACCGTAGGACGGCCTGCAAAGTTGAGGAGCACTACAGGCTTGCCCGTCTTCAGGAGTTCGGCAAGCAGTTCGCGCTGTACGTCCGGCATCTCCAGGTTGGTACGGCTACCGCATTCGCCACTCATCTCGGCACTTTCGCCCATAGCACATATAATGACATCTGCCTCTTTAGCAATCTTCAGCGCTTCAGCCTTCATCTCAGCCTCGTTGCCCCAGTTGATCGGTTTACCGGATTCGCCGTTTTTCTGCAGTTCCTGATTGCGCCAGATATTGCTTCCCTGGGCATATAATAAGGTGGCTTTTCCGGCAAGTGCATGCTCCATTGCCTCCTTGATGGTGGTATATTTAGATGGTACCTGAGCCACGCTCCATGTACCGGCTATGTTGTTTCGGGTGTCGGCAAGCGGACCTATCAGGGCTATCTTTCCTTCCTTCTTCAGTGGCAGGATATTGCCTTCGTTCTTCAGAAGCACGAAGGTTTCTGCTGCTACATCGCGGGCTGCCTGACGGTTCTCTGCGGTGTAAATCTCGCTCTTGCTGCGCTTGGTGTTGCAGTAGCGGTAAGGGCCGCTGAACAGGCCCAGTTTATATTTCGCTTCCAGAATGCGGCGGCAGGCGATGTTCACATCCTCCTCGCTCACCTTTCCTTCTGCTATGCTCTTTGCCAGATGCTTTACGAAGGCGTTGGAACACATGTCCATATCGGTACCCGCCTTCAGTGCCTGTTCTGAAGCCTCCTGGATGTCTTTTGCCGTTCCGTGCTGCAGAATCTCGGCGATAGAAGCGTAATCGGTAACCACGAAACCGTTGAATCCCCATTGCTTTCTCAAGACATCGGTCATCATCCATTTGTTGATCGGTAACAACGAAACCATTGAATCCCCACTGCTTTCTCAAGACATCGGTCATCATCCATTTGTTGGCTGTAGCAGGTATGTAGTCGATGAGATTGAATGAAGACATCACGCTGCCTACGCCAGCCTTCACCACTGCCTCGTAAGGTGGCAGATACTGGTTCATCATGCGCACGCGGCTCATATCTACCGTGTTATATTCCTTACCGCTCTCAACGCCTCCGTACAGGGCAAAATGCTTCAGACAGGCCATGATGCGGTTGGCTCTCAGAATCTCTTCTGTGCGCATATCCACGCCCTGGTAGCCCTGAGTCATCGCTGCTCCCATCACGCCGCTCAGATAAGGATCCTCGCCATTTCCTTCGCTTATTCGTCCCCAGCGGGCATCGAGTGCAATGTCTACCATAGGAGAGAATGTCCAGTTGATGCCGTCGGCACTTGCTTCCTTGGCCGATACTTCGCCTACTTTCTTCAACGCCTCGGTATCCCATGAGCAGGAGAGGGCGAGAGGGATAGGGAACATCGTTTCGTAACCATGAATCACGTCCATACCTACGAGCAGCGGGATGCCCAGACGGCTGTTCTTGATGGCGATTTCCTGCAGAGCCTTGATCTTATCGAGGCCTTTGATGTTGAAAACTCCGCCCATGTTACCCTGGGCGATATCGCTGCCTACCTGAGTATCAAGTGCGCCGCCGGTAGTGATGTCGCCGGCTACCATCAGGTTCAGCTGACCAATCTTTTCCTGTAGTGTCATCTTCGCCATCAGTTGGTCGATATACTCCTTCATGGGTAGAATCTTGCCTTTCTTGGTTGTGGCAGTTACTTTTTTCTTCGGGGCTGCTGTATGGGCGAAAGCAGGTGCTGCCATAGAACCAGCCAAAAGAAATGTGAGTGATAAAAGTGCTGTTCTCATTGTTTATTATGTTAATTGTTATTTTTATGTTTATCTTTTGCAAAGATAATAAAAAAGATGATACGATGCGCGATAGAGAATGTTAAAATGTGGATGAATTTTTCTTTTTTAGATAGAAATGTATCTGATAATGAGATGGATAAGAAAAATGAAGAATATATAAAAAGTGGATGCGGTATAGGTGAAAAATGCGAAGAAATCTACATTTCTTCTATATTTGATTTGTCGTTTCCGATTTTTTTATTACTTTTGCACATGAAACCTCATGAAAATAAATCAATCTTAAACGGAATCAAGTTGATGTATCGCGTAAATGAATTATGGGGAAAGGCATTCTTCTTCCTGCTCTTTGTCTTGATGCCTCTTTCTCTTGCAGCAAAAACAACAGATAATATAGAGCAGCTTTTTCAGAGTCTGGACAACGCCATTGCCCATTCGGCTGATTATGTGAAGGTACGTGAAGCCCGAATTCGCGATTGGGAGCAGAAACTGAAGACCGCCAGGCGCCTAAGCAGTAAGTATGATGCCTGTTTTGCGCTCTTTGAGGAATACCGCTCCTACAAGAACGACATGGCGCTGAAATACATCAACCAGTGTATGGAACTTGCCTTCAGAATGGGCGATAAAAAGAAGGTGGAAAATGCCAAGGCGCTGCTTGCTTTCCAGGAATCTACCACGGGCGATTATGCCGAATCGTACGACCTGCTGAAGTCTGTCAATATCGCTGATCTTGATGCTGAGGGCAAACGCAACTACCTCTGGGCTTGCCAGCACCTGTATGGCGAGATGGCATATTATTCCAACGTTCCTTCCTTGAAGAAATATTATGCCGGCAAGCATAATGCCTATCAGGCTGCAATAGACAGCACATTCAGCCATGATGATGACCTTTATCTGCAGATGCAGGAGGTGAGGGCACGCGATGCGGGCAATATGAAGGAGGCTTTGCGATTGAGCGATAAGCGGCTGGCGATGACGAAACCGGGCACCCATCAGTATGCCATTGTACAGTTTTATCGCGGCTTGACCTACAATCAGTTTGGCGATAAAGAGCAGTTCCTCCGCTGCCTCTTGCGTTCTGCTATCTGCGATGTCCAGTTGGCTGTGATGGACCAGGGGTCGCTCTGGGAACTTGCCAATCTGCTCAATGCCGAACCGGGCGAGCAGAAGCGCTCTCATGAGTATATCAAGTTTGCCTGGAAGTCGGCTACCGTTTTCAATACGCCTATCCGCAGCCGCCAGATCATGCCTGTGCTCACGCAGATTGAGGAGGGATATCAGAAAGAACTTTCTTCGAGCAACCAGCATCTGCGGCTCATGGTAGCGTGTTCAGCCTTGCTTCTCTTTGTGGTTATGCTCTTGCTCTACTATGTCAACAAGCAGCGCAAGCGCATTGCTGCGGCCCATCATAAGCTGAAGGAAACCAACCATGCCTTGCAGTTGGCAAATGAGCGTCTCAACGAGATGAACCATTCTCTCAACGAGATGAACAAGATGAAGGAAGTATATATTGGTCGATTCCTGCGCCTTTGTGCCATCTATGTCGACAAGATAGAGACCATGCGCAAGCGAGTAGTGAAACTGGTGAAGGCTAGAGAACTCAACAAGTTGCTGGAGCAGATGCAGGCTGGCGAGGCCTACATGGGCGAGCTGTATGAGTATTTCGATTCCGCCTTCCTGAAGCTCTTCCCTGACTTTGTTGAGGAGTTCAATGCCCTCTTGAAGCCTGAAGAGCGTATCGTGCTCGAAGATGACAGCCATCTTTCTACCACCCTCCGTATCTTTGCCCTTATCCGTCTGGGCATTGAGGACAGTTCTAAGATTGCCGAGTTCCTTCACTATTCTGTGAACACTATCTATAATTATCGCGCCAAAATCAAGAATAGTGCCATCTGTGACAGGGAAGAGTTCGAGCAGCGTGTGAAGCAGATTGGCATGAAATAAGCCTTTCTGGGCGTGATGGGTGAAATGTGCTGCAAAGGTACAACATATTTCTGTTACTGCAAAAAATCGCGCTGCAGAGTTCTGTTAAACGAATTTAACACTCGTATTTTTCCGAGCCAATAAAGCCTACTCATAGTTTTAGCAGGAGAGAAACTATGAGTAGGCGAGCAGATATCAATAAGTTTTACCGGAAGAGAAGATAGGTTTGTTGATGGACGTATTGGGTTTCATCAGGTAGATCTAAGCGTTACAGTGTGACAGTTGTGACAGTTGTGACAGTTTTCAGGGGTACCCTCCCTTTTTCTCTATTTAGAGGTTACTTATATATTTAAAATATATAAGTATATATATAATACTTACAGATTGAAAGTAGGGGAAATGCATGTACCCCTCCGCTGAAAACTGTCACAACTGTCACGCTTTAACGCTTTGCTCCTATTCTCCGAAGATCATCTGAAATCTTGTTGCTAGAAATGATATGTCAAGTTTTTTTTATAAGCGGCACGCCCTGAAAGGGCAGAAGCTCCTAGCCCAGGGCGTATGGCGAAAACTTGCGAAAATTCAGGAGTAAATGCTACAGGTACCCATGTGCCCTATTTTAGGGCTTCATGTGGGTTAACTAACCGATAATCAGCGTGTTGATTGTTTTTGCGGAAATGAGTAAATGCTCCAGGTACCCATGCATCGCGTTTCGCGATGCATGGGTAGTCATCTGATAATCAAAATATTGATGTTTGTGTATCCCTGTTTCTGCGAACTTGGTGATGGATGAGGAGCGAGAGAAATCGTATAAAAAGTTTGACGCCCTGAAATAGGGCGTTAAATAGGTTAACCATTTGATAATCAGATTGCTAACTATTTTATGGTAAGAGTGAATACTTCGGGGTACCCATACGTTGTGTTTTACAACGTCAAGTTGGTTAATCTTCTGATAATCAAGATATTGGTATTTTTTTGAAAGTCCCCGTTTCTACAAGTTTGTCGATAGGATGAAACGCAGGGGAAAACAATAAAAGCTTGTTACGGCATTTCACCGTAACAAGCTTTTATGCGTTATATTTATTTCTTCCCTCCGTTCAATTTCTCAGAATCGAATCATTCTTTTTAAAAGAGCTCGAAGGCTTTCTTGAGCTTCAGGTTATCGGCTGCATTACCAACAAGAGCCTCAAACTTTCCGGCTTCAGCCTTCCAGGATGAAGATGCCTCATCGTAGAAACTGAGGGCCTCTTTGCTGATGGTGATGCTGATATCCTTGCTCTCACCTGGCTGGAGATAAACCTTCTGGAATCCCTTCAGCTCCTTCTGAGGGCGGTCTACTGATGACTTGACATCGTGGATGTAGAGCTGAACCGTCTCGGCTCCGGCACGCTTACCTGTATTCTTTACGTTTACGGTAAAGGTGATTGTGCCGTCCTGCTTCATCTGCATCTTGTCGCTGCGCAGATTAGAGATGGCAAACTGGGTGTAGCTCAAGCCGTGACCGAATGCAAAGGTAGGCTTGATGCGCTCCTTATCGGTCCAGCGGTAACCTACATAGATGCCTTCCTTATATTCCTCATCAATGATGTTGCCCTTCGTGCTGGCTCCACCTTCCTGACGCCAGGTTCCCGGATAGGTATTGAGTGCATGAGCACCTGTTTCCTTCAGCGAGTTGACCCATGTAAACGGCAACTTGCCGCTAGGGTTTGCATCGCCTGTAAGGATGCTTGCAAGGGCTTCGCCGCTCTCCGAACCGATGAACCAGCCCTGTACGATGCCGGCAACCTTAGCCTTCCAAGGCATAGCTACCGCATTGCCCGAGATGTTGACATAAACGAAGTTTCTGTTTGCCTTAGCCAAAGCCTCGATCAGCTTATCCTGATGGTATGGCAACTCATAATGCTTGCGGTCGTGACCCTCGCAGTCCTGGAAATCGCTCTTGTTCAGACCACCAAACATGATGACATAGTCGGCAGTCTTGGCTTTCTCTACGGCTTCGGCTATCAGTTTAGCCTCGCTGCGCTTGTCTTCCAGGTTCTGGCCGGTTGTAACGCCATTGTAGTTGCCCGTTACATCGCCCACATATCCGCGGGCATAATCTACCTCGATGCCGTCCTTGCCCAAGCGCGTCTTCAGACCATCGAGAGGCGAAATCTCGCGCTGTGCCTTGAGCGAAGAAGAGCCTCCGCCTACGGTCATCATCTTGATGGCATTCTCGCCTACTACCAGTATGCGCTTAGCCTTCTGGGTGTTGATAGGAAGCACATTGTTCCTGTTCTGGAGCAATACGATGCCTTCCTCTGCAATCTGTCTGGCAGCTGCATAATGGCTCTCTGAGCAGAGGAAACCATGAGGGCGGTTCGGATTCATCGTGGTGCGATAGAAGAGGCGCAATACGCGGCGCACCTTATCGTCCAGCTCCTTCTGGGTGAACTTGCCTTCCTGTATGGCCTTCATGTAAGGCATGGAGAGATAATAGTTGTCGTAGGCATTGGTAGCGCCCATCGTAAGACCGTCTGTCCAGGTGCCGAACTCCATATCCAGCCCGTTCTTTACAGACTGCTCCAGGTCGTGGGCACCGCCCCAGTCGCTTACCACGACACCATCATACTTCCAGTCGCCCTTCAAAATCTTGTTCAGGGTCCACTGGTTGTGGCAGTTGTGCTCATTCTTATAAAGGTTGTAGGCTCCCATGATACCCCATGTCTTGCCCTTCTCAACAGCCGCCTTGAAAGCAGGGAGATAGATTTCGTGGAGAGCACGGTCGCTGACGATTACATTGACCTGATGGCGGTATTCCTCATCGTTGTTCAGGCAATAGTGCTTTACGCAGGCTGATACGCCCTTAGACTGCAATCCCTGGATATACGGCACTACCATGATGCTTGCCAGGAACGGATCTTCGCCCATATACTCGAAGTTGCGGCCGTTGAGAGGCGTGCGATAGATATTGACGCCAGGCCCCAGAATCATGTCCTTGCCGCGATACAGGGCTTCTTCGCCCAATGCTTCGCCATAGATGCGGCTCATCTGCGGATTCCATGATGCGGCAAGACAGGTGAGGGCAGGGAAGGCTACACAGGAGTCGTTGGTCTGACCAGCCTGTTCCCACTCATCCCACAATACGTCAGGACGCACTCCGTGAGGTCCGTCATCCGTCCAGAAGTCAGGAAATCCCAAGCGTGGTACACCGGCTGATGAAAACTTGCTCTGAGCATGGATGATGCGTATCTTCTCTGCCAGCGTCATGCGGGAGATGGCATCATCGATGCGCTGCTCTACCGGCTTGGTCTGGTCGAGATAGACTGGCAATTGTCTGGTAGTCTGCTGTGCCTGAGACGGAGCGATGGCTGCAACCGACAGGACACATGATAAAATGAACTGTTTCATGAGTAATGAATATTTATTATGGTTTGTTTATTTCTTGCAGTTGTTTGTTTTGCACACCGCCTCTCACGTTTTTTTTGTGCGTTTAGGCGTATATGCTCATTCATCTGCAAAATTACTAAATAAATAATGAAAAAATGGTGGGTGATAAGTGAAAAGTGGATGGGTGTAAAAATGGGACTTTTGTAAACCGCTGATAGTTAGGAAAATAAATGCGTTGCTGCGCGAATGAAAAGTGGCAGAGTGTGAACACTGAAAAATGCTGATGTAACTTTTCTTAACGCATTTTTCTTTTGTTCCAATTTCGCTTTTTATTGTCTTTTTCTGCTTTTCTTGCTTACAATTTGCTCATTTCGAATAAAAGTTATAATTTTGCAGTTGAATTTCAAAAATCAGAAAAATAGAATGAAACAGAATAATAGCAATTTATTATATGCAATTTATTATATCATCTTGTGGCTTTTATCACCGTAGCCATCTGGGGAACCACCTTTGTTTCTACCAAGGTGCTGATGCTGAACGGACTTTCACCAGCACAGATCTTTACGCTCCGTTTCAGTATTGCATACATCCTGATGCTGATGGTGAATCATAAGCGGATGTTTGCTGACAGCTGGAAGGATGAGTTTAAGCTGGCTATGCTGGGTATAACGGGCGGTTCGCTCTATTTCCTGAGCGAGAACGAGGCGATGAATTATACCACAACGACCAATACTTCGCTCATCGTATGTTCCTGTCCGCTCTTTGCTACCTTGCTGGTACGTCTGGTTTATCGCCATTCTTCGCGCATCAACATGATACAGCTGTTGGGCTCTCTGCTTGCTTTTGTAGGTATGATTATCGTGGTGCTGAATGGCAGATTCGTGCTGCATCTGTCGCCTGTAGGCGATGCCTTGGCTTTTACGGCATGTATGAGCTGGGCTGTCTATTCGCTCCTGATGAAATCGGTATCGGGCGATTATGGCGCAGCTTTTATTACCCGCAAGGTATTCTTTTATGGTGTGCTTACCATCTTGCCTTATTATCTTATCATTCCTGGTTGGCCGTCATGGGATGTGTTTATGAAGCCTCAGGTGGTGGGTAATCTCTTGTTCCTGGGCTGTTTGGCATCCATGATATGTTTCCTTACCTGGAACTGGTGTATCTCTAAGTTGGGTGCCGTGAAGGCTACCAACTGGGTTTATTTCAACCCTATCACCACTATGATTTTCGCCTCTCTGGTATTAGACGAAAAGATTACTCCTTACTTCCTGGCAGGTGCCTGCTGCATTCTGGCAGGTATGTATATTGCGGATAGAATGACGAAGGCGGAATAAAAAATGACGAAGCATAGCTGTAGTTAGAACTAGCCAATGCTAAGAGCATCATGATGCTCTTTACCATTTTGCTTTTCATTTTTCCATATTGATTTGTCTTTTAGTGTAATACGAATGAATAGTTGTTATTACTTATATAATATTTATTCAGGTTTTTATTAGGCGTTCCGCCGGATTTACTGTCCGGCGGAGCGTTATGGAGATTTCTTATTCCTCGATGACTGAAATCTGCATAGAAACATCCTCTTTTGGGCGATCGCCACGCAATGTTTCGCAGTTCTGAATCTTTTCTACGATGTCAAGTCCTTCCTCCACTTCACCGAAAACGGTGTATTGGTTATCGAGGAAAGGTGTTCCGCCTACTTCAGTGTAAGCCTTCTGCTGCTCCTCGGTAAACTTAGGATAGCCCTGCTCCTTGCAGCGCTTCTTGGTTTCATCCACCAGCTCATCCTGAAGCTTCATCAGGCCCTCACGGTCGCGGTTACGGCGGAAGTTCATAATCTCATCATGATGCTCTTTGGCAAGCTGGTTGAAGATGGTCTGCTCCATCTGCATGCCCATCTGCTTTTCCATCTGCTTCAGTTCATTCTGCTTATAGGTCTTTCCCCATACAATATAGAACTGGCTACCGCTGCTCTCTCGTTCTGGGTTTACCTCATCTCCCAAACGGGCTGCGCTCAAGGCACCACGCTTGTGGAAAAGTTGTGGATAAACGAACTCGGCAGGGATGGTATAGTCAGGACCACCTGTGCCCAGCATCTTGCCTTTAGGAGCGCCTTTGCTGTCTGGGTCGCCGCCTTGAATCATAAAATCCTTGATGACACGATGGAAGAGAGTGCCATCGAAATATCCCTCCTTTGCCAACTTCAAGAAGTTGTCACGATGCTGAGGTGTCTCGTCGTAGAGGCGCACCTTGATGTCGCCCTCTGATGTCTTTATCAATACTTTAGCCATAATAATTTATAATCAGTATATTTTATTAATCGGTATATGTCGTAATCAGTATGTTTTTTTTACCTTTTTACCTTTTTACTTTTCGTAATACTCATTCCACTCCTTCATAGCCTCCTGCCAGTCGGTCTGTTCACCGCTGGCTACGGCTTCTTTCTGTCTCTCTGCCTCGTCGCGAGCCTTATCTCGGGCACGTTTTGCCTTCATTGCTTCGATGGTGGCATCGTCGAGAATCTGGATGGCGCCACGCTTGATGGCTGCCTGTAACTCCTCTTCTCCGAAAGCCTTGCCAGGCTCATTGAAGTCAGAGATATTGAATTCATAGTCCACACGAAGGTCGTGGCGTATCATTTTCTGTTGTAAACGGTTGCCTGCGTTTTTGAGTCGCAGCAACTTGCCGATTTCCTTGATTTCTCCTGCTGAGTATTTGTTTCTTCCCATTAAT
>OCPK01000121.1_pt1 | contig 14343 bp, 8 predicted proteins | sample 1501191 | NCBI WGS metagenome assembly OCPK01 (sample SAMEA3360704, study PRJEB22359) | human gut metagenome | biome: ENVO:urban biome; feature: ENVO:human-associated habitat; material: ENVO:feces | place: Bangladesh | collected 2011
TATAAGATAAGCTGCATCTCAGCTAAAATTCAAGCAAGCTTGATTTTCTGCGTTCGATTTGCACTATCTTTGCAGCCGAAAACCAATTAAACAAATCGTTAATCTTTTTACAAAATTCTTGCGCTATGAGGATAGGAATACCAAAAGAGATGAAGAACAACGAGAACCGCGTTGGCATGACTCCCGCGGGCGTTGCCGAGTTGACAAAACATGGCCACACGGTCTACGTGCAGCATACGGCTGGCGAGAACAGTGGCTTCAGCGACGAGGAATACGAGAAGGTGGGCGCCGAGATTCTGCCCGACATCAAGGATGTCTACGCCCAGTCGGAAATGATAGTGAAGGTAAAGGAGCCCATCGAGCCGGAATATGACCTGATAAGGAAAGGGCAGTTGGTTTTCACCTATTTCCATTTCGCTTGCGACAAGCCTCTTACCGATGCGATGATAAAGAGCGGTGGCGTTTGCCTTGCCTACGAGACGGTGCAAAAGGCAGACCGCTCCTTGCCGCTGCTCATACCCATGAGCGAGGTGGCCGGCCGCATGGCCGCCCTCAACGGCGCGTTCTACCTGCAGAAGACCAAGGGCGGCAAGGGCAAGCTCATTAGCGGCGTGCCTGGCGTGAAGCCTACGAAGGTGCTGGTGCTCGGTGGCGGCACCGTGGGCGAGGCGGCCGCGAGGATGGCGGCGGGAATGGGTGCCGACGTCACGATAACCGACATCTCGCTGCCCAGGCTGCGCCAACTGGAGAATGAGCTGCCTGCCAACGTGCACGCTCTCTATTCCACCGAGCACAACATACGCAAGGAACTGCCCGACGTGGACATCGTGATAGGCTCTGTGCTCGTGCCTGGCGACAAGACTCCGCATCTCATCACGCGCGAGATGCTCGGCCTGATGGAGAAGGGCACCGTGCTCGTGGACGTGGCGATTGACCAAGGCGGCTGCTTCGAGACATCCCACCCGACGACACACAGCGACCCGGTCTACGAGGTCGACGGCATAGTGCACTATTGCGTGGCCAACATCCCCGGAGCCGTGCCCAACACTTCGACCATGGCACTGACCAACGCCACGCTGAAGTATGCCGTGGCATTGGCCGACAAGGGCTGGCGGCAAGCCTGCAAGGACGACGAGGCCCTGCGCAAGGGCCTGAACATCGTGGACGGCAAGGTGACTTTCAAGGCCGTGGCTGACGTGTGGAACCTGCCCTACGAACCCATAGAACTATAAAAACGCCCTAAGGCGTGGCTTATCATTAGCCAGAGTTAGATAAGGCCGTGTCCATCTCCGACTATATCCAGACCCAACCGTTGCTGCCAGTGGCCGCGACGTTGTTGCTGGGGATTGTTTTTCGTTTCTTGCCCATCCTGCCATCATGGTCTATGCTCATTTGGCTATCGCTGATGGCTTCATGCCTCTGCGTTGAGGCGTTGTTGAGGCGCAAGCCCTACGCGCAAAGTCGGCTGCTGCTCATCGCAGTCTTCCTTGCCGGCATGGCCTTGGCAGACAGGGCCCAACGCCAAGCGGTTTTTCCTTTCCGCGAAGATTGCCAGATGAGCTATGAGGCCGTGGTGACCGCCGAGCCACAAGTCAGGGGCAAGACGCTGGTTTGCGACCTCGCGCTTGTGTCGATAGAAGGGCTGCAGCTTGACAAGGCCGTAAACGTGAAGGCGCACATCCTGCGCGACACCATCACCGGCGACTGGAGACGCATAAGGTTGGGAAGCGGCATAGAGGCGAGGTCGGCCATGGAGCCTCTCAGAAACTACCGCAAGGGCAACTTCGACTACGCGCGCTGGCTCAGCTGCCACGGCTTTCGCGCGAGCACTTTCGTGTATGCCACCGAATGGCGAACGGCGAAGGTCAGCCTAAAGCCGATGACCACGATGGAGCGTCTGCGGCTCAAGGCCATGGGCATAAGGCAAAGGCTCGTGGCACAGCTCAACCTTGGCAACGACGCGCGGCAACAGTCGGCCGTCGTGGCGGCGATGGTGCTGGGCCACAAGCAAGGCATCGACCGCGACATGAAAGACGCCTTTTCCGTGTCGGGGGCTTCACACGTACTGGCTCTCTCCGGATTGCATCTCGGCATAATCTACTGCATCCTGACCTTGCTCCTGGGAAGGCGACGCAAGCATGGATGGCTCACGCAGGCCGTGGTCGTGCTCTCGCTGTGGCTTTACGTGCTGCTCGTGGGTATGACGCCCAGCATCGTGCGCTCAGCCATAATGCTGTCTATCCACTCGCTTTGCATGGTCGGCGGAAGGGAGAACATATCAGTCAACACGCTCTGCCTGGCTGCCATCAGCCTGATTGTGGCCAACCCCATGTGCGTGTGGGACTTGGGGTTCCAGTTGTCTTTCCTTGCCGTGCTGTCCATCGTGACTCTCTATCGGCCCATAAGCCATTTGCTGCCCAAGGACGGCCGGCTGACAGGCCTTAGCGGCGTTGACATGTTGCTGAAGGCCATCTGGTCGACGGTGGCGGTGTCGCTGGCGGCGCAGGTTGGCACGGCACCTTTGGTGGCTTACTATTTCGGACGTTTCTCTTGCTGTTTTCTCTTGACCAACCTCGTGGTGATGCCATGCGCCACAGTCATCATCTATTGTGCCCTGGCCGTCCTCCTGACGTCGTTTCTGCCCGTGGTCAACCACCTGTTGCTCATTGTGCTTGGCCGCTGTTCCGCACTGCTGATAACGGCCGTGACCCACATCGCCGCCCTCCCCGGCGCGAGCGTGGAAGGCATAACTATTAACGCGACGGAAACAGGGTGCGCCTATGTCCTGATAGGCATAGCGTGCACCCTGATATGTCATGTCTCAAAGTTGAGAGGCCTAAGCAAGCTCGACGCGTTCAGCAAATGACGCATAGGAGACAGGAGTATGGGATGGACAGAAAAAAAGCCCATGCCAATAAGCATGGGCCTTGTATCTTATGCTAACAATTGGTCTTTACACCAGCGAGCCGATTATCTCTTCGCGTGAGGCCGGCAACAGGTCGATGACCGGAATCTCAGGCATGGTGTAGCATCCTGGCTGCAAGCGCATGGTGGCACGAGCCACGGCCACGAGCACCTGGCCGGTGAGGGCGGGATTGTTGATGCTCATGTCGAACGAGATGCGCTGGTTCTGGGTCTTGCCGCTCACGCCCTTGCGTGTCATGTGAACGCCGTGGCCCATGTCTCTCAGCTCGTCTACGCTTTTCACGGCAAAGACGTGCAGCTCGTCGTGGGCGAAATAGTCGTCTTCCTTGAGCTCGCGGGTCACCTCCTCAAGCTTGGCGCCGTCCTCAAGCTCCACGTATACCATGCGGCGGTGTATGCCCTCGCCAAGAGGAATGGTCATGGACAAGGCATCCTTCACGCCTTTCTTGGAGCGAGCCACTACGGAGTGGCCCATCGACATGCCCGGGCCGAAGTTGGTATAGCTCAAGCCCTTGGGCGCGAGAGCCTGCATGAGCACGCGCACCACGGAGTCGCTGCCCGGGTCCCAACCGGCTGAGATGACGCTCACCGTCCCGCTCTGCTTGTTGTTCTCCATCTGCTTTTTGCGGTAGTCGAGGATGAAATGGTGCATGTCGAAGCTGTCAACCGTGTTGATGCCCAACTTCGTGATTTGCTCAGCATAGTCGGGGCAGAGACGGGTAGGGGTGGCGAGAATGGCAACGTCCACGTTGCTCAGCTTCTGTATGTCGTCAACCACCTCGTAAGGCTCAAGCTCCAATGGCTTGTCCTTGTCGCCTTGACGGCGCACCACGCCCACGATCTCGAAATCGGGAGCCGCTTCCAATGCCTCTACCGAGAATTTTCCAATGTTGCCGTAGCCAACCACGGCCGCTCTTATCTTTTTCATGTTTGTCTGTTTTGGGTCTTTTTTTACATCAATGGTTTTCCCCTTGCAAAAGTAACGGTTTATCTCCTAAATGGCAACACAGCCCATGCCTTTTTATGGAATAGTAACATATTAAAGGTAAAAATACACTCGCCGTCAAAAGATTCGTAGGTCAACCAAGCTTAATTTTGTTATTTTATGTATAAATTCGTTTCAAATGCAATATTTTTTATTAATATTGCAATGTAATAACTAACTTTTTAATCTCCTTGCTTATGAAAACCAAGATTTTCTTCGCATTAGTTATTTTGGCTGCGTTTTGTTGTTGCAGCAGTGATTCGACAATGGAGTCTCAGGGCTTCGGCTCGACCGTAAACGCCAATGGCAAGATGCTGTCAGAAACCTATCAGAAGCTTGATGCTCTTTTGGGCGGCAACACAGAAGACAGCTTATCCGTGTACAAAACGAGGGCTAACCTTACCACAAACTCAGATTTTGAAGAACTCGATGACGAGCAAATGGAAGCCAAGGCTAAAAAGGTCTTTTCTCCGTATGTCCAAGACGGAATCGCCATTCGTGACGAGGTCATTGGATGCGCATCCGCAGGAACTCTAAATGTTTCTCCTGAAGAAATGCGGGATTTCGAGAATCTTGACGAAACGAGCCTGGCAGGGTTGGCCTATTATATGTCGATTTTGACAGTCGTGGAAAAACAAGAGCCATTAATGATAGATGGGGAACCATTAAGATTGACTTCGGCAGATTTAAAAGATTGCCTGTCGTTCTCCCTCGGTTTTGATGCGATTGTTAACGGTGGATATAATTATGTGGCTGGCACATATAGTTTAATTACGGCACGTACTGCATTTGCGATAGGTCTTGGTTTTGCTCAAAGAACTTTTGGTTGGATTGCATTGGCACATTGCACATATGAATTTGTAAAGTGTATAAAGAAACACGGATGCGTTTATTCTATCCGGTATCCAGAGCCGTCCGGCAAAATGAAAACAAGCGACAAAATGAAAACAAGCGACGACATAACTGTAGACCCGTAATAAGTAAGATAGTCTAACGGCTCTATAATCATCACATTTAATTAAGAGTGTATGCGATATAATTTCATCTCCATAGCCAATGGGATACTATTCTTAATGGTATTGCCGTCCGAGCAGTTTGGATGGTATAACCCGATAAGAATTATCATGTTATTGGCTTTCATCTTCATGGTTATTCTTGGAGTCTATTTCTTGGCTAAACGTAATAAAAAAGAAACGAAATGGACTCTTGGAATGGTAGCATTTGGTCTGATACTTGATTTAGCAGCCATCCTTTATGTTAGTGGTATATGGCGATAATCCATAAAACGCTTTGCATGCTGTTGATTCTAATTACATTTTGTTCCTGTTGTCAAAACAGGAACAAAATGCGCAATTCTTACTATTCCAAAAAGCCGAGAGAAGCCTTGAGGCAAAAGCCATGCGGTTTTGCAAAGGTCATTAGTGTCAAATATAAATATGATTTCAATACCGATCGCTGGGCAATTGACATGAAGATAAAGAACGAGAGTGACACCATCTTGTTTGTTAGTGATGTTCCATCTGGGTGCTCATGTTTCCATGCACAGTTTTCCAAGCGACCAATTGGCAAGCATGGAGTAACTGACATAAAGGCTGTTTATGAAGCGGAGGAGCATGAAAAAGGTTTTGTGAAGCCAATCATCGTCATTTTTAACGATGGCCGTTTTTATAAATTGATTTTATTACGTCGGGACATCAAAAACGCTGGTCGCACGAATTATTCTCTCGCCCATACATAATAAAATGCCAAGAATGTCGTTTGTAAATAAGGAACATTGTACAATTACGCCCGGAGACGGGTGGCTGATATTATTTATTTGCAAATGATAGAATACATCAAAGGCACATTGACCGAGCTTTCGCCAGCCTTGGCGGTGGTTGAGGCTTGCGGCGTGGGCTACGCCCTCAACATATCGCTTACCACATACACGAAGATACAAGGACAGAAAGACGTTAGGCTCTTCGTGCATGAGCAGTTGACCACCGGCGGGCGCGACGACAGTTTCACGCTCTACGGCTTCGCCACCAAGCAGGAGCGTGAGCTTTACCGCATGCTCATCTCCGTGTCGGGCGTAGGCGCCAACACCGCCCGCATGATGCTCTCAAGCCTCACGCCAACAGAGCTGTGCAACGCCATAGCCAACGGCGACGAGAAGATAATAAAGAGCGTGAAGGGCATAGGCTTGAAGACCGCCCAGCGCATCATCCTCGACTTGAAAGACAAGATAGTGTCGACAGGCATTGCCGAGGAGTTGCACGTGGCCAAGCAACACTCTGCCGGACCTTCGGTAAACGCCGCGGTGAAAGACGAGGCGGTGTCGGCCCTGACCATGCTCGGGTTCTCGCCAGCGCCATCGGCAAAGGTCGTGGTGGAGATCCTTACCGCGCAGCCCGACCTCCAGGTGGAGATGGTGGTAAAGGAGGCATTGAAAAGGATAAAGTGAACCACTCACCCCGACACACATTAACAATCAGACACGTGCTATTCAGGAAGGCATACATATTCTTGCTCCTTTTTCTCGCCATCGCAATGGCGAGCAGGGCTGCCATGCCTTCCGACAGCCTCAAGACGCGGTGGAAGATACAGCGCACCACGCCCATAACCTACGATGACCTCGACCAAAACGCCATGGACCTGCAACGGCCAGACGGCATAAAATACGACGTGGTCTACAACGACACCATCAACCGCTACATCATTGGCACGCGCATTGGCGGCACCTGGCTCGCCACGCCGATAATGATGACGCCGGAAGAGTATATGGCATGGAGCGAGAAGCACTGGCGCGACACGTTCTATCGAGGCAAGAACGACGAGATATACAAGAGGAAAGGCAAGGAGAAGTTCGACTTCAGCGACATGCACTTCGACCTTGGACCCGCGGAGAAGATTTTCGGGCCTGGTGGCGTGCGCATTCGCACGCAAGGCACGGCAGAGCTGAAGTTTGGCGCCACTTATAAGAACATCGACAATCCGTCGCTGCCCGTGAGGTCGCGCAAGAAGACGTCGATGGACTTCGACGAGAAGATAAACTTCAACATGAACGGGCGCGTGGGCGACAAGGTGAACATGAACCTCAACTACAACACCGACGCGACCTTCGACTTCGACTCGCAGAACATGAAGCTGAAGTATGACGGCAAGGAGGACGAGATAATAAAGCTCATAGAGGGTGGCAACGTGTCGTTCCCGTCAAACTCATCGCTCGTGCAAGGCGCGTCGGCTCTCTTCGGCCTACGCACCGACCTGCAATTCGGCAAGCTGAAGCTCCAGCTCGTGGCCTCGCAAAAGAAGAGCACGTCGAAGAGCGTGTCGTCGCAGGGCGGCAAGCAGTTGTCGTCGTTTGAGCTCAACGCCGCCGACTATGAGGAGAACCGCCACTTCTTCCTCGCGCGCTATTTCCACGACCACTACGACGACGGCATGCGCACGCTGCCCAACCTCACCACGGGCGTGACCATCAACCGCGTGGAGATTTGGGTGACCAACAAGAGCGGAACGACAACCAACACCAGAAACATCATAGCCCTGACCGACCTTGGCGAGAACTCCAAGGTGAGCAACCCGATGTGGGCCACGACGGGCCTCAACGTGCCGGCCAACAAGGCCAACACCGAATATGAGACCATGACTGGCGCCAACAGCGCGGCGCGCGACATAGACCAGACGTCGACCGTGCTCGACGGAGCGGGACTTAACGGCGGTACCGACTATGAGAAGCTGCAGAACGCGCGCCTGCTCAACTCGTCGGAATACACCGTGAACAACGCCTTGGGTTACGTGTCGCTGAGAAACACGCTGCAGACCGACCAAGTGCTTGCCGTGGCCTATGAGTACACCTATGGCGGGCAGACCTATCAGGTGGGTGAGTTCGCGAGCGACATGCCCGACGTGTCGAAGGCCCTGTTCGTGAAGTCGCTGAAAAACACCAGCAACAACCCCTCGCAGGGCAACTGGCCGCTGATGATGAAAAACGTGTATTACCTCGCCTCGTCGGTGGAGAAAGAGAAGTTCCGCCTGGACGTGAAATACCAAAGCGACACCACTGGCGTCTACCTCAACTACATACCCGAACAGCAGGTGAAAGGAACCGCCATAATAAAGGCCCTCGGCGCCGACCGTCTCGACAACAACAACAAGGCCCACAGCAATGGCTACTTCGACTATGTGGAAGGCTACACGGTGAGCAATGGCCGCGTGTTCTTCCCCGTTGCCGAGCCTTTCGGCAAGACCATCCACGACTATCTCGTGAAGCACGGCGTGGCGGCCGACGTGGCAAGCAGGTACGCCTTCACCGAGCTGTACGACTCCACGAAGACCATTGCCAAGCAGATAGCAGAGAAAGACAAGTACATCCTCCAGGGCCAATACCGCGGCACGCAGGCCAACGTCATCTCCCTTGGCGCTTACAACGTGCCGCAAGGCTCGGTGGTGGTCACGGCAGGCGGCGTGAAGCTGACCGAAGGCTCCGACTACTCCGTGGACTACTCGGCAGGTGAGGTGACGATACTCAACCAGAGCATCATCGACGCTGGGACGGCCGTCAACGTGTCGCTGGAGAGCCAAAGCGACTACTCGCAGATGCGCAAGACCATGTTCGGCATGAACTGGGAATATGATTTCTCAAAGAACTTCCAGCTCTCGGGAACGTTACAGCACCTGGGCGAGCAAGCCCTCACAAGCAAGGTGACCATGGGCGCGGAGCCTGTTAACAACACCATCGTTGGCTTCAACGTCAACTGGAAGCACGAGAGCCAATGGCTCACCAACGCCCTCGACAAGTTGCCTTTCCTGCATCTCACGCAACCTTCGCAGATAAGCTTCACGGGCGAGTTTGCCAAGCTGTTTGCCGGGCAGGCCAGCGGACTGCAAAACAACGCCTCGTATATCGACGACTTCGAGGGCACCACCGACAAGATTTCCGTGCTGGAGCCCACGTCGTGGGTCCTCTCCTCCGTGCCATCCATCTTCGCCGAGAGCAGCGACAAGTCGACGTTGCGCTCCGGCTTCAACCGCTCGCAGATGGCATGGTACACCATTGACCCGCTGTTCCCCCGCCGCTCGTCGTCGCTCACCCCAGCCCACATCAAGAGCGACCTCGCCATGCTCTCCGACCCTTACATGAGAGAGGTCTACGTGCGCGAGCTGTACCCCAACCGCGACCAAAGCAGCTACAATGGAGCAACCTCGACGCTCTCGGTGATGAACATAGCCTATTACCCCAACGAGCGAGGCCCATACAACTTCAACCCCGACCTCAACTTCGACGGCACCCTCAAGAACCCCGAACAGCACTGGGGCGGCATGATGAGGCGTCTCGACACCAACGACTTCCAGCAGGCCAACATCGAATACGTGGAGTTCTGGATGCTCGACCCGTTCATCCACGAGAAGGAGAAAGGAGAGACGGCTGAGGGGGGCGACTTCTACATCAACCTCGGAGAGGTGTCGGAAGACGTGCTGAAAGACGGTAAGAAGTTCTATGAGAGCGGATTGCCTGTCGACGGCTCGCAAGACTTCACCTACACGCAATGGGGAAAGATACCCACGCAGACCACGCAGACCTATGCCTTCGCCACGACAAAGGGCGCGAGGGCGATGCAAGACTTGGGCTACAACGGCTTGAACGACACTGAGGAACAGCGGTTCGACAGCTACCAAGACTTCCTGAAGCAGATTCAAGGCAAGGTGTCACAAGCCGTGTTCGACTCCATCTGGGCCGACCCTGCCAACGACGACTACCACTACTTCCGCGGCTCCGACTACGACCGTGAGCGGTTCGACATACTCAGGCGTTATAAATACATCAACAACCCACAAGGCAACTCGCCCGACACCGACAACCGCACCGAGACTTACGACACGTCATACAAGAGCGGCCCCGACGTGGAGGACATAAACCAAGACTTCACCCTCAACGAGTATGAGAAGTATTACCAATACAGGGTCTCCATTCGTCCCGACGACTTGCAAGTGGGCCGAAACTACATAGTGGACAAGCGCGACGCCGCGTCAAGCACGCGCCAGGGCATGAAGACGTTCACGTGGTATCTCTTCCGCATTCCAGTGGACCAGTATGAGAAGAGGGTAGGGGGCATCAGCGACTTCTCCAGCATAAGGTTCATGCGCATGTTCCTCACGGGATTCAAGAAGCCCGTGGTGATGCGCTTCGCATCGCTCGACCTCGTGCGAGGCACATGGCGCGTCTACACGCAAAACCTCGACAACGCCGGCACGCAGACCGGAACCATAACCACCGCGTCGGTGAGCATAGAAGAGAACAACGACAAGAGCCCCGTAAACTACGTGTTGCCCCCAGGCATACAGCGTAGCCAAGACCCATCGCAGCCACAACTCGTGGAGGACAACGAGCAGTCGCTGCAAATCAACGTGAGCGACCTCGCGCCAGGCGAGGCCAAGTGCGTGTACAAGAACACCACGCTCGACATGCGACGCTACAAGCGGCTGCAGATGTTCGTGCACGCCAACGCCGACGAGGTGAACACCACCGACCTGCAAGACAACCAACTCGCCCTGTTCGTGAGGTTGGGCTCCGACTACAAGAGCAACTACTATGAATATGAGATACCGCTGAAGCTCTCCGAGCCTAACAACAAATACAGCCGTTACAACATAGAGGACATACGCAAGGTGTGGCCCGACGAGAACATGCTTGACATACCGCTCACCCTCCTCACCAACGTGAAGAGGGAGCGCAACCGCGCGCGCGCCCTCGGCACGGCCTCGTTCACGCGGCCTTACTCGGCCTACGACAACAGCCGCCCGAGCAACAAGGTGACCGTGATGGGAAACCCGACCCTCGGCGAGGTGAAGACCATGATAATAGGCGTGAGAAACCTCTCATCTGGGCAGAAGAGCGGCGAGGTATGGGTCAACGAGCTGAGGCTCAAGGAATATAACAACAATGGCGGATGGGCTGCCGACGGAAACCTCAACGTGCAACTCTCCGACATGGGGTCCGTGAACGTGCAAGGCAAGTATGTGTCCGACGGCTTCGGGGGAATAGAAGACGGCGTGAGCTCGCGCACGCAAGACAACCAGTCAAACTTCCAGGTGACCACGAGCCTGGAACTCGGCAAGTTCTTCCCCGACAAGGCCAAGGTCTCCATACCGCTCTACTACAGTGTGTCAAAGCAAACCACGAAACCGAAATACAACCCCCTCGACACCGACATGGAGCTGAAGGACGCACTCAACGCGGCGGCATCGAAGCAGGAGCGCGATTCCATCAACGACATTGCCGTGACGAAGCACGTCAGCACCAACTTCTCCATCTCTAACGCCAGGGTGGGCATACAAAACAAGCGGCACCCGATGCCTTACGACCCAGCCAACTTCTCCATGACCTACAGCCACTCCCACTCTCATTCGCAGGGCGAGACGACGGTATATGAGAACGAGGACAACTGGCAGGGCATGCTCAACTACTCGTGGTCGCCAGTGTACAAGTCGTGGGAGCCGTTCAAGAAGATAAAGAACCGCAGCAAGTGGCTTGACCTGCCGCGGGCCATAGGGCTGAACTGGCTGCCGCAAAACATAGGTTTCAACACGGAGATGACGCGGTCTTACTATGAGTTGCAGGAGCGTGACATGGAGGCGACCGAGAACTCGCGGCTGCCACTCACGTTCTCGGAGCAGTTCTTGTGGAACCGCGAGTTCACGTTGCGCTGGGACTTGACAAGAAACCTCCACATGAACTTCCAAAGCGCCACCCACTCGCAGATTGAAGAGCCGTATACTCCCGTGAACAAGGACTTGTACCCCGACCAATACTCAGCGTGGAAAGACTCGGTGTGGACCAGCATACGCCATCTCGGCACGCCGCTCGACTATCAGCAGTCGTTCAACGCGAGCTATCAGCTGCCGCTCAACCTCCTGCCGATATTCTCGTGGCTTCGCGCCGATGCCAACTATAACGCCACATACAACTGGGTTCGCGGAACCGACCTTGAGGATGGCACCTCGCTCGGCAACACCATTGCCAACAACCGCCAGGTACAGCTCAACGGCAACCTCGACCTCGTAAGGCTATATAATCTCGTGCCCTTCTTGAAGAAGGCCAACGACCGTTTCAACAAGTCAACGCCACAAAAGAGCGCGAAGCAGAGGCAACAGGAAAAGCAGAAGAAAGAGGCTGAGCGCAAGAGGCAGGCCGAAGAGGAGAAGAAGATACGCGCGCAGGCAACGAAAGACGGCAAGGACGCTGACAAGGCCGTGGCGGAATGGAAACTGAAACAGAAGCAAGACGCCGAGAGGAAAAAGACATTGCCGAAGAACCGCAACACCTTCGTCAAGGAGGTCACACTCATGCCAGACACCACCATCACCGTGAGCCACAACAAGCACTCGAAGCGCATAGCCGTGACGGCAAGGACGCTGGACGGCAAACTGTTAAAATTGAAGTTCAAGAAGGTTGGCGACAACAAGCTCAAGATAAAAAACAAGGTCGACACGGCCTTAAAGGTTAAACTGTCCGTGGTGACGCTGCCGCCGTTGGAAGAGAAAGGCTGGTACAAGACCGCGCAGACGCTGGCCCGCGTCGCCATGATGGTGAGGTCGGCAAGCATAAGCTATCGCAACCAGTATGCCATGTCGGTGCCTGGCTTCATGCCAACCATAGGCAAGGCGTTCGGCCAGACACGTGGCAACAGCGTGCTCTCACCGGGTCTCGACTTCGCCTTCGGCCTCGTCGGCGACAGCTACATAGAGAAAGCCAAGCGAAACAACTGGCTGCTCATGGCCGACAGCGTGGCAACGCCAGCGTCGACAAACCTCACTGAAGACCTCCAGTTCAGGGCTACGCTTGAGCCCGTGAAGGGGTTCAAGATAGACCTCAGCGCCTCGCGCATGAGCACGAAGTCGAAAAGCGTGCAATACATGTACCAAGGCAACCCAACCACGCAGACGGGCTCGCTGACGATGACCACCATCTCCATAGGCTCGGCCTTTGAGGGCATGGGCAACGCCAACAACGGCTATCGCTCAAAGACCTTCGAGAAGTTCTGTGGCTCATTGGAGATGTTCCGCCAGCGTGTGGAAAGTCGCTACCAAGGCACCGTCTACCCACAAGGCACCGCCTTGGCTGGCAAGACCTTCGATGCCGCCAACGGCGGCGTGAGCACCTACTCGGCCGACGTGCTCGTGCCGGCTTTCCTCTCGGCATACACGACAGGCAACGGGAAGGGCCTCGACATATTCCCGTCAGTGATGCGCATGCTGCCCAACTGGACGATACGTTACAACGGACTGAGCAAGCTGCCATGGCTGCGCGACCATTTCAACGCGGTCAACATCAACCACTCTTACAGAAGCATTTATGCCGTGGGGGCTTACCAAAGCTTCTCCACCTTCGCCTCGCTCGCGGGCGACAACACCATGGGCTTCATCACCGACGCCACCACGGGCAACCTCGTGCCAAGCTCCATGTTCAACGTCTCAACGGTAAGCATCAACGAGTCGTTCTCGCCACTGTTTGGCGTAGACGTGACCTTCCTTAACAACATGACCGCAAAGCTGGAGTACCGCCAGACTCGCGCCTTGTCGCTGTCCATGACCTCCGTGCAGCTCAACGAGGCGGTGAGCAAGGATTGGGTCTTCGGATGGGGCTGGCGTCTCGACAACTTCAACCTCTTCGGCCTGGGCAACTCTGGAAGGAAGACTGCAAGAGGCAAGGCGAAAAACCAACGCGCAAGCCAGGCTTCACAAAGCCGTTCGCAGACGGGCACAAACCACGGCCTCAACCTCCGACTCGACTTGAGCTACCGCAAGCAAGCGGCCATAACACGCAACATAGCCACCGTGTCGTCGACGGCATCCAGCGGCAACACCGCTTTCAAGTTGTCGTTCTCGGCGGAATACACCCTGTCCAAGTTGATGTCCATGAGTTTCTATCTCGACCGTCAGACCAACACGCCTCTGCTGGCCTCAAGCAGTTACCCGACCACCACCCAAGACTTCGGCCTCAGCATCAAGTTCTCGCTGACGAGGTGACGGTAATTAGATAAAAATGATTAAGTGTTACGTGGTATATAATAGCAAGCATTATTGTTGATATTTCCATTTGCTTGTTCAAGAACGAAAAATTCATAACGCTACCACAGTGTGGTACTCTCAATACCACGGTGTGGTACTACCAATACCACGGTGTGGTACTCACAATACCACGGTGTGGTACTCTCAATACCACGGCGTGGTACTCGCCGTACCACGCCATAATGATTTTTTGGTACTGTCGACAAGAATGCGAAATTTCACTGAGAGTGAGACGGCATTACGGCTTTACGCTGTTAGTACGCTTATGATAAATAGAGGATTATTGAAGGAGAGACACTCACCTCTTATGCATCATTAAGTCGTAAATCTCTGACAAAGGCTTCATCACGAAGTCTCGCTCGCGCATCAATGGATGAGGA
>OCPK01000137.1_pt1 | contig 13749 bp, 11 predicted proteins | sample 1501191 | NCBI WGS metagenome assembly OCPK01 (sample SAMEA3360704, study PRJEB22359) | human gut metagenome | biome: ENVO:urban biome; feature: ENVO:human-associated habitat; material: ENVO:feces | place: Bangladesh | collected 2011
CTATATAACACAAATATAGAAATTATAAAAATAAATAAAATTTTTATAATTTTTTCGCTTTCAACACTTTTTATTATATTTTATAAAAACAGCCAATATTTGAATACTTTTCATTAATTATATCGCTTGGTTTGCTTTTCTATCCACAAAGATAATAACTTATCACATCCAACGCATAATAACCGTCTAAAGATAAATATATCTCACTCATAATTTACTCCTTATTAATAAAATATATAAACTTTTCCTGCTTTGTATCCACTGCAATTATGAACTCTATTTATTTAAGTGTTTTTAAAATTTCATAATTTGTAGGATTTTCTTATAAAGTAAAATTTTGAAGGAAGCCTTCCGTAATCATCATATTCAATTTTATTCGGAAAAACATTATATAAGAAATTTTTTAAAATTTCATCATCGCTTAAATATTTAAACTCTTTAAAACAAAATCTCATAAAAAATGGAAATTAATGTAATAATTGATAAAAATGTTATTGATAATAAAATTTTATATTTCTTTTTAAAATTTTGCCTTTTTGCGACATCATTTTCAAAAGTGTCGTATGAATATTGGTATTTTTGAGAAAATAGTAAATTGCCAAAATTTTAAAAGGTGCAGAAATTTTTAAAATTTCGCGCCTTTTAAATAATTAAAGCAGAACTTCAATCTCTTTTGAATCGTTCTCTATTTTTTTTGTCGCATCTTTGCGGTATTCGATTAGTTTTTCAGCAAGTTTTTCATCACTTAAAGCCAAAATTTGCAATGCAAAATAAGCCGCATTTTTGGCTCCGGCTTTTGCTATACTCATAGTAGCCACAGGCATACCTCCTGGCATTTGAACTGTCGAATAAAGTGCGTCAAGCCCATTTAACGCTCCGCCACCCATCGGGATTCCGATTACAGGCTTTGTAGTGTTTGCAGCAACAGCTCCTGCCAGATGAGCCGCCATTCCGGCTGCACATACAAAAACTTGTGCGCCTTTTTTTTCGGCATTTGCGACATATTCGGCTGTACGTTTCGGACTGCGATGTGCCGAACTTATAATCATTTCATATGCCACACCGAAATCTTTTAAAATTTTGGCGCACTCGCTAACAACTTCATAATCGCTCTTTGAGCCCATAATAATAGAAACAAATTTCATTTTTCATCCTTTCTTAAAAAGCAAAATTCGCATGTTTTGGCGACACTTTTAATTAAATTCAGGTTTCCGCTGTGAATTTCACTCATTTGTTTATTTGTTTGTGTAAAGATTTTATCAAATTTCATATAAAATTTACCATTTTTTTTATAAATTTCACCTATTTCGTTTTTGGCAGTTGAAATTTCAGTGCCGAAAGGTGAAAAAATTTCATACTCAACTCCAGGCATGATCTTACCTTTAACGGCAAAAAGCTCGCCGTCCTCGCTAAAAGCCTCAACCTGTTTGCTTCCTTGCACTAAAGAAGTGTCTAAATTTTGCGTATCTGCTCTTTCATAAGGATGATGAAATAGATATCCTTCACTAAAACCACGATTTTTCAAAGTTGCAATTTCGGCTTCGTAAATTTCAGCCTTGAAATTTCCGGCAAAAGCATCGTTGATTGCCATTCTATAAGCATTTGTCGTGCAGGCAGCATAATATTCGCTTTTTGTGCGACCTTCAATTTTTAGACTGTCTATCGCACCTGTGGCGACAATTTCATTAATGTAAGATATAAGATTCAAATCTTTGGAATTCATTATGTATGTGCCGTCATTTTCGCGCTCTTCAAGGCGAAAAAGAGTTGCGTTTTGCGGATCTTTGGCATAAAGCTCATATTTGAAACGACAATCGTTCGCACAACTTCCACGATTGCTGAAACGCCCGCTTTGCACCGCTGAAATCAAACATCTGCCGCTATAAGCAAAACACATCGAGCCATGCACGAAAATTTCAAGCTCCAGGCCAGGTAGCATTTTTTTAATTTCAAGCGCGTCTTTTAATGTAATTTCGCGCGCAAGAACGATTCTTGAAGCACCCATTTCATAATAAAATTTTGCGTCCAGATAATTTGTAACATTGGCCTGTGTCGAAATATGAATTAACATCTTAGGCGCAAGCTTTTTTACCAAATTTATAACGCCGACGCTTGCCACTATTACGCCGTCTACACCTATTTCATTTAAAAATTCTATATGATTTTCAATGCCTTTTATTTGAGCATTAAACGGAAAAGCGTTCAATGTGGCATAAAATTTTTTGCCGTGCGCGTGAGTATAGGATACGCCTTCAATAAAGCTTTCTTTAGTAAATTCTTTTGCGCTTCTTTTTCTTAGCGAAAACGAACCGACACTCGCATAAACTGCGTCTGCGCCAAATTTCAGTGCAATTTTCAGTTTTTTAAGATTGCCTGCAGGGGCTAAAAGTTCAGGTTTCAAAATTTTCCTTTTTTAAGCGTGATTTTACTATAATTTGCTTAAATTACAAAAAAGGATAAGCTATGAAAGTTGATATGCACAACCACACATATCTTTGCAATCACGCCGATGGAAAGCCTGAAGAGTATTTAAAAGCGGCGATTTCAAAAGGAATTGATATTTTCGGATTTAGTGACCATGCGCCGATGAATTTTGACAAAGCTTATCGTATGAGTTTTTCACAAATGGATTTTTATGAAAATTTAATTGACGAATTAAAAGAAAAATTTCAAGGCAAAATCGAAATTTTAAAAGCTTACGAAGTTGATTTTTTGCCCGGATTTATTGACGAACGCGTAATTTCGCGAAAAGTGGATTATCTAATCGGCTCGGTGCATTTTTTAAATGCATGGGGATTTGATAATCCTGAATTTATCGGCGGCTGGAAAGATAAAAATATAGATGAAATTTACAGTGAGTATTTTTCGGCTATCGAAAATCTTGCAAAAAGTGGAAAATTTGATATTTTAGGGCATTTGGATTTGATAAAAGTTTTTAAATTTTTGCCTAAAAAAGATATCAGAATTTTGGCTAAAAGTGCGTTAAATGCGATTAAAAAAGCCGATTTGACAGTGGAATTAAACTCGGCAGGTCTTAGAAAACCTGTAAAAGAGATTTATCCAAGCGATGCGCTTTTAGAGCAAATCGCGGAACTTGAAATTAAAATCACGCTCAGCTCCGACGCGCACAGTCCTGAACAAGTAGCACAAAATTACGATGAAATATTAAAAACAGCTTTAAAATTCGGCTTTAATAAAGTTGCAATTTTTAAAAATAGAGATAGAAAATTTGTGGATTTAGGATAAATCGAATATTTTTAATTATCGATTTATTATAAAAATTTTAATATTTTTTTTCAATTTCAGCGCCGACTTTGGCATTCGGCAAAATTTCGGTTTTTAAAATTTTCATGTAAAAATATTTCAAACTTTCAAATTTTACACGGTAATAATCATCAAAAAAATTTAAAGCATCTTCTACAAGGCGAAATTTCCGCTTTTTAAAAATTCCGCAAATATCCTTGCAAATTTCAGCATAATCTATAAACTCGTCAGCCTCAAATTTTGCATTCACACAAATTTCCTGCTCTTTTTCACGTTCAAAATCTAAAATACCGATAACGGTTTTAAATTTTAAATTTTCAACCAAAATCCGCACTAAATGACCTTTTTCTCATCGCCTTTGATTAAGCGAACAATGTTTGGAATATGTTTATAGATAATTGTAAAAATTATCACAACAATCGGTGCGTAGGTATTTATGCCTTGCATTTGAGGATGAATGAAATATAGAGCTACCGCAAAACAAAGAACAGCCGCAAGGCTTGCAAGACTTGAAATTTTAAGCACTTTTCCGCAAACAAACCAGCCGACAACGGCAATCGCAACTTCTGCCGGCACAAAGCAGGCAAGCACACCGGCGGCTGTTGCTACGCCTTTTCCGCCTTTAAAAACAAGATACGGCGAAAAGCAATGTCCCAAAACTGCAAAAACCGCCATACTCCACTGTGTATTTAAAGAAACGTCAAACGCTCGCGCTATTAAAATAGGAATCACGCCTTTAAAAATATCGCAAAGCGCAGTCGCAATCGCTAAAATTTTGCCTTTTTTCGGATCTTTTTCTTTTATTACACGAAGCACATTTGTAGCGCCTATGCTGTGACTTCCAAAAGCCCTAATATCAACACCGCCGAAAAATTTACCTAAAATCAAGCCAAACGGTACACCGCCAATTAGATAAGCCAAAATAACACATATAATATTTTCGTTCATTTCTACCTTTCAAAGCGCGAAATTTAGCAAATTTAATCTAACTTTTCCATAAAAGATAAATTTTTTCATCGTAAATATCGCTTTTTTTAGGAGAAATTTCTTTTATGTCAAGTGTGATTTTTTGCAAGTCAAGGCTATCTTTTAGTTCATTTATTTCATCATTAAATTTTGCGGTCATTTCATCCATTTGATTTAGTAAAACTTCTAAATTTTCGCTTGCATTTTTTACGTCTTTACGCTCATTCAGCACTCTATTTGCGGATCTTGCACTTGTTGCGATTTTGCCTATAGAGCTTGAGCGAGAACCTAAAAGCGAGCCGAAAATAGCCGTTCCTATGCTTATGGCGGCGTCAATTCCGCTTTTTAAAACTCCTGCCTTTTCTTTTTCGAGCCTTTGCTGTGCGGTGCGAATTCTAGCTTCAATTCGAGATTTTTCTTTATTAAATTTTTTGGTTATTTCATCAGTTTTGCTTTCTAAAATTTCATTTGCTCTGTCGCTCAATCTGACATAAAATTCCTCTTTACTTTCTTTTGGATTTGAGTTTAAATCAAGTGCACTGAATAGCGATAATTTTGCATTTCTATATAAAAATTCCTTGAAATCGTTTTGCAAATTTTTGAAATTTTTAAGACTGCTTATAAAACTTGGAATTTCCTCAAATTTTGCATTTTCAGGATCGCTTTGACTTAAATTTTCAATTTCTCTGTCGCTTGCTTCGCTCCAATCAACATTTGAAGCGCCATCCAAATCAAAACATAAATGAATATCTTTCGTATAATCCAAATTTTTATCCGTATAGCGAATTTTTGCTGTGGCATATAAATTTGCGCTAAGCTCGCCCGAACCGCTAAAAAGTTGAGGAATTTCATTTGAAATTATAGGTTTTGCACCCGTATTTTTATGAAATTTCGGTGCATTTATTTGAATTTTATTTTTCATCAGCGCACTGATTTGATCGGCATTCAAAGGTCCTTTTAAATAACTAAGCGCAAAACGGCTTGAAATCACTTTTAGCCCGCTTTCATTAATATTTTTTACCAAAAATGAGCGTTTTTCTATATTTGAAAGAAGCTCTAAAATTTCACTTTTGGTAAAGTCAGCGCCATTCACGCCGCTAAGTCCTGATATAACTCTATCTTTATCCTGCGCCGTTTGAAGTCTACCGATAAACCATGTGCCGATATTTGAAAGTCCTTTATAATCGATATCCACAGGATTTTGGGTGCTTAAAACGCAACCTAAACCGAAAGCGCGTGCCTGCTTAAGAAGTGTAAGCATAGGTTTTTTACTTGGCGGATTAGAGCTTGGCGGAAAAAATCCGAAAATTTCATCCATATAAAATACCGCTCTTAGCGAACTTGTACCTTCGGTTGTTCGCATCCAGCTTATCATTTCATTTAGCAAAATTGTTACAAAAAACATTCTCTCATCATCATTTAGATGCGAAATCGTAAAAATGTTGCAGCGCGCCTTGCCATTTTCATCAAACAACATTTTGCCGATATTTAAAGGCTCACCGTTAAGCCATTGCTTAAAAGACGGATTTGCAACAAGCGCATTTATTTTCATTGCAAATGCCATTCGTTTATCGTTTGGAAAAAAAGTTTGCACATCGAAAACGCCTATTTTTTCAAAAGGCGGTGTTGCGATTTGGGTTATAAGTTCGTTTATACTTAAATCTTTGCCATTTGCAAAATTTTCAAGAAAAATTTGTTCTAAAAGCAGCATTTCAGGTGAATTTACATCATCTGTTCCGATTTTGGCAAGACTTAAAACGCTGCTTGCCAAATTTAAAACATAATTATTCATCGCTTCATCGTCCAAATTTTGCGGCGCTTTAAAGCTTGAAAGCAAACTTACACCAAGCCCTGCCGAACTTTTTGGCGTATAAATTCTTACATCTGCCGAATCTTTAAAAAGTTTTACGCGACTGATATCCTGATAACTGTTTTGTAATCCTTTTTTCCAAATTTGAGCCGTCTCGTTTGCAAGCTCTTGCACCGAAATGCCTTTATTTACGGCTTCATTTTCATCCATAAAAGGCAAAAACTCATCCGCGCTTAAATTTTGAAAACTTAAAGCAAGATTTGTAAGATCGCCTTTCGGATCGATAACGATAGACGGGATATTATCTATACAAGCCTCTTCCAAAAGCGTGATTCCAAGCCCTGTTTTGCCGCTTCCTGTCATTCCTATTATTAAAGCGTGTGTTGTTAAGTCTTTGTTTTTATACAAAAACGGCTCACCGTTTTCAAGCCCCAAATAAAAAAGTTTAAGATTTTCCTGCAAATTTTTCATCATTTTTCCTTTAAAATTTTGTAATTATAACAGCTTTTGACTAAAATTTTAAAATTTTAATAAAGGCCGAAATTTGCGAAATTTAAATTTTTCAGCTTTAAAAAATTTATTGAATTTAAGCCGAAAAAGCACAATTTAAATTTTTTGAAGCAACGACAAATCAAAATTTTCAAAATGTGTAAAATCGCTGAATTTTGCGTTTTCACAAAGAATTTTTGCGTGCCCGAAGCAAATTTTTTTACCAGCGGAATTCGCACTTCTAAGCCATGATAAAAAAATATCATCAACAGCTAAATTTTCACTTTTACCGTCGCAAACAATTATAAAATCATAATCAATCAGACTTTGTGAAAAAATTTCGGCTTTTATCATCACGCCGAAGCAATCTTTTACATTTTCTTTAAAAGCACAAATTTCAGGCTCGAAATTTTCGTGCAAAAATGCGTAAATTTCGGCAAAATTTCGTAAATCAAACCCATCATAAATAATAACTGCAACTTTCATTTTCTTCTCATCTTATTTTTAAAACAGAATATTATCATTAAAAGCAGCAAAAATGCAGCTGCACCGCTGATAAAAAACCCGAATTTCGCGCCGTATCGCTCTATAAAATATCCTGCAAACATAGCGCCGAAAGGCGTAGAACCTTGAAACACAAAAGTATAAATACTCATCACGCGCCCTCTAAATTCATTTTTAGTATTTAGCTGAATCATCGAATTGGTGCTTGCCGTTACAATTACAAAACCAAAACCGGTTAAAATCACTAAAAAACAGATAATGTAAAAATTTTCAAAAAGGCTCATAAAAGATAAAATAATTGCTGTAAAAAATGAAACAACATAAATCCAGTAAGAGCCAAGTTTTCCGAAAACAGCAACAAAAAGCGCACCAAAAAACGCGCCGACACCGACAGACGATATAAGATAACCGAATGTAGTTTCGTCTCCTTCAAGCACAAATTTTACAAAAGCCGAAATTGTAACATTGTAATTTGGTATAAAAGTAGCCACTATAAGCAAAATACAAAGACCTTCGAGCAAAATTTTCTTATTTAAAACATATAAAAAGCCCTCTTTTATAGAGCGCCAAATTTCAAGTTTTCCGGTATGATTTATTATCACGTCATGGCGAAATTTTATAAATTTCAGCGAGATTAAAACGGCAAAAAAACTTATGGCGTTTATCAAAAAACACCAAGCGACGCCAAAAACCGCCATAATAAAACCGGCAATAGAAGGTCCTAAAATTCTGGCTACATTAAAAGATATGGAATTAAGTGCAATGGCATTTGGTAAATCGCATTTGTTATCAATCAAATCATAAATCATCGACTGGCGACTTGGCGCATCAAAACTCATAAAGATTCCATGAACAAGTGACAATATCAGTATCAAATTGAAATTTTCTTGCCCGCTAAAAACCATAATCGTAAAAAGCGCTGCAACGCTTGCCATACCTATTTGGGCTATACTTAACAAAAGTTTTTTATTAAATTTATCAAGCAGCGCGCCATAAAATAGAGTAAGAAAAAGCGGTGGAATGAACTGCGAAACAGCAACAAGACTTACTTTAAAAGGATCTCCTGTAATAGTCAAAGTTAGCCAAGGAAGCGCTATCGTTTGCATCCACGAGCCGATAAGAGATATGTTCATACCAACCCAGTAAATTCTGAAATTGCGGTATTTTAATGATAAAAAAGGATTTTTCATGATAAGATTTTAACAGAATTTTACTTTATAGCTGATAAAAATGAGAAACAGGATAATAAATTTTATTTATAAACAGCTCTAAATTTTAGTTATTTAATTTAAAAATTTTATTTATATCAATATAACGAAATTTAAAAAAACCGGATAACGGATAATGAGAAAACAACTGCATAAACTTCGCATACGAAGAAGTAAAAACTCAAAAAGCAATTCAAAAATTTAACAATCAAATTAATTAAATTATAACAAAATTAATATTCTATTGAATATAAAATTTCATTATTTTTTGCGTAAAAATGAGATTATGACAAAAAGTAGATTTTAATTAAAATTACGAAAATTTAACGACCGATAAATTTTATATTTTCATGCTTACGCTAGCAGAGCTTTTTTAATAATAACAACATACAAAAGAAAAAAGTCGCTAAAATAAGATGAATTTTTAAAGACAGATTAATTTAAACTTTTTTTAAAATAAAATATCTATTGAAATTTACTAAATTTTAGAAAAACCGCACAAACTTAAATCATTTCAAAAAGATGAAATTTATTATTTGATACAAAGAAAAAAAATAAATATTCTTTTTTTATTTTTAAATTATTTAAGTCCGAAATTTCGCCGTATCGATATACAAAAACAAACTTATTTTTATATTAGCAAAATATTGCATGGATTATTTGAAACGCACATAATTGATTTACTTTTATAATGTTATTACGCTTTTATTTGCCACTGAATTTTTCTATACATTGTTAAAACTGCCGTGTTTTTAGTATATTGAAATAAAAAACCATATATTTTATATATAAACTTATATGCTTTAATATATAAATTTTGATGTATTTATATTTCACTAAATCAATAATTTAGTGAAATTTTTATAATAATAATAATGAGAAATTTAATGAAATATTGTGAAAATTATGGAATTAATGTAATTTATCTTTTCAATATAATCAACTGGTGGGCCTGATAAGACTTGAACTTATGACCTCACCCTTATCAGGGGTGCACTCTAACCGGCTGAGCTACAGGCCCTCTTTATATATCTTTTTGTTATAGATTTTCTATTTTTATTAAAGCGTAAAGCTTAATTTTTAGAAAATCCGAATAAAATAATAAATGGTGGAGAATAGCGGGATCGAACCGCTGACCTCCTGCGTGCAAAGCAGGCGCTCTCCCAGCTGAGCTAATTCCCCGATGTTTACATAATATCTGATTATTTTATTGTATTTTAATTATCGGTTATTTTAAGAAGATTATTATTCTTATAAGTTTCATTGTTTTTATTATATTTTCGGTTTTTGTCTGTTTATTTATTGATTTGTATTTTTTTTTATTTATCTGTCTGTTTCGTTGTTGATAAAAACAATCGGGATTATATATGTTTTTATTTTTAATTTTAATTTGCTCTTTTTAAATTATTCAATCTCTGAAAACTAAACAAGGATGATTGAGATTTATGATGAATATCTTGTGAGAGAATATTCATTTGTACTCTAGAAAGGAGGTGATCCAACCGCAGGTTCTCCTACGGTTACCTTGTTACGACTTCACCCCAGTCGCTGATTCCACTGTGGAGGGTAGCAAATTTTGCATCCCCGCTTCGAGTGAAATCAACTCCCATGGTGTGACGGGCGGTGAGTACAAGACCCGGGAACGTATTCACCGTAGCATGGCTGATCTACGATTACTAGCGATTCCGGCTTCATGGAGTCGAGTTGCAGACTCCAATCCGAACTGGGACATATTTTATAGATTTGCTCCATCTTGCGATATTGCATCTCATTGTATATGTCATTGTAGCACGTGTGTCGCCCCGGACATAAGGGCCATGATGACTTGACGTCGTCCACACCTTCCTCCTCCTTACGAAGGCAGTCTATTTAGAGAACTCAGCCTAACTGTTAGCAACTAAATACGTGGGTTGCGCTCGTTGCGGGACTTAACCCAACATCTCACGACACGAGCTGACGACAGCCGTGCAGCACCTGTCTTAACATTTCTGCAAGCAGACACTCTTCCATCTCTGGATGATTTGTTAGATATCAAGTCCGGGTAAGGTTCTTCGCGTATCTTCGAATTAAACCACATGCTCCACCGCTTGTGCGGGTCCCCGTCTATTCCTTTGAGTTTTAATCTTGCGACCGTACTCCCCAGGCGGTATACTTAATGCGTTAGCTGGATTACTGCCTTGACTAGCAAAGCAACAACCGGTATACATCGTTTAGGGCGTGGACTACCAGGGTATCTAATCCTGTTTGCTCCCCACGCTTTCGTGCATCAGTGTCAGTTAGGTTCTAGCAGATCGCTTTCGCAATAGGTATTCTTCTTGATATCTACGGATTTTACTCCTACACCAAGAGTTCCATCTGCCTCTCCCCTACTCTAGACTATCAGTTTCCCAAGCAATTTAATAGTTAAGCTATTAGATTTCACAAGAGACTTGATAATCCACCTACGCACCCTTTACGCCCAGTGATTCCGAGTAACGCTTGCACCCTCCGTATTACCGCGGCTGCTGGCACGGAGTTAGCCGGTGCTTATTCATCGGGTACCGTCATTATTCTTTCCCGATAAAAGGAGTTTACGCTCCGAAAAGTGTCATCCTCCACGCGGCGTTGCTGCGTCAGGGTTTCCCCCATTGCGCAATATTCCCTACTGCTGCCTCCCGTAGGAGTTTGGACCGTGTCTCAGTTCCAATGTGACTGATCATCCTCTCAGACCAGTTATGCGTCATAGCCTTGGTAAGCCGTTACCTTACCAACTAGCTGATACAGTATAGCCTCATCTCTTAGCGAAAAACTTTCTCTACTTTACTTATGTAAAGCAGAAGTATAGAGTATTAGCAATCGTTTCCGACTGTTATCCTCTACTAAGAGGCAGATTAGCTATATATTACTCACCCGTGCGCCACTAACTTATAAGAGCAAGCTCTTATTCGTTCGTTCGACTTGCATGTATTAGGCACGCCGCCAGCGTTCACTCTGAGCCAGGATCAAACTCTCCATATAAAACATTTTTTATCTCTCTTTATAAAATATTTGCTTAATTAAAATCAAGCTGTTTTTTATTAAAAGAGTTTTTATTTATTATAATTTATATATGAAGTTTTTAATCTAAAAACTTTTTGAATATTAAATATATTTTTAGTTCATTTCAGCTTTTACTTTCCTAAGAAAGCCTAAAACCTGATAAACCGGCTCAATCGATCACTTGTTTAGATTTCAAAGATTGACTTTGATTATATTGACAATGATAATTTAAAAAACTTACTTTTTTTAAAAAGCTTTTTAGTCTGCTTTTCAAAAAAGCGAAATTGAATTGTATAGAAAACTTGCTTAAAAGTAGATAAAAGTTTGAGAAAAATTGAGAGAAATATTTCTTTATTTTAATAATTTTATATTAAAGTAAAAATATAATTCATATTTTTAATATTGTAATCAATTCTAAAACTATTTGTTAAAAATATATTAAATAGCATAATTTAATTAAAAAATGATTTAATACCTATATACTTTCATTTGCAGTGACTTTAAAAATTTTATCAATATTATTGATTTACTTTTTGTTTCTTTTTTTTTTTATAAATTTCAAATTTTAAAATATTTTTTTTAAAGGAAAAAAAAATGAAAAAAGTTTTAGTTTTATTTAGCGTAGCCGCTATTATTTCTTTTAGCGGTTGTACAAATCAAGCGGATACACTTGGTGCAGATGTATATGATGTAGATTCATTAAATATGCAACAAGATGCAAAAACTGTTCAAATTATCAATATTTCTCCAGCTAAAGTAGCTGTAGATAACAAACAAGCAAAAGAAACCGCCCAAATGTTCGGTGGAATTCTAGGTGCAGTCGGTGGAGCTGTTTTAGGACATAAAATGGGTGGCGACAGACATGAAACCGCCGGTGCAACTGCAGGAGGTGTGGCAGGTGCTGCAATCGGTGCAGGAGCAGGTAGTTTAGTAGATGACAAAGTAATAGTGGAAGGAGTAACACTTGCTTATAAACAAGGAACAAAAATAAAAACTTCAACTCAAGCCGGCAGAATGTGTCAATTCAAAGAGGGAACCGCTCTTATGATTACAACTAAAAACAAAGAGACAAGAATTCAACCAAACGCAATTTGTCCGGACACTAAAAAATAAAGGATAAAATATGAAAAAAATAGCATTGTCGGCAATATTGGTATTTTTTATTACAAATACTTATGCAGATTTGGATGCTTTAAGACAAGCCGAACTTCAAGGCGAACGCGAAGAGCAAATTAGCGCAAACAAAGCAAAAGCTGCTGCAGCTGCAAAAAGAAAAGCACAACTTGATGCAATAGCAAAAAAAGAAGCAAAAAAAGAAGCCAAAGAAGAAAGAATATATCAAGACTATATGGCTGACAAAAAAAGAGATCAGGAATATGAAGATTTAAAAAGACAAATTGAAATTGAAGACATGAGAGCCGAACTTGAAGAAAGAAAAGCTATGAGAAAAGCAAGAGCACAAAAAGCCGATGATTTCGCCGATGCCGATCTTAAAAATATAAATGCACATACAGATGTGGTTCAATCGCAAGCGGACGCAAGAAGAACCGAAGCGGAAGCTACTAGAGATGTAGCAAAAGGAACGGGAGATTTTCTTTCAAAATCAGGTGACGCGGCAGTCAAAAAAGAATCCGGCTGGTTTAAATAAATTACAAAGGTGCTTTATTAGCACCTTTTATTTAATTTCAAATACACAAAATTTCTATTTTATAAAATTTCAAACATTATCATTGCTAAAATAAATTAAAAAATTTTAGCTTTTAAATTACTTATTGTCTCGTCGTGATTATATTTGACATAAAAATATTTTATAAGCATTAAATTTATAATTAAATTTTATCTTACAATTTTAAGTTATCTCAAATTGATAAGGAAAATATGTAAGTTGTCCAAAAATTAGAGATTTTAACAAGCCGGAGCCAAATTAACTTCGCTAACTAAAATTGAATTTCAAATATAATGAGCGCGTAAAAACCGGCGCGTTATGACAAAAACTTTAATAAAATACTGATTTTTATGTAAAATTTTATAATTAAACCTTAATTAATATACAATTCAAAATTTATAAAAAAATGTAAATAAATACGAGAATTTCATAATTAACGCTCAATTAACACAAGAAAAATATAATTTTCTTAAATATTTTAGGAGTATTTATTATGATTGCTAAAAAATTTCCATTATTTCTTGCGATTTTTTGCAGTTTTGTATTCGGTGGAGAAATTTCATATCCGAACGAAGTTAAACAACTTTATCTGAACAAAGGTGATAAAAATGCGATAGGTAGGCTTTTACCAACCGCAAAAGTTGAAATTTTAAAAAATGACGGCGATTTTGCACAAATCAAAATTTCAGGTTTTATCCAAAATAACAAAAAACAAATTTTGTATTTTAATCCGAATAACAGAATTTTAAATGCTGCCTTTAAAGCGAATTCCGATATAAAATATGAAACAATTAACAAACAAACAAACGAGGTTTCTACTATAC
>OCPK01000146.1_pt1 | contig 13332 bp, 11 predicted proteins | sample 1501191 | NCBI WGS metagenome assembly OCPK01 (sample SAMEA3360704, study PRJEB22359) | human gut metagenome | biome: ENVO:urban biome; feature: ENVO:human-associated habitat; material: ENVO:feces | place: Bangladesh | collected 2011
CATCCCGCTCCTGTGGCGTGATGATGGCGGCGTGAGCGCGATCTCCAAGCAGAAGCTCCACTTCATTTCCGGGGAGTATATTGAGGATCTTGATCAGGTGGATGGCGCTGAAGGCGATCTCAAACTTCTCCGTGCCGCTGTAGTTGACCGGCAGTGTCTCTTGTGCAGAGGTCGAGTAGCCGAGGTCTTTTGCATCCAGTTGCAGCTGATTGGGCGTCAGGACTAAATTGATCAGCTTGGTGGCGTCATTAGCAAAAATCGAGACGCGCCTAAATGCAGCCAGCAGCTGCGATCGGTCGGCGATGATGCTCTTGTCATTGTCCTGAGGGATGACGCTCTCGCAATTTGGGTACTTGCCATCGAGCAGGCGACACTGGAGGCGCATATCCTCGCGCTCAAAGGTGGCGTAATTGACATACACGGTCACCCGGATCGTATCCTCAAGCGTCGGCGAGGAGATCTCTGTCTCACTATCGGTCCCCTCCGCCTCCGGTGCGGAGTCGTTGCCTCGGTGAGTGAAGAGGAGCTTGATCAGCGATACCGGCTTGCCCGGCAGCGTGAAGGACTTGCTCTCGAGAGCGTCCGTGAGCTGCACAGAGCGATTTTTGTACAGCGCCATCATATAGCCGTCGGTGGCAGAGAATGCGATCTGCTCCTTATTGATGTCAATGTGCACTCCGCCTAAGAGGGGCCGGGTGTCCTCCACCGATACCGCATAGTCGGTGTAGGTCAGTCCCCTGCTGAATACACTCGTGGGCAGATCCAGGACAGTCGACTGATCGTCCAGCGCCTCTACCTCGGGGTAATTCGTGGCGTCCTGTCCGACGAAGTCGAAGTGGCCGTTATTGTACCGGACGTTGATGTGCTGATTGTCTGTATCGATGTCGAAGGTGAGGTCCTGAGCGGGAAGCTCCTTGAGTGGGAGCAGGAGATGCTCCGGTCGGATGCAGATGGTGTAGTCCTCGCCCTCGTGCGACTGAGTGCGGAGCGACAGGGTGAGGCGCGTCTCGCCGTCTGTCCCGGTCATACGGATGATGCCTCCCTTGATCTCAAAGAGTATGTCGTTGATGATGGCTGACGTGCCACCGGTCTTGCCGGAGGAGGGGATCACGCGGCTGATGATCGATAGTCTGCTGCTGAGCTGCTGACTGCCTACTGTAAATTTCATAAGTGATCGGATAAGAGTATCGTTTATACTTAGGGGTAAAAGTACCAAATTGCCCAGATATGACCAATTGTCTCCTCGAAGTTATCTCGGAAAAAGGAGATCAAGGATGATGCCAAACTAATACCGATAATAGTGATCTCTAATACCGATATTAGTCGCGACTAATATCGGTATTAGAGATCAGCGAGAGCCACTCGGGCGACGGCTCTCATTTCCCTGGGCTTGCTGTGCGGCACGCACGTGCTCTCTTCTGTCCGGGATTTTGCTCAGTCGGTCTCCGGAAGTCCGGTGATGTGGAGCAAAAAAAGAGCTGTCAGTCTAGGTGACTGACAGCTCTCGTATACTATGTAGTCCGTATGAGAGTCGAACTCATCTTTCAAGAATGAAAATCTTGCGTCCTAACCGATAGACGAACGGACCAAATAGCTTGGGCCGAGATCGTTTCGAGGGCGATGACTTCGGCTTCTTAGGCGTTAGCCTGCTGACCCTTGAGGCTATTAACCTTCTCTGCGAGGGAGTGCTTCAGGTTGGCAGCCTTATTCTTGTGGATGTGACCCTTGCCGGCCATACGATCGATCAGTGATGTGACCTTCGGGAGAGTCTCCTCTGCCTTGGCTGCATCGTCGAGGGCACGGAAGTCGCGAACTGCATTACGCATCGTCTTACCATAGTAGCGATTGCGCGTGCGACGAGCGCTGGCTTGTCTGATTCTCTTAAGTGCTGACTTATGATTTGCCATGATTGGATTATTCTATCTGCACCCTTAGGAGAGTGTGTCCCTGCAAGAAGTCGGGATGAATAGTAGTCCGTAGGGGAATCGAACCCTTATTTCAAGAATGAGAATCTTGCGTCCTAACCGTTAGACGAACGGACCAAAAACTTTCGTGCTATTGCTCTGCAAAGGTAAGAAAGTTTTTTACTTCTTGCAAGCTTTGTGGGGTTTTGACCTTACTTTCGTTGATTATTGACCCCGGACACCCTCTCTTGGGTGACAATGATTATCTGCGGATGTGTAGTTTCTCGATGATGGCGCGGTAGCGATCAATGTCGTTGCGCATCAGATAGTCGAGCAGGTGGCGGCGCTTACCGATGAGGAGCTTCATAGAGCGAGAGGTATTGAAGTCCTGCGGGTGCTTCTTGAGGTGCTCCGTGAGGTGAGAGATGCGGTACGTAAAGAGAGCGATCTGGCTCTCTGCTGAGCCGGTGTCCTGGTCTGACGTACCATACTCACCGAAGATTTCCTTCTTCTTAGCTGTATCCAGATACATAATCTAGTAACAATGAAAATGAGTGTGAATAATGACGCATAATCACCCCGTACGTCCGGGTGACATTTGCGACTGCAAAGGTAGTACTTTTAGTTGGTTGCTCCAAGTGCCTTCCCCTTTTGGCCTTTTGGCGTGACGGGCGTTTTTTTACTCCTCCTTGCGTTGGTAGATAGCTGCCCCACCGGGGATGTAGGCTTCGAGGCCGGTGTGGAGGTCGTAGCAGCTGATCTCAAGGGTGACGAAGCGCTCTCCATCCTGACTCCTCGGTAGCGTGATCGTCGCCGACTGCTCTGTCGTCACTGCGACGAGGTCCCGACCTGTCGTGGTGTCGGGTAGGGAGTCGGTCGATAGGTAGATCGCATAGAGGCAGGGGTGGTCGCGATTGGCACCGCACCAGGTGAGCTTGGCGCTGTCCCCCTGGGTGGTGATCGTGAGGTCTCGTGGGTAGAGCAGCGTGCTGTCGGCACTTACTATCGGAGCGTGCGGGAGGACCGGCTGACGAAAGCACTGCGCTACCAGCTGATCCCTCAGCCCGTGGCTTCGCTCGGTGAGCTGCCGGGCTCGGAAGAGTGCCACTCCTGCGATAAGGCTGTCGCTCTGCACCTCGGCAACCTGATCGATCACCTGCTGTGCGGGCCAGCCTCCCTCCTCTCGTAGTGTGCGGAAGGCTCCGAGACCGATGACGACCGGGATACTGAGCTTGTCCCTCCAGTCCTTGAGTATGGGTCCGAAGGTGGATCCCCGGCTGTAAGTCATGGTGGCGATGAAATCAATGGCTCCCGCCCGCTCCCACGCCACAGGATCCTGATAGACGTCTCCCCTCGCCGTCCAGCCGATGTGGGAGACTCCGGAGATCTGGTCGTACGCTCCTATGGTCGCTGCACTGAGTAGCACGGTGCTGTCTGTCTCCTGGAGAGCATCGTGGATCCGCCTGACGATGGCAGTGATGTTATTTCGCCGCCACTCCGCCTTAGGGAGCAGTGTGTGAGCCTGCCGGTAATCCCGGTCATCGGGAAAGCGTGCGGGGAAGTCGGGGTAGCGGATGTAGTCGAGCTGGATCCCCTCCACAGGGTATCTCTCCGCTATTTCGCGAGCGAGAGAGGCGAGGTGGATACCTGTGAGGCTGTCTGCCGGGTCCATGAAGTCCTTTCCCCTATGCCGCTTGGTGTGCCCCTTGTGCTTGTCATAGAAGGGGGTGACCCCTCTGAGCCTTCGTCTGTAGCTCCGGTCCTCCAGTGGTAGTGTGGTGATCCAAGCGTGGATCGTCATCCCCCTCTTGTGGCACGCCTCCACGGCATAGGCAAGCGGGTCGTACCGCTTACCATAGAAGCGCGGGTGCATCGGCTCTATCGCCGAGGGGTAGATCACGTCCCCCCGGCCTCGGACTTGGAGGAAAATGGTATTGATTCCATTCGCCCGCAGCAGATCCAGCTGCTCATCCAGCTCCCTCTTCTGCGCCTCCTCCGACGAAGAGCGGGGCCAGTCCAGCCCCCAAATGGTGGAGAGCCAGACGGCGCGCATCTCGTACTTGGAGCGAGGAGCAATGGTATCCGTCTCCCCTGCCAGTGTGCCTTGCAGGGTGAGGAGACTAAGGAGGATCAGTAGGAGGTGTCGTCTCACGGGCGGCGGATCAGAAGAAGTCTATATGGTCGATCAGCCTCACCTCTCCGTCGTAGACAGTGATGGCGCCGACGGCATGCTCCGTCTCGCTCCAGTCGCTGATCTCTCCCAGCGTGTCCTGGTCGACGATGCTGAAGTACTCCACTCGGAGCAGAGGCGATGCCTCGATCTGACGGACCACGAGGTCATGCACCTCGCTGACGGAGCTTCCCTCCCTCTGCGCCCTCACTCCCTCGGTCAGTGCCCGGTAGATCATCGGTGCTGCCTGTCGCTCCTCGGGAGAGAGCCTATTGTTTCGGCTGCTCATAGCAAGTCCGTCCGGCTCGCGGACGGTGTCGCAAGAGATGATCTCCGGGTCCATATCGTCTGAGAGCTCGATCATCCGCTTGATCACCGCTATCTGCTGGAAGTCCTTGAGGCCAAAGTATGCCTTATCCGGCTGCACGAGCCTGAAGAGCTTCCCTACGATCCAGACCACTCCCCGGAAGTGTCCCGGGCGGTAAGCACCCTCCATCACTTCTGCCACCTGTCCGAGGGGTAGGTCGGGCGCCTGCTCTCCCTCAGCGTACATCTCCTCGGGGGTGGGGGTAAAGGCGAAGTCTACCCCGAGTGACTCCAGAGCCCTCAGATCCTCCTCCATATCGTGAGGGTAGGTGGCGAGGTCGGTGGGGTTATTGAATTGGGTCGGATTGAGGAAAACACTCACTACCGTGCAGCCGCACTCCCTGACGCAGCGACGTATGAGGCTAAAGTGTCCCTCGTGCAGTCCGCCCATCGTGGGGACGAGACCGATCGTCTCTCCCTTATGCTCCTGCCGTACTCGGCTGAGAGCTTCCCTCAGCTGCTCCTGACTGTTGATTACTTCCATAGCGTTACCTATTTCTCTCACTGCAAAGGTAGCGAGAGATTGGCGAAGAATATCTTCTTACTAAAGGTCAGGAGCGAAGTCCGGCGGGACATGCTCCTGACCTTTTTATGCTAAAATCTACGATTGACTCCCTTATCAGAAAGAGAAGGAGGCACCGATGTTGAGGACACTCATCCCGTATCCTGCCTCTACGAAGAGGCCCCAGCTGGGAGCTACCATATAGCGCAGTCCGATACCGGTATTGTAGCCGAAGCCAAAGGACGATGCCTTGCTCTCGTTGCTGTGGTCGCCTCTGAAGCCGAGGGCGACAAAGCAGTAGGTGTCCAGTGCGGGGATGAAGTGATAGTGCAGTCCGGCGCGTGGTCCGAGGAAGTAGTCCGTGCCACCTGTACATATTGATCACCGCCTGACCACCGAGGGTAAAGGCGCTGTTGTCGTCCCAGATGTGCCCATTGAGGCAGTGATCGGCGGCGAGGTTGATCGTCATAGATCCTGTCTGCTTACCAGCAGCGTTGGTATGGAGGCTGGCCCCCAGTCCTACGCTGGCGATGTTGGTCCCGGTCTCGAAGACATTCTGAGCCTTGGCCTCCGTCTGACCGGCGACGCATAGTCCCAGAGCTACGAGAGCGGTAGCGAGAGTTTTTTTCAGTGAAATCATAATGCTACAATTGATATTGTGTGAGTCGTTTCCTTGATTGGGGTCAAAGGTACACAAATGGTGTCAGATCTCCTTTTCCTTAATCGTGATGTGGAAGCAGGCTTGCTTGCGCTCGTGCTTGATGTAGCAGCGTCCATCCTCGTGGAAAGCTCTCAGTACCCTTGCCAGCAGGTGCTTCAGTTCCTCAGGCTCTATCGTTCTCGGGTCCTCAGGGTCGATCTTGTCAAAGCGCTGCCAGGAGATGTCGAGTGTGGTCCCGTAGCAGTGGGTGCTGTTGGGTGAGGCATTCCCATTTCGCTGTCTCAGCTCGCTCATATCCTCCTCTGTCCTCGTGACGCTGGTGACGATCAGTCGGTAGAGTGGCTGCCCATCCGCCTCCAGCTGGTACCGAAAGGCGGCCCCGATCTCCTGAGCCAGACGCACTGCCTCAGGCACCATCAGTGGCACGGAGTGAGTCAGGCTGTCCAGCTTAAGCCCCGGTGTCTCCTTGAGTGGGACGAGGCGGTCGATCCGGAGGAGGTCCTCACGGCACTTCGCAGGAGTGATCCCGAGGCTCTGAGCGGCCTCAAGTTGTATGGGATTGAGGTCATCGAAGTCCCTCCTGAAGCTCCCCATGTAGCGGTAGGGACGCTCTCCCGGGACGATGCTGTAGGACCCGGTCTCCGGAGCTGTGGCGTGGGACTCCCTCGGCGGCGTAAGGCTGATGAGCAGTGTCGCCAAGAGGGTCATCGCAAGGAGGGGAAGGTAGTAGTGGGTAACGACCGGCCTGGATAAGGGACGGAGAAAGGCTCTCAGTCGGCTCCAGAGGCGGGCAAGAAACGCTCTGCCTCTCTTGCCTGTCGAGCGGACGGCAGTCCCTGCGGATCGCTCCGTCCGCTCCTTAGTCCGCGGACTCGAGGAGCGACTCCGGATGATCTCCTCCAAGCAGAGGTCTGCACGAGTCTTACCCCGCTCCGAGAGCGGGGTATCGGGTGATGAGTTGTGATCCTTTTCCATTCGTGATGCAAACTTAGCCAATTCCTCTGCAGGGACCATGGTCAATAGGGCTCAATCTCACGATCGGCATCGCTCCCTCAGTGGCTTACTTCGTTGGGATCGTGAGTGTGGCGGTGTGGAGTCCCGGTGCTGATGCGGTGAGGGTGATGGTCCCCAGCGTGCCTGATGGTGCGACGATAGTGGTCAGCTGACCGCTGAAGGCGGGCATCGTCTTGCTCTGGAAGGGGACAATGCAGGTGGCATCGCCATTGGCGCTGGCAACGTAACGCCCTGCACCACTGACCTCAAAGGTTACCTCAGGTGTGGCGGTAGCGCAGAGGTTGCCCTGCTTGTCGACTACGGACACACGGACGTAGACGAGGTGCTCCCTATCCCCCGCCGGCACGACCTCTGCCGGCTCCTCGAGGGTGAGCCGCAGTGTGTAGGGCGTGCCGGAGGTGCAGAGACGCTTCTCCTCCCGGGGCATGCCATCCTTGTCGTACGCCACGACTCTCACCTCGCCCGGCTCATACTTCGTGTCCATCCACATGAGGCGGTAGCGAGGTAGGCGCGAGAGATCCTTGTCGGAGCTGTTATCGACCGTGATGGTGGTGTCCTTCGTCCGCCGTCCCTGGCTCTTGCCGTTTATGAATAGCTCGGCCGTGGGGTAGCTGGTGTAGACGAAGATCGGGGTCACCTCACCCACACGATCAGGCCAGTCCCAGTGGGGCAAAATGTGGATGGTGGGGCTGTCCGCATTCCAGTGCGATCGGTAGAGGTAGAAGCGATCCTTAGGGATGCCGGCGAGGTCCACCGCTCCGAAGAGCGATGTGTGGGAGGGCCAATTGGTGTAGTACGGGGTCGGCTCTCCGATGTAGTCGATACCGGTCCATATGAATTCACCGATATTGTAGTGGAAGTCATCGTGCCGGATGAAGTTGTCCTCCGGTAGTTCGCTCCAGGCGCAGTGCTCCACGTCGTAGCTACTCGCCTGATGATCGGGGTAGATCGCCATCGACTTACGCTCGACCGGGAACTTGTAGACTCCCCTCGACGAGAGCGTGGAGGCGGTCTCGGTACCGAGGATCAGTCGCTGAGGGAGCTTGGCATACGCCTCGGGGTAGTGCCAGGGGCGGTAGTTAAATCCTGCGACATCCATAATGGCGGCAAAGTTATTCGCTGTGGCAGGCTTGGGATTGTCCATCCCCTGGGTGACGGGGCGGGTGGGGTCCTCTCGGTGAGCAATCTCCTGGAGGAAGTGAGCGACCTTATTGCCACCCTCTGCGCCCTGCTCGTAGACCTCGTTGCCGATGCACCACATCACGATGGAGGGGGCGTTTCTGTAGTGACGGATGAGGTTGACGAGGTCGCGCTCCGCCCAGTCGTCAAAGAGGGTGCTGTACCCATTCTTCACCTTAGGGATCCGCCACTCGTCGAAGCTCTCCGCCATGATCAGCATCCCCATCTCGTCTGCCAGCTGGATCAGCTCCGGGGCGGGCATATTGTGTGAGGTGCGGATCGCATTGACACCCATATCCTGCATCTGCTTGATCTGTCTGCGGATGGCTACCTTATTCACCGCCGCTCCGAGTGGACCAAGGTCGTGGTGGAGACAGACGCCCTTGAAGGTCACCGGCTTGCCATTGAGGAAAAAGCCCTCATCGGGACGAAGCTCTATCGTTCGCACTCCGAAGGTGGTGCGGTAGGCATCAATCACGTGGCCGTTGTAGAGTAGCTCGCTCTTGGCGGTGTAGAGGTTGGGCTGCTTGATGTCCCAGAGGTGGGGATGCGGGATGCGGAGGTTTTGTTCAAGGGCGTTGTCGAAGATCTCGGCTCCGCTGTTCTCCCGGCTGTCGATCGCCTCGCCCTTGTAGAGAATGGTGGTGCGAAGCGTCAGAGCGTCGCTATCGGTGGGGATGCCCTTCAGCTCGGTGCGGACCCTGACCTGGGCGTACTCCTCGGAGACAAAGGGAGTGGTGATGAAGGTCCCCCAGTCATCGATCCGGGTCTTGGAGGGCGACACCATCAGGTACACATTGCGGTAGAGCCCCGCTCCCGGGTACCAGCGAGAGAAGTCGGTCGGGTTGTCGAGCCGGATGGCGATCACCTGCCTTGTCTTGGAGGCATCCAGATAGGGCGTGATGTCGAGGTGGTACGAGCTGTACCCATAGGGCCAGCCTCCGGCGCGGTGACCATTGACATACACCTCGGAGTGGCTCATCGCCCCATCGATGTAGAGGGTGATGTCTCCGAGCGTGGCGGGATCCTGATAGAGGTCAAAGTCATAGCGGTACCAGCCCACGCCGACGAAGGGCAGTCCTCCCGTGCGACCGGCATGCTCGAGAGCCTCCGTCTGCCCGTCCTGCGTGATGGCGACATTTTGGCGGTCGTTCTCGGGCGAAAATGGTCCGTAGATAGCCCAGTCGTGTGGCACCGTGACGCTCTGCCAGCTCCGGTCGTCGTAGTCGGGGCGGACGAAGTCTGGACTATCCTCTCTCGTGAAGCGCCAGCCGTCTGTCAGGCGGAGCGCTTCGCGTGGGGCAGCTATGCTCTGGAGGAAAGACTGCGCCGTCGCACTGAGAGACATAAGGGTCGTGAGTAGGGCGGGTAGAGTTCGTCTGATATTCATCTATAGGTGTACTGATTATACGATGTACGGGGTATCCATTTCTATTGCGGGAGCAACGTTTCCTCAAATCTACACTAAATATATGCAATGCGCACTATTTCCGGTGTGGACTTTCCGAGGCGAGGGAGGGGCAGGGGAAAAGCCTCTCCCTGATGAGTCATCTCTAATACCGGTAATAGTTGAGTCTAATATCGGTATTAGTCTTCACTAATATCGGTATTAGATAGAGGCTTTACTCGTGACCTGTCTGACTTGTCCTCTATGTCGGCTTGTTTTCTACTGAAATCCACCTCTTTGTGACCATCTGTCGTCAGAGTCGGAGTACTAAGGTTCTCGCAGGTGGTTTTGGCACGATGGTCCTTTTTAGGATTGGTCTTGCCGGGGAGGGACCGGTCGGACCCTTTTTTGTATCTTTGTTGAGATTGAAAAATTAGAATAGCTCATTTATGTCATCAACTGATACCATCCCCTTTCACCCTGTCACCCTTGAGGATCGACCGATCTTAGAGTCCTTCTACGAGGTCAATCCCTACTTTTCCTGTGACTATACTTTCTCCAATCTCATCGGCTGGACTCATATCTACCGGACCGAGATCGCGGTCCATAAGGGATTTCTCTTGATCCGCTTCTGGAATGAGGAGAATAAGCGGCACGCTTACCTTATGCCTGTCGGTGCCGATGCCTCCCGCCTGCGCGAGGTGCTGCTCGATATGGAGCAGGACCAGGCACGGCTGGATGAGAAAAACCTGACGATCATGGGGGCAACACCCGAGGGGGTACAGGCGCTGGAGGCGATCCATCCGGATCAGATGGTCACCCTTGATAATCGAGACTTCTCCGAATACATCTACCTTCGGGAGAGTCTGGCGTCCCTCTCGGGCAAGAAGCTGCAGTCCAAGCGCAACCACTGTAACCGCTTTGAGCGGACCTATCCCGACTGGATCTACGAAGAGATCACGGAGGAGTCGCTGAAAGAGTGCATGGCTGTGGAGAACGAGTGGTACCGCGAGACAGATACCACGGAGGGGATGTCCGACGAGCGGAGGATGATCCGCTTTGCCCTTGAGCATATGAGCGAGATCGGTCTCACGGGCGGGCTCCTGAGGGTCGAGGGGAAGGTGATCGCCTTTACCCTCGGCATGCCTCAGAGCAGCCGTTGCTTCGACGTCAATATCGAGAAAGCTGACGTCTCCTACGATGGCGCTTTCACGATGATCAATCGGGAGTTTGTCCGCCGGATCCCGGAGCAGTACACCTACATCAATCGTGAGGAGGATATGGGGCTCGAGGGTCTGCGGAAGGCTAAGCTCTCCTACAAGCCAGAGATCCTCCTCGAGGAGTACACCGTGGTCCTCAACCTATGATCCGCCTGCGCCCCTACGACGCCTCCGATGATGCGCTCCGAGCCTCCATTCTCGACCTTCTCTCCGATGCCTTTGGGGAGGAGGGGATGCCCTACTATGAGCTGGCGATGGACCATCTCTACGACCCGGACCACACCTTCCTCCTAAGCGAGGAGGATGCATCTCTCGTCGCAGTGGCGCTGGTGGTGGACTATGTCGATCCCACCGATGGACGCTGGGCGTACCTCTACAGCCTCACCACTCGGGAGGATCATCGGGGCGAGGGGCTGATGACCCGTCTCTACCGAGAGACACTTGAGCCAAGGCTGATCGAGCGAGGCTACCGAGGTGCCTGCCTCGTGCCGGCGACCTCCTCGCTTGTCGGCTTCTATAAGGGGTGGGGGTTTAGTCTGCTACGAGCTGCAGACGAGTCTACGCCGATCACACCCGGTAAGCGGGCGACAGACTATCTCCTCGCTGCCTATGGAGAGCCCTGCATTGATAACCCGTTGCCCTTCCAGATGATCAAGCCCTTTGGTCATACTGAAGTCTCTTACCGCTTGATTTCACCACTGGACTGAGAGCCCTTTCTTTTTGGTGCGAAAAGCCTACCTTTGCAGAAATTGAACGAACATAACGACTTATGAACTTTATCAAAGAGCTTGAGTGGCGCGGGATGATCCACGATATGATCCCCGGCACAGAGGAGGCGCTCCAGAAGGGGATGGTCTCCGGCTACGTAGGCATTGATCCTACTGCAGACTCACTTCATATCGGTCACCTGGTGGGCATCATGATGCTGCGACACCTGCAGCGCTCCGGTCACCGACCCATCGCACTCATCGGTGGCGCTACCGGTATGATTGGTGACCCCTCGGGTAAGTCCAAGGAGCGTAACCTCCTCGATGAGGAGACGCTGAGGCACAATCAGGCCTGCATCAAGAAGCAGCTGGAGAGGTTTCTTGACTTTGACAGCGATGCCGAGAATGCAGCGGTGCTGGTCAATAACTACGACTGGATGAAGGACTACAGCTTCCTCGACTTCATCCGCGATGTCGGCAAGCACATCACGGTCAATTATATGATGGCGAAGGAGTCTGTAAGGAAGCGTCTCGAGGCAAATGCCATCGAGGGGCTCTCCTTTACTGAATTCTCCTACCAGCTCCTCCAGGGGTACGACTACCTGCACCTCTATCAGACGGAGAATGTCCGTCTCCAGCTCGGTGGCTCCGACCAGTGGGGCAATATCACCACCGGTGTGGAGCTGATCCGTCGCGTCCTCGGTGTCAGTGATGCCCTTGCAGTCACCTGCCCGCTGATCACTAAGGCGGACGGGGGTAAGTTTGGCAAGTCGGAGAGCGGCAACGTCTGGCTCGACCGTCGCTACACCACGCCGTATAAGTTCTACCAGTTCTGGTTCAACGTCTCCGACGAGGATGCCAAGAAGTACATCCGGATCTTCACCGACCTGACTAAGGAGGAGATCGAGGCGCTGGAGATGGAGCACGATAAGGCTCCCCATGAGCGTCTCCTGCAGCGACGTCTGGCGGAGGAGATCACCGTGATGGTCCACTCTCGCGAGGACTATGACACAGCGGTGCGAGCGAGCGAAATCCTCTTTGGCAATGCCACCAAGGAGACGCTCAGCAGCATCGATGAGGAGACGTTCCTCTCGGTCTTCGATGGCGTGCCGATGGCGGAGGTCTCCAAGAGCGACCTTGATGGCACGACCGGACTGCTTGACCTGCTGGTGAGCAAGTGTGGGTTCTTCAAGAGCAATGGAGAGCTCCGCAAGCTGATCCAGAGCGGTGGTATCAGCATCAATAAGGAGAAGGTCAGCGACCCGCAGTACATGCCTACCACCGATGACCTCGTCGAGGGCTCCTATATGCTGATCCAGAAGGGCAAGAAGAATTACTTCCTCGTCCACGCCGTCTAAATAGCTACTAAGACCTGAGCTTACGCTCGTCACGATTACCAAACAGTTTTTTTGTAAGATGAATATGTACAGGAGAGTTGCTTTTTCGCTACTTCTTTTCGCCCTGTCGGCATTGAGTTGCTTTGCCGACGAACCCACTGCCCCGCGCTCAGCCGCAAACATTGCCTTCCGAGACTCTGTTGTCAGCCTCCTGAAGGATGAGGGGTTTGTCCCGTCTGTAGATGAAGATGGTGACATTTGGTTCAAGAAAGAGGGTGATAACTTATTAGTTTCCGTCCAGGACGAAGCGGCTCCGTTTTATGTCCAGATTTCCTACTACCTGTCATCAGAAGGTATGGATGATCAAGTAGCTTTGCTTAAGGCTGTGAACAATATCAATCTCAATTGCCGCTGCGTTAAGTGTGCTATGGACGACGATAACGGTGCAGTGCTGATCTCTGTGGAGACCTACAATAATACCGTTCAGGTGTTTAAGGACAACTTTGCGACTTACACAGATCATCTGCTTCTGGCAGGCAGGTTGCTGGCAGGTGCTTATGATCCGGATGGCTCAAAGAAATAGAGCTTGTCAGAGTGTGAGTATTTCGCCATCCATTAGTGATTCGGCTGCATCGCGGATGATGGCAAAGATGGTGGTGCGGTCGGTCACCCCGTTGGCACGGCAGATGGCGGAGACATCCTCGGCCCCCACCGGAGTGATCTCGATGAAGCGACGACCTATGATCTGAGCTTACGTCTCGTCACGATTACCAAACAGTTTTTTTACAAGATGAATATGTATAGGAGAGTTGCTTTTTCGCTGCTTCTTATCGCCCTGTCGGCATTGAGTTGCTTTGCCGACGAACCCACTGCCCCGCGCTCAGC
>OCPK01000153.1_pt1 | contig 13018 bp, 10 predicted proteins | sample 1501191 | NCBI WGS metagenome assembly OCPK01 (sample SAMEA3360704, study PRJEB22359) | human gut metagenome | biome: ENVO:urban biome; feature: ENVO:human-associated habitat; material: ENVO:feces | place: Bangladesh | collected 2011
TTCACAAAGTGCGATATTTGCGCTACTTTCCGGTATGTTTAATGTATTGTTCCAAGCGCGAACGCCTTGAGAAAAAATGCAGATAAAATCTAAGATTTCAGCACTTTTTTCATAAATTTCATATTCGTCAAAACCGAAAAATTCCGCTTTTAAAAATTCAGGTACTTTTGAAATTTCGTTATCAAAAACTGCTTTACACATTGCATTTACAGGAATTGAATTTATTCTTTCGCCACCTTTAAAATTTACTATGCTTCCGCTGTTTTCGCGGATAAACTTAGCCAAAGATTTTATTGCATTCGGTAAGTTTTTATCTATTTCGCTTCCGCTGTGTCCGCCTGGAAAATTTTTTGTTTTAAATTCGTAGCAAAAACCTTTTTTTAATTTACGGTAAGTATCGCAAAATGCCAAAATATCAACTCCACCTGCACATCCTACGCATACTTGTTCATCATTTTCACTGTCAAGATTTAAAATTTTGTCACTTTTGATTTTATAATCAAAATTTTGCACGCCCCAAAGTCCGACTTCTTCGTCATTTGTGAAAATTACTTCAAGGTTGTCAAACTCATCCATCATTTTTAAACTTATTGCTACGCCGATTCCGTCATCTGCACCGAGGCTTGAGTTTTCTGCTTTTATAAAATCATCTTCGAATATCGCTTTTACCGTATTTTCTGATCCGACTTTTACCATATCGTAGTGGCTTTGAATGCAAATTTCGGGTTCGCCTTTTTTTGTATAAATATTTCCTCTCTGATCGATTTGTGTTATAAAATTTCTTTTTTTACATTCGTCAATCAGCCATTTTGCAAGCTCTTTTGTATTTCGGCTGGCATGTGGGATTTTGCAAATTTTAAGAAAATAATCAATTACATTCATTATTTATCCTTTTAAAATTTTTAAAATGATAGTATAACGCAAAAAGGAAATTTTATGAACGAAAATGAAAAAAAACTTTTAAGTGATATCGAATGTTTGCCGAATGTTGATTGTAAATGCGATTTCGGTGATATTGTGCGAGCTTTTGCGGATTATAAGATAAATGACGAATTAAAATTTAAAGTGCGACAAATAGCTCTAAATTTGCGTCCGTGGCGAAAAGGACCATTTGAAATTTTAGAAACTTTCATTGATAGCGAGTGGCAAAGTTTTATGAAATTTAATCTTTTAAAGCCTTTTATGGATTTACGAGGAAAAAAAGTAGCCGATATCGGTTGTAATAACGGTTATTATCTTTTTAGAATGTCTAATTTCGGAGCAAAAAAGCTTATAGGATTTGATCCGGGCGTGCGGACTTTTTTGCAGTTTCGTTTTTTGGAACATTTTTTAAAAAGCGGTGTGATTTACGAGCTTTTGGGCGTTGAAAATTTGCCTGATTACGGTGAGAAATTTGACAGCATTTTTTGTCTTGGTGTGCTTTATCATAGAAGCGATCCGGTGCGTGCGTTAAAAGAACTTAAAAGTTCGTTAAATAGCGGTGGCGAAGTATTTTTGGATACTATGTTTATAGATGGCGACGACGAAATTTGTCTTTTTCCACATTTAAGTTACGCAAAAATTTCGAATATTTATTTTTTGCCGACTATCAGGACTTTGCAAAACTGGTGTGAAAGGGCGAAATTTAAAGATTTTGAAATTTTAGCCGTAAAAGCGACGGACGAAAATGAGCAAAGAAAAACTGATTGGATTTACGGACAAAGTTTGGGTGATTTTTTAGATCCGTTTGATAAAACGCGCACTATAGAAGGTTATCCTGCGCCAAAACGTGTATATGTAAGGGTTAAAATTTAAATTTTATTTCATTCGCATTATGTGCGATGATAAAATTTTTAAATAATTTCCGTTTTACAAAAATAATTTATGTGAATTTCATTTTTTCTTTCAAATATAAAAATTTAATCAATTTTTATATTTTTAAAATTACAAAAATTTTTATTTATTGTGAAAAATGTATTTTTGTAAAAATAAATGAGAAAATTTATAAATTTTTTATAAAATTTTTGTAAAATTCCAAAGTTTGTAGAAAAGCAGTTAAAATTTTGTCTGTTAAGATAAATATTGAATTATATTTTTACAGCCAAGTATCAAAATTTTATAATTTTATAGAAAAATAGTGTAAAAATATAACTTAAAAATAGATTATTTTATAAAAAATAAAATCTTATAATTACTATTTTAAGGTATTTTGAGGCGCTTTTTAAATGTTTGCTATAAATAATTTTTTGTGATACAATACATTTTTGAAAATTTTTAATAAGGATAAAAAATGAAAAAATTCTTAATTTTTTTGGTTCTTGCGTTTAGTTTATTAAACGCCAACTCACTTGATGAAATCAGATCAAGTAAAACATTACGTGTTGGCGTTTATGATGCTCAACCGCCTTTTTCACAATTAAAAAGTAGCGGTGAGTTTGAAGGATTTGAAATCGGTTTTGCAAAAGAGATTGCAAAAGGTATTTTCGGAGAAAGCGGTGGAAATGTCGAATTTAAAGCTGTATCAGCAAATGATAGAATAAAATTGTTACAAAATAATAGTGTTGATTTGGTCATAGCTACATTAACAATCACTGATGAACGGGCAAAACTGGTAGATTTCTCAAATCCTTATTTTGCTGTAAATATTGGGGTTTTGACGCGTAAAGATGATGAAATAAAAGAATTTTCTCAATTAAAAAATAAAATTATAATTACCCAAAAAGGCGGAACTGCCGAGGATTATTTTAAAAATTTAGGTTTTAATGTAATGACTTGCGACAACGGAGCGGCAGGTTGCTATAAACTTTTAAAACAAACTCCAAACGCCATAGGTTTTGCAGATGACGTTACAGTAGCACTTGCATATGCCGTGATAGACAAAAGCGTTGAAGTAAATGTTAAAAATTTGGGTGCAAGTGATTTTCTTGGTATCGGTGTGCAAAAAGGAAATAAAGAACTTTTAAACGTAGTTAATGATGAACTTATAAAATTGAGTAAAGAAGAATATTTTAAAAAGCTTTTTGATAATCAAATAAATACATTTTATCATGGTTTAGCCGATAAAAAATACTTTTTACTGGACGACATCTATAAATTTTTCTTATAAAATTTATAGATGCTTTTTTAAAACACACAAAAGTTCGATAAAAAGAATTTAAATTTTACAGCAAGGCGGCTTATCATTAATATCTATAACAGAAATTAAAGTCAAGTCCAGACTCCTGTGTAAAATGCTATACAATGTTTTTACCATTTCTACTTATCAAAATTGATGTATTTTCTTGAAGAATAAATCCATTCATCATGTAGGTCCATAAGAACGGCTCCAATTAAGCGATTGGCTGATGTTTGATTGGGGAAGATGCGAATAATCTTTTCTCTTCTGCGTACTTCTTGATTCAGTCGTTCAATTAGATTGGTACTCTTTAGTCGATTGTGGGAATTTCCTTGTACGGTATATTGAAAGGCGTCTTCGAATCCATCATCCAATGATGCGCAAGCTTTTGAATATTTTGGTTGATCGATATAATCATGAATCAATCGATTTTTAGCCTCACGCGCTAAGTTAATATCTGTGAACTTAAAAATTCCTTTAACAGCTTCTCTGAAAGATTTTGAATTTTTTTTAGGAATGGTGGTAAAGATATTTCTTAGGAAGTGAACTTGGCATCTTTGCCAACTTACGTTGGTGAAGGATTTTCTAATGGCAGAGACTAATCCTTTGTGCGCATCAGAAATAACGAGTTCCGTACCTTGTAAACCGCGTTCTTTTAGGTATTCAAAAAATGTTGTCCAGGTCTCTTCGCTTTCGCCACTTTGAATCATGAAGCCGATAATTTCACGGTCGCCATCTTTGGTTATTCCAATCGCTATATGACAGCTTTTTGAGAGTACTCGATTTTCTTCTCGTACTTTTATATAGAGTACATCGGTCATTAAGTAAGGATAATTTTTTTCTGATAATAAACGATTCTGCCACTCGTTAACCATAGGTTCTAGCTGTTCTGTTAAGCTAGAAACGAAGGACTTAGAGACGGATTTACCACAAAGTTCTTCCACAATTTTTGATACTTTACGAGTTGAAACGCCTGATACATACATTTCCAACATTGAAGCCATGAGGGCTTTTTCGTTTCGTTGATAACGTTCAAACACTGTGGGTGAAAAATGGCCATCACGTGTTCTGGGTACTTTTAATTCTAGCGTGCCTACACGTGTCGTAAAGCTGCGCTCATAATAGCCATTTCGTTGACTTTGTCGGTTTTCTGTTCGTTCATATTCTTTTGCTTGAATATATTCTGTTCGTTGATTTTCCATTAGTTGATTAAATACCGTTGTTAAAATATTTTTAGAAACGTCATCCTTTACAGAATATTCAATAATGCTTTGAATCTCTTCGCTTTTCAGTGTAAAATGTACTTGGGTCATGTAAAAGTCCTCCTGGGTATGTTTTTGTCGTTAAAAACATTGTACCGTAAAAGGACTGTTATATGGCCTTTTTACTTTTACACAATTATACGGATTTTATCAAAATTTTATGATTTTATAAATATTTGTGCTTATAAAAAAATCAATTCATTTAAATTTTAAGTTCGATAAAATTTTTAAAATTCGAAACAAATTTAAGTAAAAAATCTGACTGTATTTTTACAAAGCGCTTTTTTGTTTTTAAAATGTTCTTCCAATAAAGAATATATAAATAATCAGTTTTTAAAAAAAGCTATTTCAGTTTGTAAATTTTAAAATCAATCTTTTAAATTATTTGCAGCATTTAAAATCAAAATTGCCGTTGCAAATTTTAGAAGCTTTTTGAAACGGCAAAATTTAGTTACACTATATTGCTATACATATTTATATTTGGAAAATTTTGACTTAGACGGCGTATTTCAGCTTGCGCGTCATAAACCTTGCCTTCCGTGATTTCAAAATATCTAGGCTTCGGTTTGTCTTGATATTCAACTGTTTTTAAAATTGTCTTAAAAGTATTTATTCTACCTACTTTTTTGTCATTTGTATCGATAATCGTCCAAGGATTTGCTTTTGTGTCGGTTTGCAAAAACATATTGTATTGAGCGATTGTGTACTTATCCCAAAGTTCTTGCGATTTTTTATCTACATCTGAAATTTTGTATGATTTTAACGGATCCTCTTCGCGCTCTTTAAAACGTTTCGCTTGCGTATTTTTATTTATAGAAAGGAAAAATTTAAAAATTTTTATGCCGCTTTGGCTTAAAAGTTGTTCAAATATAGGCACAGCTTTTAAAAAATCACTGTGTTGTTCAGGAGTGCAAAAACCCATCACAGGCTCGACCATAGCGCGGTTATACCAGCTTCTGTCAAATATTACGATTTCACCGCCGCTTGGTAAATGAGCGACATATCTTTGAAAATACCATTGTGTAAGTTCTACGTCGCTTGGTTTTGAAAGTGCTACAACGCGACATCCGCGAGGATTTAAATGCTCTGTAAGGCGTTTGATTGTGCCGCCTTTTCCAGCTGCGTCGCGACCTTCCATAATGATCAAAACTTTCAATTGATGTTCTTTTACAAAATATTGAAATTTTAAAAGTTCAGTTTGTAAAAATACAAGCTCTTTTTCATAATCTTTTTTTTCCATAACTTTTCCTTTACAAAATGTCTTTATTATTATATTTTATTCTTTCTTAAAATTTCGAAAAAATTTATAAATTTCAGTTAAAATCATTGGATTTTAAAATTTTGGAGAGTATTTTGTTTAAAATTTTACTTAGTTTATTATCTTTTTTTACTTTTTGTTTTGCCGCACCAATTCAGCCATTTAAAGCTTTTATTGTTGATTCAAATATTCAAAATGAAAAAATTTACTTCGATTTTAAGATTGCCGAAGATATTTATGTTTATAAAAACAGTTTTAAAATTCACTTTGTTAAAAATAGTTCGTTATTGAATGAAAATGCAAAATTTCCTGATAGTAAAATTTATAAAAACAATGAAATTTTTGCAGGCGAATTTTTTATTACACTGCCTGAAAATATTGCAAATAGCGATAAATTTTCTATTGCACTTGATTTTATCGGTTGTTCTTCAAGCGGTTTTTGTTATCCGCCGCAAACCAGAAGTTTCAGTTATGAAAAAAAAGATGGAAATTATAAAATAGTGTCTTTAAATCAAAAAGATTTAAAAAACGCCTCTTTTAACGAACAAACGGCTATAGCTGACGATATAAAAAATAAAAATTTCATTCTTACACTTTTGAGTTTTTTCGGTTATGGAATTTTGCTTTCGTTTACGCCTTGTATTTTTCCTATGGTGCCGATACTTTCGTCTGTAATAGTTGCCAAAACTTCAAAAAATGCTGGCAAGGGCGCATTTTTAGTCAGTCTTATTTATGTTTTAGGAATTTCTCTTGCTTATGCAGTTACCGGATTTTTAGCAAGTTTTTTTGGAGCAAGTTTGCAAAGTATTTTGCAAATGCCGGCCGTCATTTTAGGACTTTGCGCCGTTTTTGTATTTTTAGCTTTTTCAATGTTCGGATTTTATGAGATTCGTCTTCCTTCGCGTTTGCAAACATTTTTTACTCAAAAAGGCGATAAATCAAGCGGATATTTCGGCATTTTTGTGATGGGAATTTTCTCCGCTTTAATAGTTGGTCCTTGCGTTGCGGCACCATTAGCCGGTGCTTTACTTTATATTACACAAAGCGGAGATATATTTTTAGGAACGTCGGCTTTATTTTTTCTTGGTTTCGGTTCAGGAATACCGCTGCTTTTGCTTGGAATAAGTGCGAAATTTTTACCTCATCCGGGAGCTTGGATGAATCTTATAACACGAATTTTCGGTTTTTTGCTTCTTATAATGGCAATTTGGCTTGGAACGCGTGTTTGGGGCGAAAATTTTTCACTTTTACTTTATGGAATTTTAGGTGTAAGTTTTGCCGTATTTTTTGGAATTTTTGATTTTCGAGTTCATAAAATCAGGCGTGTTGTTTCGCTTTTAGCGTTAATTTATTCCGTTTTTCTGCTTGTAGGATTTTTTAGCGGTGCGGTTTCGGCTTTAAAACCTTTTGAAAATTTCACGACTGCAAAAATTTCAGGTAGGAACGAATTGCAATTTACTGAAATTTCAACATTAGATGATCTTGAAAAATTTGTGCAAAATGCAAAAAAGCCTGTTATGGTTGATTTTTGGGCAAGTTGGTGTGAGAATTGCAAGCTCTTGGAAAAAGAGACTTTTAAGGATCGTAAAGTGTATGAAATTTTACAAAATTTTGATCTTGTGAAAATAGATGTAAGCAAAAATGGCGATGAAGATCTAAAACTTATGCAAAAATTTAATGTTTTCGGTCCGCCGGCTTTGATTTTTTATAAAAACGGTAAAGAACTTAAAGATTTGCAGATAACGGGCTTTATGGATGTTGAAAATTTTATGGAAATTTTAGATGAAATTTAAAATTTTCTAAATTTTGATTATGCAAATTTAAAATTTCATATAAAACTGTAATTTAAACGCAAAATTTTAAAAATTCTGTACTTAAAAAAAGTAAAATTTCGATAAGTTTATTTGATTTAAAACAGTACTTTAAATAAATTAAATTTTGAAATTTAGTGCTATTGCAGATAAATAATTTTTTGCTGATTGTATTAAAGAAATACAACATTTATTTTTATAAAGTTTTTATTAAAATATAAAATCAACTTAATTTTTATTTACCACTTGAGAGAAATTTTCAAATATAAAAATGTTGTTTTGATTTTCATAACGATATCCTAAAGCCAAATCGTGAGCTTTTAAAATATTATCAACAATATAAAGTCCAAGCCCGAAACTTTGTTTCGCATTTGTGCCTTTTGAAAACGGCTCCGTGAAAAACGACAAATCTTTTTCAAGCTGTTCGCCGGTCGTGATAAATTCGCATTTTTTGTTATTAACTATTATTTTAACTTTTTTATTTGAAGAATATTTATGCCCATTGTCAATCATATTTTTAACGGCAATGGAAAACAGTTTAAAATCTACATTTACATTAATGTTCTCATCGTTTGATATTTCTACTGCATTTTTTTCAAGCATCGCTATATCAAGCGCTTCCTGCACGATATCGTCCATTGTGCAAGTTGTTATATTATTTAATGTAAGACCTGATGTCGCACGTTCAACCGCAGCGAATTCGTTTATCAAATTTTCAAGTCTTTCAAAAACCGAAATAAGACGATTTCTATTTTTGCCCTCTTCAATCATCTCAACGGTTATTCTGCCTTTTGTTATTGGAGTTTTTAATTCGTGCATGATATTTCGCAAAAAAAGTTGTCTTGATTCGTTAAGTTTTCTAATTTGCATAACGGCATCGTAAAATGCCGTTGCAACATCGCTTATTTCGTCATTTCCTTTGGCTACATTTTTTATATCGAGACTGCCGTTCGCAAATTTATCAATTTCTCTTTTTAATTTTCGAAGCGGTTTGATTTTGCGAATTATGATTATATAAGTTATCAAAATTATTAAGATTATGAATGCATAAATAGCTTTAAAAATCGCGTATCTATACGGTTCGTAATCTTTGTCAAAAAGCAGCAGAACATTGTCATTGTGAGTAATTTTTATATAATTGTGATTTTTATAAAATATAATTGCCGATGAACCGATTTCGGCTTCTATTTTGTCTAAAACAGTTCCGTTTTGAATTATTTTATTTTTTTCGTATTTATTTTTAATTTCACGCATTTTGAAATTTTCAGTTTGTCTTTGAAATTCGTCTTCTCCGATCAGTGAGTTCATTTTATAAAGATTCGCGCGAGAAATTATTGAATATTTTGTATTCAGTTCTCTTGTATAATTTTGTTTGTCATAATCCATAAGCCAAAAAAAAGCAGTTGAAATGCTTATTAAAGCCAGCGCGAAAACAGCAGTTATCGCATATAAAACGGATGTCTTCATTGAATAAGTTTATATCCGACACCGCGGATTGCATGTATATAAACAGGCTCTTTCGGATTTTCACCAAGTTTTGTGCGTATGCGCCCGATTATTACATCTATGCTCTTATTTGTCGAATCTTCATTTATTGCATTGCAGTTATAAATCAACTCTTCTCTTGAAATCGCTCCGCCTTCTTTTTTTATCAGATATGCAAGTATGTCGTATTCTGCGGCTGTTAAATTTAAAGTATTTCCTTTGAAAGTTATTATATGTTCAAAATCATTTACCGCTAAATCTTTTTCTTCGTTTTGCTTTAAAGAAACTTCAAAATTTACATTTTGACGGCGAATATGACTTTTTATTCTAACCAGCAGTTCCTGTGGATTGTAAGGTTTCGGCAAATAATCATCGGCGCCAAACTCAAATGCATTTACTTTGTCGGTTAAATCGTGTCTTGCACTTGAAATTATGATAGGAATATTGTTTTTTTTGCGTATTTCTTTACATACTTCAAGTCCATCCATTCCCGGTAATGTAAGATCAAGTATAAGAAGATCGAAATGTTCTAAATTTAATTTGGAAATGCCTATATACGGATCTTCCGCAACGCTTATTTTCATATCGAATTTGCTTAGATATTCACTTAAAATTTCAGCCAGTTCAGTATCGTCTTCAATCATTAAAATTTTTATCATATTTATCCTTTTTGAAATTCTGTGATTATAGCAAATTTAGTGTTAAGAGTGAAATTTAAGCAATTTCACTCTTTTAAGGAGGATTATTTTATTACTATTCCAAGCGGAATTTCATTTCTTAAAACCCAAACGATTTTTTTGCCTTTATTCGATTTAATCGCTTCATCTATATCGGCTATGGTTTTTATCTCTTTTTGAGCGATCTGCATTATTATATCTCCGCGTTCAAAACCGTAATCTTCGGCTTTTGAGCCTTTCTCTACATTTGTAATGATTACGCCTTTTATATCACTTTGAATATTATATTGACGTTTGAGTTCATTTGTAAGATTTGAAAGTTTTAGGCCTTCTATTGAACTTTTTGATTCTGTGTTTTTTGCAAGTGTGCTGCTATCCATATTATCAAGTTTGATTTTTGCTGTTTTCGTATCTTTTGCACGTTCATATTGTACTTCGATTGTTTCGCCTGGAGACATTGAGCCGATTATGTTTTTAACGTTTATTTTAACGATTAAATCGCCGCGTTTAAGTCCAGCTTTATCGGCAGGAGAGTTTTTTTCCACGCTTGCTATAAGCGCACCATCTTCATTTTTGTAAATTTCTTTTTGGTCTTCATTTAGATTTGATATCATTACACCGATATATCCGCGTTCGATCTTGCCGTCTTTTATCAGTTTGCTTGCGATATTTTTTACCATATTTGAAGGAATTGCAAATCCGACACCGTTATTTCCACCGCTGCTGCTTAAAATAGCGGAATTTATTCCTATTAAAGCACCACGGCTATCTACCAATGCGCCTCCTGAGTTTCCGGGATTTATAGAAGCATCGGTTTGTATAAAATTTTCATATTGATTTAAACCGATATTGTTTTTATTTAGAGCAGAAATTATACCTTGTGTAATTGTTTCGCCAACGCCGAACGGATTTCCTATGGCAAAAACCATATCGCCTTCAAGAAGTTCTGCGCTATCCCCGAATTTTATTGCGGTAAGATCCTTTTTGTCTATTTTTATTATTGCAATATCTGTTTTAGGATCGTTGCCGATAAGTTTTGCCTTAAATTCTTTATCGCTTTCACTTAAAGTTACTATAATTTCATCGGCGTTTTCTACGACGTGATTGTTTGTAACTATATATCCGTCATTTGAAATAATTACGCCTGATCCCAAAGATTTAGCTTTTCTATCTGTTTTTGGAATTCCGAAGTTAAATTTAAAAAAATCGTTAAAAAACGGATCGTTAAAAAACGGATCAATTTGATTTTGAGACGCTTTTATGGTTTGTGAAGTCGCAATATTTACGACCGATTTTTTTGCATTTGTAATTGATGAATTAAATGAAATAATCTTATTTTCACTATTTACTAGAGGATTTATCCTCTCGACGTTTTTGTCGGCTTCGTTAAAATCGATATTGCCTGCAAACATGACAGAAGCCAAAAAAATAGAAAAAATTACTGTTTTTTTCATACTAATTATCCTTTAAATTAAAATTTTATCGTAATTATAGATGACAGGTTTTAATGAAATTTCAATAAAATTTTAAGAATTTTAAACGAAACTCAGTTATAAACTTGATTGACAAAGGCTAAACTTATATGATATAATCTACGCAAAATTTTTGCAAAAATGAAAGAAGGAAATATGAGTTCAAATAAAAGCCCTTATGATACTTTGGGCGTCAGTAAAACGGCAAGCAGCGATGAAATAAAAAAAGCGTATCGCAGACTTGCCAGAAAATATCATCCGGATATAAATAAAGAACCGGGTGCCGAAGAAAAATTTAAAGAAATAAACGCGGCTTACGAAATTTTAAGCGATGAAAAAAAACGCAAACAATATGATGCTTATGGCGAAAATATGTTTGGCGGACAAGATTTCGGCGATTTTACAAGAAGTGCCGGAAATATGGATGATTTAAATGAAATTTTAAAAAATGTTTTTGGAAGCGGTTTTAAAAGAGAAAGTTTCGGCGGTGGCTTTGGAGGTTTTGATTTTGGCGGATTCGGCGGTTTTGAAAATGAAAAGTTAGATATAGTATCAAATCTTAAAATTCCATTTGAAACTGCTGTAAATGGTGGAGAAATAAGTATTTCAGTTAATTCTGATAATATTAAAATTCGTATTCCATCAGGTGTCGAAAGTGGAGAAAAACTTCGAATTCGTGGCAAAGGAAAAACTGCGCATGGAAGAAATGGCGATTTGATTTTAAATTTGGAAGTTGGACTAAGCGATCAATATGAAAGAAAAGGCGACGATCTTTATAAAAAAGTTGATATTTCATTAAAAACAGCGCTTTTTGGTGGTAAAATCAGTGTAGATACATTCAAAAAAAATGTCAATATAAAAATCGCACCTAATACAAAAAATAATCAAAAAATTCGTCTAAAAGGCTATGGAGTGCAAAATAGAAAAAGTAAAATTTATGGAGATTTGTATTTAACTACAAATGTTTTACTTCCTGATATAAATAATTTTGATGAGCAGACAATCAAAATTCTTAAAGAAAAATTATAAAGGATAAAAAATGCAAAATTATGATGAACCGATGTATTTGATAAGCGTGGTTGCTAAAATTTTAAATATTCATCCTCAAACATTGCGTCAATATGAAAGAGAAGGACTTGTCGAACCGGAAAGAACGGAAGGTAAAATGCGTTTGTATTCGGCAAGAGACATTGATCGCATAAAGATGATACTTCGTCTTACAAAAGATTTAGGTGTCAATTTGGCCGGTGTGGATGTAATTTTTCAATTAAAAGAGCGCATAGAAGAAAGCGAGAAAATAATAGATGAATTACGCGGCGAGCTTGAAAAATTTCAAAGTTCAAAAAACAGAAAAACATCATTAGTAAAACGTAAAAACATTTGATATTTTATGACGATAAAAAGGACTAAAAAATGGAGCTTTTTTTAGAGCTTTTTTTAATAGTTTCAGCACTTGCTATTGTGCTTAACGTCATATTTAAAATGTTTGAAATTCCGACTATTATAGGTTATATAGTAACAGGAATTTGTTTAAATCATATATATAATCTTTCCAATAAAGCTGAAATTTCGCACGTCGCGGAGTTCGGTATAGTTTTTTTAATGTTTACGATAGGGCTTGAATTCAGTCTGAAATATCTTATGCAAATGAAAAAAGATGTTTTTTTAAACGGTATTTTACAAATGAGCGTAAGTACGATTTTTTTTGCTTTTGCGGCTTATGAAATTTTCGGTATTAATATAAAAGCAGCCATTATAATAGGTTCAGCTCTTTCTCTTTCGTCTACCGCAATTGTACTTAAAATTTTAAATGATAGAAATCAAATCAGTCAAATTTACGGTCGTAAAGCACTTGGAATTTTACTTTTCCAGGATATTGCAGTGATTCCGATTTTGCTTATGATTGATATTTTCGGCAGCACTGACAGCACTCCTGTAATTTATTTGATATTAAAAACT
>OCPK01000156.1_pt1 | contig 12975 bp, 8 predicted proteins | sample 1501191 | NCBI WGS metagenome assembly OCPK01 (sample SAMEA3360704, study PRJEB22359) | human gut metagenome | biome: ENVO:urban biome; feature: ENVO:human-associated habitat; material: ENVO:feces | place: Bangladesh | collected 2011
GCTTTAGCAAAATTGTAAAAAAATTTTAATTATTTGCAAAAAAATGCTTGACATTTGTCTTGACTTATTATATAATTATAAATTGCATAATTAGGATTTAAAATGGGTTTTTATTCTCAAAATCTTAGTTTAGGGTACGACATATAGTAGGTTATTTTGATAAGGGGTGAATATTTGGATGCTACATCCTGTTGAAAACGGAAAAAGAACTAGAATGAGTTATTCTAGGATAAAAGAAGCTTGCGAGATGCCAAATTTTATTGAGGTACAAACTGCATCGTTTGACTGGTTTTTACATGACGGCTTAAAGGAAGCTTTTGACGACATATCACCTATTGATGACAATGGTGGTAGCTTAGTATTGGAGTTTGTCAACTATACTATAGGAAAGGAACTAAAGTATACTGAAGAAGAGTCCAGAATTAAGGACACAAACTACAGTGCTCCTCTTAGAGCAAGGGTTAGATTAATTAACAAAGACACTGGAGAGGTTAAAGAGCAAGAAGTATTTATGGGAGACATACCTATCATGACTGATAAGGGTACTTTCATAATCAATGGTGGAGAAAGGGTTGTTGTTTCACAAGTCGTTCGTTCGCCAGGCTGCTACTACAAGAAGGAAATCAATAAGAATGGTGAGCTTGATTACAGCGCAACTATCATACCAAACCGCGGGGCTTGGCTAGAATTTGAAACTGATGCGAGTGGCGCTTTATATGTAAAGATTGATAAGAACAGAAAAGTTATCATCACATCACTTCTTAGAGCTTTAGGTGTTGTTTCTGATCTTGAAATTGTTGAAACATTAGGGGAAACTAATGATTTACTAACAACTCTTGAAAAGGATACTGCAAAGACTCAAGACGAGGCTTTGATTGAAATCTACAAGAGACTTAGACCAGGCGAACCAGAAGCCGTAGACAGTGCTAAATCACTACTTAATAATCTATTCTTTGACCCTAAGAGATACGACTTAGCTAAAGTCGGAAGATATAAGTTCAACAAGAAGCTATCTATAGCAAGAAGGATAGAAAATCACACTCTTGCCATGGATGCGGTGAACCCTATCACAGGTGAATTAATCTATGAAAAGGGCACTCATCTTGATAGACCTATGGCACAAAAGATTGAAGATAACTTTGTTAATACTATTGATATAGTTTTGGACAATGGTGAAGAGATCAGGGTTGTAGGTAATAACTTTGTATATCCTGAAGCTTTTGATACAAAGGTTAATTTTGAGGAGCTTGGACTTAAGGATAAGATTTATGCACCACTAATGCATGAACTTATGGACGAAGCTAAGGACGACGAAGAGCTTAAAAACTTAATCATAGAAAATATTAAAGAAATATATCCAAAGAGAATTGAAATTGATGACATAATTAGTAGCATTAACTACCAATTCAACTTAATGCGTGGTGTTGGTCAATTTGACAACATCGACCACCTAGGTAACAGACGTGTAAGAAGCGTTGGCGAATTACTTCAAAATCAATTCAGAATTGGTCTTTCCAGAATGGAGAGAGTTATTCGTGAAAGAATGACTACACAAGACCCTGAAGCTGCTACTCCACAAAGTCTTATCAACATAAGACCAGTAGTTGCATCGCTTAAGGAGTTCTTCGGTTCATCGCAACTTTCTCAATTCATGGACCAAACTAACCCTCTTAGTGAGCTAACTCACAAGAGAAGAATGTCTGCTTTAGGACCTGGAGGACTTTCAAGGGACAGAGCGGGCTTTGAAGTAAGAGATATTCATAACTCACAATACGCTAGAATGTGCCCTATAGAGACACCAGAAGGACCAAACATCGGTCTTATCACATCCTTGGCATCATTTGCAAGGATCAATGAATATGGTTTTATCGAAGCTCCGTATAGAAAGGTAGAAAAAGGTACAGGAAAAGTTAGTGATGAGATTGAATATATCAGCGCTGACATTGAAGATGAGTGCATCATAGCTCAAGCGAACGAGCCAATTGACGAAAAAGGCTACTTTAAAAACGACATCATTGTTGCTAGAAGTAAGGCTGAAAACGATACTTTGATGGACATGTTCAAAAAAGAAGAAATCGATTACATGGACGTTTCACCTAGACAAATAGTTTCAGTTGGTACAGCGATGATACCATTCTTGGAAAACGACGACGCGAACCGTGCGCTAATGGGTTCAAACATGCAAAGACAAGCAGTTCCACTACTTATGACAGAAGCACCTATCGTTGCGACTGGTATTGAGTATAAGGCTGCTAAGGACTCAGGCGTATGTGTTGTCGCTAAAAACGACGGTATTGTTAAAAAAGTTGATGCGAAGAGCATCGTTATTGAAAATAAAGACAAGAACATTGATTCATATAAATTAATCAAATTTACAAGCTCTAACCAAGGCACTACTATTAACCAAAGACCTATAGTACAAGCGGGCGAAAAGGTTAAGAAAGGCGATGTAATTGCGGACGGACCAAGCACTAACCTTGGTGAAATGTCACTAGGAAAGAACATCTTAGTAGCGTTTATGACTTGGGAAGGCTATAACTACGAAGATGCGATACTAATTAATGAAAGACTTGTTTATGAAGATGTATTGACATCTATTCACATAGAAGAATACGAATCAGAATCAAGAGATACTAAGCTTGGACCTGAAGAAATCACTAGAGATATTCCAAACACAAGTGAAGAGCTTCTTAAGAACCTTGACAAAGACGGTATCATAAGGATCGGAGCTGAAGTTAAGGCTGGAGACATCTTAGTTGGTAAGGTTACTCCTAAGGGAGAAAAGGATTTACCTGCTGAAGAAAGACTGTTAAGAGCTATATTTGGAGAAAAATCAAGAGAAGTAAGAGATACATCTCTTAAGGTGCCTCACGGCGAAGCTGGTATAGTTGTTGACGTTAAGGAATTTACAAGAGAAAATGCTGATGAACTATCACCTGGCGTAAACAGGATGGTTAGAGTATATATCGCTACAAAGAGAAAGATCTCTGTTGGTGACAAGATGTGCGGTAGACACGGTAACAAGGGTGTCATCTCAAGAATACTTCCTGAAGAGGACATGCCATACTTGCCAGACGGCACACCACTACAAATCCTACTAAACCCAATGGGTGTACCATCTCGTATGAACCTTGGACAAGTACTTGAAGTTCACTTGGGTATGGCGGCTAAAAAGCTTGGTATGTACGTTTCAACTCCAGTATTTGACGGTGCTAACGAAAACGACATACTTGAAGCACTTGACAAGGCTGGCTATCCAAAGAGCGGTAAGATTTACCTAAGAGACGGTAGAACAGGAAAGTTATTCGACAATCCAGTTACAGTTGGTTACATGTATATGCTTAAGCTTCACCACTTAGTTGACGAAAAGATCCACGCAAGAAGCATCGGACCTTACTCACTAGTTACTCAACAACCATTAGGCGGTAAGGCACAATTTGGCGGACAAAGATTCGGGGAAATGGAAGTTTGGGCCCTTGAAGGTTATGGCGCAAGTCACGTACTTCAAGAGATATTAACAGTTAAGTCCGACGATATCAATGGCCGTGTTAAGACATACGAAGCCATTGTTAAAGGAAAGAACATTCCAGAACCAGGCATACCTGAATCATTCAAGGTACTAGTAAAGGAACTTCAAAGTTTACTTCTTGACGTTAAGGTCCTTGACCAAGACGACAATGAAATGGAACTTGATGATGAAGATGATTTTATGAACGAAAGAGAAATCATTGCAGGCGACTTCAAGAGCATGGACACTGATTATAAAGAAGATGAAGAATTTGTAAACTTCTTTGACGAAGAATCATCCAAGGGCACAGATGAAGACGAGGACGTTGATTACGACGAAGATGATGTGGATGAAGATGACTACGATGAAGATGATGATGAAGACATCGAAGAAGATATTGACGAAGATTTTGAAGAGATAGATGAAGAAGATTTGGACATGGACGACGATCTAGACATAGGCAGCGACATCGACGAGATCGATGAAGACCTAGACTTAGATGACGATAGTTCTTTGTAGAAAGACAAGGAGGAAGGTAATTTGTTCGAATTAAATAAATTTAACAGTATTCAAATAGGCCTTGCATCAAGCCAAGACATCAGAGCGTGGTCTAAGGGAGAAGTTAAAAAACCAGAAACAATTAATTACAGAACATTAAAGCCAGAAGCAGAAGGCTTGTTCTGTGAAAAGATATTTGGACCTGTAAAAGACTGGACTTGTCACTGCGGTAAATACAACAAGATTAGATACAAAGGCATGATATGCGATAAGTGCGGCGTTGAAATTACAAGAGCTAAGGTAAGACGTGAAAGGATGGGCCACATTGAATTAGCTAGTCCATGTACACATATTTGGTACCTTAAAGGAACACCTTCAAGGATAGCCATAGTACTTGACGTTTCACCAAAAGAGCTTGAACACGTTGTTTACTTCGCTTCATATATAGTTATGGATCCAGGCAAAACTGGCTTAAAGTATAAACAAATCTTAAATGAACAAGAATATTCAGAAGCTATAGATATGTTTGGCTACGGCTCATTCGATGCTAGGATGGGTGCAGAAGCTATACTTGAATTGCTTAAGGCTATAGACCTAGATAAAGAAGCACAAGAATTAACAGAAGAGCTTGAAGGCGCATCCACACAAAAGAAGATCAAAGTTTTAAGAAAGCTTGAAACTATCGAATCATTCAGACAATCAGGCAACAGACCTGAATGGATGGTTATCGAAGCACTTCCAGTTATACCACCAGATTTAAGACCTATGGTTCAACTAGATGGCGGTAGATTTGCAACAAGCGATTTAAACGATTTATATAGAAGAGTTATCAACAGAAACAACAGACTTAGAAGACTACTTGAACTAAACGCACCAGAAATCATTACAAGAAACGAAAAGAGAATGCTTCAAGAAGCTGTTGACGCACTGATTGATAACGGCAGACGCGGAAGAGCAGTAACTGGCCCTGGAAACAGACCACTTAAGTCTCTATCCGATATGATAAAGGGTAAACAAGGTAGATTTAGACAAAACTTACTAGGTAAGAGAGTTGACTACTCAGGTAGATCTGTAATTGTTGTAGGGCCTAAGCTAAAGTTCTACCAATGCGGTCTTCCTAAGATGATGGCACTAGAACTGTTCAAGCCATTTGTTATGAGAAGACTTGTTGAAACAGGCAAGGCACATAACATTAAGAGCGCTAAGCGAATGGTAGAGAGAGCTAAATCAGATATTTGGGACGTACTTGAATACGTTATCAAGGATCACCCAGTACTACTAAACAGGGCACCGACTCTTCACAGACTTGGTATTCAAGCCTTTGAACCAGTTTTAGTTGAAGGTAAGGCAATAAAACTACATCCACTAGTATGTTCTGCATATAATGCGGACTTCGACGGTGACCAAATGGCGGTGCATCTACCACTATCAATAGAAGCACAAGCTGAAGCAAGATTATTAATGCTTTCAATTAACAATATCTTAGCACCAAAGGATGGTAAGCCAATTTCAATACCATCACAAGACATGGTACTAGGCTGCTATTACATGACACTTGACATAGAAGGAAGCAAGGGCTCGGGCCACATCTTCGAAGATTACGACGAGATGATAAAGGCTTATCAATTAGGACTTATAGACCTACACGCAAAAGTTAAGGTTAGAGTAAAAATTGATGAAGAGGACAGAGGCAAACTTGTTGAATCAACTGTTGGTAGATTCATTCTTAATAAGAAGATACCTCAAGACCTTGGCTTTGTAAATAGAGAAGAAGATCCATACTCACTAGAAATTGACAGAGTTGTTTCAAAGAAGACTTTGGGAACTATACTTGATAAGTGCTATCAAAAGCACGGCAACATCGTTACTAGTAAGCTACTAGACCACATCAAATCAACTGGTTACAAGCACTCAACACTTTCAGCAGTATCTATATCTATGGCGGACGTTGTAGTTCCTAAGGAAAAGACTGAGCTTATAGACAAGGCGCAAAAGGAAGTAGAAAAGTACGAAAGAGCTTACAGAGACGGTTTCATGACTGAAGAAGAAAGATACGAAGGCGTTATCAATATTTGGAACGGCATCACTGATGAAGTTACTGAAGCACTTATGAAGTCACTTGATCCACTAAACAACATCTTCATCATGGCGGACTCAGGAGCCAGAGGTAGTAAGAACCAAATCCGTCAATTAGGTGGTATGCGTGGTCTGATGGCATCATCAACTGGTAAGACAGTAGAAATCCCTATCAAGTCAAACTTTAGAGAGGGACTATCAGTACTAGAGTTCTTCCTATCATCACACGGTTCTAGAAAGGGTCTATCAGACATCGCCTTGAAGACAGCGGACTCTGGTTACCTAACAAGAAGATTAGTTGACGTATCTCAAGACGTTATAGTAACAGAAGACGATTGCCACACTGATCAAGGACACACTGTTAGAACTATAAGAGATGGCAAAGAAATTCTTGAAGAGCTAGAAGAAAGACTTGTAGGCAGATATGCTTTTGAAGACATAGTAAATCCTAAAGACGGTTCGATTATCGTTAAGAAGGACGAACTTATAGATGAAGAGACAGCTCACTTTATTCAAGAGATAGGCATAGAAGAAGTTAAGGTAAGAAGCGTTCTTACTTGTCAAACTAAGCACGGCGTTTGCGCTAAGTGCTATGGAAGAAACTTGGCAACAGGCAATATCGTAAACATTGGTGAATCAGTTGGTATCATAGCCGCTCAGTCAATAGGTGAGCCAGGTACACAGCTTACAATGAGAAACTTCCACTCAGGTGGGGTAGCCAACGCAGACGATATCACTCAAGGTCTTCCAAGAGTTGAAGAACTTTTCGAAGCTAGAAAGCCAAAAGGACAAGCACAAATTGCTCAAATTTCAGGTACTGTATCAATCAACGAAGACGATCCACAACAAAGAGTCATAGTTATTACTGATGACAAAGAAGGCATCGCAGTTGATCACCCTGTAAATTATGCGGCAAGACTTAAAGTTCATGAAGGCGACTACATCGAAAAAGGTAAAGAAATCACAGAAGGTAACGCATCACCTCAAGAAATCATGAAGGTTCTTGGCGTAGAAGGCGTTGAAGACTATATAATAAAAGAAGTACAAAGAGTATATAGAATGACAGGTATCTGTAAACAAATGCTTAAGAAAGTAAGGATAGAAGCGCAAAACGATTCTTCATTCTTACCAGGAGCACTTGTAAACATATACGACTTCATTCATGAAAACAAAAAACTTAAAGAAGAAGGCAATGTACCAGCAGAAGGTAAGAGAATATTACTTGGTATATCCAAGTCATCACTAGCAACAGATTCATTCTTATCAGCAGCTTCATTCCAAGAAACAACAAGAGTTTTAACTGAAGCGGCTATCAGAGGCAAGAAAGATGAGTTAGTAGGACTTAAGGAAAACGTTATCATAGGTAAGATCATACCAGCAGGTACAGGCATGCTTAAGTATAGAAACATCAAAGTTAAAGAAGACGAAACAGTTTTGAAGAAACAAATGGAAGAAGAAATGAAGAGAAAGAAGAGAGAGATAGACGACACAAATCTATTTAAAGACTTTGATGAAGATGAAAAAGATAAGAAGACTAAGAAAGAAGAAGACGTTAAGGAAGAAGTAAAGGATAATCAAGATGCTATCGAACTAGATAAGATTATCAAAGACCTACTTAACGAAGAAAAAGAAAGAAAGTCTTCTAAAGATAATTAGTATATTTAAAAAATAAATATAAGTGGAGACAGTCAAGATATTTTACCTAAATTTAATGAAAAATATCTTGACTTTTTCCGTAATGCGTGGTACAATTCTCTTATGTGTGAAAGTTCACGCTATTAATAGAGCTAAAGGAGGATGCTTAATGGATACCGACACCTTGGGGCCGAATTGTGTAGTAGGCTTTAAACAGGTAACAAGGGGGCTAAAATCCGATCTCTTCAAACAGGTTTTTATCGCTCTTGATGCAGATAAGGACATAAAGATGCTTATCGAAGAAGAGGCAAGTAAAAAATCTGTTGATGTTGTTTATATAAATACAAAAGAAGAGCTTGGAAAACTCTGTGGTATTGAGATAAATGCAGCTGCCGCTGCTTTATTAAAATAAATTTTTATGTAAGGAGGTGCTTTGATGCCAACGATTAATCAATTGATTAAAAAAGGAAGATCAAAAGTAGTTTACAAATCTAAATCACCAGCTTTAGATACAACTTATAACTCACTTAAGAAGAAACAATCTTTAGTAAATGCTCCACAAAAAAGAGGAGTATGTGTTGCTGTAAAGACAGTTACACCTAAGAAGCCAAACTCTGCCTTAAGAAAAGTTGCTAAAGTTAGACTAGTTAATGGATATGAAGTTTCAGCTTACATTCCAGGAATTGGTCACAACTTACAAGAACACAGTGTTGTTCTTATAAGAGGTGGAAGAGTAAGAGACCTTCCCGGTGTACGTTACCACATAATTAGAGGTACACTAGATACAGCCGGAGTTGAAAACAGAAGACAAAGTAGGTCTAAATACGGTTCTAAGAAACCTAAAGAAGAAAAGAAGTAAAAAACAATTTTAGTCGTTGAAATGCAAAGCATTAAATAGATGAAGAGCATTTTGGCGCTAGACGGCTTTTAGAGATTTGCCGAGTACCAATGAATCTACTAAGATAGTTAAGGAGGGAAGAAAAAGTGCCAAGAAAAGGACACGTGCCTAAACGTGAAGTAATGCCTGACGCAAGATACAATGATGTTGTAGTAACAAAGTTAATAAACTCAATCATGCTAGACGGCAAAAAGGGCTTAGCTCAAAGCATAGTTTACGGGGCATTTGATATAGTTGCAGAAAAGACAGGTGAAGACGCTCTTGAACAATTCTACAAGGCTATGAATAACATCATGCCAGTACTAGAAGTTAAGGCAAGACGTATTGGTGGTGCCAACTACCAAGTTCCATTGGAAGTAAGACCTGAAAGAAGACAAACTCTAGCAATAAGATGGCTTGTACAATACTCCAGAGCAAGAGGAGAAAAGACAATGACTGAAAGATTAGCAAAAGAGTTGATGGATGCAGCCAACGGTCAAGGAGCTTCTGTTAAGAAGAGAGAAGAAGTTCACAGAATGGCTGAAGCAAATAAAGCATTTGCACATTATAGATATTAATAATAAGGGGGAAAACTTGTGCCAAGAGAAATTGCACTAAAAGATGTCAGAAACATCGGTATTATGGCGCACATTGACGCAGGTAAAACAACCACAACAGAAAGAATTCTATTCTATACAGGAAAGATTCATAAGATAGGAGAAACTCACGAAGGTGCTGCTACCATGGACTTCATGGCGCAAGAACAAGAAAGAGGTATCACTATCGGTTCAGCAGCAACAACATGTTACTGGAAAAACCACAGAATCAATATTATAGATACACCGGGCCACGTTGACTTTACAGTTGAAGTTGAACGTTCCCTAAGAGTTCTAGACGGTGCGGTTGCTTTATACGACGCTAAAGGGGGAGTTGAACCTCAAAGCGAGACTGTATGGCGTCAAGCAGACAAATACGGTGTACCTAGACTTGCATTTGTTAATAAAATGGACGTCGTAGGTGCAAACTTTGACAGAACACTAAAGATGATGAGAGAAAGATTAAACGCTCATCCAATAGCTGTTCAATTACCAATAGGTAAAGAAGATACATTTAAAGGTATCATAGACCTAATCGCAATGAAAGCTGAATTATACGAAGACGATCTAGGAACAATCATAGATGAATCAGATATTCCGGAAGATTTAGTAGAAACAGCTCAAAAATATAGAGAAGAAATGATCGAAGAAATCGCTGATTTCGACGAAGAAGTTATGGAACTTTACTTAAACGGTGAAGACGTTCCTAACGACATGATTAAAAAAGTATTAAGAAGAGAATGCGTTGCAAACCAAGTAACACCAGTTCTATGCGGTAGTGCATACAAAAACAAAGGTGTACAATTCCTTCTAGATGCTATAGTTGACTACCTACCATCACCTATCGATATACCAGCAGTTACTGGTACAGATAGAGACGGAGAAATAACTGAAAGACCAGCATCAGATACTGAACCATTAGCAGCACTAGCATTTAAGATAGTTACAGACCCATTCGTAGGTAAACTTGCTTATGCAAGAATCTACTCAGGCGTTCTAAAGAGCGGTTCTTATGTATTTAACTCATCAAAGGGTAAGAGAGAAAGAATCGGACGTATCGTATTAATGCATGCTGATAAGAGAGAAGAAATCGAAGAAGCATATGCAGGATCCATCGTTGCTATAGTAGGATTAAAAGTTACAGGTACTGGTGATACACTATGTGCTGAAGACAAACCAATCATACTAGAAGATATGGAGTTCCCAGAACCAGTTATCTCAGTAGCGATAGAACCAAAGACAAAAGCTTCACAAGATAAGATGACACAAGCACTACTAAAGCTTGCTGAAGAAGACCCAACATTTAGAACATATACAGATGAGGGAACAGGTCAAACAATCATCGCCGGCATGGGTGAACTTCACCTAGAAATCATTGTAGACAGACTTTTAAGAGAATTCAAAGTAGAAGCAAACGTTGGTAATCCACAAGTTGCATACAAAGAATCAATCAAGTCAGCTGCAGAAGGCGAAGGTAAATACGTTAAACAATCAGGTGGTCGTGGACAATACGGTCACGCAAGAATCAAAATCGAACCACAACCAGCAGGAAAAGGTTACGAATTTGTTAACGCAATCGTTGGTGGAGCTATTCCAAAAGAATACATCGGACCAGTTGACCAAGGTATACAAGAAGCACTACAATCAGGTGTTATCGCTGGATACCCAGTACTTGACGTAAAAGTTACACTATACGATGGTTCATACCACGAAGTCGACTCATCAGAAATGGCATTTAAGATTGCCGGTTCTATGGCAATAAAAGATGCACTTAAGAAAGCAACTCCTACTCTACTTGAACCTATGATGAAAGTTGAAGTTACTACACCAGAAGAATACATGGGAGACGTAATTGGCGACTTGAACTCAAGAAGAGGTAGAATAGAAGGTATGGAACTTGATAACGGAGCTCAACACGTAAAAGCATTCGTTCCACTTTCAGAAATGTTTGGATACGCAACAAGCCTTAGAAGTAACACACAAGGTAGAGCTAACTACTCAATGCAATTCGATCACTACGATCCAGTTCCAAACAGTATATTAGATAAAGTCATTGGTAATAAATAATTTTTATAGGAGGTAAAAAATGGCTAAACAAAAATATGAAAGAACAAAACCACATGTTAACATTGGTACAATCGGTCACGTTGACCACGGTAAAACAACATTAACAGCAGCTATAACATTAGTACTAAACAAAAGATACGGTAGCGGTGAATTCGTAGACTACGCAAACATCGATAAGGCTCCAGAAGAAAGAGCTAGAGGTATAACAATCAGTACTTCACACGTTGAGTACGAAACACCAAAAAGACACTACGCACACGTTGACTGCCCAGGCCACGCCGACTATGTTAAGAACATGATTACAGGTGCTGCTCAAATGGACGGCGCTATCCTAGTAGTATCAGCTGCAGACGGTCCAATGCCTCAAACAAGAGAACATATCCTACTTGCTAGACAAGTTGGCGTTCCTAAGATTGCAGTATTCCTAAACAAAGAAGACCAAGTAGACGACCCAGAACTAATTGAATTAGTTGAAATGGAAGTTAGAGAACTACTTAGCGAATACGACTTCGACGGAGATAACACTCCTATCGTTGTAGGTTCAGCACTTAAGGCTCTAGAAGATCCAGACGGAGAATGGGGAGACAAGATCGTTAAACTTATGGAAGAAGTTGACGAATACATCCCTCAACCAGAAAGAGCTACAGACCAACCATTCCTAATGCCAGTAGAAGACATCTTCTCAATCACTGGTAGAGGTACAGTTGCTACAGGTAGAGTAGAAAGAGGTACAGTTAAGGTTGGAGATACAGTTGAACTAGTTGGTTTAACAAACGAAGTAAGAGACGTAGTAGTAACAGGCGTTGAAATGTTCCACAAACTACTAGACGTAGCAGAAGCTGGAGATAACGTAGGTCTATTACTAAGAGGTGTTCAAAGAAACGAAATCGAAAGAGGTCAAGTACTTGCTGCGCCTAAGACAATCAAACCACACACTAAATTTAAATCAGAAGTATACGTATTAACAAAAGAAGAAGGTGGACGTCATACTCCATTCTTCAACGGTTACAGACCACAATTCTACTTCAGAACTACAGACGTTACAGGTAACATCACACTAGAAGACGGAGTAGAAATGGTAATGCCTGGTGATAACGCTAGATTTAACATCGAACTTATCACACCTATCGCTATTGAAAAAGGACTTAAGTTCGCTATCAGAGAAGGCGGTAGAACAGTAGGAGCCGGAGTTGTAACTGAAATTCTCGAATAATTTCGATTGATATAGTTATATAAATTTTAAAGAGAGCTGAAAGGCTCTCTTTTTTATGCGCGTTTTTGTAAGATGTATATGAATTGATTGAAAATCATTGCAATTTACTTTATGTAGGTATATAATAATAGTACTCAATTAATTTTTTTGAGTATGCAAGGTGAAAACATTGCAAAAAATATAAAAAGAAAGGAGGGAGAGAAATGAAGAAATTAAATGTGATTATACTAACAATGATACTAAGCTTAGTTATCTTTGCAGGTGTAAACGTTATGGCGATGGATGAAGACACAGTTAAGACAGAAGAGCCAAAGACAGTAATTTCTGAAGAAGCTCCCAAAGGTATTGAGGGAGGAAATACAGCTGAAGAAGTAAAAGCTGAAGAGAAAGAAGAAATTGTAGAGGAAGGAAATAAAGAAGCGAGCGCTCCTATTGAAGACAATGCTACTAAAACAGTAGACGAAGAAGTCAACATGGGGGGGTGCCAAGCTCTAATATAGATACA
>OCPK01000171.1_pt1 | contig 12364 bp, 8 predicted proteins | sample 1501191 | NCBI WGS metagenome assembly OCPK01 (sample SAMEA3360704, study PRJEB22359) | human gut metagenome | biome: ENVO:urban biome; feature: ENVO:human-associated habitat; material: ENVO:feces | place: Bangladesh | collected 2011
TATGAGAACATTAAAATCAATCTTGTTAGCTGGCGCAATGCTGCTGGCTATACCTGCGTTCTTCAGTTCTTGTCAAGAGGACGGAACACAGCTCAAGTATAAGGTAGAAGTAACGGTGACCAACGACTTCAGCAAGGTGGTGGATGCCATCAACAATGGTACGCTCAAGAACGAGCAGGCCATTGCCCAGCTTACGGCTGCCATCGACAAGATGAATGCCGACCAGCAGACCAAGTTGCAAGCCATCAAGGACGTGCTCAACTCTGTCAATGCTACTATCGACGCCAAGCTCGCTGTCATCGAGGCTGCCATGAAGGCACAGACCCTCTCTTTGGAAGGCAAGCTGGCTCTTATCGAGGACGCCATGAAGGCTCAGACCCTCACGATCGAAAAGAAATGCGACGCTCTCGTGGCTGCCATCAAGGCCCTGCCAGACTACACCGAAAAGCTCCAGGCTATAGAGAAGGCTATCAGCGCGCTGCCTGATTACACAGCGAAGCTTGAGGCTATAGAGAAGGCGCTCACATCGCAGACTCTTGCGCTCGCAGAAAAGCTCGGATTCATCCAGGGTGCTCTGGAAGACCAGACCATCGCCATGAAGGAGAAGATGGATATTCTCAAGGGTGTGATTAATGACCAGACAAAGGCTTTAGACCTCAGACTCGGTGCTCTTGAAACAGCCATGAAGAATCAGACATTGGAACTCAAAGACAAGCTCACCTTGCTCAATTCTACATTGGAGACTCAGACTTTGACATTGGCAAACAAGCTCGAAGCTATCAGTAGTGCAGTTGAGGCTATGCCTGACTACACCTCAAAGCTCGCTGCCATCGAGACTGCCATCAAGGCACTGCCTAATTATGAGGCACAGCTCAAGGCTCTCAACGCGCTCATTACGGACCAGAACAGCAAGCTCGACGATCAGATTGCTGCACTTGAGGGCATCATGAACGCTATTCCAGACTACAGCAACAAGCTCGACGCCATTGAGAATGCTATCAAGGCTATGCCTGACTACGACGCTGCCATCAACGGCATCAAGGACGAAATTGCCAAACTCGTAAAGGCAGTGGAAGACGGAAACAAGAGCGAAGCTGACGCTTTGGCTGAAATCGCTAAGAAACTGGAGGCTCTGAAGGCTGCCGGAGGCTCTACAACAGTGGTAAAGGATTGTGTAGACCTCGGCTTGCCAAGCGGACTGATGTGGAGAAAATACAACGTAGGTGCAAAAAGCGAGTATGAAGCTGGCAACTACTATGCATGGGCTGAGACTTCGCCAAAGCAAGAATACAAATCGGAGAATTACAAATATTGTGAACCGTACACAATAGGTCTGATCACATTGTATACATATACAAAGTACAACAAAACAGATAAGCTGACAGTGCTCCAACCTGAAGATGATGCCGCTACCGCCAATCTCGGCAACAATTACCGCACACCTACCGTGAAAGAATGGGAAGAACTGTTGGCTGAATGTACTTGGGAGGTCGCAACGAAAACAAATAAAAATAACGAGACAGTTATTGATTACTGGAAAGTGGTTGGACCGAATGGCAATTTCATCATCTTGCCTTCTACAGGTTACTATAATGGAAGTGGAAAATATGATATATATACATACTATCTTTCAGCTACGTCTGCAGAGCAAACCACTGCCAATACTTTATCTTGGTACTTGACTGATAAGAAACCTTCTATTTATGGAAAATATCGTAATTATGGTTACCCTGTACGCCCAGTGTATATCAAGAAATAGATTGTGATTGAGAGAGCCCAAAAGCGGATACAAATAACAAAACAACCTCCGTTTCTAAACTTTCTCGTGTTTAAATGTTATAACCAAGTAAACAAACAGACATTAAATCAATAAATTATGAATACAAGACAAACCAAACCGCTCATTGCGCTATCAAATAGCAGATGGGCAAGAGTAGGGCTCAGCGTATTGCTTACATCGCTCTTCACGGTAGGCGCTCAGGCGCAGACCGAGGGTGAGGGCATAGCTGATCTGCCACGTGATACCAATAAGGAACTGCGCACTAATACTTGGAGCATTTACGCTCAGGGAGGATTGTCGTGGGCTAACGGTGTGTGGTATGAGAACTTCGACGCCAAGAAGAGCTATAAGCTGTCGCCGGCAGTAGGTGGCGGCATCGACTTCACCATTCGCCCGTGGGTGCGCATTGGTGCCGACTACATCTGGTCGCGCTATCGCCGTGAGCAACGCTTCTCGACTATCAATACCGAGGTGATGCCTGTAAAGACCTATGGCAACTATGTGATGAATACCCACAGCGTGAAACTTGGCGCACAGTTCAACTTCATGGAGTTCTGGCCTGCACGTAAGGCACAGTGGTTCAACATCTGGATAGGCACAGGCATAGGCGGAATATTCGCCCGTGGCAATGAATACGGTATGTGGATAAACAACACCATAACCGAGAACGGTACCAACAAGCCGATAGGTAGCAATACCAATATCAATAATGACGGTACCGTCACCATTACGGGCAACGTGAGCACACGCAACCGCCACGAGAACTTCGACAAGCTTTTCATCCCTGCCACGCTGCACATCGAGGCTGACGTGAGCCGCCGCTTCACCGTAGGCGTTAAAGGCGAGATGGACTGGCTGCTCAACCGCAAGGAGGTGGCTCCGAAGCATCTCATCTACGCTATGGCAACCGTTCGCTACAACTTCGTACAGAGCCGTGCACGCAAGCTGCGCAACTATTACGACGGCGAGCTGGCTGCGCTCAACGACCGAACCAACAACCTGCGCCAGGAGGCTGAATCTGAAAAGACCCGCGCCGACCGTGAAGCCGCACTCCGACAGAAGGCTGAACAGCAGAACAGCGACCTTCAGCGACAGCTCGATGACTGCCAGAAGAGCAAGAAGGCTGTAGCGGCTACACAGGAGCACTTCGTACAGTTTGACCACAACAGCTCGTACATGAGCCGTGAGGAAATGGACCGCCTGCGCACGTTTGCACGCAGCGTAAAGGGCGAGAAACTGTCTATCCTTGCCGAAGCAAGCACTCCGGGCCTCCAAGATTACAACCAGACCCTCTCTGAGCGCCGCCTGAAGCGGGTAGTAAAGGTGTTGTTGAAGGAAGGTTTCGCTCCTGAGGACCTCCAACCACAGACTGCCATCGGAGCCAAGAACGGCAAAAAGACGTTTGAAGGCAGAAGAGTAACTATCAAGGTAAAAAAGTAATAACTTAAAAAACATACGATTATGAGAACATTAAAATCAATCTTGTTAGCTGGCGCAATGCTGCTGGCTATACCTGCGTTCTTCAGTTCTTGTCAAGAGGACGGAACACAGCTCAAGTATAAGGTAGAAGTAACGGTGACCAACGACTTCAGCAAGGTGGTGGATGCCATCAACAATGGTACGCTCAAGAACGAGCAGGCCATTGCCCAGCTTACGGCTGCCATCGACAAGATGAATGCCGACCAGCAGACCAAGTTGCAAGCCATCAAGGACGTGCTCAACTCTGTCAATGCTACTATCGACGCCAAGCTCGCTGTCATCGAGGCTGCCATGAAGGCACAGACCCTCTCTTTGGAAGGCAAGCTGGCTCTTATCGAGGACGCCATGAAGGCTCAGACCCTCACGATCGAAAAGAAATGCGACGCTCTCGTGGCTGCCATCAAGGCCCTGCCAGACTACACCGAAAAGCTCCAGGCTATAGAGAAGGCTATCAGCGCGCTGCCTGATTACACAGCGAAGCTTGAGGCTATAGAGAAGGCGCTCACATCGCAGACTCTTGCGCTCGCAGAAAAGCTCGGATTCATCCAGGGTGCTCTGGAAGACCAGACCATCGCCATGAAGGAGAAGATGGATATTCTCAAGGGTGTGATTAATGACCAGACAAAGGCTTTAGACCTCAGACTCGGTGCTCTTGAAACAGCCATGAAGAATCAGACATTGGAACTCAAAGACAAGCTCACCTTGCTCAATTCTACATTGGAGACTCAGACTTTGACATTGGCAAACAAGCTCGAAGCTATCAGTAGTGCAGTTGAGGCTATGCCTGACTACACCTCAAAGCTCGCTGCCATCGAGACTGCCATCAAGGCACTGCCTAATTATGAGGCACAGCTCAAGGCTCTCAACGCGCTCATTACGGACCAGAACAGCAAGCTCGACGATCAGATTGCTGCACTTGAGGGCATCATGAACGCTATTCCAGACTACAGCAACAAGCTCGACGCCATTGAGAATGCTATCAAGGCTATGCCTGACTACGACGCTGCCATCAACGGCATCAAGGACGAAATTGCCAAACTCGTAAAGGCAGTGGAAGACGGAAACAAGAGCGAAGCTGACGCTTTGGCTGAAATCGCTAAGAAGATTGAGGCTCTGAAGGGTGCCGGAGGCTCTAAGCCAAAGCCGATACCATGTAATTGTGTTGATCTCGGTTTGCCAAGCGGACTGCTGTGGGCTAAATACAATATGGGTACAGATAGTCAGACAGAAATTGGCGATTACTATGCATGGGGAGAGACTTCTCCCAACAAGAAATTTTATTTTATTTCGACCTACAAGTATTATAAAACAACTATATCGAAGATATTGGAGATATTAAAGTACAGTGAGAAAGACTGGAAGACGGTGCTTGATCCCGAAGACGATGCTGCAAGAGCTATTTTAGGTGTAGGCTATCGCATTCCTACACAAGAAGACTGGCAAGAGCTGCTTGACAATTGTAAATGGGAGGCCGTTACTACCACGACAAAAAATAATAAAATCATTGCACGATGGAAAGTGACAGGACCTAACGGAAAATCTATCATCTTACCGGCGACCGTTGGTACCAGAGCTGATGGATTGAATGTCACTCCTGACAATGACGCCTACTATACTACAGCTAATCTATATCCGGCTGAGAAACTGTCAGATAACAAGAAATACAAACTTGCAGTAGCGCTGACATGGCCTTACTTTGCTGAAGAGACATCAAGCGGAAGTATCAATAAGCCATGGCTTTCATCAATACCTCGTGATCATGGTCTTGTGGTACGACCGGTATTCGACCGCTACTCAGATAAATAAGTGTCTGATAAAAGATATGATGTAAATCGTGCAAGTGGTGTCTCTGTACGCCCAGTATTTGAAAAAAAATAAAGATTTCAAATTCCCGTCAGCCTCAGTGCTGGCGGGGATAAAAAAGCCCTCAATAAGAAAAGGGCAGCGTAACAAACCGCTCATTGCGCTATCAAATAGCAGATGGGCAAGAATAGGGCTCAGTGTATTTCATCATCTTGCCATCTGCAGGTTGGTATGATGGAGCAGCATTCATTGCAAGAAAACAATCGGTGTAAGTTCGGGGCGAAATTGTAAAATATTATTGCCGAAATTTAACACTTGGAAACCACTCTATTTAGAGCGGAAAAATGGCTTCGCGGTGCCCTTTCGCAGCACCGCGAATCGGTTTTCAGCCAAAAACTCTTGCCGTTACTGCCTTATCGCGTTGCCGTTACGGTGCAATCGCGTCGCCGTTACACCGTAATGGCATCGCGATTACACCGTAACGGCGACGCCTTTTTAGCGAATTGGCAACGCCGAGAAACCGTAGAAATCACAATACATTTATAATCAGCATTTTATCAAAACGGCCCATAATCGCGTCATTTGCGACCAAGAGACCGCTTGGTTGAAAAAATTCGATTCTCCGGCGACCATTTGTAAACTATTTTCTTCCGAATAAATTGGCGAGCAAGGTGCACGGCTTGGCTTCCAATGTACACGAATTGACAAAAAGGGGCACGTTGGCACAATGTTTGTACGACAAAAAACACATTTCATAACCAACAACGACAAAAAACACAATTCATCCATGGACAGAATACACGACCTTTCATTCGGCGGCGAGCGCCCGTTGTTTGGCGCCCACGACGTAAAGCTGGAGAACATAACCGTGACCGACTTATAATCAGCACGATTCTCAACGCCATCGGTTTGCGTGTAAAGGTGGAGCGCATGCTCTCAACCGGCAGAATCGACATAGTAGCCGAAACACAAACCACCATATACGTAATAGAACTGAAACTCTCAAATAATGTTGTGGTTGTTTTACACTTCACAACCTATCATAAAATGAATAATAATTGGTATCTTTGCATACTTAATTAAATGTTGGTGTTAATGGTTAAAACAACTATGGGGACAAAGCTCCCCCGCAAATTGGAAATGAAAATGCAGACGGTAGGCGAACAAATAAGGCTTGCCCGTTTGCGTCGTAACATGAGTATAGCTCAGGTTGCAGAACGTGCAACATGTTCTCCCGTAACCATCAATAGAGTGGAGAAAGGCTCACCAACTGTAGCTATCGGCATCTATCTTCGTGTGCTCTATGCTTTGCAACTGGAAGATGATATATTACTCTTGGCACAGAAAGACGAGATGGGACGAGCTCTTCAAGACCTCTCACTCAAACATCGTGAACGTGCATCTAAAAAGGTTTAGTATAAGTAATCGTGAAATAGATATGTTCAGACATGTTTATGAAAGAAACAAATTATTTCAATAATCGTTGTTGTATCTGACTTGCTTGCTCCAGATGTCCGAATCCCTGTCTACAATCTCCATAAAGGTTCGTTTTCCCAACCTTGAGGAAATCCCATGGCATGTAAATCTACATTGGGGTATTCTGCAAATAATTTGAACAGAGAACTTTTCAAATCCATGCAAGGTGTGATTGTTTGCTCCAAATATAATAAGGTGCATAGTTGATGGTACAGCTTAATCGGTTTTTGACTTGAAGTAATCCAATGAAGAGGAAGCCGATTCGGCAATTGAGGCTTCAAGGCAAAACGCCTGTTCCATATACGTGCATGATGGGCACAGCAATTGCGAAGTACGGTAATGCACCTTATCCAACTTTCCAAATAAGTGTATTGAGGAAGTCCAAACTCTCTTGCCACTTGCTTCTTTAATCGATTGTCCTTAAACAGGCAAAACAACTTGGAAAGCGTACCAAAAGAAACAACCTCCAAGGTTTTCCACACAGGAGGAAGAGCAGGATAAGTATATTTCTCGGAATGTTCCTTGATAAAATCTTCATTTGAGCGAGACACTTCTTTCTTTATATTATCAAGGCAACCTTCATAAAACTCTGCATTCTTGAACAATGATGAATCCATAAACCAAAATGCCCCGTGTTCCATTGAGAACACTTGAATCATCTTAGTTCGGAGAGAAATCTCAATATCTTGGATAGCTTTGAATATAAGTTGGCGGAGTTCTTTATCAAAGAGATAAAGGTTGATGGCTTGCTCGAATGTACTGCCTGACTTGTAAAGATGATGCTGTCGGTCTTGCTCTATATATCGTAGATAACTAGCTATACGGAAATAGCTGATATTGCGAAGCTGTAATTTGGCTGTTGCAACATCCTCTATCATTAGTCCTCTGTTTTGGAGCAAGGCTAATTGTTCATCTATGTTTATCGGTTGTTTGTCGTAGTTCATATACCTATATAAAAAGCGAAGTCCCACCGTGGTACGCATCGTTGAGAGGCGTGGTGGGATTTGTTGCTGCAAAAATACGCTTTTTTATCGGAAACACCAAACTTTTTCTTGGAAATCTACGTATCAAGCATAGGCCAACGCCTGTCACTGCTTAAAGAAGCAAAAAGACAGCATGTGCAGATAAAAAGCCTGGCCGAACAAAAGGTTTGGCACGCGGATTTCGCAGATACAACAACAAGGGTCTATAAGCCTCAACCGGGCAAGACTTTACAGACACGCCTCCGCGCTGTGCGCGGATGCGTTTTTTTTATCACCAAACATGAAAGGCAGCCGTAGAAAAGGGGCACGTTGGCACAATGTTTGTACGACAAAAAACATATTTCATAACCAATAACGACAAAAAATACAATTCATCCATGGACAAAATACACGACCTTTCATTCGGCGGCGAGCGCCCGTTGTTTGGCGCCCACGACGTAAAGCTGGAGAACATAACCGTGACCGACGGCGAGTCGGCGATAAAGTGCTGCCACGACATAGAGTGCCACGACAGCAAGTTTTATGGCAAGTACCCCTGGTGGCACGTGGACCGCAGCCTCATCACGAGTTGCTATTTCGCGGCGGGCTCTCGCTCGGCCATCTGGTACAGCGACGACATGACCATGCGCGACTGCGTGATAGACGGTCCGAAGTTCTTCCGCGAGATGAAGCACCTCTCCTTGGAGAACGTCACCATCAACGATGCCGACGAGACCTTCTGGCATGTCGACGACGTGAAGGTGAACAACGTGACGCTGCACGGCGGCACCTACCCCTTCATGCACTGTCATGGCATCGTCGTGGACGGACTGACGAGCGACGCGAAATATATCTTCCAGTATTGCAGCGACGTGGAGATACACAACGCCCACATCACCACCAAGGACTCGTTCTGGGAGTGCGACAACGTGACGGTCTACGACTCCGACATCGACGGCGAGTACATCGGCTGGCACTCGAAGAACCTGAAGTTCGTGCGCTGCCACCTCAGCGGCGAGCAGATACTGTGCTACGCCGACAACGTGACGCTGGAAGACTGCACCATCGACGAGGCGTGCGACCGCATGTTCGAGGACTGCACTAACCTCAACGTGTCGGTGAAGGGCAAGATAACCAACATCAAGAACCCCATCAGCGGCAAGATAGTGGCCGACGAGATTGGCTCGGTCACCTACGACGAGTTTGCCAAGGGCCACGACACGGAGATTGCCATACGGAAATAGGTTGAAAGACGGCATATATAACAATTATGATGACATACGATTTCGACAAGGTGGTGGCGCGCCGCCACACAGGTTCCTACAAGTGGGACTCCATTCCCGATGACGAGCTGCCCCTGTGGGTAGCCGACATGGACTTCGAGGTGGCACCGGCCATAAAACAGGCATTGGCGGAGCGCGTGGCTCACGGGGTATTCGGCTACACGCAGGTAGGCGACGACTACTATCAGGCCGTGACCGAATGGTTCAAGCGGAGGCACCGCTGGAACATAGACCCACGATGGATGCTCTACACCAGCGGCGTGGTGCCGGCCACGAGTTGCGCCATAAAAGCCCTGACGCTGCCGGGCGAGAAGGTGCTCGTGATGACGCCAGTCTACAACTGCTTCTTCTCATCCATACGCAACCAGGGTTGCCAGGTGGAGGAGAGCGAACTGGTGAGGCAGGGCAACAGCTACGTGGTGGACTGGGACGACTTCAGCCGGAAATGCGCCGACGAGAAGACCACGGTGTTCCTGCTCTGCAACCCTCACAACCCCACCGGAAGGGTGTGGACGCGCGACGAACTGGAAAAGATGGGCAGGATATGCGCCGAGAACGGCGTGTTCGTAATAAGCGACGAGATACACTGCGAACTGGTGATGCCGGGCCACGTGTTCACGCCCTTCGCCGCCGTGAACGCGACCAACCTGCGCAACAGCGTGACGCTGAACTCACCGTCGAAGAGCTTCAACACCGCCGGACTGCAGATTGCCAACATCATCTGCGAGGACGACGCGGTGAGACGGCGCATAGACCGCGTGGTAAACATCTTCGAGGTGTGCGACGTGAACCCCTTCGGCCCCGTGGCGCTCAAGGCGGCTTACAACGAGAGCGAGGACTGGCTCGACCAGCTCAACACATATATATATGGCAACTACACCATGCTGCGCGACATCTTCGCCAGGGGGGTGCCGGGCGTCAACGCCGTGAACATGGAAGGCACCTACCTCGCCTGGATAGACATACACGCCACGGGCCTGAAAAGCGACGAACTGACCGAACTGCTGGCACGCGAGGCCAAGGTGCGCGTGTCGAGCGGGACGCTCTATGGCCGCAAGGCCGGCGAGGGCTACATCCGCGTAAACCTCGCCTGCCCACGCCACGTGTTGCGCAAGGGACTGAAGAGGATGGCAAGGTTGCAGCTGGTCTCAGGCGAGCCCACCGCTATCTTCTCCCTGTAATCGGACGGGTCGTCGTGGGTCTAATGGGCATATTAGGTCTAATGGGCACTGTAGGCGTGGTGGGCAGTTTAGGTAAAGTGAGCTTTGAGAAATCAAACTCAAACTCAGGCATGCCCATCTCCGGGTCGTCGCGATAAGGCACCCTGGTCTTCTCCACGCGCTCTATCTCCACCATGGCTATGCCCTGCGAGAGCATGCCGAGCTCGCGCGCCGCGCCATAGCTGAGGTCTATGACCCGCCCCTTGCGATGCGGGCCACGGTCGGTGACCCTCACGATGATGCTCTTGCCGTTGCGCATGTTGGTAACCTTCAGGCGAGTGCCGAAAGGATAAGTGCGATGGGCACAGGTGAGGCTGTCGTGATGAATGCGCTCACCACTGGCAGAACGCGTGCCCGTGGCCCGTTTAGAGTAAAAAGAGGCCTTGCCCCTGCGGGTCTGAGCACCCGCGGAGGCAAAGCCCGCCAATAAGATAAGAATCGCCAACAGCTTGATGGCAAACACTTTATGATATGAATATTCCACTATATTGTTAACGCGGCGACTTGTGCCACCGCCCTTGTTGTTTTCTATACTATGCCCTGCGCCATCATGGCGTTGGCCACCTTCATGAAGCCAGCCACGTTGGCGCCACGCACATAGTCGACATAGCCGTCGGGCTGCCGCCCGTATTTCACGCACTGTCCATGGATGGAGTGCATGATGTAGTGCAGCTTCTCGTCGACCTCATCAGACGACCAGTGCAGACGCATGGAGTTTTGCGTCATCTCCAGTCCTGACGTGGCCACGCCACCGGCGTTGACGGCCTTGCCCGGCGCGAAGAGCGCCTTTGCCGCCACAAACTTCTCCACCGCCTCGGCGGTGCATCCCATGTTGCTCACCTCGGCCACACACAGCGGATGGTTGGCGAGAACGCGGTCGGCATCATCGCCGTTGAGCTCGTTCTGCGTGGCGCAGGTGAGGTAGATGTCTGCCTTCTGCTCCCACGGCTTCTTGCCGGCGAAGAACTTGGAGCCCTTGAACTCGTCCTCGTAGGGTTGGCAAACGTCGTTGCCACTGGCGCGCAGCTCAAGCATATACTCGTTTTTCTCGCCCTGTATGCCGTCGGGGTCGTAGATATAGCCGTCGGGGCCGCTTATGGTTATGACCTTGGCACCCAGTTCCGTGGCCTTCTTCACGGCACCCCACGCCACGTTGCCGAATCCCGACACGGCGATGGTCTTGCCCTTGATGTCGATGTCGTGCTCCTGGAGCATCTGGTTGACGAAGTAGAGCGCGCCGAAGCCCGTGGCCTCAGGGCGCAGGATGGAGCCGCCCCATTCCATGCCCTTGCCCGTGAGCACGCCCTGGAACTGGTGGGTCAGCTTCTTGTACTCGCCAAAGAGATAGCCTATCTCCCTGCCGCCAACGCCGATGTCGCCCGCCGGCACGTCCTCGTCGGGACCTATATACTTGTAGAGCTCCTGCATGAAAGCCTGGCAGAAACGCATCACCTCGTTGGATGAGCGTCCACGGAGCGAGAAGTCGGCTCCGCCCTTCGCGCCACCCATGGGCAAGGTGGTGAGCGCGTTCTTGAAGGTCTGCTCGAAGCCCAAGAACTTCATTATGCTTATGTTGACCGACGGGTGGAACCTCAAGCCGCCCTTGTAGGGGCCTATGGCCGAGTTGAACTGCACGCGATAGCCTGTGTTGACATGCACCTCGCCCCGGTCGTCGACCCAAGGCACGCGAAACATGTGTACGCGCTCAGGCTCCACAAGCCTCTCTATTATCTTTGCTCTCTCAAACTCCGGGTGCTGATTGTAGACATCCTTTATGGAGATGAGCACTTCCTTAACCGCCTGCAAAAACTCCGGCTCATTGCTGTGTTTCCACTCAAGGCCTTTCAATACGTTTTCAACTTCCATGGTAGATTTGCTTTAGATGACAAATTGTCTTGTTAGTGCTGGCAAATTTAGGCTTTTTAGAGATACGCTCCAAATAAAACCCTTGGAATTTCACCCCTCAGCTTACATTTTGTACTATTTTAAGACATGACTACCACGCCCACTTGCTTTTTGCCGTCCATCATTATCCGGAGCGGCTTGGGGAACCTGACATGTCGCACGAGCGGCGTCTCCTGGACGGCTGGCATGGCGTCGAGCACGTCTTTCAGCACTGTGCCTCCGTCGGGGCGATTGGTGTCGATGGTGAAATAGCCCACGCCAAACGACGTGAGGTTCTGGAAGAAATGGGTGCCCTGGCTGGGGTCGACGCGATAGCCCGGCAGGGCCACCTCGGCTATGACGCGCGCCGCGCTGATGGCGGGCCACTTGACCGGCACGCCGAGCCACGGGTCGCTGCTGCCCCACCGGCCGGGCCCGATGAGGACATACTGCTTGCCCTCGTCGAGGAAGCGGCGG
>OCPK01000183.1_pt1 | contig 11981 bp, 10 predicted proteins | sample 1501191 | NCBI WGS metagenome assembly OCPK01 (sample SAMEA3360704, study PRJEB22359) | human gut metagenome | biome: ENVO:urban biome; feature: ENVO:human-associated habitat; material: ENVO:feces | place: Bangladesh | collected 2011
ATGATAATGTTTTAATTGACCCTATTCAGTTGGAAGTATGGCTTAGACAGGGTTATGGTGTGGCTATCGGAAAAACTAACACAGGTACAATGATTTTAGGAACAGTGAACCAGTCTAACACACTTTCAAATATCCAAACTTATGGGACTAGACCGTTAACAGGTAAAGATATTAATTTCTTTATATCTAATAAAATCAAAGAAAAATTTTACAAAGAAATTACTTATCATGATGGGTATGAAACGGGTAACTTTGTCGTTTTATGGAACAAACCTATTCAGCTAACAAACGACTTCAATATTATCGAAACTTATTCTGAACGAATCGCTGAAATTGCTATGTCACGTTTTAGCATTTATATGCAAGCTAAAATATCTACAGTCATTCGTGGTGAGGCAGATGACGAAGACGTTGAGCAAATTACACAAGATTTATACAATGGCGCACCATTCATTAAAACAACAAAATTCTTTGACCCAGATGAAAGTATTTTGAGCATTAACGAGGGGCAAGGTTTAATTAGTGCTCTACCTGAACTAAAACGTGAATACCAAAACAACATTGCTGAGCTTAATAACATTTTGGGTCTAACTTCTCTCGCTGTTGATAAGGAGAGTGGTGTATCAAAATCTGAGGCAGAAAGTAATAAAGCTTATCAAAAGGCAAACGCTGGTATTTACTTACAAGCAAGAAACGAAAAATTAAAGCATTATAATGATAAATTCAAGACAAAATTAAAAGCAAGCTTTAGAGATGAAATCGCAAGCGAACTATCAAGCCTTGAAAAAATTCAGATTTTGGACGGAGGTATTTAATGAAGACTACTACACGATTATATGATATTATCTATACAACATATAACAATGTTTACAGCGATTTTTTGAGAGGTAATCAAATTGTTTATTACAATCCTGAACTTCAATTCACCCATAAAGTACTTCAGTACGATGAGGAAGTAAAATCTGTTTGCCGTAACACTATTTTTTATGGTTTGGAATTTCTCGATGATAAAGTACGTGAAGAATTTGAAACTGAATTTCTGGCTAAATTCTTAACTCGCACTATTAAATTTCAAACCTACGAAACATTTAACTGGCGCTTAGCTAGCTTTATTCGTGGTATTAAAGACGTCATCGAAGATTATTATATTAATGGTAAGAAATATATTAATAATAAAGTATATACTTTTGGAAATTCTGCTACTACTTCTACAGGCTCTACTATTACACGAGATAATAATCTCGCAGTAACATTGCCACAAGATAATACTGACTTATCTCTTGATAAAGAAACCTATGACTATGCTGACACCACAGCACATTCAAAGTCAAGGGCTAACAACACATCAGACGTTGATAGTATCGATTTTAGCAAACAAGAAACTTTTGAAGTTGGTCGCATGAGAGAACTATATACGTTTCATAATGACTTATTTAACGATTTAGACCGTATGTTATTCTCTCAAATTCATTGATATATAGAAAGGAAATACATAATGGAAAACATTAATAAAATCGATTTTGAAGAAAACAAACCATACAATGCCCCTCACTACCCTTTTTCTTTGGAGGGACATTGGCAACCATGGTACGATGACCGCCGTGACTATAACACTAACGCCCCATCATATTATGACTATCTTGCAAACTTTAATCATCTTATCAAGTCAATTGTTGAATTGCTGAACCGTGTTGCTCGTCGTAATGTTCAGGTAGAGGATACAAATTGCATTGACCTAACAAAAATCAATGATTGGATTGACGAGGGTAATTCTTGCCACACTTGGCACGATGAAATTATTTTGAAAGCCGAAGTTATTTTATCAACATATCAAAAAGCAATTAATTTTGATGGAAAATCTTATAATATTGAAAACGCTCTTGAATGTCTCCCATCTGGATTGTATTCCCCTAATTATCTACCATTTCTAGAAAAGTTATTGGCTAAAATCAATCAAGAAATTCTTGACCGCATCGCAGCTGATGAAGAACTTGACCGAAAAATCACAGCTGAAAAAAACGCACGTATTGATGCTGATAAAGCTCTAGGGGTTCGCATTGATAACGAGACTAACGCACGACAAAATGCTGATACTGCTCTAGGTGTACGAATTGATAACGAAACATCAGCACGACAAAATGCTGATAATGCCCTAGGAGTTCGCATTGATAACGAGACTAACGCACGTCAAAATGCTGATACGGCTTTATCAAATCGCATCACTGTTCTTGAATCAGCTCTTACAAAAGTACTAACGGACTTGAAAGGTTCAGGCGCATGGACTTCAGGTGATAATGTCCTCACAGGTGCTATGTCTGCAAATCGTCATATCGCAAGCGGTAATATTAACCTGTTTACAGGAACAACTGACGGAAACACATTTATCAGAACAACAAGCGGTTCAAATGAAAATGATGCAACAATTGGCGCAAGGGGGTAAAATATGGCTGAAATTTCTTTTAATATGAGACCCGTTATCATTCAAGGTGCTAACTTAGATAACACACATTCGGAAAATGACTCTATTTATATAGAATATAATAACTACTACCCAGCAGGAAGACTAGTATCAAAATACAGGATTGAAGCACGATTAGACCTAGCTAATGTAAAAGTAAATGATGATTTATCAGTATCATTTGACTATGGTGGCATTCAGTCAGTACGAGCAAGCACAACTATGAGCACAACAGTTCAGGGATATAATTTTGACAAAACACTTTACAAAGGTGACGGTTCGGTTGCTTGGAATCAAAACAGTGATATTGGAGCCATGTTTGATAGTGGGTGGATAACCGTTGCCACACAACCAAGAAAACGTTACACTGTTCCACCAAACGGGTCTATTACTATCCCAGAAATTAAGGCTTTTGGTTGGTTGGCAAAAGCGGTTGTTTCTGACCAGTGTGATGTTTATGTTGGTGGTACAGTCACAAACATTATCCCAATGTATCAACCGAATGGGCTTAGAAAATCTAACCAATGGCAAGCCGTTCAATTCTTGAAACAATCTACATGGATTAGAAATAGTAATAATTGGAATGATGTTGGTCACGAACGAATTGCGTATATCGGACGTGATAACACAGGACAAACAAGGCGAAGACAATCAAAAGTCTGGAAACAAGAGGGAATGTTTTAATTTTCTTATAATTATGATATAATTAAAATGGAAAGGAATAAAATATTATGGCAAAAAAATTTGTACGTGGTGTTACTGGTGTTGAAGATATTGAAAGTTATGACAAGACATTAACAAATGTTAACGACATTCTTTCTGATGGTCAAGACACATATATCCACACTAAAAAAGGTAAAAATGAAAGTTATTATAAATTAACGGATAGTTTAAAATCTGTTATCTCAGATAACAGTGACCTAATTACCGTTACTAAAGATGACACAACTAACACAGCAACTATTCACCCTAAACATGATGCTCAAAAAGAACAATCTATTGAAAGCACACGGGGAACCGTTTCAATTCAAAAAGGTGGAAACGGGACAAGTGAAACAACAAAGGTAGACACAAACCCTCAAAAGGTTTTGGAGCATAACAATCTACTAACTGATTATGGAATTCGTAAGAATACAACGGGTAACACAACTAAGTTAGGTATTGAATATACTCTAGTGAGTGACGGGTTTGACTTAAATACGTTTACAAATGGATATGTTGTTTGTAATTTCTTTAAAAACTCACCTCAAGACAACACATGGTTTTTTGTAAAATCTTTTACAGAAAGTACAGTAACATATCAGGAAGCTGTTAGGAAGTTTAGTAATAATATTAAATATGTTCGAACAAGAAACGGAAGTGTTTGGACAGATTGGCGTGAACAAGTTGGTGATAAGTCCGTTATTGATGCTTTGCTAGCACAAAAACAAGACACTCTAACTTCAAATGCATCCATCGGGGTGTTACCAAATAACCAGCTTAGACAGTTATGTTACAATAAGCAAACTTATACACATGTTGGAAATGGTTTGTTGAGAACACATGTTAAAAGTGTTTCAAATAATACCAATATGAATACAGCTTTAGAAGAATATAACTTCATTGTTAAAATTAATCAAAACGCACCTTCAGCAGTTTTCACTTTAAACGATATTGATAAAACATACTTCACTAAAATCATTAATACTTACGGCTCAAACAACACTGTTCGCATTTCGGGTTGTGTGTTCACTTTAAGCGGGTCAAACTTGACAGTAACAACAACAAGTAACACAAACCAAAACTATGTTATCACATTCTCGGATATTCTAGATTAATAACAGCCCCTTTAATTAGGGGCTTTTTATGGTATAATATAAGTATGAAAGGAGAACATATGAAATTATCAACATTCAAATTATTCAAAAATACCATGTTCACTGACATGCAAAATACTTTGCATTTTAACTCAAATAGTGAACGTGACAAATGGTTTGATACACATTTCACAGGTAACAACACTATTGAATTTCCTAACCGTTTTAATTATAGGTATGACAGAGGTACTGTTAACGTCCCTATGGAAATGGAAAAATTACAAGGTTTTAATTATTGCCGTTTTATTGATGGTTGGGACAATAAAGTATATTATGCTTTTATAGTTAAAACAACTTACATGAACGATAAAACAACCCAATTGGATTTGGTTATCGATGTTGTTATGACATATACACAAGGTAATGTATTGGAAAACCTACAAAACGTGGAGGTTATTCGCCAACATTTACCAATGCAACGACTTAAAGGACGTGAAGAATATTTAAGGACGTGTAACGATGTTTTACCAACGTCAACAATGATGTTTATCAACCCAGCACCATTTACAAATAACAACAAAGACGGGGTACAATTTAATGACTTCATGTATATCATTCAAAGTGCTGTTGAATTGGACGGGGAATTCGGTACCGAAGATAAACCAAAAATGAATACGGCAACAGGAGGCACATATGATGGAATCACTTCAGCCGTTAGTCTTTATCTTGTTTCAAGTAACGACCTAGACAGTTTGCTAGTGACGTTGTCAGCATACCCATGGATAACACAAAATTTTAAAACCATTGTTAAAGTACCATCAATGTTTTTCAATTTATCAGAATTAAACAAACAAGATTGTAAAGGAACAAAATTATATGTGTTAGATGGTGGAAACACTTCAAATATCTTAACAATGCCTTTTAATTTAACAAAATCAAAAATCAAAGAGGTGCTAGGGTTAAAAGATTTTGAAGATTATTTAGTGAGAGACCAAGTTATAAACATTTATCTCACTGATTATCGTGGCAATCAATTGAATTTTGAAACTGGTAAAATTAAAGATAGTAATACGATTTACGCATCATCTGTTTTAGGTGCTTTCAATGAAATTGACATTTATTCTTTGGAATACGGACAACGTGAAACTAACGAATCTAACCATGGTTTTTATAGAGATAATCAAATGACCATTAATACATTTGATAATGTTCCTGTTATGATTAATAACTACACTCTTAACAAGGCAAACACTGCTTACTCACGTCAACTTGAAAATTCTAAAACCATTTCAGGGCGCATTCAAGAAATTACTAATCCTAACAATTCGGTTAAAGATAGACTTTTTAACGCTGTATCTGTTTATTCAAATGTCTTTGCTGGCGGACTGGCTAGTGCCCCAGCTAAAGGAGCGGGCTTGTTTGCTGATGAATATGAATATTACAGAAACCAGAAAGCACAAATGAATCAATGGAAAATATCACCCCCAACAGTTTCTGAGGGTAGCTATACTAACAGTGTTCTTAACCGAACAGGTGATTATGGTATTTGGTTAAAAGTTTCAACAATTAATTATGAAGAATTAAATAGTTTACGCAGATATTATGGTGCTTTTGGTCATGAGGCCATGTCGCATGACAATCAAATTTATAACATCAATTCAATGTCAAAAGCCAATTGGGTACAATTCAAAGGGAATTACTGGATTAGTGACGTTGACCGTGAACTATTTGACCAGCTTAAGACACTCTTCGAGGGTGGTGTTAGATTATGGCACAATTATAATGACTTATCAAATAGAAGTGACATGTCAGATAATAATGTAATAGCATAGAAAGGAAAAGGTATATACATAATGGCAACATGCAAAGATTTTTATGACTTGGCTAAAACATGGGCTGACTCAAATATGGGGAATAATGATGGTTTTGGTTATCAATGTATCGCTTTAATTAACGGTCTTAATCGTGATTTAGGCGCTGGATTGACTACCTTTGTTCGTGGTAACGCAGCCAAAAACTTTTATATTGATTATGCTAGCGGAGCATTGTCAACGCCAGGGTGGCACACTGTTGCTGGTAACCCTAGAGACGATGCTGAGGCAGCTAGAATTTACAACTCTCTTCCTAATGGTGCAATTTGTTGTTGGGAAACAACTGGTGGATACGCTTGGGCTGGACATATTTCAATTAAAGCAGGAAATTGGGGTGAAGATTATGACACCATTCAGCAAGATGGAAATAGAGAAACAGTCCCCGCCCATTATGCCAATATGGGTAAATTGTGTAGTCAAGGATATGCAGGTTTTCTTGGTGCTGTTGTTTCTGATGATACGGGGTGGGGTAGTAATACACCGTCAGGGTCAACAGAATCATCACCTCAACCAGGTTCAGCAAAACCATCAACAGATATTAAAATAGATTTAACTAAAACGTTGAACGAATTGATAAATAAAATCAAAGACCTTTTTAATCAAAACGTTTACACAGCATCAGATAAATACATGTTTAATAAGGTTGTGAAGTTAACAAAAAACATGAATTTATGGCGAGTACGTTTATCAGATGAGGCACTTGATGAAATTCAAAAGGAACTTAAAAAATCTTTAGAAAGTTTGCTAAAATCATCTCAAGGTTCAGATGGTACTAATGTGCCTCAGGGAGCACCAACTAAACAACCTGATGCCCCAACAGATGAATCAAATATGAGCGATGAAGATAAAGTTAAGTACATTACAGAGGTGTGCCGAGCAAATTGCCCTAATGCTAATGCCTTTGGAATTGCTGGATTAGTAGGGAATTTTGTAGGGGAGTCAAATATCAATCCATTTACTTTTGAAGCCAAAACCTATTGGGTTGATGAGGGTGAAGACTGGAGGAACGACCCTACTGTAGAAACAATATTTGGTTCATGGTCATCTTTCTTGGGATTGTACTCAATCCCGCTTAACGAGGAGGCTTATAAAGGTAGTGACGGTCGCCATTATTGTGGATTAGGTCTGGGGCAATGGACTGGACCACGAGGTGAAGGGCTTGCAAAATATGGAAAAGAAAACGGTAAAGGTTGGTACTCACTTCAAACACAAATGGAATACGCTTTCAAAGAGGGAGCAACAACCGAAACACTTAAGAAATGCTTAGTCAATTCTGAAAGTGTTAGAGAGGGTGTTGATAACGTATATAAATTTTGGGAACGTGCCAATGTTCCTGACTCACTCCCAACAAGGTATGCAGGTGGGGAAAAATGGTATCCGTTTATTAAGGATTTATTAAAATAAAAGGGCTAGCTTTTAGCTAGTCTTTTATATTTTGTTATTTTATGGTATAATATTATAAGAAAGGAGGTATATACTTATGACAATGTTAATGCAATATTTGCTTGCGTGTAACATCTTAGATATTGTTACAGGTTTTATTAAAGCTTACGACCTTAAAGACATTTCTAGTAAAAAAATGAAACATGGCGCACTGGCAAAATTTTCTATTTGGTGTGTTGTCGTTGTTTCAATTATTTTAAGTTCTTATCTTGGAACCGATTTGACAACTTACATTGTTGGTTATTATTTAATCATGGAAATTGTTTCCATTCTTGAAAACACTAGCGTATTTATCCCTATCCCTGACAAAATTAAAAACATGTTGGATGATACGCAAATTGAAACAGTAAATGCAAATGAACCAGCAAAATCCGTTGACCCTGAAATTTTAAAAATGATAAAGGAGAAAAATAAAAATGAGTGAAATCAATTTTAACGTGACAGATAAATCATATCCTTATGATTGTCTTTATTTTGATACTAATTATGGATATCGTGCCTGTTTGAATGGTAAACGTTTGGATATTGCTGACATTAAAACAGTTATTTCTTTGAAAGACAAGCTAGGTTTACCAGAATTAAATATCAGTGAAAAAGATGTCGCACGTTTTGAAAAGTGTATCTATTGAATGGAAAGAGCACCCATTTTTTACTAATTATTTAATTCAAAACGGAGGACTTGTTAAAAGTAAGAAAACGGGTAAAATTCTTAAAACAAGACACGATAAAGGAGGACGTGAGAGGGTCAACCTATGTCAAAATGGTTTGTGTAAAACGGTATACATTTATAGACTAGTGGCTGAAACGTTTATCCCAAACCCAAATCATTATAATACTGTTCATCACATTGACCATGACAAAACTAATAACGCTTGGTATAATTTGGAATGGTGTGACTTTACAACAAATTTATTATATGAAAAAAAGGGCTTATTTTAGAATAAGTCCTTTTGATTATGTCTTTTAAAATCGTTGTATTCTTCGATTAATTCACGAATGTTATTATTTTCAGGAACTTCCTGATTAGGGATAACTTCGTTAGAGCCTATAGCCCCGTATGGTGTTTCGATATATAGGAGTTCATTTGAATTTTGGTTTGCTATTTCATCACGTATTTGTGATTTTATCTTTTCAAGTTCTTTTTCATTTTGCAAAATATAGCTATCAAAGTATGAAAAGCCTTTGTCTAATTTAGCAGTAGAATTATAAATAGAAATGGTGTTATATTCGTTCCTAATGGAACGTGTTGACGGGACAACCGTACCGTCTGAAAAGTAACACTTCACAAAAAATTCAAAGTCATCATGTGAATGTTTTATCCATTCTTTAATAAGTGATTTTGAAACACCCCCGCAACGGACAACAATACCGTTATCATATAAACAATATTTTTTATGATTAAACGCATAAAAATTTGTTATATTTTCGTGTTCAATATCCCAACCTCCTAAGTTCATTTTATGGAACATTGATTTAGGAAACTTATCAAGGGCACGTTTATCCATATAAAGACTATCAGTGTCAGCATACCAAAAATAGTTATCAGTTTCTTTTGGTGATAAATATTGAAGAGGTGATAATAGATTATGAAAAGCAAAAGCCGTAACACCAGCAGAAAAAACGATATTTCTTTCTTTATTGGTAAAACCATTTTTTACATTTTCAAAGTCGTTTCCCACACGTTTAAAAATGTCAAAATGAATACGTAAGGCGGGAACTCCATAAATACCATTTAACAATACTTTTGACCCCTGTACCATTTCATCAGAAAAATTATATTTAGATGGTTTCGGTTCATTTGTCATTTCAATGTTTAATGGGTCGATGGTGTCAATCTCACATGCTAGCTTATTTTTCATCTTTCCTTGCGTTTTAATAAAATAATTACGTGCTATCACATCACGAGCGCCAAAGTACTCACATTGAAATGTGGCAGAGCTTTCAACTGGTAGGGAAGTAAAGTCTTGTTTTGTGATTTTAGAGAGTAGTCTCAATAGTACAGTATTATAATATACTAAACCATTTTTAGAATTGTAATATTTTACAATAGCGTTCCTTAATACTTTACTTTCTATTTTAGAAAGTATATACTTATTTGCATTTTCAATGGTCATCGTGAAAAATGACATGATGTCATCATTGTTATAATCGTAGTTTGCAATTGATTTTTTTTCATTCATGGCTATTAAGTAAGTTGGTAATTTTTCTTTATACATTACTGTAGGATAAGAGCTATTTAGGTCAATTGAAAAACCGTTCTTATTAATGATTTTACCTATATAGTCATCATTGTATAGGTTTAACCCACCTTTATAAAATGAGCGGAAATAGTCAAATCCTGACATACCACAAATTTGGTAGTCATTTAATTTTAAATGAGAAAAGCGACCATCTGTTTTTAATAACTGAAATTCAGCAAGCTTGTTATATTTTGAATACTCTTCCTTGATATTTTGGGTGAAAGTCATTTTTGAAAAGTCAAAACCATAAAATAAGGTTTTATAATGTTTAACACCTAACGCCAAAATAATAACGTCATTACGAATATATATCATTTGTTTATCGTTTAAGCTTTCAAAGCATTTTTTGATGTATGATTTAACAGTTTCTCTATCTATATCTTCATCTTTATCAAAACAATCATAATCAAAATCAGTCTTCAAATATTCTTCACTTATCAAATTGTTATTAAGTAGCATTTTACCTAAAACAGCAATAGAAGTGTTCATTTTCTTAAATGAATCGATAAATTCAACACGTCTACCATGGACATAGGCTTTGACTGCTACGTTATTTGATGATTTAATACGGCTTTCCAATACTAATCCGTGTTTTTTTTCTTCGCTATCAATTGTTGACATTTTTCGAGTAGCTTTATTGGCTATGTTATTTGCGCTTTTGTTGTGTTCCGTGTAGACTGGTAAATTATAATAGGATTGCATCTCTTCAATAAAGAAATGATTATCAAATTTTTCACCGTTATGAAAAACAAGGTCAAAAGATAACGATTTTCTTATTTTTCGTTCTTTAACTTTTTCAAAGAAGTCGTAAAAATTATTAAACACGGCTACTTTTGGAAAGTCGCTATCATTGAAATAAGCAATCGCAAGTGAATAAGTGAACGAGTGATATTTAGTTGGGTGTTCGATACCCTCTATTTTATTACATGTAAAAGTCTCTATATCAGCATATAATGAGACTTTCTTTCCTTTAAATTTTTTTAAAAAGTCAAGTAGTTCATTTTGATTTTGCATGATAAGAGACTCCTTTATTATTCATATTTTTTGGCTAATGATTTTAAGAAATTGTTTTCTTTGATTTTGATATAGGTTTCTTCAGTAGTTACCTGTTTGGCTGATGGGATAAGTTTGAATAAATTTATTTGCATAAGCATTGTATCACGTTCAATATATGATTTTGAAAAGCTGTCCTTATATAAAAACATACCTTTTTCATGTTTCTTAATGAAATTTTGTTTATAGTATTTGTCGTTTAAATATTTACTTTTTTCTGTTTCATCTGCCAAATTAATACAGTATTGTTCAGTATTGTCCGTCCTCTCTACTGATAATACTATTTTATCATTTTTAGAAACAACATGCAACATTAATTTATCATCTAATTTTATTTTTACAGATTTAGAATGATTGTAGATATTGAAATAAGTTTCTTCAGATACAAGCTTATGATTTGAAAATTGAAATTCACCTGTAACGTCAGCATCATCAGAATCAGGAAAGGCACGTAAGTTTTTACCATCGTTACGTGAATCGTTCCGTCTTAATTCAAGTAAAACGTTATCATATTGTTTGATGGTGTTTATTTCTTGCGTTTGTAATTTATTATAAATTTTAAGCGATGGGAGTAGCGGGCTATCAAAGTTTACAGGGTTAGCAAGATAAATCATTTTAGGTGTTTTTATGTAAGGTCTGTTCTTAATACGGTCAATTGATTTGTAGATAGTTCTTATTTTTTCGTATTCATTTTTACAATAATCATCAGGTAGGGTCAAGAATTCATCATACAAAATAATGGGAAAGTTTTTAAGAACAGCAGAAGACTGTTTAAGGTCACTAGCGTTGTTGATATCGGTAATTAGGAACACATCTCTATCCCCAATTGAAATAATTAAATAATCAGAAGTAGAGCGATAGTGATAATCTGTTGAAAAGTTACACCAGCCTATAGTTTGTAGAATGTCTTCCACAAGTTCCCTCATTTTGTCTTGTAAAGTGAAGTGACGGACTAACAAAGTACAGCCCATATTCAAATGGTAACAAAGATAACCAACAGCTGAAATATAGTTAAATGACTTACCATCACCACGGGAAGTTATAGACATGTAGTGGTCGAGGTCATCATTACATAATTCATCTAATAGTTCCAATTGGTTAAATTCTTCAGGTAAGTATT
>OCPK01000184.1_pt1 | contig 11928 bp, 9 predicted proteins | sample 1501191 | NCBI WGS metagenome assembly OCPK01 (sample SAMEA3360704, study PRJEB22359) | human gut metagenome | biome: ENVO:urban biome; feature: ENVO:human-associated habitat; material: ENVO:feces | place: Bangladesh | collected 2011
CGGAATGGTTGCGAATTATTATCTGGCACGTGGAGAATTTCTGAAGGAGCAGGGTGAATTCCGCCGCGCTATTCAGGATTATAATATGTACGATTCCATTGCCCGTCCTGTTTCGCCAGCCTTCTTCTACACCCGTTACCAATGCGAAACCAAGTTACGCATGTGGCAGCCAGCCCTGCTTGATATTGCCCGCACCTGTTACCTGGCTCCTAAAGAGCCTACATATTTTGCAGAATGGGCAAGTCTTGACTTGCGTGTAAAGCGTTATGATGAAGGAATCAGCGCAGCCACCCATTGCATAGAGTTGGCTCCTGAATATGCTGACGGCTACCTTCTCTTAGGTTTGCTCCAGAAGGAGAAAGGAAATAAGGAAGAGGCCATCAAGAACCTGAAGAAAGCCCAGGAGCTCGGCGATTCCCGCGCTGGAGAATATCTCAAGAAAATGAAGTAATTATTTTAGTGATAAGTAAGAAAGTCCGTAGGCATTTTAACAGAACGCCTACGGACTTTCTTTTACATTTTAGTCATGTGGTAACCCAGCATTTTTAGCTCTACGGCTATTCCCATGAGGAACATCTGGTGAAGGGCGGCAACGAACCCCCGGAAGGCTTCCTCGCTTCCAGGCTGCAGATTCAGATGAATCAGCTTGCTGTAAGAGCGCGAAGCACATTCTGCAACCACATTCGTAACAGCCTTATGCGCTTCCTCATTCAGCAGCAGAACCTTTTCGCAGATGTAATCGTCCATGTGGTCGAAATCTATTCTGTCACGAAGATATTCATAATGATTCTCTACCTTGCTGTAGAGTTCCCAATCCTCATCCCAATACTTGGCAAGCGCCATTCCTACATACATGATCCAACCCAATGAAACCGTAGGATATTTGGCAAACTCGCGAATCGCATCAGGCAGATAACTCTCGCCTACTTTCTGCCACAGCTCTTCCAAATCCGGAGCTTCCGGCAAATGAGCATCTACCTTATCAATACCTAGCAGATATTGATAAAGATCTTCCTTGAAAATCGCTTCAAAATTCTTTTTCTCTTCCATTTATCTTTTCTTTTCTAATATTTTTTTACTGAACTCTGCAAACCCTGATTCCTATCTGCACCGGATGTTTATGCATGTAAGTATAAAGCGTCATCGGTTCATCAATCACTTTCTTGTGAATGCTGCTGGCGTTGAGCAGATGCAATCCGTCTTTGTGCCAGGAAGCAATACCGATGTGGGTCGTGTCGAGCCCCTTCTTGTTGGTAATGATGGCGATAATGTCACCATCGTGAATAGCGTTGCGGAAAACTGCCGTGTTGGCAATCTTACCCTTCGGAACATAACGGTAACGCTTGCCGTTTACACTCTGTTCCAGTTTTCTGATTCCCGATTTCCATTCCGGATGAGCCTTAAGCATCTTATAGCTCGAAACATGCGTACTCATCCAGTTGATGTTCACAGTCTGAACGGCCGAGAAAGGAGGATTGGGCGCAATATTCTTCACGATTCCCTCGCGCTCGTTTGCATCCATCCAAATCGTGAAATAATGCTGGCGCTTCACATAGGAAATCTCTCCGCCCACATAACGCACATTTCGGAGATGTTCACAGAAAGCCGAGAAAGAAGTCTCGTTCTTCTTGGCGCACAGGGTGAGCGCCGTAACCATCTCTACGTATGTGGTGCAGTCCAGCTCACGGGTGTTCACGATGAGCACCTCTTCCTTCGTCCGGTCCAACGTGCCGCCCACATAAGGAACGCCCGCCATCTGCTTGCCAAACCAGAGCATCCACATAAGGAACGCCCGCCATCTGCTTGCCGAACCAGAGCATCCAACTGGCTGGTTTCTTCTTCATAGCCCTTGCCTGCTGCAGCAGTCCTACAATCCGCAGACTGTCCTGCCGCTGATAAACCACATTCACCCTGGCTTCTCCCGGAACAGCCAGCAGACAAGCCAGCAGAACGGCTGCCATTTTCGTAAATATTTTCATCTCTTCTTTTTTTATATGTTAATGATGACGTTTACTGCCGAAGTTCACACCCACATAAATATTGAGTGAGCCAAACGAATTGTTGGTAGAAAACTGTTTTTTCTTATAGTTGTAGGAATGGATGATGGTGCTGGCGCCCGCGTACCAATGCGTGTTGTTCCACACAATACCGAAGCGGCCTATTCCATCCAGGTTCACATTCTTGAAACTGAAGTTGGTAATGTCCAGATGTTCCCTTTCATTATCCGATTTCGAGCTGTTGTAAGCCACACCTACCGAGAGCGAAGCGTTGAAGAGCCAGTTCTTGGCGAAAACCCAGTTGTAAGCATAGCCGCAGGTTACGTTCACATCGCTGTATTTCACCTTACTGAACATCAGCGAACTGTCTATCTTGGCTTCCGGAGTTCCTCCGTTTGTCAGATTTTTGTTCAGCCGTTCATCTACAAGATTGGTCAGTTTATCCCAGTTCACCTCCAGTTCATGCTCCGTGTAACCAATTCCCAGAAGCATGGAACCGGCACTTCTCCGCTGCACCGTACTCTGCGAATAGGCGGCAGGATAAGAGAAGCGGCGATGGTTGAAGATGTAATAAAGATTGAATCCCTTGATGCTCGATTTGAAACCGTCGAAAGGAGCCTTGCGGATAGGGTCACAATCGATGTGCTCACCCAGATTCATCCGCAGAACATGATAGTCATTTCCCGTCTGTCGCCAGAACAGGTCTATTCCCAGCAGACTGCTGTAGAGGCTCAGGTCAAACTCCTTTTTATTAGTGTGGTTATTCCTGAAATTAATGTGCTTCAGGTCAAACGTATAACCCAGAAACACCCATCGCCAGCCCAGATAAGGCCCCAGTCGGTAAGAAGGATCAGGCGAGAAGGAAATGCTCTGTCCTTCGCTGTTTCTGAGCGTATATTCCTCGTAGGTATTGGTATTCTGCAGCATCACCGTATAATTGTAATGCTGGTCTTCTATATAAGCCGAATCCGTACTGTTGAATTCTCTGAAGAACCGGGTGAACACATCTCCCACCTGATGGAAGAAGGTTTTGCGATGGCGCTCTTTCACGAGGCTGTCCTGGGAATTGGACATGAACATCGTCTTGTTAAAGAGCGTTCCCAACATGGTAGAATCCACGGGTTCCCCAGCCCTTGCCGAAGTGCAGGCAAGGGAACAGATAAATCCTACTATACAGAAACATCTCTTCATAACTTACGCTCTAATCCTGATGATGATTTTGTAAAAAATCAGTTCTTCCACAATACTCGGTCCAGTACCCAGTTGACAGCCGTAGCTGAAACGCTGGTGCAGTCGCATTTTCCTATTCCCTGCAGATGCTGAATCACACTCTTGATGAGCGGCAGCTGCACATAAGGCGGATTCGGAACCGTAATCAAGTTCTTTCCTTCGCTCGTAATCACTTCTATCGGCTGGTAAGTGAACACCGAGAATGAGAGCGAACCTTTCTCGCCAATCACCTCGATGCAGTCTTCCTTCGCACTCTCATGTCCCACGAAGCACCAGCTTCCGCTGCCCGGAATTCCGCTCTCAAAGAAGAAGCACGCCGAGAGCGTATCTTCAGCCTGATAAAGATGCGCTCTGTTGGCAGGATAGCCGTGCGCACGGGTAATCACACCAAACAGATTCTGGAGCAAATCTATCTGATGAGGAGCCAGGTCGTAGAAATAGCCGCCGCCCGCAATATCCGGCTGCAGTCGCCAAGGCATTTCCTTGCCGCTCTGAAAGTCGAGATCGCGCGGAGGAACCGAGAAGCGCACCTGAACATTCACCACGTTACCGATGGTTCCGCTCTCGATAATCTCCTTTACCTTCTGGAAATAAGGAAGATAACGGCGATAGTAAGCTACGAAGCAGGGAACACCCGTCTGCTCGCTGATGCGGTTGATGCGGATGCAGTCGTTGTAGCTCGCTGCCAGCGGTTTCTCTATGTAGCAGGGTTTGCCCGCACGCATCGCCATGATAGCGAAGGTGGCGTGAGAAGAAGGTGGCGTGGCGATGTAAACAGCATTCACATCGGGATCTTCTATCAATTCCGATGCATCCGTGTACCATTTGCGCACATGATGGCGCTCAGCATAGCTGCGTGCCTTGTTCTCGCTTCGGCTCATCACAGCCACCACCTGCGAACCCTCCACTTCGTTGAAAGCCGGTCCGCTTTTCTTTTCGGTTACTTCTCCGCAGCCGATAAATCCCCAATTAATCTGTTTCATTCTCTGTTGGTTTATTCTCTCCCGAAAGATTATTCTCCGGCGAGCGATTTGTTGATTTCGTCAATATAGTCGAGCACCTCGTCGCGTCCCATCTTCTTTTCACTACTGGTAATGAAATAAGGTGGAAGTGCTTCCCAGCGGTCTTCCAGCGCATGCATCCATTTCTCCGCATTCATGCGAGCCTTGACCGGACCCAACTTGTCGGCCTTGGTAAAGACGATGCAGAAAGGAACGCCGCTTTCGCCCAACCAGTCTACAAACTCGCGGTCTATCTTCTGCTGGTCGTGGCGCACGTCGATGAGCACAAAGACATTAGCCAACTGCTGGCGCTGCAGAATATAACTGCTTATCATCTGTTCCAGCTGCTTCTGTACGGTCTTCGAACGCTTGGCGAAGCCATAGCCAGGAAGGTCTACCAGATACCATTCGTTGTTGATAATGAAGTGGTTGATAAGCAGCGTCTTACCCGGTGTGGCTGAAGTCTTAGCCAAACCCTTGTGGTTGCAGAGCATATTGATGAGGCTCGATTTTCCCACATTACTTCTGCCGATGAAAGCATATTCAGCCTTCGTATCTTTCGGACACATGCTCACTCGTGGAGCCGATATTGTAAATTCTGATTTCTTAATTTCCATTCTTTCTATTTTCTTTTATAAATGTTTATTATTAACGGCCGCACATCAACTAATCATAAAGTTCAATGTTCAACGCTCAAAGTTCAAAGTCTAGAGCATTTCAGCCAGTTCCAGCCATCTCATTTCCTTCTCATCAAGTTCATCCTTGATTTCAGGCAGGCGCTTGCTTTTCTCCGTCAGTTCCTCAACCGATAGATTTCCGCTGCAGAGTTCCTCTTCCAGCTTCTTCTGTTCCTCGGTCAGCGCATCTATTTCCTGGGTCAGCTGCTCATATTCGCGCTTCTCCTTGTAGCTCATCTTGCGCTTGTTCTCAAAGTTGGCGTCGCGCTTGGCCGTGCCTGCTCCGTCGCTTTCTGCTGTTGCATTTCCGCTCTTTGCCGGTTTCGCCTGTTCCGCCTCGTCCTTCGCCTGCATCCGGCTCCATTCCCTGTACTGCGTATAGTTGCCTGGGAAATCCTGTATTTCGCCTTCGCCCTTGAAAACCAGCAGATGGTCTACTACCTTGTCCATGAAATAGCGGTCGTGGCTCACCACGATGACGCAACCCGCAAAATCCTGAAGATATTCTTCCAGTACCTGCAGCGTCTGGATGTCGAGGTCGTTGGTCGGCTCGTCCAGCACCAGGAAGTTCGGATTCCTCATCAGCACCGTACAGAGGTAAAGCTTGCGCTTCTCGCCGCCGCTCAGCTTGTAAACGTAGTTGTGCTGCTCTTCGGGCGTAAAGAGGAAGAACTGCAGAAACTGCGAAGCCGTCATGTGCTTGCCGCTGCCCAGATCTATGTAATCGGCAATCTCCGTAATCACGTCAATCACCTTCTGGTCTTCACGGAATTTCAGTCCCTCCTGCGAGAAATAGCCGAAGCGAACCGTCTCGCCGATGTCAAACTTGCCGCTGTCGGGCTGAACTTCGCCCAGCAGCATCTTGATGAAGGTTGATTTTCCCGTTCCGTTATTACCCACAATGCCCATCTTCTCAAAGCGGGCAAAGTTGTAGTAGAAGTTGTCGAGAATCACCTTCTTCTGTCCCATCTTCTCGAAGCGGGCAAAGTTGTAGTAGAAGTTGTCGAGAATCACCTTCTTCTGCCCCCTGTCGTCGAAAGCCTTGCTCACATACTGGCATTCAAAAATCTTCGAACCTATATAAACGGTAGAAGCCTTCAGCCTTACCTGCCGGTCTTCGATGCGCTGCTTCGCCACCTTCTCCAGCTCGTAGAAAGCATCCTCGCGGTATTTCGCCTTGTGTCCGCGAGCCTGAGGCTGGCGGCGCATCCAGTCGAGTTCCCTTCGGTAGAGATTCTTCGAGTGCTGAATTTCGGCTCTCAGATTGTCCATTCTCTCCTGCCTCTTCTCCAGATAATAGGCATAATTGCCGCGGGCATAATTGCCGCGGTAGGTGTAGATGGTGCGGTCGTCGAGTTCCAGAATCGTATTGCACACCTTGTCCAGGAAGAATCGGTCGTGCGTAACCATGAAGATGGTCTTGTTGCCGCGGTTCAGATAACCCTCCAGCCACTCTATCATCTCCAGGTCCAGGTGGTTGGTCGGCTCGTCCAGCATCAGGAAGTCGGGTTCCGTAATCAGCACATTCGCCAGCGCCACTCGCTTCTGCTGTCCGCCGCTGAGCTGTCCCATCGGCTGTTCCAGGTTGGTAATGTGCAGCTGTGTGAGAATCTGTTTCGCCTTCAGCACCTTCTCCGGATCATCCTCATGATTGAAGCACGCCTGCAGCACACTTTCCTCCGGATCAAACTGCGGCGACTGCTCCAGATAGCCCACCTTCAAATCGCGTCGGTAGATGATGTCTCCGCTCTCGTGCCCCTCTTTATCCATCAGCACCGACATGAGCGTAGACTTTCCCGTGCCGTTTCTCGCCACGAGTCCCACTTTCTGTCCTTCAGCGATAGAGAAGGAAATATTATCAAAAAGAACCTGTGCACCAAAGCGTTTGGTGAGGTTTTGAACGTCTAAATAGGGTATTTGACTAGCCATTTTTATTTTTTTTGTGCAAAGATAGGCAAAATATTTGGCAGAAACAAATTTTTTAATTATCTTTGCACTCGAATTTATCAATCAATACCGTGTTTCCATTCAGAAACGCGACATTTCAGAAAGAAAATCATTAATATACAATATATAATATATGTATAGCAAAGAAGAATTACAAGCAAAGAGTGTCGTTCAGTTGAAGGACATTGCCAAGGAACTTGGAGCCAAGGTAAAGAAGAGCGATAACAAGGGAACTATCGTCTACGCCATTCTCGACGCCCAGGCAGAACAGCCAGCTCCTGAAGCAGCCCCTAAGCGCAAGCGCACCCGCATTGCAACCAAGAAAGAAGACCGTGTTTATTCCGTACACGGCAATGAAGGAGAGAATTTCGACGTGCAGAAGAACCAGGTATTGGGTCCTAACGGCGGCGAGACTGCTCCTCAGGCTATGAACGAAACTGCCCCAGCCCCAGCGGTTGAGGAAGAAATCCAGTTCAGCCCTGCAGAGCAGAGTTTACAATCATCTGCCCAGAAGCAGACTCTAAACCAATCAGGCGAAGACATCGAGGCTCAGGTACTTGCCAACTTCCCGAAACACCGCGGCAGAAGAAGCAAGGCTGAACTCGAAGCCATTGCAGAAGCCAGAGCAGCTGCCATCAGAAAGCATCAGGCGGTAAAAGCCGAGCTAGAAGCGCAGATGGCGAAAGATGCACAGGAGACGGCTAAACAGCAGGCTGCTACTGAGGCAGAACAGCCGGAAGAGGCAACTGCCGATAACCAGCAGACTGCTCCTGAGCAGGCAGCACCTGAGCAAGCTGCCGTTCCTGAAGAGCAGTTCTCTGCCGGAAACGCTGAGAGCGCTAACATCAGCGGCGATTTGCAGGCGATGCTCCAGGCTAAGATGAATGCACAGAACACAGCAGCAGCTCCAGCTCCGGCTCCAGCTGAGGAGGCAAAGGAAGAAGCTACTGAAAAAACTGCAACCGATAAGAAACAGGAGTCAACTCCTATCCACTATACTGAAGGTATGAAGGTAGAACTCGATGCAGACGGAACCTGGAAGGGTGATCCGGGCGATGGAACCGATTTCATCCCGGTAGTCGACATTCCTATCGAAGACCAGGCTGCCATTCCTACTGTCGACATCTTCGACCGTCCTACCACTCCACAGACTTCTCACCAGCACACACCTGCTGCTGCCCCTGCAGCCAAGAACAAGCAGGAAGCACCAGCCTACGATTTCAGCAATCTCGTGAAATCCAACGGTGTGCTCGAAGTGATTTCAGAGGGCTACGGATTCCTGCGCAGCAGCGATTACAATTACCTTTCTTCACCGGACGATGTTTATGTAGCATCCAGCTTCGTCAAGAAGTTCGGTCTGAAGACTGGTGATGTCATCGAGTGCAAGGTGCGTCCGCCTCACGAAGGCGAGAAATACTTCCCGCTCACCAGCATCATCAAGATCAATGGCCGTGACCCGTCAGAGGTTCGTGACCGTGTTCCTTTCGAGCATCTCACCCCACTCTTCCCTAACGAGAAGTTCAATCTCTGTGGCGACCGCCGAACCACCAATCTCAGCACTCGCATCGTAGACCTCTTCTCACCAATCGGTAAGGGTCAGCGTGCGCTCATCGTGGCTCAGCCTAAGACCGGTAAGACCATCCTCATGAAGGATATTGCCAACGCCATCGCAGCCAACCATCCTGAGGCTTACCTCATGATGCTGCTCATCGACGAGCGTCCTGAGGAGGTTACCGACATGGCACGCACCGTGAATGCAGAGGTTATTGCCTCTACCTTCGACGAGCCGGCAGAGCGCCATGTCAAGATTGCCGGAATCGTGCTCGAGAAGGCTAAGAGAATGGTAGAATGCGGACACGATGTTGTCATCTTCCTCGATTCTATCACCCGTCTCGCCCGTGCCTACAACACCACAGCTCCTGCATCTGGTAAGGTGCTCACCGGTGGTGTAGATGCAAACGCCCTCCAGAAGCCTAAGCGTTTCTTCGGTGCTGCGCGTAACATCGAAGGCGGCGGTTCGCTCACCATCATCGCTACTGCCCTCATCGATACAGGTAGTAAGATGGATGAAGTCATCTTCGAGGAGTTCAAGGGAACAGGTAACATGGAGTTGCAGCTCGACCGCTCACTCAGCAACAAGCGCATCTTCCCTGCTGTCAACCTCATTTCTTCATCTACCCGTCGCGACGATCTCCTGCAGGACAAGACAACGCTCGACCGCATGTGGATTCTGCGCAAGTATCTGTCAGACATGAATTCTATCGAGGCGATGAGCACCATCCACAAGAACATGCAGCATACTCGTAACAACGAAGAGTTCCTGCTCTCTATGAATTCATAACTGAACTTTCGCATATCAGGAAGTTAAGGGAAGTTAGAGGGAAGTTAAGGGACAAATATGAACGCTATCGAGGCGATGAGCACCATCCACAAGAATATGCAGCATACTCGCAACAACGACGAGTTCCTGCTCTCTATGAATTCATAACCCCTCATCTGGGTTAACCATATCAGAATATCCGGCAAAAGGCTCCGTTCATCGGCAGTCTTTACTAGATATAAATGAAGAGAGATTTGAAAGAGAAGGGCAAGTTCCATTTCCGGGATTTGCCCTTCGTGCTTTTTTACTGTTTAAAATCATTAAAAAAATATTCCATTTCATTTTTTATTCGTATCTTTGCTAATCTTAAACACAGAGGGTCGCAAAGCCCCAATATAAATAATGTATAACTTAAAATCAAAAGAACCATGAGCAAATATTTTGATTAGATCGGAAGAGCACACGTCTAGAATCTGAATTGATTATCAATGAAGACGGAAGCTGCTTCCACCTTCATCTACGCCCGGAACAAGTGGCTGATAAAGTAATCCTCGTTGGCGACCCAGGTCGCGTAGCCCTCGTAGCCTCCCATTTCGATGAGAAGGAATGCGAAGTTTCAAGTCGGGAATTCCACGCCATCACCGGCACATATAAAGGCAAGCGAATCACCGTGCAGAGCACCGGAATAGGATGCGATAATATCGATATCGTAGTCAACGAGCTCGATGCGCTGAAGAACATCGATTTCAAAACCCGCACCGAGAAACCCGAGCACACCACGCTCACCCTCGTGCGCATCGGAACCTGCGGCGGCCTGCAGCTCAACTGCCCTGCCGGAACCTTCGTAGCCTCGCAGAAGAGTATCGGTTTCGACGGACTCATCAACTTCTATGCCCGTCGCAACGAAATCTGCGACCTCGAAACAGAGGCAGAATTCAAGCGCCAGGTAAAATGGAACGACCAGATTGGCAACCCATACTGTGTAGACAACAATCCGGAACTGCTCAACCAGATAGCCGGCGATGATATGGTACGCGGAATCACCATAGCCTGTGGCGGTTTCTACGGACCTCAGGGCCGCGAACTCCGTGCCCCACTTGCCGACCCGGAACTTAATCAGAAGATTGAAGCATTCGAGTATAACGGTCTGCGCGTCAACAACTTCGAGATGGAAAGTTCAGCCCTTGCCGGTCTTTCCCTTCTCCTCGGTCATAAGGCATTAACCTGCTGCATGGTCATCGCCAACCGCCGTGCCCTCAGCGCCAACACCGGCTACAAGAGCACCATCGACAATCTCATCAAGGTTGTATTAGATAGAATTTAAACAATAAAAAAATGAATCAAGAAGAATGTATCTGCGCCCTGGCAACCCCAGCCGGCGGTGCTATCGGAATCATCCGACTCAGTGGCTCCGACGCCATTACCCTCACCGACAAAATCTTCCAGTCTGCCAACGGCAAATCCCTGGAAGAAGCCAAGCCCTACACCCTGCATTATGGCGAAATCAAGGATAAGGATGGCAACACCATCGATGATGTACTGGTGAGCGTGTTCCGTGCACCCCACAGTTATACAGGCGAGAACTCCACCGAGATTTCCTGTCATGGCAGCCGATACATTCTTCAGCAGGTTCTCCATCGCTTTACGGAGGTAGGATGTCGCCAGGCAGAACCGGGCGAATACACCCGTCGTGCCTATCTCAACGGCAAGATGGACCTCTCTCAGGCAGAAGCCGTAGCTGATCTCATCGCCTCTACCAACAAGGCAACCCACAAGATGGCGCTCAGCCAACTGAAGGGTCATTTCAGCAACGAGCTCTCCCTCCTTCGCGAAAAATTATTAAAGATGACTTCGCTCCTGGAGTTGGAGCTCGACTTCAGCGACCACGAAGAACTGGAGTTTGCCGACCGCAGCGAACTTCAGGCACTAGCCGAAGAAATCAATCACAAGATTACCACCCTCGCCCACTCCTTCGAAACCGGCAATGCCCTAAAGCAGGGAGTAGCCGTAGCCATCGTAGGCAAGACGAATGTGGGCAAGAGCACCCTGCTCAACCGTCTGCTCCACGAGGAGAAGGCAATCGTGAGCGACATTCACGGAACCACCCGAGATGTAATCGAAGACACCACCCTCATCGACGGAATCACCTTCCGCTTTATTGACACAGCCGGAATCCGCAAGACGGATGATGTGGTAGAAAACATCGGAATAGAGCGCACCTTCCAGAAGATGGAAGAAGCGAAGATAGTAATCTGGCTATTGGATGAGCAACCGTCAGCCTCAGAAATTGAGGAGATGAAGCTGAAGAACCAGGGCAAGAAGCTGCTGGTGGTATTGAAGCCGTCAGCCTCAGAAATCGAGGAGATGAAGCTGAAGAACCAGGGCAAGAAGCTGCTGGTGGTATTTAATAAGATGGATAAACTTGAGAATGATAAACTTGCGTTCGATAAGTTAACCCATTCCTGCGGCTCAGATTCCAGCGAACCAGAATCCCCACTCTTCATCAGTGCCCGCACGGGCGAGAACGTTTCATCCCTGGAGCAGGCATTAGTAAGAGCCGCTGATATTCCTGAGATTACCGAGAACGACGTCATCATAACGAGTGCCCGCCACTACGAGGCCCTACTCCGTGCCCATGATTCCCTCTCCCGAGTATTGGAGTCGATGGAAATGGGCATGAGCGGCGACATCATCGCCGAAGACCTGAAAATGGTATTGGAAGAATTGGGCGAAATCACTGGCGGACAGATCAGTAG
>OCPK01000187.1_pt1 | contig 11800 bp, 8 predicted proteins | sample 1501191 | NCBI WGS metagenome assembly OCPK01 (sample SAMEA3360704, study PRJEB22359) | human gut metagenome | biome: ENVO:urban biome; feature: ENVO:human-associated habitat; material: ENVO:feces | place: Bangladesh | collected 2011
AAACAATTTGATATAAAATACCAACTTTATAGTACTTTGTGTATATTTTTCGCATATTTCATTACTTTTCGTAAGCATTTTTAGCATTTATTCCCTCAAAAAGTAAATAACGAGAAGAAACTGGGTACAAAAGGGTAGTTTTGAAAACAGAAAGGCAAACATGCCATTTATTACAATAAATAACATGTTTGCCCTTATTATTTTATTAAAATGAAACTCACATATCAAAAAGGGTTCATCAAGATCACACCCTATTATATATAGGGAGTTATGAAAAAAGGCGTCAATAACACCGGGAATTTAAATCACGCCAAAATGGAGGAGCGCATTCTTAACACCATCTTCATCCACATGAGTCGTAATGTAATCGGCTACCTGCTTGAGATTATCTCCCGCATTACCCATCGCGACACCGGTGCCTGCCTCCCGGACGATGGAAATATCATTGCCGCCATCGCCGAAAGCCATGGTTTCATCTATGTTCAAACCCAGATAGTCAGCCATTGCATGCAAGCCCTTGCCCTTATCCGCATCGGCTGCCGTAATATCCGTAAAGGCAGGATGCCATCTGCCCGAGGTGCAGTTGCGGAGCGTAGGCATCAGGAGCGCCTCCTGCTCTACCGAACAGAAAGGAGTAACCTGCAGAATCTGCTCATCTCCCAGTTCATTCACATCAGTCAGGAAGATTTCGCAATCCACACCCAGTCCCTTGGCAAAGATTTCATAAACCTCGTCAGTATAATGATGGATAGCGAGATGATGCTCTCCTACGACGATTGCCGGATAATCATCACGGTCGGCTGCCTCGATAATCTTCTTTACATCTTCAGGAAGGATGGCGTGCTGGCTCACCACCTGATTGCCAACAAAACAGCGGGCTCCATTGGTGGTAATGTAACCGTCGATGAGATGTTCTATCTGACCGAGGTTGTTGATGATGAGTTGCGGACGACCGGTAGAAATATACACCTCTACCCCATTCTTCTTAGCCTGCTCCAAGGCATCTACCGTGCTCTGCGGAATCTTGTGGGTCTTGAAACTCACCAGGGTGCCGTCAATATCGAAAAACAATGCTTTTATCTTCTTATCCATACCAATATCTTCTATACCTTATTATATATATAATGCAAAATCGGCTCTGTAAGTACAGAAAAACCGATGCAAAATTACGAAAAAACAGATAAATGACAAAAAATATAAAGATTTATTAGATTTTACTTGCATCGAAAAGAGAAAAAACGTATATTTGCCACATCTTTATGCCCGAGGAAACTCCGAGATAACGCATAGAGCAACTAGTAAATAAGAACGGTTATGAGTAAGAAGTCCTATCGGTTACTGGCATCCATGTTGCTGATGCTCGTAGCGACGCTTACTTCATGCGAGAAGTTTTCGATTGACGAAACAACCGGAAAATCACGTGAGGCAAACGCCAATGTAACTATCCATGTGCAGAAAATAGAAGGCACAAGTCTGCTGACAACCAAAGCTGCCGACAAGCAGATTGCCCTGGGCGATGTGTGCTCCAGACTGACACTTGCCATCTTTGACGGAGAGGAGAAACTGGAGACGGTGAACCAGCTTTCAACAGACAATGGCTTCGGAACAGCCTATGTAAGTCTGGACGAAGGAGAATACCGCCTGGTGGTGATTGCCCATAACGGAAAGGGAAACTGCTCTGTCAGCGCACCCGAGAAAGTAAAGTTTGCGAGCAACAAGCTTACCGACACCTTCTATTATTACGGCAGGTTGAGCGTAACGGCAGACGGAGCCACCTCCGACATCAACCTGAGGCGAGCAGTTGGCGCCTTCAAGTTACATATTACCGACGAAACCATTCCCGAAGAAATCAGGAGCATCAAGTTCTATTATACCGGCGGCAGCAGCACCCTGGATGCAACCACCGGATTCGGCTGCGTAAACAGCCGCCAAACCGAGAATTTCAGTATGAAAGATGGCGGCAGAGACTTTACCGTCTACACCTTCCCACATGAAGAAGAGAAGAACATCAAGATGAGTATCAGCTTTCTGGATGCCGATGCAAAGGTGGTAAAGAGTTTTGAAAAAGCCGATTTGAAAATCCATCAGAACAAAACAGCCTATACCGAGATTTCCATTGCTGACGGATTCGGTGGCGGAGACGACAGTACGGGTGGTGGAATAGGCATTACCGTAGACCCTACCTGGGGCGAGACAGAACGGGTGAATTTCTAAGAAACAGACGATTAAGGGATTACGGAAAACCAGAAGGTATGTTCTATTTTTCTACAATGCAATATATTTTTTGATTCTTAAAGATTTGATAAACAAAATTTCTTTGTCATTTAAGAATAATTCCATAAATTTGCATCCAATATTATATAATATTATAAACAAAGGATGAAAAAATATATAACTCTTATCATGCTGATGGGAGCATTGATTCCTGCCGGGGCTCAGGCACAAACGCTGAGCCTTGACAGTTGCCGTGCCATGGCGCTGCGCAACAACAAGCAGCTCAATGCCTCGAAGCTCAAGAAAGACGTGGCGTACAACATGAAGAAATCGGCACGTACCAAATATCTTCCTAAAGTAGATGCTTTAGGCGGTTACGAATGGTTCAGCAGGGAGATTTCGCTGCTGAACGACGGTCAGAAATCAACATTCAGCAATATCGGCTCTACCGTTACCGGAGGAATATCGGGAGGAGCCAGCAATCTGATGAGCCAACTTGTAAGTCAGGGAATGATTACCCCGGAGATAGCGCAGCAGATAGGCGGACTGCTGAATGAGAAACTGGGACCCCTGCATCAGCAAGGCAATGCGCTGGGAGAGAAACTGGTAGATGCTTTCCGCACCGACACCCGCAATATCTGGGCAGGAAGCGTGATGGTTCGCCAGCCTATCTATATGGGTGGAGCCATCATTGCAGCCAACAAGATTGCCGACATCGGAGAGCAGATTGCAGAGAATGATCTCGACCAGCAGACCCAGAGCACGCTCTACAGCATAGACCAGGCTTACTGGCTCGCCGTTTCGCTGAAGCAGAAGCAGAAACTCGCCATCAGTTACCGCGACCTCGTAAAGAAACTGAACGAGGATGTTCACAAGATGATTCAGCAGGGAGTAGCCACCAAGGCAGACGGACTGAAGGTTGACGTGAAAGTGAACGAGGCTGAGATGCAGATTACTCAGGCAGAAGACGGACTCGCGCTGTCGAAGATGCTGCTCTGTCAGCTCTGCGGCATTCCGATGAACCAGGAAATCACACTTGCCGATGAAGATAAGGAAACCCTGGCTTTATCAGGAACTCCTGTTGACACCGAGCAGCAGAGAGTAGCCGCACAGGATTCAGCGATGAACACCCGTCCGGAACTCCGCATGCTGCAGAATGCGCTCGACATCTCTAAAGAAGCTACCAATATGGTTCGCGCCATCAATCTGCCTCACGTGATGCTGACAGGCGGCTACATGATTTCGAACCCGAACGTATTCAATGGTTTCCAGAAGAAGTTTACCGGAGTCTGGAACGTAGGCGTGATGGTTCATGTTCCGGTATGGAACTGGTTCGACGGAGCCTACAAGGTGAGAGCCGCCAAGGCTGCCAGCAATATCGCCCAGATGAACCTGGATGATACGAGAGAGAAGATTCATCTGCAGATTACCCAAAGCCAGTTTAAGGTAAAGGAAGCCCAGAAGAAGCTCAACATGGCAATGAAGAATATCGCCAGTGCCGAAGAGAACCTGAGATGCGCCAACCTCGGTTTCAAGGAAGGCGTGATGGAGGTTACTGACGTGATGGCTGCACAGACTGCCTGGCAGAAAGCACAGAGCCAGAAGATTGATGCAGAAATCGACGTGAAGCTGACTCAGGTTGGGCTGAACAAGGCGCTGGGTATCCTGCAGTAACGGCTACCGGGGAGAAAATCCGATTCCATCGGATTTAACAGGGACCCAACGGGGACTTTTTCCTCGGTTTCTTCTTTAATATATTTATAATAACAAATTTAAATTCAGATTAAGCAAATGTCTAAGAAATCACAGCATAACAACATATTGCTCGCTGTAATCGGTTTTACAGCAGTAGTCATTCTCGTAGGCGTCATCGGTTTCTTCACTTTGGAACAGAAGGATGACACCATTCAGGGCGAGGTAGAAGTATCAGAATACAGAGTATCCTGCAAACTGCCGGGACGCGTAGTAGAGCTCCGCGTTCAGGAAGGCGATTACGTTCATGTGGGCGATACGCTCGCCATCCTCGAAGTGCCGGAAATGAAATCGCAGGAACAGATGCTCCAGGCTACCAACGCTGCAGCCGAGGCGATGAAGGACCTGACGGATGCAGGTGCACGCAAGGAGCAGATTCAGGGCGCTTACCAGTTGGTTCAGCAGGCTGAAGCTGCCGCAACTATCGCCAAGAAAACCTACAACCGCATGCAGAACCTCTTCAACGAGGGCGTAATCAGCGGTCAGAAACGCGATGAGGCTTACGCAGCCTACAAGGCTACAGAGGCTCAGGTGGCTGCTGCCAGAAGTCAGTACGATATGGCGAAGAATGGAGCCCGCGAGCAGGAGAAGCGCATGGCTGCCAACAACACCCAGGCTTCGAAGAGCGCTGTGGATGTAGTGAAGAATCTTCTGAAAGAGACCGTTCAGATTGCCCAGTGCGAGGGCGAGGTTAGCAATGTCTATCCTAAGGTAGGCGAGCTGGTAGGCCTCGGCTCTCCTATCATGAGCATCTCCATCATGAGCGATATGTGGGGAACCTTCAATGTTCGCGAAGACCATCTCAAGGGTCTGAACAAGGGCGATGAGTTCACTGCTTACGTTCCTGCCTTCAACAAGGACATCAAGATGAAGGTTTACTACCTGAAAGACCAGGGTTCTTACGCTACCTGGAAGGCAACCAAGGATAATGGCGACTACGACCGCAAGACATTCGAGGTGAAGGCCCGTCCTATCACAAAGATTGAGGGATTGCGCCCGGGAATGTCACTCATCATTAAATAACATCTATGTTTAAGAAATTATATCATATAGCCCTCAGAGAATGCGGCATCATGTGGAAGAATCCCATTTATCTCTTCTGCATGGTCATCTTCCCCATCGTGGTGGTAATTTTCTTCACCACGCTGATGAAGGGAGGAGTGCCTACCGACATGCCTGTGGGCATAGTAGATCAGGACAACTCCGCCACATCGCGCCAGCTGGTGCATAAGCTCGATGCCTTCCAGACCACCAAGGTAGTGGCTCATTACGAGAACATGGCAGAGGCAAGACATGCTATCCAGAAGAACGAAATCTACGCCTTCCTGCTGATTCCTGACGGAACGGAGGCAGGCCTGATGGCCCAGAAGCAGCCTAAGATTTCATTCTATTACAGCAGCGTATCGCTGGCAGCCGGCTCCCTGCTCTTCCGCGATCTGAAAACCATCTCTACCCTGGGAGGTGCGGCGGCAGGAATGGCGAAACTTTCGGCGCTGGGAAAGACGAACGATGAAATCATGACCTTCCTGCAGCCTATCGCCGTAGACCTGCACATGATAGGTAACCCATACGCCAACTACAACTATTATCTTTCGAGCGTAATGGTGCCGGGACTCATCATGCTGTTCATCTTCCTGATTACACCTTATTCTATAGGTACGGAACTGAAGTTCAACCGAGCAAGAGACTGGATGCGGATGGCAGGCAACAATCCTTATCTCGCCATTGCGGGTAAAATGCTGCCACAGACGCTCATCTTCCTGAGTATCTTCCTGCTGTTCGAATTCTACATCTATTATGTATTACAGTTTCCACATCCGGGCGGCGCGCTTTCTATCATCCTGTTAGGCATTCTGAGCGTACTCTCCTGCCAGTGTTTCGGCATCTTTGCCTTCGGACTGATGCCTTCATTGCGCATGTCGATGAGTATCTGTTCGTTGTGGGGCGTGGTGAGTTTCTCCATCTGCGGAGCCACCTATCCGCTCTTCTCGATGGATTCTCCGATCCAGGCTATCGGTCAGCTCTTCCCGATGCGTCACTATTATATGATTTACCAGATAAACATCTTCAATGGTTTCCCGATGGGCGATGCTGTGCTCCACTGGGGCGCAATGGTGCTGTTCTGTGCCCTGCCGATGCTCACTATCTGGAACATCAAGAAGGCAATGTTAGTATATAAATACCTACCATAATGAAGAAAAGTAGTTTATTATATAAGATTATCAATGGCATCTGGGACATGTGCTACATCTGGAAGACGGAAATGCGCAATGTTTTCCGCGATGAGGGTGTGCTCATCTTCTGCATTCTGGTGCCGCTGGGTTATCCGCTGCTCTACTCGTGGATTTACAACAACGAGGTGGTGAGAGAAGTGGATACGGCGATTGTGGACCTGAGCCACAGTCACAGTTCTCGCGAGTTTATCCGCGATTATGATGCTTCGCCAGATGCCAAGGCTACCTATTACTGCAACAGTCTGGACGAGGCGAAGGAACTGGTGCGCAGACAGGCAGTTCACGGAATTCTTTACTTCCCTGCCGACTTCGATACGAAGCTGAACCGGGGCGAACAGGCGCATGTGGGAGTTTACTGCGACATGAGTCTGATGCTGACCTATAAGGCGATTTATCAGACCTCGCAGGCCGTAGCCAGCCACATCAACTCGGGCATTCAGATAACACAGGCTGGAGGATTTACGGATAGAGACGACGAAATTACCACCGAGCCGCTCGCCTTTGATGAGGTTCCGATATTCAACACGACAGGAGGTTACGGAAATGCCATTCTGCCAGCTGTGCTGGTTCTTATCCTGCAGCAGACGATGCTGCTGGGCATAGGAATGTCAGCGGGAACATCAAGAGAACTCAACAGAAACCGCGAACTCATACCGGTAAGCGAGCATTATGGCGGTATTTTCCGCATTGTTTTCGGCAAGGCATTAGTTTATTTCATGGTTTATGCCGTGATGGGAATGTATCTTACACTGGTAGTTCCTAAGCTGTTCAGTTTTGTAAGTATGGTAACGTGGACCACTATTCTCGGTTTCCTCCTTCCTTACATTCTTTCATGTGTTTTCTTCGGTCTGATGCTGTCGTGTCTGGTAAGATATCGTGAAAATGTGATGCTTCTGGTGGTATTTACCTCCGTTCCGTTGCTTTTTATGACGGGAGTTTCATGGCCATTGAGCAATATTCCGGGCTTTTGGCAAGGATTTTCGTGGGTTTTCCCATCCACTTTCGGCATCCGCGGGTTCCTCAGAATCAGCAGTATGGGTGCTTCTCTTTCAGATATTCTGCCGGAATTCAGAGCACTCTGGATACAAACGGGTGTCTATTTCCTCGCTACCTGCCTGGTTTTCAGGCAGCAACTGCGCTCAGCCAGACTCAAGGCCAACCTTACTGCCGAAGTAGCAGAAGAAGAGGATGAGGCGGAAGAAATTGTTGAGAATGGATAATGTACAATGAATAATTTCGGGGGTGACCATGCAAAAAACAGCTGTTAACTGTTAACCTGTTAACTCCTCTGATAAAAAAAGCTAGGACTGCTTGAGGGCAATCCTAGCTTTTTATTTTATACCCTTATCAAATAGGATATTTACTACTTAGTGTGTACTTACAATCTTGGTTGGAGCCTTCTCGGCATTTCTGCGGTTCACCACCGTTACTACGCTTTGAGCAAGGCTGAGGAAAGCCTGACCGGTAATGGAATCAACCTTGGTAGCAGCAGGCGCACCATCATCACCACCCTCGCAGATGCTCTGAACGATAGGAATCTGGGCGAGCAGAGGCACATTCATCTCCTTGGCGAGGTTCTTGCACCCCTCCTTACCAAAGATATAATACTTGTTCTCCGGCAGCTCGGCAGGCGTAAAGTAAGCCATATTCTCGATAAGTCCGAGGATAGGCACATTCACCTTATCATTCTGATACATGTCAATACCCTTTCTCGCATCGGCAAGCGCCACCTGCTGAGGAGTACTTACAATCACTGCACCCGTAATGGAAAGCGTCTGGAGCAGCGTAAGATGAATATCGCTTGTGCCAGGAGGCGTATCGAGGATAAAGTAATCCAACTCACCCCAGTCAGCATCAGCAATCAGCTGCTTCAGGGCAGAACAAGCCATTCCGCCGCGCCACAGAGTAGCCGTAGTAGGACTTACGAAGAAACCGATACTCAGGAGCTTCACGCCATATTTCTCGACAGGTTCGATGAGGTCTCTGCCGTCCTTGTGAACAGAATAAGGACGCTCCTCCTCCACACCGAACATCTTAGGCATGGAAGGACCGAAGATATCCGTATCGAGCAAGCCCACCTTGTAGCCCAACTTAGCCAGAGCGATGGCGAGATTGGCAGAAACGGTGCTCTTGCCTACTCCACCCTTACCAGAGCTCACAGCGATGACGTTCTTCACCTGTGGCAGCATCTTTCCCACCTCAGGACGAGGAGCCGACTTGAACTCAGTAACGATTTCCACCTCTACATCTTTCGAAATATGATAATGGATGGCAGCCTCAGCCGCCTTTACCGTACTCTTGAGGAAAGGATCCGTATCACGAGGAAAGAGAAGAACCACCTTCACCTTCATACCATTGATGCTAGGCGTATCTGCCAGCATCTCGCTCTCTATGAGGTTCTTCTTGGTGCCTGGATAAATCACCGTAGCAAGCGCCTCTTCAATCAATTTTGGATATAATGTCATCATTTCTTTTTATTTATTTGGTGCAAAAGTAACAATAAATAATGTAATAAGCAAATAAAAACTAAATAATTTCAGATATTAAACACTTTTATGTATCTTTGCAAATTGCAGAAATGTGTAGTTTCAGCAAAAAGCGAATCTACAACCGAACAGACAAAAACGGAAGAAAAATGAAATATAAAAAGATTATATTAGGCGTAGCCTTGGCTCTGGCCTGCTTCTCTAGCCTGAATGCCAACGCGCTGACCGAAACCAAAGTGAAGAAGACGGAAACTCAGACCGCAGCCCCCAACGTTTACTGGACCGACGGCTACGGAAGAGTATCTTATACCACCAACTCTATCATTTCGCCGGTAGTAAAAATTGCCCTCAAGGAGTTTGCGGGCGATATGAAAGCCGTAACCGGATTCGATGCGAAAGAAAAATCAGGTGCTCCGATACAGATTTACCAGCTCGACCAGCTCACCAACAAGGAGTTTTCGGCAGTAGAAAAACTCGGTGCGCCGCTGCATCTTATTATCACCGCAAAGGATGCTTTCTACATCGGTACGAGGAAAGGGAAACTCATCGTTATCGGAAGCAACGCCCGCGGAACGGCTTACGCCATCATGAAACTCTCTGAGCTGGCTGGCGTTTCGCCTCTGGCGGCATGGAACGACCTGCAGCCTGCACAGCGCAAGAGTCTCTACACCCCCGTTGACCAGCAGTGGATAGAGGTTCCGAGAATAGAATTCAGAGGACTTGCCCTGAACAACAGCCAGTGGATGAAACCGCAGAACTACAGCCGCATCGCCCGATTGATGCTGCGCCTGAGAGCCAATACGCTGTGGCAGGTAGACGGCAGGCACGAGGCTGCTTACAACAAGGCTGTGGTAGACAGTTTCGACATCTGCGTGGCGGAAAACTACAAGGTGACGGAGTTCGTGGGCAAGAAGCACAAGAAGAAACACCGCAAAACCATCGAGAATGTGAAGCTGGTATGCTCGGATGCACAGATGGAGATGAGCAATCTCTCGCCGGGTCTGCTGCTCGAAATGCTCAACAGCAAGGATTATCTGGAGAGCAAGAATGCCCAGCACGGCAAATCGCACCGCTCTGCCGCTCACAACGACGAAGACTGTGCCTGGATAGCCAACATCACCAATCCGAAGCAGTCAACCTTCCAGCTAGCCATGATGATGAACCTGGCGTGGAATAAAAACGCCCTGAAAGCAGGTTGCAAGACGTATATCCAGAACACTCTCAACGCATTCTTTGGCGCCATTACGGGCAAGAAAATCATGCCTCTGATGGAAGAATATTACCGCCTTACCAGCATCCGCCATTCCGCTTATATGGCGATGCCTTACGGCGATACTGAGTTCCATTCAGGCGAATTCGGCAACGAACTGGAGCGTTTTCTCTACCGCTACGACCTGTTGAAGGCGAAGACTGAATACATCGAACGCATGCTGCCTCAGAACCAGAAAGACGGTTTCTTCGAGGTAGTGAAATATCCGATATTCCGGGCTGCCTTAGTAGCCGAAAAGGAGCTGGAGGCACAGGAAGCAAGACACATCGCCCGTCCGGGACTGTTTAATAAAGACGATGAGGCGAAGGCTGCAGCAGCTGTGAGCATCGATGCTTACAACAAACTGAAGCAGCTCAATGCCTACTACAGTCGCATCAGAAACGGCAAATGGAAGAATTTCATCCTTACCAACGGTACAGAGATGCAGGCTCCGCAGATTCCGGGCACACTGCCTGCTGCCGACATCAAGCGGCTGAAAGCTGATGCCTTCGACCGCAGCAACGATCTCAAGCCGCTCTCTGTAGTTACCGGCGACATCATTGCTAAGAATGCCTGGGAATGGAGCAAGGCTACAGAATCGCCGCTTGCCCAGGCTGCCGTAAAAGGAGCCGAGAAGATTACCGTCCGTCCGCTGTTAGGTCACAGCAGCAAGGCTGTGAAATTGCCGAAGGGAGCCAGTCTGAGCTATGATTTCTACTGCGACAAGAGCGGTGATGCGCGTTTCACCATCGCCGTTATTCCTTGCTTCCTTAACGCTGTAAAGGATATGAGGGTGAGTGTGAGTATAGACCATGGCGAACCGGTAATCTGCCAGCTGAAGGAGGTTTACAACTCAAAGGACTGGAAGTTTGACCTGTGGCGCGGACAGACGCTGAAGAGCTTCTACGTTACGCTGCCTGACGGCAGCCACAACGTAACCATCAAGGCTTTAGACGATAATGTGATGATTGACCAGTGGGTTCTGGATTACGATGTAGACAGAGAATATTACGTATTCCCAGTTGCAAAATAAGAGGCTTTTCTGCAGTTTTTCAGGCTTAAATGAAGACCGGCAGAGGCATAAATGATGACGGGGCTGAGGCTTATTTGATGCCGGGGCAGAGGCTTAAATGAGGGCTATCATGAGGCTTATCATGTAGCTTTTCGTAAGGCTTTTCATGATACTGAAATGTGTTAAGAATCCTAACTCATAGCTTCTTCCCCTGCAACTCTATGACTTATGCCCCGCAAAGCACAGAGACGGGGAAAAAAGAGCGAGGGGTTAACAGGTTAACAGTTAACACCCCAAAAATGCATGGTTCCCCCCACACACATATAAAAATAAGTATATATATATTATATTATAATAAGGTACGCGAGGGGGAGTATCGAAAAAACAGCTGTTAACTGTTAACTCTGTTAACCCCCAGGCATAAAAAAGACATAAAAAAAGCACTCCAAGGAGCGTGAACTCCTCAAAGTGCCCTGATCATAATTATATTTCTAATATTGGTTTTTACGCAATAAAGATGTCATTGATTACTCAATAACTACGGTTGTCCAACCGTGCTTGTCCTCTACAGTACCATACTGGATTCCGCGGAGCGTATCATAGAGGTGCTTAGAGATAGGACCTGGCTTCTCACCGAAGTTGTAGCGCTTGCCTGTATCCAAATCATCAATGTAGCTGATAGGACTGATTACGGCAGCAGTACCGCAAGCACCAGCCTCCTCGAAGGTCTCCAGCTCATCCTCAGGAATCTGACGGCGCTCCACCTTCAAACCGAGATCCTCAGCCAACTGCATCAGACTCTTGTTGGTGATAGAAGGGAGGATAGATGTACTCTTAGGAGTAACGTATGTAT